>CEUN01097544.1_pt1 | contig 11309 bp, 6 predicted proteins | sample 361501 | NCBI WGS metagenome assembly CEUN01 (sample SAMEA2622801, study PRJEB7988) | marine metagenome | biome: marine biome (ENVO:00000447); feature: marine epipelagic mixed layer (ENVO:xxxxxxxxx); material: "saline water (ENVO:00002010), including plankton (ENVO:xxxxxxxx)" | depth 120 m | reverse complement strand
CGCGCCCGGCCGTCACCTGTTCGGCGACCTGGGCGACCAGCTGCTTCATGCGCACGGGATCGGGGTGCTTCGATTCGTCGGACAGGATTCCCGTCCCGAATTTCACCACGATCAGACCTGCGTTTTCTAGATGCTGCTCACGCACGCGCGGGTTGTAGCGAATTTCAACGGGAGAGGAAAGCGGCAGGTCGTCGGATGAAGACGTAGCTCAGGCGGCTCACCTGAGATCACAGGCAGGCTGACTGTGATCCGTTCGATCCGCCGGAAGCTCACTGTTTCGGATCACCCGTCATCGGCACGAAGCGGACCGGAAGGATATTCTCCCCTACGACCTTTCCATCAATTTTTCGAACCAGCACCAGTTCCTGAACCCCGCCATCCGGTCCAACGGGGATCACCATCCGTCCACCGTCCTTCAATTGCTCGACCAGTCGCGGTGGAATCGCGTCCGGTGCGCAGGTAACGATTACGGCGTCAAACGGGGCCTTCTCCGGCCAGCCTGCGTAGCCATCGCCCGCGCGGACGAAGACGTTGGTGTAGTTCAAGCGAGCCAGATCCTGCTGGGCGCGAGTTTCTCAGTCATGACCGCGACGATGTATGGCTGAGAAACCGTCTGTCCGTGTCCGATCGGCAACGGGCGGTCATCGTAGGCCATCGGCTTCAGATCCTTCGGAACCAGCTCATGCCTCGGCGTCGTCCGCATCGCGTGCAGCACCCGCTCATTGGCAATATCTCGCCCGGGCACCTCGAGTTGCTGGTCGACCATTTGCTCTCTCATGACCTCAAATCCTCCTCTGGGCTTGTTCATCTTCACCTTCGACCCGCATCCCGCTACGGCCAATGCCAGAACGCCGTAAATCATTGGTCTTCAGTTCATGCATCCGGATCTTTCAATGAATTGAGAACCTGATTCGCATCAATACCGGCCAAGCCAGCGCCCCCTTTAAGAATTTTGAACGAATCACTCCTTGGCGCCCAGATGGTCTGATTGGTTTCACCCCAAAGACTAATACCCGGCAAACCCAGGGCAGCAGCCAGATGCGCGATCCCAGAGTCATGTCCGATAAACGATCCGCAGCTCCTCAAGGCAGACGCCACCTCCGTCAACGGCGCACATTCGAGATAGGTAATCGATTCGTGATTCAGTTTTTCCTTCAAGTGCTTGATGCGTGGACCGTCCGCCTCGCCACCGATAACCAATACGCGCTTGTTCTCCTGTGCCAGGGCATTCAACAGCACACTCCATTGCTCGATCGGCCAATTCTTTGACTCACTGCCACTCCCCGGATGAACCGCGACATCGTGATGATCGCTTCCACCCTCAATTCCGCTCAACCTCGGCACGGAATCCGCCACGAAAATTGCGATCTGCTCCAGTGGTTTCAGCAATACGTCCGCAGCGTGGCAACCATCGTCTTCACCCGGACGATGCGGACCCTGGATGAATTGAATCTCTCCGCAGCTCTTCACGTTGTTTTGGAAGTAACCATCGGGATCGTAGAGATACGAAATGACAACGTGAAAACTCCCGAAGTAATCCTTTAACTCCGCGTCGCTCTCTCCCTTGCGAATGAAGTAACTGGCCAACGGCCGCGCATCAATGTTCCTCGCCCCGTCCACCGCACCACCGGCAACTGCAAGAGGTGTGACATTCGGATAGCCCAGAACTTCGATGTGTGCATTCGGAAACATCTCCCGAATCGCGGCAAACACCGGCAGGGTCAAAATAAAATCTCCAATCGCCCCCCCTCGAATCACCAGGAATCTGCCCTTCGCTTCAGACACATCCGCAGTTGACTTCGCAATGCTTCAAAAAGCACGCCAATTCACAGATCGGATTACCACCAGGCAGACCGGAGTCCCCTCGTGTACGATTGCAACGGTGGGATTGCATTAGGGCAGCAATAGGAACTTTTGGTCGCCCTCTGTGATACTGGGTGATTTACTCGTGGCGAACCACTCGCGAGCCGCAGATGCGAATCGAAGACAACATCAAACCACCTTCAAAGATCCGGATTGTTGTCATCGCCGTAGTTGTTGTCTCGCTGATTGGCATGGGGATTCTCTCCTTCGTTGATCTTCGTCCTGAGTGGTCGCTGAACCGGACTGATGCGGAACTCATGACCATGCGACCAAAGGTGGAACCATTTGAAAGCTACGTCGGTTCCGAGACCTGCAAGGAATGCCACAAACAGCAGCACACCAGTTGGTACAACTCATGGCATCGAACGATGACCCAGGAGGCCGACCTCGACAAAATCATCGGCGACTTCAACGACGTCACCCACACCAACGAACACGGCCAGGCGCTTCACCTGTTCAAGCGCGACGGCAAGGCCTGGTATCGCACGAATTACGATCCACTCTTTTACGGCATCACCAACGACACCCGACGCGAGTTCCCAATCGAACTCATGACCGGTTCACACCACATGCAGGTCTACTGGCATCCCACCGGTCGGGCGCGCACCCTGGCATTGATGCCGATTCTTTATCTGAAGGATGACCGACGTTGGATTCCACGTTCATCGGCATTCCTGCAACCGCCTGATTCCGGCCACTTCGAACATGAACTCATGCGCTGGAACTTCACCTGCCTTCGTTGCCATACCACCAATCCCGATCCTGGCCATCTCACCAATGCGCCGGCCTACAGTTTCGACACGCAGGTCGCCGAACTTGGAATCTCATGTGAAGCCTGCCACGGCCCCGGCGGCCCCCACCTGAATTACCATGCAAGCAAAACCAAGACCGGCAGTGACCCAATCGTCAATCCAAGCGAATTGAGCAACGATTTATCCGCCCAGGTTTGCGGAAGTTGCCACTCCATCAGCCTGCCGAAGACTCTCGAAACCCACTGGCGCGCGCACAAGCCAGGTGACGCGCTCGTCGCAAATCGCAACATCGAACGCGGCAAACGCGAGGCAATGGACAAGCTGATCGGCGCCAACGAATCGCTTACCGACTACAGTCAGATTTACGATTACGACAATCAGTTCTGGTTGGATGGAGCCGTCCGCGTTTCGGGCCGTGAGTATAACGGATTCCTCGAAACGGCCTGTCACACCAGGGGCGAGATGGCCTGCACCTCGTGTCATTCCCTTCATCAATCCACGAGTGACAAACGCGACCCAAAGGAATGGGCCAATGATCAGCTTCATCCCGATCGCATGGGCGACAAGGGTTGCACGCAATGTCACGACTCCGGGGAATACGCCACACCCAAACACACCCACCACCTTCCCAACTCCAGCGGCTCAAGCTGTTACAACTGTCACATGCCCCACACGACCTATGGCCTGCTCAAGGCCATCCGGAGCCACACCATCAAGAGCCCCACTGTGAAAGACACCTTGGACGCTCGTCGCCCAACCGCCTGCAATCTCTGCCACCTCGACAAGACGCTGGAGTGGACAGCGACTCACCTGAATGATTGGTATGGACATGAAGTCCCAGAACTCTCCCAAGACGAGAAACAGGTTTCGAGCGCAGTGCTGATGGCACTGACCGGCGATGCAGGCCTCCGTGCACTGCTGGCCTGGCACATGAGCTGGGAACCGGCCGTCAAGGTCTCCAAGGGCGACGGCTGGTTGCAGGCCTACCTGACCATTCTGCTCAAGGATCCATACGACGCCGTCCGATACATCGCCTCACGCTCCCTAAAAACCTACGACAGCCACAAGAACCTGAACTACGACTTCATTGACAATCCGCAGAGCCGGACCGAGGCTGCACACGAAGCATTGCAACTCTGGCGTCATTCAAAGGTGAGCTCCGGTAATCCCCACATACTGATCGACGACAAAGGATTTCTCATGCGTCGTCTCGGTGAGCTATACGAACTCCGCAACGAACGCGATGTACGCTTGCTGGAGTGAGGTCATTCCCGCGCCTTAGAATCCAGACAGATCGTCACCGGCCCGTCGTTCACCAGGGCGACATCCATCATTGCGCCGAACTCGCCTGTCTCCACCTTCTTGCCCAATTCGGTTTCCACGGCTCTCACGAACTTCTCATACAACGGGATCGCAACTTCCGGTTTCGCCGATCGAATAAACGAAGGACGATTCCCCTTCTTTGTACTCGCGAACAAGGTGAACTGACTCACAGCCAACACCCCTCCACCCACGTCCGCCACAGAACGGTTCATCAGCCCCTCGTCATCCTCAAAGATCCGTTGCCGCACAATCTTGCCGGCCAACCACTCCGCATCAGCTTCACCATCCGCATCTTCAACCCCTACCAGGACCAGCAGACCACGCTGAATCTTTCCAACGACAGAACCACCCACCGTCACACTTGCCTCGGATACTCTTTGAACAACTACTCTCATTGTCTCGACGGCCATCCTCGCGCGAAAGAATTCGTCATTCAACGCAGATCCATGACCAAGACATGGCTTGGCTACCCGAAACCCCTTGCTGCACGACGATGTGTCTGCTGTTATCGCCAATGAACCGGATTCACCCAATGAAGCGCCGTCTATTACCCACCCTGGCCGCCCTCATCTTCGTCGCTGCATCCTCTGCCGATTGGCCCATGTATCTCTATGACGCGGCTCGCAGCGGTTTCACCGAAGAACGATTGAAGCTCCCCCTCGCGCAGGATTGGGTTCACGTCTCGGTCAGCGCCCCGAACAATGCCTGGGCACCTCCAATTCCGCGCGTCGTCGAAGGCAATCTGGAAATAGATCGCCTGGACTTCGATCACGCGTACCAAGTGGTAGCGGACGATCGCAGCGCTTACTTCGGTTCTTCTGCCACAGATCTGGTGCATTGCCTCGATCTCGCAACGGGAAAAGAACGATGGCGTTTTCACACCGGTGGCCCCGTTCGCCTCGCGCCGTCGCTCCACGCCGGAAAGGTCTATTTCGGATCGGACGACGGGTTGGTCTACTGCCTCCATGCCAGAGATGGCCAACTGGTCTGGAAAAAGCAGATTGGTTTCAACGAACGAAAGATCCTCGGCAACGGCCGCATGATCTCCCGCTGGCCGGTACGCACGGGAATCTTGATCGTCGATGGAATCGCCTATTGCGGGGCAGGTGTATTTCCGCACGAAGGCATAATGCTTACAGCCTTGGATGCGAAAACCGGGAAGACTATTTGGCGCAACGATACCTTGGGAGAACAGGATTCGAATCGAAGTCGACTTACACCACAGGGCTATCTGCTCGCGAACGAGAAACATCTATACGTCCCCTCAGGTCGCGATCTCCCGGCGGGATTCAATCGCAATGACGGAACGCTGCGCTTCCATGCCTCAGCAAGTTGGCGAGGTTCTGGAATCGTTGGAGGCACTTATGGTGTGCTCGTTGACGATCAACTTATCACCGGCGCGAATCAGAATGTCGCCTTCGATGCTGAAACCGGTCGCAGCGGGCAAGGTTGGTTCGATGGGAGACGCATGGTGGTTCATGGAAAAATCTCCTACCTCGCCAAGGAAGACTCGGTCGTCGCCGTCAATCGGGCCAAGTACGCAGCAGGTTCGAAGAAGATGCTCGAGCTCCAGCGTCGACATGATGGTCGTGAGAAAGATGATCCCAAATACCTCTGGAGCGTCGCTCGCAGTCGTCTGCGCGAAGAACAAGGCCGGCGTAAGTCTCAACAGAGGCCCCAGCTCATCGAGCAACTGAAGAAGGACATCAAACGACACTACGACGCTATTCGCGCCATGGAGAAAGAAGAGGCGGAGTATGAAAAACAGTACAAAGCCGAAGCCACGCTCTGGAGGGTCGCGTCAGCGGCATACTCATCCCTTGTCGCTACGCCCGATCATATCTTTGCTGGAGGCGAAGGAGTGGTCATCGGCATTGAGAACGAATCAGGCAAAAAGGTTTGGGAATCCAAGCTTGATGGACAAGCCGCGGGCATGGCCATTTCCAACGGCAGACTTCTCGTAAGCACCGATTCGGGGCGCGTCTATTCCTTCAAAACCGGCACACAGGCCAGTCCTGTTCCTCTGGCGCAACGAAAGCAGTTCGTAACGTCTTCGCCCAAGATCGGCAAAACGGTTGAAGATATTCTGAAGATTTCCCCGGCGACCAAGGGATATGCAGCGGTGATCGGCCTGGTAAACGGAGATCTCCTTTGGGAACTGGCAACCCGCACGAAACTCAAAATTATTGCCCTTGATTCGAACCGGAAACTCGTTCGCGAAATTCGCTCCAAGCTCGCGGACACTGCTTACTACGGCGAACGCATCCATGTGCTGGAAGGCAGCATCGATCAACTCCCCAACTACTTTGCCAATCTGATTGTGTCCGAACGACAGCTGGCCGGCACACCGTTTCCCGCACGGGCGCAAGACGTCGCCCGCATGATCCGACCGCTCGGAGGAAAAGCCGTTCTCCGAGGCAATGGGAACTGGCTGAACGATCTGGATCTGGGCAAGGTGGCCCGCCACGACGAATTCGCATCCGTTACGCGAGGAGCCCTGCCCGGCGCGGGGAAATGGACACACCAGTACGGAACTTCCGGCAACACCTCCTTCAGCGATGAAGCCCGCCTGACCGCTCCGCTCGCCGTTCTCTGGTATGGCGATCCCGGTCCAACCCAGATGATCAATCGTCACGCCCAAGGCACGCCACCGGTTTCTATGGATGGCCGGATCTTCATCATCGGCGAAAATGTTCTGCTCGCGTACGACGCGTACAACGGCACCAAACTCTGGGAAGCTTCCTACGAAGGAAAGACGCGCTATCGGACACGTTCCATTCCCGGGAATCTTGTGGTCACCGAAAAAGGCGTATTCATCGCCACCAAGAGCGAGTGCATTCGCTTCGATCCGGCGACCGGCAGACGCCTCAATGTTTACGAACTCCCAAAACAGCTCACCAAGTCGCTGAGTTCATGGAGTTACCTCGGCATAAACCAGACAGTTGTCGTCGGAAGCGTCACCGACTCCCTGTTGCCGGCGTCAAGTCGTCACTCCCGCGCCTTGTTCGGATACGACATCGAGAGCGGCAAGCTCCTGTGGACATACGAAGGTGACAAGATCGCCCAGATGACCATCGCTCTTGGCGATTGGAAGGTGTTCCTCGTCGACAGCCGCATGACCGCTGAACAACTGGAAGCCAGTCTCAAACGGGACAGTGCGAAACTAAAGGGCCTCACGGGCGAAGCACGTCGCAAAGCCGAAGCCAAACTCAAGGAAGCCGATCGTCGCCTCGCCGTTGCATTGGAACTCGAGACCGGCAAACAGATCTGGTCCAACGTCCTCGATCTCACCGATTGCACCGGCATCAGCCGGGGCCATGGCGAACTGATGATGATGTATCAGAATGGAAACCTCGTCTTCGCCGGCGCCAGCGGCAACGGCCACTATTGGGATCAGTTCGTTTCCGGCGAATTCAAGGATCGCAAGATCCAGGTCGTGGACGCTGAGAGCGGAGACGTCGTCTGGTCCAAGGAAGCCAACTACCGCATTCGTCCGCTCATCAAGGGCGACACCATCATCGCCGAACCCTGGGCCTACGATCTCTACACCGGCAAACAAAAGACCCGCAAACACCCCACCACCGGCGAAGAATCGCCCTGGCAGTTCATCCGACCCGGCCACCACTGCGGCCACGTCTCTGCGACTGACAACCTGCTGTTCTTCCGCAGCGGATCCACTGCCTACTACGATCTCAAGCAGGACACCGGCGTCTCCCACTTCAGCGCAATGCGCACCGGTTGCACCATCAACATGATCCCCGCCAACGGCCTCGTCCATATTCCCGAGGCGAGCGCCGGTTGCGTCTGTCTTTTCGCCATCCAATCCACCGTGACCATGGAGCCGGTCACCGAAGACCGTGCCTGGAGCATCTTCACCACGCCCGGCCCGATCATGCCGGTCTCACACTTACATGTGAACTTCGGCGCCCCCGGCGATCGTCGCGACGCGAACGGAAACCTCTGGCTCGCCTATCCCCGCCCGCGATCCGGTCACCGTACAAAACCCTTGGACATCCCGCTTGAACTCGAGGTGGAAGGCTTCCATACCAAGACCTATCAACGTCTCGCTGAGACACACAAGATCGCCTCCACCGCCACACCATGGGTTTTCTCATCCGGCTACACCGGCGCCACCCAATTCGGCATTCCGGTCATCGGTCGGGAAGACACTCCCGGCGTCTACGATGTCCGCCTTCACTTTGCAGAACTCGAAGATCTCGACTCCGGCAAGCGACAATTCGACATCATCATTCAGGAACAAACCCACGCCCGTGACTTCGACATACGAAGAGCCGCCGGTGGCACCTTTGCCGCAGTGGTGAAGGAAATTTCAGACGTCCACATCTTCGACTGGCTGGAACTCACCCTGAAACCCAAGGACAACAACACCCTCCCCGTCCTCAGCGGAATCGAACTCATTCGCAAATCGGATTCCAATCGCCCACGTCCCAAATCCGTCCGCTATCCCGCACCGTGGCCCGAAGGCAATCCGACAATAGCTCTCAAACCCATCGCCGATGCCCGCGTCTCCCTCAAATACCCGAACAGCAACGACGGCACCCGCACTTCAATCTCAATGGACGGTGGCGCCAGCAGCATGCAGGACGAATCCTACAGCATGATCTATTTGAAATTCCGTCTCCCAGAAGACCCACGAAAACCCGTTGCAGCCAAACTCCGCCTTACCTGCCTCGGCCCCGGCAGTCGCGATGCCGGCAACGCCTACCTCGCACCCAACGACTGGTCCGAAAAGAAGATCACTTACAAGACCCGCCCCTCCCCCATCCGCCGAATCGGAAAGATCGGCAACGTGGGCGAGAAAGCAACCGTCGAGCGCCAACTCGCTCTGGACTTCAGCCAAGGTGAAATCAGCATCCTCCTGCGCCCAACCTCCACCGACGGTATCCGCTACGGCTCCCGCGAAAGCAAGAATTCACCCGAACTCATCATCGCGTACGAGTAGTCCGTAAGTTCATCAACTACCACTGCAGCGGGCGATGTTGACTACGAACGCTTTGGCTCTGGCTACGCACAACTGCGTAAACCAGATCGTCGCATCGAGCGACACATCCACCAAGCGCTGGGCGATGCGATATCCGTCTTGAATATTGGAGCGGGAACCGGTTCCTACGAACCCTATTGGCTCTACAAGAACGTCCCCGGTTTGTGTGCTAATGAACAAAACCGAATGCCGGCAATCGATCGACTGGCCGACCTCGAATCGGGCAGATGGGATGAGCGATTCGGAAAATGGCGAACCAAGCCGAGCTATGACGGATCCCTTAGATTACTCGTGAGCCAAGTCGAGGGCCGAAGCTGATCCGAAGTCCCCACGACGACTCAACTCGGTGGAACCGGACTGCGAAGCACCCGTCGACACGGCGTTCGATTCCTTGCCAGCAAAACCGTTAATAATGTAAATTAATGGGCATTAACCGCCGTCAAAACGAACTCATACTGATGAAAACATGTCTCTTCAAATCGTTTGCTGCACTTTTGTTGGTTCTGACAGCCACCCACATCCAGGCTGACCTTCAGGATACCACCGCGGAATCGCGCGAGATAGACAAGCTCATCAAGCAAGGACTCCGCGAAAATGAACTCCAGCAAAACGGATCCATCAGCGACCAGCAATTCGTTCGGCGCATTTATCTGGCGGCAATTGGCCGGATTCCGACCGCCGACGAGGCGAAGGAATTCCTCGACGACCCAGCGACCAACAAGCGCGACGTCCTGATCGACAAGCTCCTCCAATCCGAGGGCTACGTCTCCCACTTCTACAACTACTGGGCCGACATTCTCCGCATCAACAACAAGCTCGGCCGCTCGGGCAAAGCCAACGAATACGCTTACAAGCACTGGGTGAAGGACAGCCTCCGCGACAACAAACCCTACGATCAGATGGTTCGCGAACTCGTCGCCTCCGAAGGAAACAACTGGGAAAACGGCGCAACCGGTTATTACCAACGCGACCGAGGCATGCCTCTGGACAACATGGCCAACACCGTCCGAATTTTCTTAGGCACACGGCTCGAGTGTGCCCAATGCCACGATCACCCCTTCGACAAGTGGAGCCAGACCGACTTCTTCCACATGGCTTCATTCACCTACGGAGTGAGACCAGGATACGCCGGAGGCGATAACCGCCGGCTGTATTCCAAGAGCGGCAAGAAGGAATACGCAGAACAAATTCGCAAGGTCGCCGAGCAAGTCACCGGCATGAAGAACTTCCCCGTTTCTTCCAACGATCGTCAGATTAAAAAGCTGTTCGCCAGCGACAACCGCAAGCTCGTTCAAAAACGACAGGGGCTGTCCGAGGAAAAATACCGCGAACTCAACGCAAGAGTTCAGGCTGTCATCAAGAAAAAGCGGCCCGGGCAAGCCACCCGCAAGCTCATCAGTGACATTTACAAGCCGCTTCAATATGCAGCCGTCGATGTCAATGACCGCGATGCAAAGCTTCCCCACGATTACCAATACGATGACGCGGAACCGCACCAGGCGATGGCACCGGAAACAATGTTCGGCGGTGAGATCACCGCTGCAGATTTGAAAGAAGGATACCTCCCTGCCTACGCCAAGTGGATGACCTCCAAGGACAACCCGCGATTCTCCAAAGTAATTGCCAATCGCCTTTGGAAGCAGGTCTTCGGAGTCGGCCAATTTGAACCCGTCGACCAGATCACTGATCACACCAAGGCCGCCAATCCCGAACTCATGGAACTTCTAGAGCAATCCATGAAAGACCTCGACTACGACATGAAGTCGTTCCTCGCCATGCTCTTCAAGACCAAGGCCTGGCAACGCCAACCCTTCGCCGGCGAAATCGCCCCCGCCACGCCATTCCACTTTCCCGGACCAAAACTGCAGCGCATGAGCGCCGAGCAGATCTGGGATTCTATCGTCACGCTCGTCACAGCGGACGCGGACAACTTTCAACCAAGCAAGGCCAAGGAACTGGCCGCCATCGAACGAGAGGCAGAACTCTACGACACCCTCGAGAGCAAATCCCCACAGGAATTCCGCGCCATGGTCGACGACCTGTCCGCCACCGTGAATGTCGCCTACGCTCGACAGACGGAGATTCGCGATGAATTCCTCAAGGCGAAACAGGATGAAGACGTAACCCGAGCCCGCAAACTCGCCACTGAATTGAAGTCCATCAGCAAGGACATGAACCGAGCCATTTCTTCAGCCGCCTATGGCGGAATTGAAAGTGCCGACATGATGATGATGGACGCGAAGAAAAAGAGAACGAAGACCCGAACGCCCAGGAAACTTCGATTGGAAGTGCCCAAAGGCCTTTCGAAGCAGCAAGCCCGGGAGTGGTACAAGAAGCAAAAGGCAGCAATCGCCCAATACAACAACATG
>CEUN01027379.1_pt1 | contig 11334 bp, 10 predicted proteins | sample 361501 | NCBI WGS metagenome assembly CEUN01 (sample SAMEA2622801, study PRJEB7988) | marine metagenome | biome: marine biome (ENVO:00000447); feature: marine epipelagic mixed layer (ENVO:xxxxxxxxx); material: "saline water (ENVO:00002010), including plankton (ENVO:xxxxxxxx)" | depth 120 m | reverse complement strand
GTTTCTGGGTCAATTCGAATAGACATGGCTCATCGTTTTCCGCTGGTCACCGCCCCAGTTTACACCGGTTGGAGCCACCGAAGCGCGCCCCACCCTTGACTTGCTGGCTGGACATAGCGAAGGTCATTGCCGACCATGGGTCTCACGGCGCCATGCGCGCCCCGGGGGATTTCTGTGCTAACGGAGGAAGAGAACGCCACGCTGACGCAAACCGGTCCGGGCACGTCCATGGGGGAGGTATTCAGGTCCTACTGGCTACCGGTGCTGCTCTCCCGAGAGTTGGAGATGGACGGCCCGCCCAAACGCATTCGGATTCTGTCCGAAGACTTTCTCGCGTTTCGCGATAGTGACGGCCGCGTAGGCATTGTGGAACCACGCTGCCCGCACCGCGGCGCCGACCTGTTTCTTGGGCGCAATGAGTCGGGCGGATTGCGCTGCGCCTATCACGGCTGGAAGTTCACCGCCGACGGCAGTTGCACGGACGTCCCTACCGCCACCCCCAGCGTCGCCGAAGATCTAAAGGAGCGAGCGCGAATTCGTGCCCTACAGGTTGCCGAATATGGCGACCTGGTGTGGGCCTATTGGGGTAACGATGCCCCTCCCCTGCCAAGATTCGAATTTGCCGAACTCCCCGCGGAGCACCGCTTCGTTGCCAAGAAGTTCCAGCAATGCAACTGGGCGCAGGCCGCCGAAGGCGGGTTGGACACCGCCCACTTCTCCTATCTGCACGCCAACGTTCATGAGGGGGAGCGAGCGCCGCTGCTACCAAGCCAGGGGGATAACGAGCCCCCTGCCACTGCCCGCTATCGCTGGCTGATCGAAGACGGCGCTCCAAGATTCACCGTGCTCCAGCACGATTCCGGTCTGCTGCTGGGCGCTGCGCGTAATGCCGACGACAATCAACTGTACTGGCGCATCACGCAATTCATGATGCCCAGCCACTCACTGGCGCCAAACAGCTTCCCGGGAGACTTGAATCAGGGCAACAGCTGGATCCCTGTGGACGATGTGTCGTGCTGGATTTTCTGCTTCGCCTACCACACCGAACGCCCCCTGACGGAGGCCGAACACGGCCTCCTGGCCAAAGGTTTTGGGATCTTTGCCGAAGTGGACGAGGACTTCGTACCCATCCGGAACCGGGAAAACGACTATCTCATCGACCGCGAAGCGCAGAAGCACTCGAGCTTCACCGGTATCCAGGGCGTCTCGGAACAGGATGCCGCCATCGCAGACAGCCAGGGCCTGATTGTCGACCGCACCAGGGAACTGCTTGGCCAGACGGATCTGGGCGTGGTTCGATTCCGGCAGTTGATGCTGAACGCCGCCCGAGCGCTTGGCGCCGGGACGCCGCCGCCGGGCGCCACGGCGCCAAACGCCTATATGATTCGCTCCGGCGACGCCATGTCCTCCCGGGACGCTGACCTCACGGCGGTAGTCGAAGCGCGATTCGGCGAGCTCGCGGGAACGGGAGTTGCGCCTTACTCACCCCCGCCCGCAGCCAAACAAAGGTGACAATTACGCAAACATGACTGACCACGACGAAAGCACCGGCCCGGAGGGCTATCAGGTCGCCGCGGTAGAGGAATGGATCGAGCAAAACGTACCCGATCTCACGCCTCCGTTTCGCTGGACGCGCTTGCTGGGCGGCCATTCAAACCTCACCTATCAGCTGGACGATGCCCAAGGAAGCCACGCGGTGATCCGGCGCCCGCCGCAGGGAGAGCTGCTACCCAAAGCCCACGACATGAGCCGGGAATGGGCGCTGATCTCGGCCCTGGGGCCCACAGCGGTACCCGTACCAGACGCTCTCGGTTTCTGCGAGGACCCCGGCGTGACCGGTGCCTGGTTCTATGTCATGGGACTGATCGACGGGCAGCCACTGTACAACGCCGACGATACTCGTATCCGCGTACCCGAAGGTCAGCGACGAAAAATGGCCATGTCTTTCATCGACGTGCTGGGAGATCTGCATGGCGTAAACCCCGATGCGGTGGGTCTGGGAGATCTGGGCAAAAAGGAGGACTACGTCGGGCGCCAGCTGAAAACCTGGTATCGCTCATGGAATTCGTCAATCGAGGGCGCGGACTACGACGATCCACGCGCCCACGAACTACAGCGATTCCTGCTGGACAACGTTCCCGAGCAAGGCCCGGCCCGGGTGGTTCACGGTGACTACGGTCTGCACAACTGCCTGATCGGCCCTGACTGCACGGTGGCGGCCGTGGTGGACTGGGAGATTTCCACCCTCGGAGACCCGCTGGCAGACCTGGCCTACGCTCTGAATCCATGGCCCGACCCGGCCGACACCGACCCCGTGCCGCCGGAAGCAGCCACCGCTCCCAGCGGTTTTCCGAGCCGCAGCGAGCTTGCGGCGCGCTATGCCGACAAAACCGGGCGGGATCTGTCCGGGCTCGATTACTACGTAGCCTTCAATCGCTGGAAGTCCGCGTGCATCGTTCACGGTGTGTACGCCCGCTACATGGAAGGCAAGAAGAGCGCGGACGATGGAATCGATCTGGACGAGATGCGCGAGCGAATTGGACGCTCGCTGGCCCTTTCTGAGCAAGCCGCCAACCGCGCGGCCTGAGCGGGCCGCCTACCGATCGTAGTGGGTGAGGTCGGGGTTGGATTCGAGCGATGGCATCCGGCTAGCCGACAGACGGGTCAGTCAAACAGGTTAGCCAGCCGTTGCTTGATGTTGTCTGCAACGTAAAGCGCCAACGCCTGCAGAGTACTGGTGGGGTTCACGCCACCAGAGGTAACAAACATGCTGCTGTCTGCAACAAACAGGTTTTTGACGTCGTGGCTGCGCCCCCACTCGTTCACCACCGACCGTTCAGGATCGGTACCCATTCGAGTTGTTCCCATGACATGCCCGCTGGCTACGCCGCTGGTTACGGTCGGGGTCACGAACGACGCGCCCGCAGCACGCAACACTTCCGTGGAGCGCTCACCAGCGTGAGCCAACATGTTGATGCTATTTTCTCCGAGCACGTAGTTGATCTTTGGCGCCGGTATGCCGTGTGAATCCGTCATATCGGGATCCAATGTCACTCGGTTGTGTTCTTCGGGCAGATCCTCGCAGACCGCGCAGATTGCCGCGGATTTATCGAACATCTGCCGAAACGCCGCATGATGGCCCTCGCCCCAAGGCAGCGCCCCCATCATCATGCCCATCTGGGCCGCCGCCACAGGACCGTTGCCGCGCAGAATCTCCATGGTGTACCCACGGGCGAAGCCCCGATTGAGATCCGTTTCATAGAACTCCTTACTCCACAACGAGCAGCCGATGGGCCCTTTGTACCCTTCCATGGGTCCGTCGAAGATGCCTTGCGTCACCGCCATGGCATGCAACATCAGATTTCTACCCACGAGTCCGCTGCTGTTTGCCAGACCGTCGGGGAATCTGGCCGAGGTGGAGTTCAACAGCAGCCGCGGGGTTCCAATTCCGTTGCAGGCAACGATCACCATTTCGGCACTCTGGGAACGCTCGACGCCATCGGCATCGTAGTACACCACGCCATCCGCCATCCCGCGTTCATCAATGGTGATTTCCCGCACGCGACAGCGGGTTCTCAGCTCCACACCACGACGAATGGCTTCCGGCCAATAGGTGATGTCCGTACTTGCTTTGGCACCCTGGGCGCAGCCTGACGCACAGGGCCCTAAGTTGACACACTTGTCACGCCCGTTGTACGGCACGGTAGCAATGGCGCTCTCTGACGGCCACCAATGCCAGCCAAGCTCGTTGAATCCGCGCGCCACCTTTTCACCAAGAACGCCCAGCGGTACCGGCGGCATCAGCCCCTCTTTGGACGGCACGCCAGGGTCCCCAGCCAGTCCCGCAACCCCCATCATCTCGTCGTTGACGGCAAAATGCGGTTCCAGATCGGCATAGGTGATGGGCCAGTCCTCTCCTACCCCGTCCAGCGCCCTGGTTCTGAAGTCCGACGGGTGCAACCGGGGAAAGTGCGCCATATACAAGATGGTTCCCCCGCCCACGCCATTGAAGTTCACGGGCTTTATGGGGGAATCCGCATCGTTGATCGGATAGTCCTCATCGCGGCGGCGCATGTTGGGGCTGCCCGAGAAATCGGGCCTCGACTCCCAGTCACGTCCCACCGTGGGGTAATCCGACTGGTTTACCCAATCGCCCTGCTCCAGGCAGAGGATGCGCATGCGGGTGTCTACCAGGCTCCAGGCCATTGCCGCCCCTGAAGCGCCGGCGCCGATGATGAGTACGTCTACCTTGTCATCCGACATGCGCGCCTCAAACCTGACGATAGAACGGCGCGCGTGAGCGCACCGGATCCAGCAGCGACCAATCCGTATCTGGCACGGGATTACCCTCGGGGTACGGCGCCCGCGCTGCGAGCCCGAGGCCGCGGAGCACCCGGTCATCGCGGTAGTAGCTCGCCGCCACTGCCGACTGCAGAACACTAACAAACTGGCCGTGCGAACCCTTCAGCGCATTCACTACGCCGCTCGCGTCCTGCAACTGCAACGGGCCGCCGACGCCCGCGTCATGAGCGAGTTGTTGCAGCTTCTGCAGCCCGTCGATGACCACCGCGCGATGGGTCGCCAGCGTGGAGAGCACACGGGCCAGGATCTCCGGGTCCGCCGCACTGGGCATTCCATCGCCGGCGGGAATCATCCAGTCGGACAGCAAACCAAGGGCGGCACGCTCATCGGCGGAGAATTGGGCATCTGAGGAGATGATCGCGGTCAATGGGCAAGCCCGCCAGGGTATTTCCGGCGAGCTTACCACAGGGCGTCGCGATCACCCGCGACGCCCGGATCGCGTGAAACGCCCCGTTTGCATCGGGGCTCCGACCAGGGCAGCTACTGAATAGACGAGATCTGGGTGGGCTCGTCGGATACTACCGGTTCAAGCGCCGGCGCAGCCACGTCAACGGGACGGTAGGAAAACTTCTGCCCGCCAAGGCTTGCCTCGAGCATGAGCCCGCCCCTCGCGATGGTGAACACCTTCATACCTTTGTAGTAGGTACTCCCCGCAGTGGTTGCATCTTTCTTGCCCCCACTGGCTCCAGCCGTAGGCCCCGATGTCGCTGCGGCGGCAGATGCACCTGCAGTGAGGGCAACGGCCGCGGCATTCGCACCAAACTCGAAGTTCCCGGCAGAGAACTCATTGAAAGATCGTTCGTCCTGAAAGAACACGATCTGCGCAAAACCCTGACCTCCCGCAAGGAAGCCAGCGGTAAGTTGAGTCATGGTGGTATCACCCACATGATCGTCGCCGATATACACCCGACCATTACCACGGGCAGCGCCAACGATAAATCCCACCTTGCCAATTGTGGGAAATACGGCGTATCCGTAGCAGTGGTCAAAGAAGGTACTGCTCGCTCCGGCATCGCGAAACAGATTTGCAGTGTCGTCGAACTTGTCCGCGAGCACGGAGCCTGCAGAGAACAACAGACAACCGGCTACCGTAAGTCTCATTACTAGCGACATATAGAGTCCCTTTATCACGCGCATTGACGGCGGGCCGGAGGATACCACTTGGCAAAGCATTCAGGGAGAGGAAAAACACCATATCTCGCAGCTTTAATGACAAGGCGTTAAATACCTTGTCATTTCTCGGGCGCTGGCCTGAAAATGGAATCGGGCCCCACGATCATGAGGCCCGATCGTGCTCCTAGAGCAACTCTCCGCCACAGGCCGACGCCGTCGTACCGTGCTCTTCGAAAGCCTTGATCACATTGGCTCCGGTGCGCCAGCGATGCACTTCGTCCGGACCATCCACCAGACGCTGGCTTCGGATCCCCGTATACCACCGCGCCAGCGGCGTGTCGTGGCTGTAACCAAGCGCCCCGTGAAGCTGCAGTGCCGTATCTACCACCTGGTGCACCATGTTGGCCATGAACACCTTGGCGATGCCGTTCTCCTGCCGAAGATCCATACCGCGCTCGGCTTTATAGGCGATGTGCAGCAGCATCAATCGGGCCTTGTATATCTCGGCCGCGCAGTCGGCGAGCATCCAGCGCACGCCCTGACGGTCCGCCAGGCGCTTACCGAAGGTCTCACGCTGGATCACGTGCGCCGCTGCCAGATCCAGGGCACGCTGCGCCATGGCCACGTTGTGCATACCGTGGCGAAGCCGGCCATAGGCCAGCCGATGCTGCCCCATGTTGAATCCCTGACCGCGCCCACCAAGCAGATTCTCCCGCGGCACTACCAGGTTCTCGACGTTGACCTCCGAATGCGACCCGCCGATCTTCAAACCGAGTTCGGTATGAGGCTGCATGGTCTCGATGTTCCGAACAATCTGATAACCGGGGTTGGGCAACTCTACCAGGAAGGTGCTGTAGCGCTCGTGGCGCGGCGCATCCGGATCGGTCTTGGCCATCACCAACGCGATATCGGCCACACTGGCAGACGAACTGAACCACTTCTCTCCGTTGAGTACCCAGTTGTCACCTTCGAGCACAGCCGTGGTCTGCATGCCGGTGGCATCCGCTCCCGCCGCCTTTTCCGTCATGGAGTAGCAGATGCGCTTTTCTCCCTCCAGCAGCGGTTTTAAGAATTTTTCTTTCTGGAAGTCGGTGCCGTGCTCCAGCAACGTCAGCATGGTTGCGTCATCCGGACCTTGAGTGTTCAGCGCCAGGGCACCCAGCATGCTCTCACCCAATTCCATCTGCACCAGGGCGTTGGCCAACGGCGCCAGGCCCATGCCCCCATGCTCCTCGGGAACGAACGGACACCACAACCCCTGGGCGCGGGCTTTGCTTCGCAGCTCGGCCAACACCGTGTCGAAGTTATCCGCCGTGCAACCTTCCTCGGCAGGAATGCACTCCTCCTGCACAAAAGTCCGCACCGTTTCACGTATGGCCTTGGTTTCGGCCGGAATTTCAAAATCGATCACTCGCTCGGTCCCCCAGATTCTCGGTTTGCCGGCGACTATATCAGCTAACCCGTAGATTGCCCCACACCAGGCAAGCTGATTCCCCACGTGCGCTCCACTAAGTTGCCCCACCCGCCACTCTCTTTGTTGCGAGATTTATTGCGCCCACGCACTCATCAGCTCGCCCGGTGGTTTGCTCTGCTGGCCGACTGCACGGTGAGCGGCACCCTCGGAGCCCGAATCCACCAATGCATCCAGGACTTCGAAACCTTCAAACTCGCTCACCTTCCTACAGCAGAGAGCTTCCGCAATGCCCACAGAGGCGCTTTTAAACGCCGGGAGCCGCTGCTCGACTAACGACACGGAGGAACCGCACTTCCTGCGCCGATTCCCACACCGCTTTTCGTGCGTTAACTCACAATAGACACCCGCAGATTCCGATTAAATGCATCGGCCTATCGTGTGCTACTTGGCTTAAATCAGGGAGGAGCACCAAAATTGCGTGTGACTCGTTCGTATGACTTCCCCCGCATGCCAAGCCCAACACTCTTGGCGGCCCTGGCCGTTTGTGCTTGCTGGAGCGCGCCCGCCAGCTCCGACCAGGTCTACGCATTAGCGCTGCACAAGGATCGCGCTTTTCTGAAGATCAACGATCAGCAGCACATCTTCAGAGTCGGTGGCGAATCGCACGCGGGACTGAAATTACTAGCTGCCGACGCCTCCAGTGCGCTGGTACTGCAAGGCGACCGCCTCGTCCGCTTAACCTTGGCCGACGGGGTGGGTATGCAGGTCGCCAGGACACCCCCAAACGAGGCGCCCATTTCCGTACCTCAAGACCAAGACGGGTTGTTCAGCGTTGGCGGCCAAATAAACGGTAGACCCGCGAACTTCATAATCGACACTGGCGCAAACCATGTGTCGTTAACGACGCACCATGCAGACCGCCTGGGAATACGTTACACGCGCTCTGAGCCGATATCCGTCAAGACCGCTGGGAGTCTTACCGTCGGTTACTCCACAACCCTAGACTCCGTCTCCGTCGGCTCGCGCAGGTTGCGAAACGTATCCGCAACCGTAATCAACGGATCGAAGGACTTGCCTATTCTGTTAGGGATGACGTTTCTTGAGAATTTTCAGATGGAATTGAGGGACGGCGTCGTGCTTCTAGGTCCCCGCGCGAGAAATTTCACCCAAGGCGGCTGATCGGGTCATAACAAGACCGTATAGCGCATTCGGAGGCTCTTTCCGGCAACGCTGGGGCGTTCACCGCCGCTTTTGTCTATGCGGGGGCACAGGTCGTTTGGGGCCTACAGTTTGGTACCATCGACAAGCGGGACAATTTCGTGAACTATGCCGAGCGCGTCAGTAGCCGTGGCGCCCACCAAAGGGCGAGGAGCATGGACGAAACCGCACCATAACGCTGCACAGCCGAGGTCGTTTTGAGGGCTAAGGCGCCGCAGCATCATTAGAACAACAGGTTGGGGGCTCTATGGGTCGAGTAGAAGGAAAGGTCTGTCTGGTAACCGGAGGCGGCTCCGGCCTGGGCCGTGCCGACGCGATTCGTCTGGCGGAAGAAGGTGCAACCGTAGTGGTCACCGACATCGATGTTGCCGGCGGTGAGGAAACGGTGGCGCTGGCGGGCAGCAACACCGTTTTCATGGAGCAGGACGTGGCGGACGAAGCGCGCTGGCAAAGCATCATCGCCGACACGCTGAGCCAGTTCGGCAAGCTCAACGTGCTGGTGAACAACGCGGGGATGGTTGTCATGGGCACCGTGGAGTCGGTGACTACGGAACAATGGCGGCGCCACCAGCAGATTCACATGGACGGCACCTTCTTCGGAATGAAGTATGGCATCGGCGCCATCAAGCAGAACGGCGAGCTGGGCTCCATCATCAACATGTCGTCCACTACCGCACTGCAAGGGTACTCCGCCGTATTCGCCTACGGAGCGGCCAAGGGCGCCATCCGCACCATGTCCAAGCACGCCGCCGTACATTGCGTAAATTCCGGCTACAAGATACGTGTGAACTCGCTTCACCCCGGTGTGATCGCCACCCCCATGGTGATGAATATGGCCGCCGATGGGCCCATTCCGGATACGCCGCCACCCATGAGTCCGGTAGGGTTGGGCGAACCCAACGATGTGGCCAACACAGTGGTGTTCCTCGCTTCCGACGAATCCAAGTTCATCAATGGCGTGGAGCTACCCATCGACAATACGGCCACCAACCAACCCTGACCCATGATTGACGACTACGCCGACCGCCACCACCCCTTCGAAGGCTGCTTCAACTTTCGCGACATCGGCGGCTACCCTGCCGCCGACGGTCGTCGCGTGCGCTGGAAGCGCTACTTTCGCGCGGGCCGTCAGGACCGCATGACGGAAGAAGACCTGAAAGCGTTGCGCCGCCTGGGCATCTCCACCCAGGTCGACCTGCGCAAGCCTGAAGAAATCCGCGAGCAGGGCCAAGGGCCGCTCCCGGACATGGGCGCGGCCTACCACAACATTCCCATTATTCCCGATGGCGGCACCGACGAACTCAACCGTCTGGTGGGCGACACGGGTATTTCCGGCAAGCGCTATCTGGGTTACCTGGATTTCGGCTCCCAATCCTGGATCCAGCTGTTCGAACTGCTGGCCAGCGGCGGCGCGCAGCCAATGCTTCTGCACTGCACCGCCGGCAAGGACCGCACCGGCGTATCAACAGCATTTCTTCTCAGCGTGCTGGGGGTGGATCGCAACCTGATCGAGGCCGACTACGTGCTCACCAATCTAGACGTGGGCCGGCAGGCGGATTTCATCGAGCGCACGACCGGATTTCCCGAAGGCATGGATCGAGCGTTGATGCTCCACCATGCCGGGGTGCCAGAGAACGCCATGGGCGACTTCCTGGACGGTCTGCAGGCGCGGTGGGGTGGTCCGCTGGCCTACCTGCGCCAGATCGGCATCGATGACGTCATCTTCGATCAGGTGCGCGAAGCTTTCCTGGAGGAAGACGACCAGGCAGCCTGACCGCCATGCGGCGGATCAGTCGCGCCAGAAGGTGGTCATCAACGCTGCGTCTTGGGTATCGAATATCTCCTCGGCATGGCGCACTACGTCGTCGTAGGTCGCCTCCAGACCCAGCTGGACGCCGCGGTTGGCGAACACCATGTTCGAGGCAAAGCGCCCGCCAGCCGCCTGCAGAATGCGACCGTTGGGGGCGTCGTCCGACACCAGGTAAAGCACCCCGGGTGACACCAGCTTCGGATGACTTTCCGGTGCAGGATTGTCGGGGTCGGTTTCGCTGCCGGGCACGGTAGCGCCCATGCGGGTGGCAGCGCCCGGGGACAAACAGTTGACGTGCACGTTATGAGGCGCACCTTCGCGGGCCAGATTGTTCATCATGCCCACCATGGCCATTTTGGCCGCGCCATAGTTGGCCTGACCGAAGTTGCCGAAAATACCCGAGCCCGATGAAGTGAATACCACGCGCCCGTAATTCTTCTCGTACATGATCGGCCAGGCGTAGCGGGTCACATACGCCGTCCCGTTGAGGTGCACGTTAATGACCGCGTCCCAGTCGTCCAGGTCCATGTTCTTGAACGACTTATCGCGCAGTATTCCGGCGTTGTTGATGAGAATGTCCACGGTGCCGAAGGCATCTACGGCGGTGTCGATGATTCGTTTGGCGCCCTCACGGTCCGCCACGGAATCCTTGTTGGCGACCGCCTCGCCTCCTGCCGCGATGATGGACTCCACTACGCGGTCGGCGGCATCTCCCTGCCCGGTGCCGTCGACCGAACCGCCCAGATCGTTCACCACCACGCGCGCACCGTGACTCGCGAGCAGCAAGGCGTGTTCCCTACCGAGGCCTCCACCACCCCCTGTTATGACGGCTACTTTTCCTTCGAAACTCATCTGACACTTCCAGCAATCTCCCAGGGAAGGAAAAGTATCACAACCTGCGCCGGAGAATCAGCGGCGCATCAGAACCGAGACGTTCTAGCGGTCGGCTTACAGGTTGCCGTCGATGAGCGCTTCCAGCCGCGCCACATTGGCGACGGTATGGTTTTCAACCGCATAGCGGTATGCGCAGGCGCCCATGGCGCTTCGCCTGCTGTGGTCTTGCATGAGTTCTCTCACCACCTGGCTCAAGCGCTCCTCTGAGCCGCAATAGGCACCCACGCTAGCGTCATCGAACACGCCGTCGGGATTCACGTGCAGGCTGACCACCGGCACCTCTCGCATCCACGCTTGAATAAAGGTATTGGCGAAGCCTTCGTGGAGGCTGGTGTTGACGAACAGGTGCGCGCGGGAGAGCAACTCGTTGACGGCATCCTGGCTCTGCCCGCCCAAGTAGTCGAGATTGGGTGTCGTCTCGATCTGCTGCAGCAGGCGCCGGCTCCAGTCGGCGTCAGCGTCCCCGCTAGCTGCGGCGCCCACCATGACAAATCGCACATCAGGCAGATCATGCAGTGAGGCC
>CEUN01014770.1_pt1 | contig 11336 bp, 24 predicted proteins | sample 361501 | NCBI WGS metagenome assembly CEUN01 (sample SAMEA2622801, study PRJEB7988) | marine metagenome | biome: marine biome (ENVO:00000447); feature: marine epipelagic mixed layer (ENVO:xxxxxxxxx); material: "saline water (ENVO:00002010), including plankton (ENVO:xxxxxxxx)" | depth 120 m | reverse complement strand
TTGGTACTGCTTTGACAGTAGCATCTACTTCTGGTGTTGCTACATTTAGTGGTACTTCTGATGTACATCTACTTGATAATGTAAAATTACTGGTGGGAGATGGATCGGACTTAAGCATCTATCATGATTCCTCGGACTCATACATTAGTCAGACTGGATCAGGGAATATAATAATACAAGGTAATGGTACAAACAACATTGCTATAAGAGCCAAGTCAGGAGAGGAAGGAATAAATTTAATACCAGATGGCTCAGTAGACATATACTATAATAATTCCAAAAAATTTGAGACGACTAACGATGGAACGGTAACGACTGGTATTGCTACTGCAACTTATATTACTTCTACTAATACAGTAAAGGTTACATCTTCAAATTTATCAAATGTAGCATTTAGTGTAGGAGATGTAAATACTGGATGGTATAATACTGGAACTGATGCAATTGGATTATCTATTAACGGTGGTCAAGCTCTTAATATTAATAGTTCGCGTGATATTCTTATAAATGGTTCTGCTGCTGGTGTTTCTTCTGTCACATGGGATGCTTCTGCCAATAGTTTGATCTTTAATGATAATTCAAAACTAAAATTTGGAGATGCACCAGATTTAGACATATGGCATGATGGATCTGCTTCATATGTTCAAAATGCAACTGGTGAATTACATCTACGAAGTAATACTTTAAAACTAGCTGATTACAATTCATCGCATGTTTATTTTAGAGGTTTATCAGGAGACACATCAGAATTATATTTTGATAATTCCAAAAAATTTGAGACGACTAACGATGGAGTGTTAATTACTGGCATAGCAACTGTAAGTCAAGGTCTTAATACTGATGGATTATTAAGTGAGAAATTCCACACGACTGCTGGTAAGTTAAGTGATAATACCAATATAGACCTTGAAAATGGTATGGTTCATTACTTTACTACTCAAGAAACTACTACATCTACTCCTAATATTAGGTATAATTCTAGTAAGACATTAAATAATATGTTGTCTACTGGTGATTCTATTACGGTGACAATCATAACAACTGCTGCTGCTGGTGGTTATTCTGCTAATATGAATATTGATGGTAATGGACAAACAGAAGAGTGGGTAGGTGGATCTGCTCCCTCTGCAGGTGGTTCTGATGGATTAGATATCTATTCATATACTATATTAAAAACAAGTAACTCTCCTGCTTATAAAGTTATTGCCAACGTACTTAGTGCAACCAACTAAATAACTAAAACGAAAGTATAATGTCTCCAATAAGTAACGCAAGTAGATTAGCTGATTTCGGATCTGGTATAGGCACACAAGGTGCAGTTATTCAGGTTGACAATACTAACCAACGAGTAGGTATTGGAACTACCAATCCTCAAGCAATGCTTCAGGTGGGTACTGCTATTTCCATGTTTGGATCTACTGGTATTGTTAGTGCTACTGAGTTTTATGGTGATGGTTCAAATTTAGATGGTGTTGTTTCTGGTGTTGATGTACAACTTGAGGGAACAACAGTTGGAACATCAGTTACCGTTCTTAATTTTGGTGCAGGAATTTCTTCTGTAACTCCAGTAAGTTCTGGTATTTCTACGATTGAGACATCTCGAATCCTAACAATTGGAGTTAGAACTGGTGCTGCAGTTACTTTTGCTATAACTGGAACATCATTCAATGTTTCTTCTAGGAGTGGAAATGTTGCTATTAATGTTTAATGCTAAATACAATCATACAGGAGTCCTAAAATAAAATGGCAGATAGATTTCCATTAATCGCTAATTCAAGTGCGAACCAAATTCAAGAACTAGCAGCTAGCGATAATCTTAACATTACCAGTAGTTCCCTAGTTTCATCAGGTATTGTTACGGTATCTGCACCCGTTGATATTAGTAAGGATATAATAGTAGGTGCTGCTGCAACGATTACAGGAGTTGTTGATTTAAACTCTACAACTGATTCAACATCATCAACTACAGGAGCATTACAGATTGCTGGTGGTGTTGGAATTGCTAAGAACGTATATATTGGTGCAGGATTATCGGTTGCAGGAACATTAACATACGAAGACGTAACGAATGTAGATTCAGTTGGACTTATAACTGCCAAGAGTGGTGTTAATATAACTGGTGGACAACTTCAAGTTGGTGTAGCATACTCGGTTGGTTCTGCTGGTGTTGCGACTGCTGCAGGGTTTGTTGGACCTCTGACTGGTAATGTAACTGGTACTGCATCAAATGCAACTAATTTTACAGTTGCTGATGAGAGTTCTGATACAACTTGTTTTCCTGTATTCGTTACTGCTGCAACTGGAGATCTACCACCTAAGAGTGGAAGTAATCTAACATTTAACTCATCAACTGGAGCACTGACTGCTGGATCTTTTGTTGGAAACATTAATGGTAATGTAACTGGTAATATAAATGGTACAGTCAATACTGGTTCACAAACTAACATCACATCACTTGGTACTCTAACTGGATTAACAGTTAATGGTGCTACATCTGTTGCTGGTGGTGGAGAGTTTAAGGTTGGTACTGGTGTAACAATATCATCTACTGCTGGTGTAACAACATTTTCTAAAGATGTCATCTTTGCAGGTGCAGCTGCAGCGAATTATGTACAATGGGATCAGTCTGCTAGCGCACTTAAGATTGCTGATAATACTAATCTTTGGTTGGGTAATATATCAGGCAATGGTGATCTTAGGTTGTATCATGACGGCGCCGATAGTTATGTTAATAGTCAAGGTACAGGTGATTTATTAATTCGTGGTGATGATGTAAGAATACAAGATGCTGCTAGTGGACATAATATGGGAGTGTTTGTTGAAGATGGGGGAGTTGAGCTCTACTATAATAACGGTCTTAGATTTGCAGTAAATAACGATGGAACGTCAACGACTGGTATGTCCACCGTTACTACAGGTGCTCACTTCCAAGGGATGCTTAGAGAGGATTGTAATATAGTTGCTAATAAATTAAGTGCTGGTACTAATATTGACCTTGCAAATGGTATGCTTCATTACTATAGCACGAATGAAACAACAACTGCTACACCTAATATAAGGTGGAATAGTACTTACTCATTAAACAATAAAATGTCTACTGGTGAGGCAGTAACAGTTACAATCATATATAAACCAAATGGTGCAGGATATTATGCAGCATTAACTGTTGATGGTTCTGGAGTTACTGAAGAATGGAATGGTGGTGCTGCTCCATCAGCTGCAAATGCTGGTGGATATGATGTCCTTACACATACGTTAGTTAAGACTGGTAGTGGATCATTCATATGTTTATCCAATGTCCAAAACTATGCATAATGATTATTAGGAGTATATAAAATGACACCTTTAGATTGGTTTACTAAACAAGGTCCATTACAAGGAATGACTGGTATGTGGGGAGGAACTCAAGGAGCTCTTCAACAGTCTGCTGCTGGACTGCCAAAAATATCAACTTTTGATGAACTTCTTTCAAGTAAACATGCTAATATAGAAGGAGCTGTGACTCATAATGGGTATGGTTTTGAGCTCTATACTGGAGTGAAATTAGGAAGATCATCTAATATGACTGCTACTCTTGATACAAGTAATATTGATATGATTCGATTTGTTTTAATGGGTGGTGGAGGAAGCGGTTCAGCTAGTAATATACTATTTGGTAGTGCATCTGGTGGTATAGAAGGAACTATTGATACAAGCAGCATGGATTCTGTTGTCTTACAACTTGGTTCAGGTGGTGTTGGATTTTCTGGTTCTGGTTCAGGTGCTGCTGCTGATTCATCCGCTCAAGGTGGAGATAGTATAATATATCTTGCAAATGGATCCACTAATATAGCAGAAGCAGAGGGAGGTTTAGTTGCTGGATATACTGGTAGTGGTAATATTAATGGTGGTTATACTGAAAGACCATCCACAACTTTTAGTTCAACTTATGTAAGTGCTATTTCTACATGCAATGGCGGCAAGGGTGGAAGTGGTGGTAGTCAAGATACTAGAGAACCATATGTAACATTAAGCCCAACACTAACTAATGCATATGCTCATGGTGCATGTGCTGGTCGTCATGCTATAAACCTCTCAGGTGATTCACCTTTAGGTTATGGTGGTGGTGGAGGAGGAACTTATGAGGGATCAGATAATAGGTGTCCAGGTGGACCTAAAGGTTATAAAGGAGGTTTGGGTTCAGAGTCTGGTGGTCTTGCTGCTGAAGGACCAAGCGTAACAACTGGAAACTCTTTTGGTTTAAACACCATAGGTTACTCTGGATACACACAACCTCAAGGTGGAGGTGGAGGTGGTGCATATGGTGGTGGAGGAGGTGAAGTTTATGACATTGGTCAAGGTGCTACAGGACTTGTAAAAATTTGGTGGGCTAGTAATGGTGGAGATGCTAGTGTGTTGGCTACAGTAGGTAATTTATATACTTAAGTAGATACAATTTAAAAACTGTCACACAAAACCCCTGCACTTCGGTGTGGGGGTTTATACTATGTACAGTTTAATAAAAAACATGAGTAAAGATATGACAAGCAAGGAGAAATTACTCTTCATTGCTTCCTTCGTTTGGGCAATGCACTGGGGAGTTCGTCTTACCTTTGCAACAATCAGCACTCTTGAATTGAGGTATTTCTAATGAAAAGTGAAATGCTTTGCGTGAATCCAAAGTCTCCTCAAGCTAAGAGTCGGTTTGCTAGTGAGATGGATCGACTACACTCTTGTCGTGTAGAAAAACGTCAATACGGTAAATTATATCTTTCATCTATTTCTGGTCGTTATAAGTTCTCTATGCAAGAGTCATGTGATGATCACTGGGAAGTTGTTAAATAGGTGTAGTAATGGATATTTCAATGTTTACATCAGTTCTTATCGCTGGATTAATTGAATGTTCTGATGTTCAAGGTCTTATAGAGAGTGTTCGTGCTGATAGGTATTTGACATCTGATGCTAAAATAGAAATAGTTGAAATACTAATTCAAGGAACTCCGCAATGTGAATTAAATGAAGGATCAGAAATCTCTGGATGAGAATGAAACTAAGCAAGAGAAATGGGATCGTGGAAAAACCTTGTTTCTTGAATCAGTTCATAAACCAGACCACCACCTAAGAAGTTGCGCTCATAACCAGAAATGTTTTCATGAATTAATGGAAATAAGAGATTTGGTAATTGAGTTGGTTCGGGAAATGCCTAACCCACATCAACCGAAGTTGAAATTTGGTGCAAAGAATGATATAATAACACCAACAACTGAGACACCTAATGGTGAGATTAGTGATGTTCTATTGAGTGGAGCATTAGGTGATTATTACAGATCAAAATTGGAGAAAAATGCCTAAAGAATGGATCAAAGAAATTCCTAATTGGGAGGAACAGTATCTTGCTATGAATGTTAATCTTTCTACTAGAGAAAAAGAACTTCTTAAGGGAGATCCTATCAAATCCCATGAAGGTATGATTTATGGTAGAATGTATAGAGATTGGAAAGATCGTAAGGAGATTGATTGGGAATGAAGAAAACTGAAAACTATGACCAGTTATTAGTAAGATTCAATAAAAGAAAAGAACAACTTACTAAAGAACAAGAAACATTCAGGGAAGCACATGAAAAGTGGGTGGAATTGGATGAGAGATTAAGTTATTTACTGGGGTGTATAGATACTATTGTCTACTTACAAACTGGTAAATTGCCTAGTGATGGTAATCATGATGGCATGAAAGATCACAAACCAAGAGAACAATGACCTTCTTAATAGCAGTAATGTCATTCGCAAACTTCGTATTCTATCCATTAGTGATAGGATTTTTTGTTGCGTTGATAATAGAACAGATCTTCAGAGCGCAAGACAAAGCACCTCAAGTGCTTAGATCTATGGCAGTTAGAAAGTATTTCTGGAGACAAGCATGGTTATTTAACATAATATGGTTTGTGTGCTATGCTATATTATTATTTGTAGTAAGACCTGGACAACAAACTATGCCTGATATGATTTGGCAAGGATGAGTAAAAAACCATTAGAAGGTGATGACTATTTTTTTATTGCCCTCATTTATTTTGAAGAGTTTGTGAAAAGAACTTTAATAGGATTATATTATACTTGGCAAAAGTTTGATTACTGGAATTTTAATCGTAAATTACCAAAATGAACAATCACATTAAAAACACAAGAAAGACTTATGATAGATTTCTTGCTAAAGTTATAACTGAAGTACAGGTTCAGTTCAAGGATGAGGAACCTGCATGGATTCCTTTATCAACTTATGAAGCAATTCCTGGTATAAATCTAGCAAGTGAAGAAAGTAGGTATTGGAATGGTGAATTAGAAGGTGAAGAGTTTGAGAAGGCATTACAAAAATATGGTTATGAGTACACACAAATCCCATCACGTTATTAATCATGGCACTATCTGAAAAAACTCTTGACTATTTGCTTGAAGCAGAAGGATGTATCCGATCAGCAATTAAGACTGCTGCTACTTGTGAAAATCCTTTGGTAGTGACTCAATTATCTAAATTATTATATGATATAGATCATCTTAAACAGTTTGAGAAGTTACAAGATATTATTGATACTCATCTGAATAATAGTGAAGAATGATTGCGGAAGTCTAAAGACATTATAAAATTTATAGATAAAATATATAACTATGTTATAATATCCTCACACACCACCAAAAAACAATGATTAACCTAGACGAACGATACTTATCCTACATGGATGGTAGTAAGAAGATGAGAATAGATGGTATAGAAGAAAAGGTTGAGTCTTATGGTTGGCATTGTGATGGTAATGATATAAAAGGACATTATGTGACAACAGAGAATTATAAGTTGTATTATAATATGGATGGACTATTCATCAAGATGGTGGCACTCAGAGAACTGGCACAGACTGCTTCGTGAATGAATATCTTTCTGATATAATATGATTATAGACAAAAATTAAATGAAAATTTTACTTGCTTCGTTAATAGCATTAACTCCTGTTTCTGCTCTTGCTGGTGAATATCAAGAAGGATATTCTTCCAGTAGAACTTGTTTTAGAACAGAATATAGGGAAGAGTATGTACCAGGCACAGCAGATGATCCTGGTTATGTAAAGTCGTGGAATGAAACCTTAGAGGTTCCTTGCAACGGTGATACAGCAGAACGTAGAGTATATAAGAGACATGTCACAGTATATGAAAATGTAGATACTAATGATTGTAGTGAAGGAACTGTTGCTGGTGGTCTATTAGGTGGTGGACTTGCTGGATTTGGTTCAAGAGGTAAAGATAGATGGTGGGCAATTCCTGCTGGCATTATTGGTGGTTCAATGATAGGATGTGCTATTGATGGTGGTTAATAATAACTGAAGCGTCTAAAGTGTAATTTAAGTGAATATAAAAACAAGGAGATCACCAATGAAAGTAACTAAACTTTCTGAGATTGTTGCTCTCGGTTTTGAAGAACTCATTACTGAGGGTGATACTAGAGAAATAGGCAAGTTTCTTGCTTTTCCAACTGAGAGAATTATTGCACCTCAATGGTTAAAGGAAGAGTGTGATATTGATACAAAACAATCACCTGATGATGAAGAAGGTCAACAAGAAAAATATGATAGATTGTCCAGTAATGGTTTAAGAATACAGGTTAAGTTTCGTGGTGGTAAAACACTCCACATGGAACAGACTAGAAGAACTACAGGTAAAAATGCAACTGCTGGTGCAAAGAATGGTCAAGTTCGTTATGCTATTGGTTCATTTGATGTAATCCTCTTTATTATTCCTACAAATCATGATAATATAGATGATTGGGAGTATCTTGCAATTCCAAATTCAGAATTAGAGGATGATAAGATGCCAGGATATTGTGTTGGTCAAGTACCAAGTAGATTAAGAAAGAAGTATGCTGGTAGAGCAAAAGAAATTATGACATCATTTGAAAATGCTAAACGAGTATAGTGTTGGTGATAGTAGAGATCTACTTAAACAAGTAGAGTCTAGTTCGGTGGATCTAGTTTATATTGATCCACCATATTGTACTGGAAGAGATTTCTATCACTTTGATGATAGATTTAAATCTAGTGCAGATTATCGTGAATTGTTAATGCGACCAATACTTACTGAGTGTCATAGAATACTTAGTGATGTTGGTAATATTGTGGTACATGTGGAACCTAAAGTATCACATCATATTAGAATATTATTAGATGATATATTTGGTGAGAAAAGATTTAAGAATGAAATTGTATGGGTTTCTGGTGGGAACCATAAATCAAAGAAACAATTACAACGTAACCATGATACTATAATAGTATATCAAAAAAGTACAACATCAATTTATAATCCAGAGCATAAAGAATATGATGCGGAGACAATTAAAAAAGCAAAGTTATGTCCACATCATAAAAAAATATATAACACATCTGCATTAGTTAATAGGCAACCTAATGTAGTATCACGACCTAATTTGAGATATAAATGGAATGGTAATGATGTGCAATGGCATATCTCAAAAGAGAGGATGCAAATGTTGCATGATGATAATAGATTAGAATATTCACCTATTACTGGAATACCTAGAGTTAAAAAGTTTCTTGATGAGATGGATGGTATTCCTGTTAAAGATGTATGGACTGATATTAAACAAATACAAGGAGTGGAGAAGTTAGATTATGCTACACAAAAACCTGTAGCATTGTTGAATAGAATTGTGGAGATGTTTAGCAACAAAGATTCAACTATTTTAGATCCTTGTGCTGGATCTGGATCAATAGGTAGGAGTGCTATTGCTACAAATAGAAATTATATATTATTTGATATTAATGATGAAGCAAAGAAGTTATTTGAAGAATCTATAAAGATAAGACCTAAAGGTGTGGAGGTATTTTTTACTTAAACTGAAGCGTCTAAAGTGTCTGCCTAGACGAAAGGCATTAATTGTGCTATTATTTACATACATTCTTCACAGTTTTTATTATGAATGAACAATTAAAGAGTGATCTACTCAAAAATGAAGCAGATGAATTTTGGGCAAACTGTGAATCAAAAGCAGCAGAACTTGAAGTGACTGTTGACTATTATTTGGAGGAGTTCTATATATAAAGTACATTATTATTTTAAAATCATGGATGAAAAAGATAGACGTTACAAGATCATGTGTAGTGCAACTACAGGTTGGACAATCATAGATGAACATGCACATAATCTTACTAAAGAAGAGTGTGATAAATGGATTCAAGATTTATTAAAAGGTGGTGCTAATCCAAATTATTTTAAGGTAGTAGCAAATAATGATCCTAAGTATCTTAATTCTGAAGGAACTTCTTTATGACCATCACATCCAATAAACCTGATATGTATGTAACATTCAGAGATCACATCCGTCATGGTAATGTATGGACTGCTGAAGTTGAATTAAGTATGCAAGATACTTTAGATGAACCAGCATATCCTTTATGGGTTGTTGTTGATGTGATTGCACCAAATAGAGAATTAGCATATTATATTGTTAGTGTAATGTATCCAGACTACGAAACAATTAACATAGAACATGAACCACTCTCCGAAGACGAACTATGATCCGCAAGTTGATGATTATGTTATTTGGAACCGACCAAATGGAGACATAGAAGAGGGGTGGGTATATTTTAAGGGAGATCCTGTAGACAATGAGAAGAGAATAAAGGACGGATGGAATCCTTTATCACAGTATATTACTATAGAAACTGGTGTTAAACCAAAGAAAGTATGTACATATACAAGTGGTAAACCAATGAGACATAAGAACATTCATTGTTTGTTATTATGTAATAGAGAATGTTGGCATCAATTAGAGTATGTTAAACATAGAAGAACAAGAGAGATATTACATTACTCTCAATATGATGATGTTAATCAAGAGGAGAAGATAGTATCTAAGACAGTATCTAATGTGGGAGATTATAAATCACAAGAGGGAAGATTGCCTGATTATTAATAACTGAAGCGTCTAAATTGTACCTTTTGTATAACAACAATTCAATTATTATGCGTCCATCTCAAGTACTTAAAAGATTAAATGAACTTCGTAAAGTTTATCAGGAACAAACATTTAAGTTTACTTCTGAACAACAAAAAGAATATGATAATTTAAAAGAAGTGCGTAGAGAAAGAGTAAAGTATTTTTATGATAATGATTTGGTATGGAAGGGTATTGCGAAAAAAGATGATACTAAATAATTAAAAACAATAGTAAGATGCCATACCACGTTAAAACACCCAAATCAATAGGAACTGGTGATGTTTACTGGAAAGAGAACAACACTTGGACAGATGTTTATGTTGATCGTAAACAGTATTCAACAAAGTCTGCTGCTGATGCGGTGAAAGCAACCACTGTAACTAGAGTTATTGGTGGTAAGACTATGACTTATCAACCTAAGTGGTTCGCTAATTCAACAGTAGTAACGGAGTAATTTTGTGGCATATCATATCTTATTTCTTAAATGCCAGTATGTTAAAGATGATTCTAGTGAAACTTTGTCTGAGAACACATTTACTCAGGAGTATAGTGATAGAAAAACTTATTCAACAGAAAGTGCAGCATTAGATGTTGTATCATCTTTAAATGTACATCCTGGACTATTAACGGTAGTGCAAGAATGAAAACTTTCAATCAATTTTTAACAATCTGCGAGGTAGTCTACGACAGAGATAAGAAATCTGACGTAGATCTTGAGGTGGGTAAAATAGGTAAGGATAGAAAGAAGACTGCACCAGAGAGACGTAGAACTACTACAGTAAGTGGAGGGAAGACAGTACCATCAAAAGAGTATAAATCACGAAAAGATATAGGTAAGCAACGTCAAGCATCTACTAGGGTTCAACAACCCGAAAAGGCAAGAGGTAGTGCAGCACTATCTCCAAGAGAAGCACAACGCAAGGCAGCACTAGAAAGAAGAGCAGGTAAATCTGGTGGTAGTAAAAAGGAGTTAGAGAAAGCAGCATCTAAGATGTTGTCTAAGAAAACAACTAAGGCAGTTGATCCTAAGTATAAAGTTGTTAGGGGAAAACCTGGTGCTACTCCTACTAAGAGAGCATATAGTAGAGCAGAAAGACAGAAAATTACAAGAGCAGGTGAAAGATTAGTTAAAGATATTAAGAAGAAGAAAGAGAAACCAGCATCATCTTATGATCCTAAAGTGGGATAATAATACTAACTGAAGCGTCTAAAGTGTTCACCTAGTGTGAGGGATATGTGGTTCTACTGCCCGAACGATGACTGAGTTAGTACCTGACCTTGTAGTTAGGTGAAGCACCTCTTGACCAGTCAGTTCAGTAGGGGTTCAGGTGTAAGCGATTCCCAGTAGGTAAATTTGGGC
>CEUN01055001.1_pt1 | contig 11337 bp, 11 predicted proteins | sample 361501 | NCBI WGS metagenome assembly CEUN01 (sample SAMEA2622801, study PRJEB7988) | marine metagenome | biome: marine biome (ENVO:00000447); feature: marine epipelagic mixed layer (ENVO:xxxxxxxxx); material: "saline water (ENVO:00002010), including plankton (ENVO:xxxxxxxx)" | depth 120 m | reverse complement strand
ATACTTCTTAAAAATACGGCTCCTGTGGGTCCAACTGGGTCCGGAAACATACCTGCAGAAACAGAGAATACTAGCGAGGAGCTTAATCAAAATAGAAATGGAACTCCGAAAAACAGTCGCCGTTACTCCCCGGCAGTTCAAAGACTAGCAGACGCCAACAATATTGATTTGTCCTATGTCGTGGGAACTGGCATCAATGGAAGGGTAACACGCAAAGATGTAGAAAATTATCTAAAATCAAAATCTACAACATCAGTTAAATCACCTTCTATAGAGCCAAAAGAAAACTCATATAACGATCAAATCATCGAGGTCAGTCCGATTCGAAAAATGATCGCAGATAACATGGTAAAGAGCGCCACTTTGATTCCACACGCTTGGAGCCAAGTTGAGATCGACGTTTCCAACATGGTCCACGCTAGGGGAACCGTGCTAACCGAATTTAAAGAGAACGAAGGAATCAATTTGACGTATCTACCATTTGTATTAAAAGCCGTTTCCCAGGCCCTCAAGGGTAATCCCCTTTTAAATTCCTCATGGCAAGAGAATCAAATAATTCTAAAGAAACAGATCAACATTGGTATTGCTGTGGCTGCTAAAGAAGGATTAGTTGTACCTGTAATTCATGATGCCGATCTACTGAGCATAGCAGGACTCGCGAGGAAGGTACATGAACTGAGTGAAAAAGCTCGAACTGGCAAGCTTAGCTTGAATGATGTTCAAGGGGGATCCTTTACTGTAAACAATACTGGGGTATTGGGCTCCAATTCATCCCAACCATTAATAAATTATCCTCAAGCTGCCATTGTGACCACGGAAGCCATCATTAAAAAACCTGTAGTTATAAACGATGCAATTGCTATACGGTCGATGATGAACATGTGCTTATCTTTTGACCACAGAATAATGGACGGCCGAGAAGTAGGTGAATTCAATATGGCAGTGAAAAGCAATATAGAATCCATAACACTAGCTACTCCTATCTATTGAGTCAAATGCCCATTCTAAGAGGCCGTTATATTGGCAAAACTCTATATTCTAGCGGGATTCGCATACAACAAATTGCCCACGAGTCAGTGCTGAATACAGGGCCAGCCCAAGTCATCTTACTTCAACATAATCACGTTTATACATTGGGCCGACGAGGAAAACACAAAGATATTCTAATAGGTAACGATGATCTCAACGCATTGGATCTGGAAATATTTGAAACAGACCGTGGGGGGGAAGTTACTTATCATGGACCAGGACAACTTATAGTCTATCCAATAGTTGACTTAACCGAGGTGAAACAGGGCCCTATTGAATTCATTAGAGGGTTAGAGAAAATTACTATATCTACACTATCTGATTTTGGGATCCATGCAACTTCAAGCAATAAACCTACCGGCGTATGGGTGGATGAAGCTAAAATAGCTTCAATTGGAATTAAAGTCAGCAACAAAATAACAACCCATGGCTTGGCTATAAACATAAATACTGATCTTTCATATTTCGACCACATTGTTTCGTGTGGGCTATCAAATTTAGAACATACATCTATAGCTAAAGAAACTGGCAAAACACATTCCATAAAAAAAGTCGCACATCACGTGGCTAATGAATTATCAAACATGCTCGGCCTATCTCTCCAATGGGATTCTAATTAATTTATGCTATTAAGTTAGAATCGGCATACAATCGAGTACGTATTCATTCCTTCGTTAACATTACTTTATAATCATTGTGTTAGACTGCCGTATCAATTGTAGTCAGTGCCACAAAACTTAACAAATAATTATTTTGCTTCTGTGATGATAATTAGAAGTATAAGAGAGGTACATCATGCCAAGAGCAGATTTTGAAATGAACTTAACTCTGGTACAAGAGGAAATAATTCAACTTTCAAGCATGGTTGAAAAAGCAATATACAAATCTGTAGACGCACTAAAAAAAAGAGACGTGAAGGCATCTCAACAAGTAATAGAAGAAGACGATCTCATTGATCTAAAACAGCAAGCCTTAGAAGAACGCTGTATTGAATTAATCGCTTTAGAGTCACCAATTGCCGGGGATTTAAGAATTTTGATATCAGCAATGATGATCGCTAATGAGCTGGAAAGAATGGGAGACTATGCGGAGGGGATAGCAAAAATCAGTGTTTCAATGGGAAACCTACCGCCCTTGAAACCCTTAATAGACATTCCAAGAATGGCCGACAAAGCCGCGGTAATGCTCAGAGATAGTACTCAAGCATTTATAACTAGAGATGTAGATCTAGCCCATAAAGTAGTCGAATCCGATGACGAAGTCGACGACCTTTACGATCAAGTATACAGAGAACTTTTAACATATATGCTCGAAGAAGCCGGAACAATACAACGTGCTACTTATCTTTTATGGGTATCTCACGATTTAGAAAGAGTAGCGGACAGGGCAACAAATATAGCCGAAAGAGTCATATATTTAGTGACGGGACAAATGGTCGGTAATTCAGCTTTATCTAACTAAACCGACCTGTTATGTATTCTTCAGTTTTTTTATTTGTCGGGTTTGTGAAAATTTTCTGAGTATCATCCAGCTCAACCAAATAGCCAGATCTATTATCGCCGACCATAAAGAAAGCTGTTTCATCAGAGACTCTCGCTGCCTGTTGCATATTATGGGTCACAATCACAATTGTGTAAGAAGACTTCAATTCCTTTATCAAATCTTCAATCGCCAGTGTGGCAATAGGATCCAATGCAGAAGCAGGTTCATCCATCAAAATAACTTCTGGCTCGACCGCAAGTGCTCTCGCAATACACAACCTTTGCTGTTGTCCTCCTGAAAGATTCAGCGCACTATCGTTTAATCTGTCCTTTACTTCGTCCCATAGGGCCGCCTGCTTCAATGATCTTTCCACCGCTTCGTTCATATCACCCATGAACCCATTTACTTTAAGACCAAAAGCTATGTTTTGGTATATAGATTTAGGAAACGGGTTGGGTTTTTGAAAAACCATCCCTATTCTGGAACGTATTTCCGTAGCATCTATATCTGAACTATATATATTTTGATTCTCAAATATAACCTCTCCCTCTACCCGAGCATTCACAATCAAATCATTCATTCTATTGAGGCATCGTAAGAAGGTGCTTTTACCACACCCTGACGGACCAATAAGCGCAGTAATCCTGTTTTTCTTTATATTCATGTCTATATCCATAACAGCATGAAAATCCCCATAATAAACATTTAATTTATTTGCAGACAAAACTACAGTATCTATGGCTTCAACCTGCATTTTCTCTGGTGATTCTTTAATAGGCATATATGTACTATTCCTCTGATCTGACTTGATATTTATTTCGAACAAACACTGCGATAGCATTCATAGTCAGCAATATAACCAACAGTACGATTATCCCTGCTGCTGCTAATCCCCTAAATTCTTCCTGAGGCCTTGCTACCCAATTGAATATTTGTATTGGTAAAACCGTGAATCGTTCCATTGGATGAGTAGGAATGAAGGTTAAATATACCAAGGCACTAATAGCTATTACTGGTGCCGCCTCACCAATAGCCCGCGACATAGCCAATATAGTTCCTGTAAGAATACCAGGAATTGCTGAAGGCAAAACAACACCTTTAATTACTTGCCACTGATCCGCGCCCATTGCGTAAGCAGCTTCTCTATAAGCATTAGGGACAGCTCGAATCGCTTCTCTTGATGCGAGGATCACAATAGGCAACACAAGAAGCGACAGGGTGAGGGCTCCAGCAATAATACTCCTACCTAAATGCATCCAATATACAAACAAAGCAAGTCCCAATAATCCGTATACTATTGAGGGCACGCCTGCCAAATTAGCAACATTGATTTCTATAACCTTCGTTAGCCAATTTTTTGGAGCATATTCCTCTAGATATATCGCAGCACCTACACCGACAGGTACAGTGAAAACAGCTGTCATACCCATTAACCAAACTGTACCCATCAGAGCAGAAAACAATCCTGCCTCATCTGGGTGCCGAGATGGATAATCAGTAATGAAATGCCAAGAAACCCACGGTATACCTTTGGTAAAAACCTCAAACAACAACAAGACTAATCCTACAATTCCGACAAACACAGACAATAAAAACACTACATAAGAAACCTTGCCTATTAGAATTCTTACGTTTCTACGTGGATGGATACGGATACCCGAATTGGTTGGCTTCATATTTAGTAAACCTCTCTGAATTTTCTGACAACCCAATATCCTAAAAGATTCATACAGAATGTCATCAAAAATAAAAGTAAGCCAACAGCAAAAATAGTGTTATATTCAAGAGATCCGACAGGAGACTCTCCCAGACTTAATTGGACTATATAAGCGGTCATCGTCTGAATACTTTCCATCGGATTCAAAGTCATACGGGGGGTAGCGCCCGCTGCAATTGTAACAAGCATAGTTTCGCCAATGGCCCTCGATAAGGCTATTATGAAAGCAGCTATTATCCCTGACAATGCGGCAGGCACAACCACTCGTAAGCTGACTTCAAACCTAGTAGCCCCTAGTGCATATGCACCCTCCCTCAAAGTACGTGGCACGGATATCATGGCATCTTCACTCAAGGAAGACACCATAGGAATTATCATTACACCCATCACAAGACCCGCGCTTAAGGCATTAAAAATCAATAAATCATCAAAAATATGTTGAAGATTTGGAGTAACAAAAGTTAAAGCAAAATATCCATAAACCACGGTAGGAATACCCGCTAATATTTCCAATATAGGCTTTACAATCCTTCTTAACTTATCAGGTGCGTATTCTGACAAAAATATAGCCGTCATTAAACCAATAGGCAAAGCAACTAATGCAGCAATAACAGTGACCAATAAAGTACCTGAAACTAAGGGTAGCACTCCGTAGGCACGAGGTTTAAGTATTGGAGTCCACCGAGTCCCAGTCAAAAATTCCCAAAGAGATATTTCACTAAAAAAATTCAGAGCCTGGTAAAACAGCGTACCGAGTATTGCCAACGTTGTAATAATAGAAACAGCAGCGCAAGAAAAAAAAACCCACTTAAGCACAAATCCTTCTAGCCGAATGCCTCTTTTTCTCTTATATACTTTGCGATTACTTCCCATCTATTCCACTATTGAAAATTGGGCGGTGTCTTGGATTCTATAATCATGCGTTCGTTTGATTCTCTTTTTAAACTTAATATTGAGCTAACCTTTTACTTCAATTTGGCTTTGTTGTCAGCATAAACGCTTTCATCAGAAGCTATATAGCCAACTTCATTGGTAAGCTCTGCACCATGTTTCATATAAAAGTCGACGAAAGCGCCCACCTCAAGTCGCTCCATGCTATTTAGGTTCACATATATGAACAATGGTCTTGACAACGGACTGTACTCTCCGGACTCAATAGTCTCTGGACCTGGCAATACACAACCAGTCCCACTGTCCACAGCCACTAACTTTAGCTTATCCTTACTTTCCCGATAGTAAGCATAACCAAAATATCCGAGTGAGCCTTTATCACCAGCAATCCCCTGTATAAGAACATTATCATCAGCACTAGCTGTATAATCTGCACGAGAAAGCTGTGCCTCACCCATAACTTCTTCAGTAAAATAATCGAATGTGCCTGAATCGGTATCAGGACCATAAAGTCTCATCTTCTGATCGGGAAAATCAGACCTAACCTGGTTCCAATTATTAATTTCGGATCCTGGCTCCCATATCATCTTTAACTCATTCATAGTCAAGCACTCTACAAAATCATTAGAAGGGCTAACCATGACGGACAAGCCATCCGTACCGAGTCTAAGTTCCACATACTCAATTTCATTTTCCTTTGCTATATCCGTCTCTTCCGGAATTTTCAAGTGTCTAGAAGCATTGGAGATGTCTGTCTCTCCTGTAGTAAATCTCTTGAATCCGCCGCCAGTACCAGATACTCCTACATTCACCCTAACCTTTGGATATAGTTTATTAAATTCTTCCGCTACAGCCTCAGAAATCGGATAAACTGTTGAGGATCCATCAACCTCTATCGTCCCCTCCAAATCACCAACACTTTTCGCCGTAACATCAGCTGGGCTTGAAGTCGACAATAAAGATGATTCCGGCTTCTGCTCGCTCCCACATGATGTTATAAATAACACGATCAATAAAATTAAAACCGGAAATGAACTCAATATGGTTTTTCTTACTATGCTTATGAAAATCATTCTTCTTTAATTACTCCTAGTAATCCATACTTTTAAAGATACACATCGATGATTTTGGGATTATTCCATAAACAGACAATGCCGCATGGGTAGTTTGCATTCAAATATGCCATATATTTTATTTAGGGAGTATGGATAAGAAATTGGCACTAAATTTAATTTCATATATGAATTTAATCCATTAGTCCCAACACCATATGAAGAACCAACCAAATACAATTCACAGTATAAAATTCCCAACTTAAACGGTTACCGTTTCAAAGAATATAAATAACTCAAACAATACTAAGCCTTGGAAGGACAAGCATTCATTAACAAACCATTAACGAACCTTTAAAGTAAGACGTATAAGCAAGAAACACATTAATTACTGCTAACCTATAGCGGCAATTAATGCTATTTAATTACATTGATGTTGTCCTAGTTAATTGCCGCTACATTGCTCACTGGAAGAGTGAAGTAGAATTCACTTCCTTCACCTTCGGTGCTATTAACTCCTACATCACCACCATGTGCTTGGACCAAATGCTTCACAATTGCCAATCCTAAGCCAGTTCCCATATCACTACGCGCCCTATCTACTTTATAGAATCTTTCAAACACATAAGGAAGATGTTCTTCCGATATTCCAGATCCACTATCAGACACTCGAATTTCAACAAATTCATCGGTCATCTTGCTAGAGACCTTTATCTCTCCCTCTGTCCTTGAAAACTTGACAGCGTTCTGAAGAAGATTAACCAATATTTGAATTAATCTATCTTTCTCTACTAAAACGTTTTCATTAGTCGTTTGATCAATAATCTTCAATTCAGATGAAATTTCCATTCTGTTCTGATCCATGACTAACGAAATTGACTCAGCAACTATAGGGCTGAGTTCCCATGTTTCAATTTTGAAAGATTCCTGTCCGCTTTCAATGCGAGATAATTCCAACAGATCATCCACTAAAACAGTCATCCGTTGAATATCTCTGTTTATCCGTTGCAAAAAATCATGCGCCACTTCATTATCATTAATCGCGCCGTCTTTTAGAACTTCAACCATTGCTTTAACTGAAGCAATTGGGCTTCTCAACTCATGTGATACGTTACTCACAAATTGTTTTCGAGAAGTCTCGGTCTGCTTTATATCAGTAAGTTCATGAACTGTAACCAAAGTGCCATATGGTATCTCTTGCCCTAATGGAGTTACGGTGACACTCAAATACCTTCTATTGTCAACAAGTTCTACTTCCGACTGGTATCGTTCATTATTATCAATAGACCGAGACACAAGCTCTATTATTTCAAAATCTCTTATTAATTCAGCTATTCTACTACCTAACGGCCTTACGTCTACGACATTGAACATGTCTTTAGCAGAATCATTAAATAAAGTGACCAAGCCGTCCCCGTCAAGCACAATTACTCCATCTGCCATAGAATCCATAAGCATATCTAAAGTTGTATTTTCTTGATCCAACTTTTCTATATTTTGTGATATTTCATAAGCCATTGCATTAATAGACTCTTCTAATCGAACTAAGTCGTGGTGATCAGATATCACTCGCTGGTCATAACTCCCAAAAGGAATTCTCTCTATAGCTGGTATTAAATCATCTACAGAATCTGATAGGGAACTTATTCGTCGTTGGTATTTCAGCAATGTGAAGCACACTATCAGCAATAATATTAAGTGCGTAGAACCTAAGATTATGGTCGCTGAAATCGGCCGACTTTGGACAGAAAATAACATATACAAACCAAGAAAAACGGAAGAAAACACTGCACTGATTGCGAATAAAAAAGGAAGGGGGTATTTCATCATCAAACCCAATCAAATGTGTCTGAGTTGTTAATCCTCATCAGCCATCGAACCTGTATCCAATACCCCTAATGGTCTTAATTTTATCCGGTTTTGCAGGATTCTTTTCTATCTTTTCCCTCAACCATCTTACATGCACGTCTATAGTTCGAACGTCACCAATGTAATCATAACCCCATAATTCCTCTAAAATCTGATCTCTAGTAAACGCTCTACGTTTATTTGAAATTAAGAGAGCCAATAACTGAAATTCCCTGGGTTTCATATTCAGTTCAACCCCATCCAGTCTTGCAAGGTGAGCTGAAACATCGACTTCAAGGTTACCAGCCGTATATATTCCAGAATCTCTGATGAAATCATCAATTGCAATAGAAGATGACCTGCGAAGAGAATTTCTCACCCTAGCCAAAAGCTCTCTCATACTAAATGGTTTAGTTATGTAATCATCCGCACCGATCTCCAAGCCAACTACCTTGTCAATTTCCTCTGCCCTAGCAGACAACATGAATACAGGCATAGACATTTCCCTTCTAAGAATACGACATACTTCAAATCCGTCCATTCTAGGTAACATAACGTCCAAAACAACTAAATCTGGTTTGAGTTGCTGAGCCAATGCTAAACCTTTCTCACCATCAGTTGCCCCGTAAACATCATAACCTTCTTGAGACAAACTATATCTAACCGCCTCAAGAATATTTTCCTCATCCTCGATCACTAAAATTTTTTCTCCGGACACAGCAAAACTCCTAAGTTTGTGTGATCCTTTTCCCTTAATGTAACAACTTAAACGGTTGTTTGTCATTATTTATTCAAATTTATTTTTGAAACTGCTTTTGTTTGGTATAGTTCATTTGAATTTCAACAGCAACCTGCTTGAAAATAGTGACTCAGGAGGACTCTCTATGAGACTGCAAGGAAAAGTAGCGTTAATCACAGGAGGAGCTAGGGGCCAAGGGGCCGCGGAAGCCAAATTGTTTGTCAAGGAGGGTGCAAAAGTCGTTATCACAGACATCTTAGATGACGAAGGTAAGAAAGTAGAGGCGGAAATCACAGAAATAGGAGGGGAATGCGTTTATATGCATCAAGATGTTACAAATTCAAATGATTGGGAATCTGTTGTCGCTAAAACAATAGGCCACTTTGGAAGAATAGACATTCTGTTAAATAATGCAGGCATAGCTGCTGGGGAACCAATGACGATACATCAGAGGAAATATGGTATAACGTGATGGATGTAAACGCTAAAGGTGTTTTTCTTGGTACAAAATTTGTAGTTCCAGAAATGAAAAGGAATGGTGGTGGATCGATCATCAATGTCTCCTCTATTTCAGGATTAATCGGACAGCCTGCAATACAACCTGTCTATAATGCTTCCAAGGGAGCAGTGAGGATCTTCACTAAATCCACTGCTGTCCAATATGGAAAATATGGAATTAGAGCCAACTCAATTCATCCGGGCGGCGTTGATACAGATATGATCGCCCATTTGAAAGAAAACAACCAACGTGAAAATCGAATCAAAGAAACGATTCCACTGCAAAGAATCGCCGACCCTTTGGAGATAGCTTATGGAGCTTTATTTCTGGCATCTGATGAATCATCCTATATGACTGGTAGTGAAATGGTGATAGATGGTGGTGTTACTGCATCTTAATTTACATGCCAATTAAACGTTTTCTGGATATCACTCATTTTATGATATAGAGAATCACAGATAATGGAACGGGGTCTAATTAATGAAAACGTATGATATTAAATTATAACTGTGTGATTGACAGCAAATCGAGTAATTAAATACAGCATATTAAAGTATCAACATTCCGTCTCCAAAACTGTAAAATCTGTATTCTCGTTTTACCGCTTCCTGATACGCTTTAAATATAAAATCCTTCCCTCCAAGCGCACTGGTCAGTAATAGTAATGTCGACTTAGGCAGATGGAAATTAGTGACCAGACTATCTACAACTTTAAATTTATAATCTGGAGTTATGAAAATATCAGCCCATCCTTCTGCTCTATTAAGTATGCCACCAAGGCTTTTGTCTGCCGCGTTTTCAAGTAACCTAGTTGCAGTCGTACCTACAGATATAACCTTTCTTCCTTCTCGCTTAGCCTGATTAATTGTGTTGGCTGCTTCTTCAGATAGTCTCCAGTATTCACTGTGCATGATATGCTCGCCAAAATCTTTTGCTTTCACAGGTTTAAATGAGCCCCATCCGACGTGAAGGGTTACGTAAACTATTTGTGCCGATTTATTCCTGATTTTCTGCAGGAGCCCTTCAGTGAAATGTAATCCAGCAGTAGGAGCGGCTACGCTGCCAGGGTATTTTGAATACACTGTTTGGTACCTGTTTGGATCGGACACCGATTGCTTAATGTAAGGTGGTAAAGGTATTTCCCCGTACTCTTCAGTATCAAAGCCCGCATCAAATCTAACAAGCCTGATGCCTTCCTGTAATATAGATTCAACATACCCTTTTAAAGTTTTTCCTTCATCGTTTTTAATAAAAAAGTCCGCGCCTTCTCGCATCCTTCTACCAGGTTTTACAAGTGATTCCCATAAGCCTGATTCAATTTGCCTTAAAAGTAACAATTCCACAGGCCTTTGATTTTCTGATAACCACCCATACAGTCTTGCTGATATCACTCGGCTGTCATTAAACACAAGAACGTCGCCGCTATTAATGAACTCAGGTAAATCAAAAAAGTTTCGGTGGTGGATAGTTTCGGTTTTTTTATCAAGCACCATAAGCCTAGAGTGATCTCTAGGTTCTACAGGAGTTTGGGCTATTAATCTTTCAGGCAAGCAATAGTTGAAGTTTTCCACTAGCAATTGATCATCTGCCTTTCTGTCTGGTTCCAATCAAACCTCTCAACTACTTCTATTCTAATCATAAAAACATATATTTAAACTACTATGAAAGTCGAAAAATTTATACAATAAGGGATAACCTAACGTTAGTAAACTAGGAATACATAACAATGGTATTAATTCGGATCATTCTATTCACTGTTGAAGCTGTAAAGTTATTCCTACATAAAAACTGTCAGTACATGGCTGCCGCAATATCCTTCTACGCTCTCTTTTCTATGTTTCCTCTTGGGCTAGCTGTCATATCAATAATTGGCTTCTTGATAGGAACTGATCCTGAAAGTACTGAATTGGCTCAAGAAATAGCCGATGTTCTACCAGTATCAAATGAACTCGTCGGAAGCACAATGGAAGGTATAGTTAGCGCACGTGCCATAACAGGTATTGCAAGTTTCATTGGTCTTATCTGGGCATCGTCTGCGGCTTTTAGTGCACTAAGAAAGGGCATAAATGCAGCTTGGGGA
>CEUN01124793.1_pt1 | contig 11340 bp, 10 predicted proteins | sample 361501 | NCBI WGS metagenome assembly CEUN01 (sample SAMEA2622801, study PRJEB7988) | marine metagenome | biome: marine biome (ENVO:00000447); feature: marine epipelagic mixed layer (ENVO:xxxxxxxxx); material: "saline water (ENVO:00002010), including plankton (ENVO:xxxxxxxx)" | depth 120 m | reverse complement strand
GGCTAAAGCCACACCGGCCAGAGACTCCGCGTGACGTAGTTCCGCCAGCACATCATCAAAAGGCGGGATGTGATCGTCTCGCTCTATCATTGTGGAGACCGCGCCAAGCCGCTCTATGGTGTAGGCGTACAGATCCCATACTTTATCAACCACCGGATGGTCATGCGTGTCCACGATGTGTGTCCCGTGATTGGTGTGTCCAGCCAGGTGGATCTGCCACACGCGCTCTGGGGGAATGGCGTCGACGTAAGTGCGCGGGTCAAAGCTGTGATTGAAGCTGCTGACGAAAATATTATTGACGTCCAGCAATATACGGCAGTCCGCACGTTCCGCAACGGCAGTCAGGAAGTCCCATTCGGTTAAAGCGGAGTCACAATAAGTCAGGTAGCTGGATACGTTTTCGATCAAGAATGGCCTGCCGACTGCGTCCTGCACCCGTTTCACACGCTGAACGACGTGGTTCAGCGCTTCTTCGGTGTACGGCAACGGCAGCAAATCGTGCAGGTTGATGTGGTCCACACCGGTCCAGCACAGATGGTCTGAAAACCAGTGAGCATCAATGCGGTCGCCAAGCGCACGCAGTTCATGCAGATAGTCGTCGTTCAAGGGGTCCATGCTGCCGATGGACATGGACACACCGTGCATCACCATGGGGTAGTGCTCACGGATCTCATCGAGCCAGGCGAGGGGCTTCCCGCCCGGCACCATATAGTTCTCGGAAATCACCTCGAACCAGTCGAGCTGGGGCCAAGCGTCTCTGATCTCTTCGTAATGCTCTGGCCTCAAGCCCAGACCATACCCAAGAAAAGGGCGCTCATCACCGTCAGCGCTCATCGGGTCAACACTCCTTCAGTGGCTGGACGCGTAACATTCACAGGCCACAATTGGATGGTGTGACCACGCTTAACTTCCGATACTTCGGAGCCACTGCGGGTAGCGCTCGGAGAGCGAAAGAGGATGGCGGCTATCAGCGTCCCGGTCAGCGGGCGCGGTAGACGATACGGCCCTTGCTCAGGTCGTAAGGTGTGAGCTGCACAGTGACTTTGTCGCCGGTCAGGATACGAATGTAGTGCTTGCGCATCTTGCCGGAAATATGGGCGGTGACGACGTGGCCGTTTTCCAACTCCACCCGAAACATCGTGTTCGGGAGGGTGTCAACGACAGTGCCATCCATTTCAATATGATCTTCTTTGGGCAAACGAACTCCTCCACAGAGTTTGTAGTGTCACTCGCGATGCAGTGCGCACGACGAGGCGGCGGTATTCTGACAGGTTCGCCCCGTCAGTCAAACAGCCACAGAACCTCGGGCCTTGCGAAGTCAGCGCTGCGCATGCAGGCACCACTCTCCATGCGCGAAGTGTTGTTGGGGCACAAAGTCTCGCTTATATGCCATTTTGGGCGACCCGGCGATCCAGTAGCCTAGATAGAGCCACGGTAAAGCAGCGGCACGCGTAAGTTCAATCGTTCGCAAAATGGCATATATGCCGAGACTGCGCCTAGATTCATCGGGTTCAAAGAAGGTATATACCGATGACCAGCCGTCCTCCAAATGGTCAATGACGGCGACTGCCAGCAATGTCCCATCGAGGCGCATCTCCAGCAGACTGGAGTCACTCCAGGAGGACAGCAGAAAACTCCGGTAATCGTCCGCGTCGTGTTGCGCCATCGAGCCATCCCCGTGACGAGCCTGTTGATAGCGCCTGTACAAGTCAAAATGCTCATCATTAAACACGGCAGCCACCCGGTGTTCGCTCAGATCGCTGTTGCGGCGCAGGACGCGTTTATGAATTCGCCGTGGACGAAACGCATCGACATCAACTCTAACCGGCACACAGGCCTGACACCGCCCGCAGTGGGGCACGTACAGGTCGTCGCCGCTGCGGCGAAAGCCGAACCGGGCAAGCGATGAGTACAGCCGTGGCGATTTCTTCGCTTCCGGGTCCGCAAATACCGTCACCGCCCGCCGCCCGTCCAGGTAGCCGCAGTCGTGCTGGCTGGTGGCGTAGAACTTGAGCTCAGTGGGGACCGTCATTGGGCTTCTGACCAGCCTTCCGGGCCACGTTGGAGTGATGTACGGAGAACCACCGGCGGGGCTGTCAGTGCCTGGGTCAGCCAGCGCTCGAACGTCTCGCGCGGCACTTCCCGCGCGCCAAGCGAATTCAGATGTGGATTGGCAACCTGACAGTCGATCAGCTGAAAACCTTGTGCGCACAGGAAAGCCAGCGCCACCTTGGACGCATCGGTACGGCGGGAGAACATGGACTCGCCAAAAAACACGCCCCCCAAGGCGATGCCGTAGAGCCCCCCCGCGAGCGTGTCGCCCTCCCAGCACTCCACGGAGTGCGCAATGCCACTGCGATTGAGACGCTCGTACGCTGCGGTCATGGCTGCATCAATCCAGGTACCATCCTGGTCGTCCCGTGGAGCCGCGCATCCCCTAATTACATCGCCAAACGCCCGGTCGATGCTTACCTGATAGTCATTCCGCCGAAGCCGCTTACGCAACGACCGGCTTACCCGTAGCTCTTCGGGCAGGAGGATATTACGTGGGTCGGGTGCCCACCAAAGGATCGGCTCTCCCTCGCGATACCATGGAAAGACGCCGCGCCTGTAGGCCGAAATCAGGCGTTCGGAACTGAGGTCGCCACCTGCGGCCAACAGGCCGTTTGGTTGGTCAAGCGCCTGCCACGTAGGGGGAAACGCGTCCGGCGGGGAGTTGGGGGGAATCCAGGCAAGCACGGGTCAGCCAGCATTGCCCGTGCGCTCCGTCACCGCTTCCCGCGCACCTTCTTTAAATGGAGAATGGGTAGCGGCGGCATCAATGTAGCGGGCGACATCGCGCGACTCATTGTCCACAAACTCCCCAATGGCGCGGCTGAACGACGGATGGGCAAACCAGTGTGTCGAGTAGGTCTTGGTTGGCAAAAAACCGCGGCTCACCTTGTGTTCTCCTTGCGCGCCCGCTTCCAATTGGCGCAGGCCGCGCTGGATGGCGATCTCGATGTGTTGGTAGTAACACAGTTCAAAATGCAGTCCGCGATGTTGTTCCGTGCACCCCCAGGTGCGACCGAATAGCGTGTCACTGCCGCAAATGCTGTAAGTGCCCGCCACATAACGTCCGTTGTTGGATGCCAAAATCAGCAAAGCCTCGTCCGGCATCTGCTCTCCGAGGGTCAGGAAAAAATCCAGCGTCAGGGTCGGGAAACCCCATTTTCGGTCGTAAATCGCACAGTAGAAGCGATGGAATGCGTGCCAGTGACGCTCTTCGGCGTCACGCCCCCACAAGACTTCGATGTCGAGCCCCGCGCTCTCGACGTCGCGACGTTCCCGCCGTATTTCCTTTCGGCGTTTGTGCGTCAGACAACTCAGGTAGTCGTCAAAGTCACGGTAACCGGGATTGGTCCAGTGAAACTGGTAGCCAGTCCGCTGCATCAGCCCCGTATCAGTCAGCAGTTGTGCCTGCTCTTCAGGTGGAAACAGCCAGTGCACGGAGGAGATTTCCTCCTGCTGCGCGTAGGCGAGGGCACCTTGCACCAGCGCGGCGCTGACCCGTTCATGCCCAACGGTGTCGTCGCTGAGCAGCAGACGAGGGCCTGTCGCAGGGGTAAACGGCACTGCGACCACCAGTTTGGGGTAATACTTGAGACCGTGGCGCTCGTACGCGTCCGCAAACGCCCAGTCGAACACAAACTCACCATAAGAGTTTGTCTTGACATACATCGGCATGGCGCCGACAAGCACGCCGGCGCGCTCCAGCAAAGCGTGGCGCGGATACCAGCCGGTGGTGTCCCCAACGCAATCACCGGTTTCCAGTGCATGCAGGAACTCATGACGCACGAACGGGTTCTGTACGCCCGCGAGTTTGTTCCAGTCGGCAGCTTCGACCTGGTCGAGCCCGCCGATGATGCTGAGTTGAAAGCCGGCTTCTTGGTCGCTCAAGACCCGAGTGCGTCCAGGTATTTTTCAGCGTCCAGCGCAGCCATACATCCAGTCCCGGCAGAGGTGATGGCCTGCCGATAGATATGGTCGGAGACATCTCCAGCCGCAAACACGCCTTCGATGCTGGTCGCCGTGGCACCGCCATTTAGCCCACTGGCCACTTGGATGTATCCATTGCTCATGGCGAGTTGACCATCGAACAGGGAGGTGTTCGGGTGGTGGCCGATGGCAATAAACACACCCTTCACATCGACGTCCGCCATCGCTTCGGCGTCAGTGGCTTTCACTCGAATGCCAGTCACGCCGCTGTCATCACCGAGGACCTCGTCCAATACGTGATTCCAGCGAATATCCACGTTGTCCGCCTGTTTAGCCATCAACTGGTCGGCGAGGATTTTCTCCGACCGAAACTTGTCGCGACGGTGCACAACGGTGACCGATGAAGCGATGTTGGCGAGATACAGTGCTTCTTCAACAGCCGTGTTGCCGCCGCCGATGACTGCGACCGGCTGATCTTTGTAGAAGAATCCGTCGCAGGTCGCACACGCCGATACGCCACGTCCCTTGAAGGCCTCCTCGGAATCCATTCCCAGATATTTGGCTGACGCCCCCGTGGCGATGATCAACGCATCGCAGGTGTAGGTTGCCTGGTCACCTACCAGTGCAAAAGGGCGCTCGTCCAGCTTCGCCGTGTGAATATGGTCGAAGATGATCTCCGTGTTGAAGCGATCCGCGTGCTTGCGCATGCGCTCCATCAGATCGGGTCCCTGGACCCCACCGTCATCACCAGGCCAGTTGTCTACGTCGGTAGTCGTAGTCATCTGGCCACCCATCTCCATGCCCGTGATCAAGACCGGATTGAGGTTGGCGCGGGCCGCATAGACGGCCGCCGTATAGCCCGCCGGACCGGACCCGAGAATAAGTAGGCGGCAGTGTTTGGTATCTGTCATCTGCGCTTTAACTGTGGATTCTGAAGCAATTTGGAAGGGGCGCAGTGTAGCAAAAGTGGCCTATTCCAGCCTGTTGCTATTTTCTCATTAATTATTAGACTGTTACGTAATATCGTTATCAAAGAAGATGAATGGATCGGTTCGATCTCGGGAAGCGTCTGATGCAGGTATTGCGCCGCCGCCGAAAGACCGGGAATGAGCCGAGACTTTTCCGATGCGAGTGAGCCGTGGGACAAGCTTCAAGAAAATCCGCGCCATCTGGTTTCAAAATGCCCGTCCGCCTGGCCAAAGGGACGCGGGAGGGCGCTCTCATCGCGCTGGTCACCGGCGCGGTTTATCTGTTTGTTGCGTTGGGCAGCTATGACAAGACTGACCCCGGTTGGTCGTTCAGTGCCCCCGTCGATACGGTAGCGAACGGCGGCGGCGTCGTAGGCGCCTGGATAGCGGACTTGTGCCTCTATCTGTTTGGTTATATCGCCTATCTGTTTCCGGTCCTGGTCGCCGCGCTCGCGTGGATACTGTTGCGCGACCGCAGTCGCGACCAGGAATTCAGCTGGGTCTATCTCGTCGTGCGTGGCAGTGGCTTGCTGATGACATTGATTGGCGGTTGTGGCATCGCCACGTTGCATTTTCTGGGCGCGGGTCTGCCATTGGACGGCGGCGGCATATTGGGGGACCTGAGCGGCAACGGTCTGGCAAGAGCTTTCAACCCATTAGGGGCCTCTTTGATCCTGGCAGCGTTGTTCCTCACCGGCTTCACTCTGCTGACAGGGCTCTCGTGGATATACGTGATGGACGTGGTCGGGCTTTACACGTTGTGGCTGGTGCGTTGTAGCCGACAGCAACTGGTCGCGTTGAACGAACGACGCCGGGCGCAATTCGCGCGCAAGGAGCGCGAAACGGCCGTGAAGACGGCACGCAAAAAGGTTGCGATGCGGGAGCCACCCAGGATCGCCACGGTAAGCACGCCGGCACCTGCGGTCGAGCGTGTGGAACGTGAGAAACAGGTCCCACTGTTCAAACCAACTCCGCTGGATCGCAATACTTCTCTTCCGCCTCTATCGCTCCTGGATAATCCACCTGAATCCGTTGCGCAGGTGTCGGAACAGGCACTGGAAGCAATGTCGCGTCAGGTTGAAATTAAACTGGCTGATTTTGGCGTCGAAGCACAGGTTGTTGCGGTGCACCCAGGCCCGGTCATTACGCGATTTGAGCTGCAATTGGCAGCTGGCGTCAAAGTCTCGCGGGTAACCAATCTGGCGAAAGACCTTGCGCGCTCGTTGTCGACCATCAGCGTCAGGGTGGTAGAGGTCATTCCGGGCAAGTCCGTTATCGGGCTTGAGCTACCGAACGAAAACCGCGACATCGTCACGTTTGGCGAGATCGTCAAGTCCAGGGTCTATGACAAGAGTACAGCGCCGCTGACACTGGCGCTGGGCAAGGATATCGCGGGCAACGCGGTCGTCACGGACCTGGGCAAGATGCCTCATCTGCTGGTGGCTGGAACCACAGGCTCCGGTAAATCGGTGGCCGTCAACGCGATGATCTTGAGCTTGCTGTATAAATCCACAGCAGAAGAGGTCAGGCTCATCATGGTTGACCCCAAGATGCTGGAACTGTCGATCTACGAGGGTATTCCTCACCTGCTCGCACCGGTTGTCACCGACATGGCAGACGCCGCAAACGCCTTACGCTGGTCGGTAGCAGAGATGGACCGGCGTTATCGCCTGATGTCGAAACTGGGCGTACGCAATATTGCGGGGTACAACCGCAAACTGAAGGAAGCTGCGGCCAAGGGCGACCCCATCAAGGATCCGTTTTTTGTACAGCCTGCAGACGCAGATGAGCCGGTTGCAGCGCCGGACCTCGAGCCATTGCCGTTTATTGTCATCGTGGTAGATGAACTGGCCGACCTGATGATGGTGGCCGGCAAGAAGCTGGAAGAGCTGATTGCGCGCCTGGCACAGAAAGCGCGTGCGTCAGGAATGCATCTCATCCTCGCCACCCAACGGCCTTCGGTGGATGTCATCACAGGCCTTATCAAAGCGAACATCCCGAGCCGCATCGGCTTTCAGGTATCGTCCAAGATCGACTCACGCACAATTCTCGATCAGATGGGTGCGGAGCAGCTGCTGGGTCACGGCGACATGCTGTATCTGACGCCCGGCATGCCAACCCCGATGCGAGTGCATGGCGCGTTTGTCGCTGACCATGAGGTCCACAAGGTGGTCGCATCGCTGCGTACGGAAGGTGAGCCTGCATACGTGGAAGAGATCATCTCGGGTCCAAGTGATGTCGACGCGTCCATGTCCCTGCAGATGATCGACGCCGCAGCTGGAGGAAGCGGCGGTAGCGAATCTGACGCACTGTACGACCAGGCCGTCCGCATCGTTACCGAGACTCGCCGCGCCTCCATTTCTGGCGTACAACGGCGCCTCAAGATTGGCTATAACCGCGCGGCTCGCATGATCGAGCAAATGGAGGAAGCCGGCATCGTGAGTGCGTTACAATCCAACGGCAACCGCGAGGTGCTCGCAGCTCCACCGCCTGCGGACTGAACCAGTCCACCTGCCTCGGGTCGCACCAAATAACACCGCCGAAGCACTCAAGCCTCGGCTGGCGCTAGACACTGCACCCGGAGATCTTATGCGCAGCCTTTTGTTCGCAACGTTGACGTTGCTGTCAGCATGCGCTCACGCCGCCGATGCCAAGGCACAACTGGTCACATTCCTGGACGATCTGCAGGGACTGGCGGCCGAATTCAGCCAGCGTGTCATGGACGAACGTGGCAACCTGCTGGAAACTTCGCGCGGTACACTCAAGGTCAAACGCCCTGGTCAGTTCCGTTGGACCTACACAGAACCTTATCCGCAGGAAATCATTGGTAACAAGACGCGCGTTTGGATCTACGACAGCGAACTCGAGCAGGTGTCGGTCAAAGCCATGGACGAGACACTTGGCAACTCCCCGGCGTTGCTGCTGTCGAGCGACAAGCCCCTCGAGGAGGCTTTCGAGGTCGAGTCACTCGGAAGCCACAACATGATGGATTGGGTCGAGCTCAAGCCTCTTAACGACGAATCCTCGTTTGCCTCGTTCAGGGTGGGACTCGCCGATGGAACCCTGCGTGTGATGGAGTTGCACGATAATTTGGGGCAACGCACACAACTGTCGTTTGGCAACATCGATCGTAATCCCACGCTGGCAGACTCCGTGTTCGAGTTTGAGCCGCCACCGGGCGCCGATGTGGTTGGCGACATACCGGCGACCGAGAAGACCAATTAACAACACGCAACCGCTGGCCGACCGGATGCGTCCACGCTCGCTCGACGAGGTTTGTGGACAACAACACCTGTTAGCGCCCGAAAAGCCGCTGGGTATGGCTCTCAACAGCGGCCGGCTGCATTCGATGATTTTCTGGGGGCCACCGGGCACCGGAAAAACCACGTTGGCGCGGCTGGTAGCCACAGCCGCCGACTTTCAGTTTCTCAGCATTTCTGCGGTACTGGGCGGCGTAAAGGACATTCGCGCTGCGGTCGATGAAGCCAAAGCCCACCAGGACAGTAACGGCACCGGCACGGTCCTGTTCATAGACGAAGTCCATCGCTTCAACAAAGCGCAACAGGACGCTTTCCTGCCACACGTAGAGGACGGCACCGTGGTGTTTGTGGGCGCCACGACCGAGAATCCCTCATTTGAGGTCAACAACGCGCTGTTGTCCCGGTCGCGGGTCTATGTGCTGAGCGCCCTGACAACCGATGACCTTGTCACCATGCTGAATAGTGCCCTTGGCGATACGCAGCGTGGCATCACCGATTTGGACGCGGCAACAGGCGTGTTACAAACGCTTGCAGAGGCCGCGGACGGCGACGCGCGGCGGGCCCTTACGTTCCTGGAGATTGCGGCGGAACTCGCGTATGCGGCAGGCAGCGCAACCATCACAAATGACCACGTAACTGAGACGGTGTCTGGCTCAACGCTGCGACGCTTCGACAAGGGTGGCGATGGGTTTTACGACCTGATTTCGGCGCTCCACAAATCCATTCGCGGATCGAGCCCGGACGCAGCCCTCTACTGGCTCGCTCGCATGTTGGACGGGGGTTGCGACCCTTTGTACATCGCCCGTCGTCTGACGCGTATCGCGTCCGAGGATATTGGCAACGCGGACCCACGCGCTTTGGCGATCTGCATCGATGCATGGGAAACACAAAGCCGGCTGGGTTCACCAGAAGGCGAACTGGCACTGGCTCAGGCCGCAGTTTATCTGGCAGTTGCCGCAAAAAGTAATGCCGTTTATACGGCGTTTAAGGCAGCGGTCGCTGATGTGAAGGAGCACGGTTCGCTGGACGTGCCTCTCCACATCCGTAACGCCCCGACGCGCTTGATGAAAGACCTGGACTACGGCAAGGCTTACCGCTACGCCCATGATGAGCCGGAAGGCTACGTGGCGGGGGAAAACTATATGCCTGAAGCGTTACGCGGAAGACGGTATTATTCGCCTGTGGATCGTGGCCTCGAGATCAAGATTGCGGCTAAGCTCGCAAAACTCTCCGCATTGGATGAGAGTGCCCGCAAGTCTTAGCGACTGGTCTCAATCCCGGGAACGGGGCTCAAGGCTTTTGACACAGTCGCGTTCACGCCCGGCCATTCCAGCCCAGACAACACTTTTTCTTTTCGCAATTGTTATTCGTATTTAGAGGTGGCTGCAGCCATGTTGGACCCCAATCTTATTCGTCGTGATCTTGAACAGACTGCCGCGCGCGCAAGCGTGCGTGGCGTACAGGTCGATGTACAAGCGCTGGCGTCATTGGAGTCCCGTCGCAAAGATGTGCAGGTACGCACGCAGTCCCTGCAGCAGCAGCGCACGCAGCGTTCGAAGGCCATCGGCAAAGCTAAGTCGGCTGGGGAGGACATCGAGCCGCTACGGGTGGAAGTTGCCCACTTGGGTGACGAACTCAAAGCCAGCGAAGCGGAACTCGCAGACATCCAACAGGAATTGGAAGACATCCTGACAAGCCTGCCAAATCTTGCGCATGAGAGTGTGCCTGTTGGCAACACTGAAGAAGACAACGTCGAGATTCGCCGCTGGGGAGAGCCACGCACCTTCGATTTTGAGGTACGTGATCATGTTGAGTTGGGCGCCGCACGAGGCGCGATGGATTTTGATTTGTCAGCAAAACTGGCCGGCAGTCGCTTCATGTCGCTGACCGGGCCCATGGCGCGCCTGCATCGTGCGCTCATCCAGTTCATGCTGGACTTGCACACAACGGAGCACGGCTATGAGGAGATCTATGTGCCGTACCTGGTGAATCGAGAAACACTGTTCGGCACAGGGCAGTTGCCCAAGTTCACGGAAGATCTGTTTCATGTGCCGGAGCAGGACCTGTTCTTGATTCCAACGGCCGAGGTGCCAGTCACCAACGTTGCCCGTGGTGAGATTCTGGCGGCAGATAGCATGCCGCGGGCCTACACCTGTCATTCGCCTTGTTTCCGCAGTGAAGCAGGCTCCTACGGAAAAGACACGCGCGGCATGTTTCGCCAGCACCAGTTTGAGAAAGTTGAACTCGTTCACCTGGTCCGACCGGAAGAGTCTTACGACACCCTGGAAAAATTGGCCAGCCACGCCGAGACAGTGCTACGGAATTTGGATCTGCCGTACAGGGTGGTGGTGTTGTGCACCGGCGATATGGGCTTTTCGGCTGCCAAGACGTACGACATCGAAGTCTGGATTCCGGGGCAGGGCAAGTACCGGGAAATTTCATCTTGCAGTAATTGTGAAGATTTCCAGGCACGTCGCATGGGTGCGCGCTGGCGCAACCCTGCGACCAACAAGCCGGAACTGATTCACACGCTTAACGGCTCCGGCGTGGCGATTGGTCGTGCGATGATCGCGGTGATGGAGAACTATCAGCGCGAAGACGGCAGCATCGAGGTGCCAGAGGTACTAAGGCCGTATATGGGCGGTGTCGACTCTATTTGATAACACGGGTGGAAGGACAGCCGGCCTAGACCATCGCGACCAGCAACGTGACAAATAAGCCAACGCCCCCCAGTACCAGGGCAAAGCCAAGCCAGTCACTGTTACTGCCTTTTTCGCTGTGCTTGACCGCATGCATGGCGCGCGGGACAAGGTACACCAGCATCATGATCAGCAGCAGCGCTGCTCCAATCTTCATCCAGTCCATCTGCATACTCCACTCAAAAGAAACCCCGCGCGAGGCGGGGTTTCTTTTGACGATGATGTCAGTGAGGCTTAGTCGTCGCCGCCCATCACGCCAAGGATCTGCAGCAAGCTCACGAAGATGTTGAAAATGCTCAGATACAAACCGACGGTCGCGTGGATGTAGTTCGTCTCACCACCGTTCACCATGCGACTCGTATCGAACAGAATGAAGCCACTCATCAGCATGATGACGACACAGGAAATGGCCAGCGACAGCGCGGGCATACCCAG
>CEUN01058076.1_pt1 | contig 11341 bp, 10 predicted proteins | sample 361501 | NCBI WGS metagenome assembly CEUN01 (sample SAMEA2622801, study PRJEB7988) | marine metagenome | biome: marine biome (ENVO:00000447); feature: marine epipelagic mixed layer (ENVO:xxxxxxxxx); material: "saline water (ENVO:00002010), including plankton (ENVO:xxxxxxxx)" | depth 120 m | reverse complement strand
ACGGAATCTACGTGCCCGGTTGTACCAATTACAACCGGCTTGCCGCGTTCGGCACATAGCTTTGCGGTTGGAAGCGTGACTTCGTGGAAACTGAAGTCGATCACTGCGTCGCAGGAATCGATCACAGACGGAAGGTCGCCACCCATATCCACCTCGGCAACCACCTCGATTCCGTCCATCTCCGCGGCGCAGGAAATCAAGGCCTGCCCCATCCGGCCCCTCGATCCGTTTATGACCAACTTTATCATCGGTGTGGCTGCATTACTTCAGGATGCCGACGGATTCCAACGTCTTGCGGAGAATCTTCTTGTTGCCAGCCGAGATCTTCACCAGAGGCAACCGGCATTCGTCGCCCATGACGCCGGTCATCGTGAGCGCGGCCTTGATCGGAACCGGATTGGATTCGATGAACAAGTTCTTGAAAACTTCGTAATACTTCGTGTGCAACTTCAGCGCGACATCCGGCTTGCCGATCTCGAAGGCGCGCACCATGCGGCTGACTTCCTTCGGAATAATGTTCGACGCCACACTCACCACGCCGCAGGCGCCGACGGACATGAACGGGAGCGTCAAGGCATCGTCTCCGCTCAGGATGTAAAACCCCTTGCCCATGCGATGCCGAATCTCGCTCACCCGATCCGGCGTTCCGCCCGCTTCCTTGATCCCGGCGATGTTTGGACAGTCATGAACCAGGCGATTCATCGTCTCAACGCCGATCTCGATTCCGCAACGGGAAGGAACGCTGTAGAGGATTACCGGCAGACGCGTAATCCGGGCCACCGCGTGAAAGTGCTGGAACAAACCCTCCTGCGAAGGCTTGTTGTAGTACGGAGCCACGTGCAGCAATCCATCAGCTCCGACCTCTTCCGCCCCCTGAGTCAATTCGATTGCCTCATCCGTGGAATTCGCGCCAACGCCCGCCATTATCTTCACCTTGCCGTTGGCGAATTCCACCGAGCGCCGGATCACACGGATGTGCTCCTCCATACTGAGAGTCGGCGATTCACCAGTGGTTCCCACCGGAACGATGCCATCCACACCACCTTTGATCTGCGCCGCGATGAGCTTTCCCAAGGCGTGTTCATCCACCCGCCCCTTGCGATCAAAGGGGGTGACCAATGCGGTATAAGTTCCGGTCCACTTCGTTTTCATCAATCGGGCGCGGAGCGTAACAAGCCCCAAAGCCCTCACAAATCAAAAACAATTAACAACCTGCTTCGCAGGAACAATAAGAGTTCGCTTCAGTTTCCCCGCTCGTCCTAAACCTCAATCGTCCCCGTAAACGCAAAATCCGCCGGCCCGCGAAGCAACACATCGGAAAAGCCTCCACCGTCGTCAACGAAATCCACCTGCAATAAATCACCACCCTGCACCTGGACCTTCACTGGGGAAGCAAACCCGTGCACCCGACTGGCAATCATCGCGGCAGCACTCACACCCGTTCCGCACGCAAGCGTTTCGCCCTCGACTCCTCGTTCGTAGGTTCGGACGCGGATCTTCCCGGGCTCCAATACTTGAACAAAATTCACGTTGGTCCCCTTCGGCGCAAAGTGATCGTGAAATCGCACCTCACGTCCCAACTCGTTCACCATCGCCTGGTCTGCGTCATCCACGAACAGGATCGCGTGCGGAACGCCGGTGTTCAGCGAGTGAACCTTGGTTGCGCCAGTTGACAGCTCGATGTCGGCGTTGAGTTCCAGGGAATGAGGCGCAGTCAGATTCACCGTGACTTCAGCCCCGTGAAACGTAGCAGCAATCACACCGGCGACTGTCTCAAACGAAGTATTCTCTCCGGCCCCCACCGTTTTTTGAATGAAACGCGCAAAGCAGCGAGCACCGTTACCACACATTTCCGCATCGCTGCCGTCACTGTTGTAAAAATCCCAAGCCCAATCCGCACCGTTCGAAGCCGCTCGGAGCAACATTACGCCATCAGCGCCCACCCCGCGTTGCCGGTCACACAAACGCACGACCTGCTCACGGGTCAGCTGAATGCTCCCGTCGCGATTATCCAGAAGAACGAAGTCGTTCCCGGCGCCGTTCATCTTGGTGAACTCCAATTTCATCGCGGGGAAGATAGTGAGATGGGTGGGGAATTCAAGAGTGACCGAGGGAAACTCCAAGCTTCAAACTTCATGCGCCAGTTCTCGGACGATTTATTTGGAGTCTGAGGCTTGGAGATCGGCGCTTTCTTGCTCTTTCGGTGCACAGGGACGAAGCAACGCAAATACCACAATCGCAATCAATCCAGCACCAAGGTAATAGGGAAACCATTCCAATCCCGCCTTGAACAACGCGTTCGGATCAGCCGAGAGATCCGGGTTCTTGCGCAGATGCTGCACCAAAGCTGCGTAGAGCAAGCCGACAATCCCGTAACCCAGGTTAAAAGCCAGCCCCTTGAAACTCAGAACTGTCGCCCGTATTGACTGTTCAGCCTCGCGGTTCAGGTAGAACGAGATTGCAAACATGGTCATCATGAAGGCAGCAAACAACAGGAAGGAAAACACGAGTCCAATATACGGAATCGCCTGAGCAGCCCCGATGAACCCGATCGCGGTCATCACGGTGACGATTGCGAACATCTGTCCGGGTCGCAGACGATCGACCAGCTTGCGAGAGATCGGCGCGAGGAAAAAGTTCATCACCGCCACTCCGGCGCCGATGAAACCGAACACTCCCGGCGAAAATTCGATCAACTGGTAATACTTGCTGTTCATCGTCACGAACATCCGGATCACGCCGTCGAACATCGCGCCGGTGGAAATGACCAGCAGGGCAAAAGGAGCGACCATGATCCACCTGCCGACCTTCCATGTCTGCGCAAAGGCGTCCCCCACTGAGATTTGCTTGCCCTCGGTATGCTTGTTCCTCGGTTCGACCATCCGCAATACAACGAAGAACACGACGACCGCTGTCAGCAGATTCAGGTACAGCGGAAAGCGCATCGTGTCTTGTTGCGTCAGTTCGGCCCCGAACACACGACTCATAATCGACGGATCGTATACGAGGCCACCCAGCATCAGCGCGAAGACAAACGCAATCGATTGCCAGCGCGATACGGTTTGCAGAGCCATGGTCCATTCCTCACTTCGTCCGGCATTGTCGAGCGAATCGTAGGCCAGGGCCTCGTCCGATCCGCTCGCAGCCGCTTCAGCAAGTCCGCTCAGCACGCGATTGAAGGTGAGCAGCCAGAACAACAAGGTCACGTTCCCAGTCGGTGCAAAGGCCCAGACGCACATCTCCATCACCATCAAGGCACCGGCAAACACCAGCAGTTTCTTCCTGCCCATGAGATCGGACAGCGCGCCGGATGGAACCTCCGCGAGAATGATCGTCGCAGCCCAAATGCTGTTCAGGATGGCGAACTGTTCCAGGCTGAGTCCGAAGTCGAGAAAGATGACTGCGAAGATCGGATAATAGAACCTCGCGTTGAACAGAATGCGAAACGCCACAAAGGAACGCACGTTTCGATCAGCAATCTGTTCGTTGGTCAGTTCCATATCAGGCACTCGTCATTGGCTCCCCCACATGCCCCTGGCACATCAATCTGCCGCGGGAGCCGCAGGTGGTACGATTCGAGGCAGCAAGATGATAATTATCGCGCCGAGCGCAAGACAGACTATTCCAGGCAGACCGAATCCCGACGGGATGAACCCGACGACAACAGCGATCGCTGCAGCAGTCAGTGCATAAGGCAACTGCGTGACCACATGGCGCGTGGGTTCCAAATCGCAGGCCATTGATGAGACGATCGTTGTGTCACTCAACGGCGAGCAGTGATCCCCAAACACAGCACCACTGAAAACCGCAGCCACGACCGGTGGAACCAGCGACCAGTCCTTGGCGCCAGCAACTGCGTCTCCCGAACTGGCAAGTCCCAGCGCTACGGGGATCACCAGTGGCATCAGTATCCCCATCGTCCCCCAACTCGTCCCCGTCGTGAACGAAATCAGCATTCCGGCGCCAAATACAATCGTCGGAAACCAGGCCACTGATACGGCACCCGTGAGAATCTGCGTCAGGTAGTCAGCTGCGCCCAGGGCCTTGACCGTGCTGCTCAAGGCCCAGGCAGCAACGAGGATCAAACAGGGTACGAACAGATCCGATACACCCCCAAGAAACACCTCGCCGGCCGGACTCCCACCACGCCGGATCGCCCTCGCGTTGAAGGCGAATGCCGCCATGCAGGCCAACGCGCTCGCATACAGAAGAGCTTGATTCGCCGGGGCCGCACCGAACGCCGACCACAGCTTAGACCAGGTGACGGGATGGGGCTCCTTTGCCCCAAGAAAATAAAGGCAGCCCATCAGCACAGCCATCAGTACAGCCAACGGAACGAGCGCTGCCCAGGCGGACGCTTCAGTGTTGTCCGCTTCGCCGTCTGAGCTGTTCGATAACTCTCTTTCAGCGGATTTCATCGGCCCAAGATTCCAATTTCGATGAACCACCACTGCGAGAAGGATCAACGTGAACCAGCAATAGAAGTTCAAGGGAATCGACTGGACGAATACCTGGAAGGCGTTCACATCGGCGATCTTTGCCTGCGCAAATCCCTCGCGGATCATTGAAAGCTGATATGCGATCCAGGTGGAAATGATCGCCACGCAGGCCACTGCCGAGCTGGTTGAATCCACGATGTAAGCGAGCTTCTCGCGCGAAATTCCACATCGCTTCGCGACAGGCCCGACCGATTTGCCGACCATCATGCTGTTCGCAAGTCCGTCAAAGAAACAAATCAGCCCCATGACGTACGCCGACCACTGAACTCTTCTTCCGCTATCGGGCGCACCGTGAATCCAAGACTGGAACAGCGCACGAAATCCCCCGCCCCGTTCAACAAGGGCAGCGAACCCACCCAGCAACAGTGTGAAGATCAGCACGCTCAGGTTCCATTCGCTTTTCAGTGAGGGAAGCAGATGTGCGTTGAAAAAATCCATGAGCGCACGCCATGGATTCAAGCCCGACAACATCAGACAACCGAGAGCCGCGCCCAGCAACAGGCCCACGAGCGCTCGCTGGAGGACAAAAACTGAGACCGCGGCGAAGATACTCGGCAACAACACTCTCCCTTCCCAGGGAAGCTGCGAAAGCACGACGGCGAGCAGGAACAATCCGCCCACCGCAAACATTCGGAAACTGTCATCCCGTTGGGACATGCGCGGAGATTGGCAGAGTCTCTATATGATGAATAGGACCGATCAGTCGGATATGACCGATCTCACTCAGATCCGGGCGGAAGCTTCGTCGTCCTTTGCTGCGCCCTCACGCGTGATGTCGGTTGATAGCTCGAGATAAACTCCGCGCGAAACTCACCAAACGTTCCATCTTCGATGTGCTTGCGCACATCCTCCATCAGTTTGATGAACATGTGCGTGTTGTGGATGCTGACCAAACGCAGCCCCACAATCTCGTTCACGTTCAGCAGATGACGGACGTAAGCCCGCGTGTGGTTCCGGCACGTGAAACAATCGCAGCCTTCTTCCAAGGGCTCAAACAGAGTTTTCTGGGCTCCACCCTTGATGTTGTAAGCGCCCTTGCGCGTGTACGCCGTGCCATTGCGGGCAACGCGGGTCGGCAACACGCAATCGAACATATCCATTCCGCGCGCAATGAGTTCCACCAATTGTGCCGGCGTGCCCAGGCCCATGGCGTAGCGCGCCTTGTTCTCCGGCAGATGCGGTTCGGCCAGTTCCACCGCGCGAAGCATTTCAGGCTCCGGTTCGCCAACGCTCACACCACCAATTGCGTAGCCATCAAAATCCATGGCCACCAACTCGCGCGCGCAGCGTTCCCGCAACTCGCGATTGCAAGCGCCCTGGACAATTCCGAAATACTGCTGCCCTTCCGCACGCGGCTGCTCGGCGCACTCAGCAGCCCAGCGAATGGTCCGCACCACCGCGTCCCTGGCGTCATCGGAAGAGCATCCATACGGCGGGCACTCGTCAAAGACCATCGCAATGTCGGATCCGATCGTCCGTTGAATCGCCATGGATTCCCTGGGGCCGAGGAACAACTTCGAACCATCAAGATGCGAACGGAACTCGACTCCGTGCTCCTTGATCTTTCGTATCTTGGCGAGACTGAAAACCTGAAAGCCACCACTGTCCGTCAGGATCGGCCGATCCCAGTTCATGAAGCCGTGCAGCCCCCCTGCCTGCTCCATGATCTCCATGCCCGGGCGGATGTTCAGGTGGTAGGTATTGCCGAGAATGATCTGCGTCCCCATCTCAACCAACTCACGATTGTCGAGTGCCTTGACGCTGGCCTGCGTTCCCACGGGCATGAACACCGGGGTTTCGATGTCTCCGTGTCGGGTGGTGATGCGCCCGCGCCGCGCACGTGAGGATTTGTCTTGGTTGAGGAGGGTAAACACCGCGGGCGGGGATTCGCGGCGCTTCAGGCAATGAGCAGCCGTGGGTTAAAACTGTTAAGCGTCGCGATCAAATCACCGTGCCGCTCGGAATGACTGCGTTCTTGGGGATCACCACGATGCCGTCACGGATGTAATAGTTGTCACCATCGACATTCTCATCCTTGCCCTCCGGCGTGATCGTGACGTTGTCTCCAATGCGCGCGTTCTTGTCGATGATCGCATTGTCGATCCGGCAATTGGCGCCAATGCCAATGCGAGGCAGCCCTTTCTCCTCATGCTGTTCGATCGATTCCGCCGATTCGAAGTAATCATTGCCCAGCGCAATCACGCGATGCAATCGCGTGCCCGGACTGATCGTTGAACGGACGCCGATCACAGAATGCGAGATCTGCGCCCAGCTGATGATGCATCCATCGGAGATCACCGCATGATCAATTCCCGCCCCATTGATCTTCGACGCCGGCAGGAAACGCGCACGCGTGTACATCGGCGAGCTCATGTCGAAGAAATTGAAGTGCGGCAGTTCCGAAGTTGAATCCAGATTCGCCTCGAAGTAGGAGCAGATCGTTCCGATGTCCTCCCAATAACCTTGGAACACGTGCGAGAACACGCGGTGAGACGTGATTGCATTCGGTATGATGTCCTTGCCGAAATCGGTGAGGTCGTTCTCCAGCAACTCGTCCAGCACCTTCCGCTTGAAGACATAAATCCCCATCGAGGCGAGCAGCAGTTCGTTCTGGGCTTTGATGCCCAGGTCCTCGTAATTGCTGGACGGGATGACGAGCGAATCCAGCACTTCATCTTCCTGAGGTTTTTCGACAAATCGCGTGATTCGGCGATTGTTGTCAATCTGCATGATGCCAAATCCCTTGGCCGCTTCACGCTCGACCGGGAGCGTGGCCACTGTCAAATCCGCCTTTGTCTCGATGTGGGTCTCGAGCACCTCACTGAAATCCATCCGATACAGTTGGTCCCCGCTGAGAATCACGCAGTATTCCCAGTCCTGATTCTCGAGGTGGACAAGGTTTTTCCGGACTGCGTCTGCCGTCCCCTGATACCAGGACTCGCCCTCGAGCGTTTGCTCGGCAGCCAGCAACTCCACAAAGCCTCCCGTGAAATGATCGAACTTGTACGATTGCGAAATATGCCGGTGGAGAGAGGCACTATTGAACTGGGTGAGCAGGTAGACCTTCGTGATGCCGGAGTTGATGCAGTTCGAGATCGGGATGTCGACAATGCGATACTTGCCGACCAGGGGAACGGCTGGTTTTGATCGATCCTGCGTAAGCGGGAACAGCCGCGAACCGCGCCCGCCCCCCATGACGATCGCCAAGACCCTTGAAGTGTCGATTAAGTGCCGTTTGCTCATTGCTGTGGGAATTCCTTACTTGCGAACCGCCGAGACAAGCCTATACCCGCCCGCCAACAACGCAAGAAACAACACTTCACTTCATCTCGTCAGAACATGTGCGGAATCATCGGTTACATTGGCAGACAACAGGCCTCCTACATCGTCATTGAAGGACTTCGTCGCCTCGAATATCGCGGCTACGACAGTGCCGGTTTGGCGGTCACGGAAGAGGGCGAGCGTGCGACCGAGTTTGGCGCAGGGTTGCGCGAAACACGGTCGGCCGTCCTTCTCAATCAACCCCAGCCCCAGCCCGATCAATTGCTCTGATTCGACATCTCCCGCGCATCGTAAGTCATCGAAAAGACCCCCGTTCTTTCGATGAGTCAGCTTTCACAAGGCGGCAAAGGTCGCCAGCCGTTCGGCCTTTGGCCACTCCTTCTCCGGCTTGATCGTTGCCGCCAGTTGCTTGTTGCCTCATAAGTAAACGACACCCAAGAAGGTTCGGTTGAGGTAGTTGATTCACTGCCGGAGCAGCCAACGCAGCTGCTGGTTCCGGGATTCGTTGGGGCAGGCATGATTTCCCCTTCGCCAGAGCGGCGACCAGCTGAGACGCAAATGGCCCGACAAGCGGTTTGCTGTTCACTGCGTACGATCCGTAGGACATGTGCTTGAATGCGGCCGGCTCCAGTAAAACCTTGCCCAACTCGCAAACGCTCAACTCGTGGTCTCCGTCATCGTTCTTGAACGTCGCGAGCAGGAACATTTCACCAGTGGGCCGCAGTGCTCCATAGGCAGCACCTCCCGACATGACCACCTGGCTTGAGATGTTTGCGTTGATGTGCATGGCAACTGCACGCAGAGATCGTCCACCGAGTTTCTCCTTCACCGCAGCATGCAAATCAACGTCGCGTTCCAGGAAAAACAAGCGCGACAGTTTTACTCCTCCGACAGTCTTCAACGCCGGCAATTTCGCATTGGGTCGCGGCGCCTTGACTGCGATTCGCGTGACGTACAAGTCGCCCGGTTTCTTGATGACATCCCCTCGCACATCTGGATTATCCGGCAAACGCACGTCAACCTCCACCCTTCCGTCTTCGTTCAATTTGGAGAGATTGATCAGCCTCCTCTCATCCGGGACTGTGTTCTTCAGATAGTCTTGGATCTTCTTTATTCCTGCTTTCATTGCGAGAGTCGGCAGTTCAAACCCCGGTGCCGTCGATGACGGATAAATCCTGCGAACCTCGGTCATCTTCAGCCCCCATTCGGTAGTGATGTTTCGCCACATCGGTGAACTCAAAACGGTTCAACCGCCACTGCCCGTCTTCCTCCACCAGGGTCATTTCCGCGACGTCAAACATCTCATCCATGGTCAGCACCGGCGTCGAAATCACCGCGACCTTTCCATCCGAGATCTTGTAGGCCTCGAACACGCCCAATCCGTTGAGATCACAAATCGCAGAGTTCAGCTCGAGCCACTTGTGTTCGATCCATTCCTCCAGAATCATCCCCTGCCGAACAACTCCGGCGCCAGGCACTCTGCCAATTCCTGGCAACGGGTCAAAACTTCACCGGATGACTCACAGCCAAGGGAGCTTCGCGCCAGTTCCCTGGCCTCGCTCATGTTCATGCGCCTCACCATGTACTTGAGTTGCGGCACCAGGGGCGGGGTCGCGCTGAGTTCATCCACGCCCAGACCGAGCAGCAATGGAGCCATCACGGGATCGCTCGCCATCTCACCACACACGGCCACTCCAATGCCGTTTCGATGGCCGGCGTCCACGGTCATCTTGATCAGTCGAAGGATCGACGGATGCGTAGGATCATACAGGTGCGCCACCTTCTCGTTCATCCGGTCCGCTGCCAGTGTGTATTGGATGAGATCGTTCGTTCCGATGCTGAAAAAGTCTGCACGCCGGGCGAGCACGTCGGCCACCATCACGGCGGAAGGCACTTCGATCATCGCCCCGATTTTCAAGTTGGGATCGCAATCGTGCCCTTCGGCGATCAGTTCCTGGCGGAACTTCTGCAGGCGTTCGTTGCACTCATTCAGTTCCTCCACTCCCGAAACCATCGGATACATCACCCGAATATTCCGCTCCACACTGGCGCGCAGGATGGCGCGAAGTTGCGTGCGAAAGATGTCATTCTCCTCAAGGCAGAACCGAATCGCGCGCCAGCCCAGGAACGGATTTACCTCGGGCGCATCCTGTCCCAGATGGAGATGCAGGGGCAGCTTGTCCCCGCCGATATCAAGCGTGCGAATGACCACCGGATGCGGGCGTAGGCGCCGGGCGGCCTCGCGATAGGCTTCATACTGCTCGTCTTCATTGGGCAGCGTTTCCCGATTTAGAAAGAGATACTCCGTGCGGAAAAGTCCAACCCCTTCCGCGCCTGAATCGATCACTTCAGCCGCATCGTCCACCTCTTCGACATTTGCGGAAACGGTCACGGACTTTCCATCCAAGGTGACTGAAGGAAGTGACTGGATCTCACGAAGGCGATCCTCAACGCGTTGCTGCCGTTGCTTGAGCTGGCCGTATTCTTCAAGCGTCTTCTCGCTGGGATTGACGACCAGTATTCCTCCATATCCGTCGACGAGAACCTTCGTTCCGGAACGGAGCCGGCTTGCCACTCGACTCAGGCCGACGACAGCCGGCAGGCGCAAGGACCGCGCAAGAATTGCCGTGTGCGATGTCCGTCCACCGATCTCCGTCACGAAGCCAAGCACCTTCTTGGTATCCAGCACAGCGGTGGTCGAAGGGGCCAGATCGTGGCTGATGATGATTCTCGGCTCGCTCAGATTTGCAAGGTCTCCCTCCTCTTTGACTCCACGGAGATTGTTCAGCACACGCTGGGAGACATCGCGCAGATCGCTGACGCGTTCGGAAAGATACTCGTCATCCAGCGAAGCCAGCGTATCCGCAAAGCGCGACGAAACGGTATTGAACGCATAGTCCGCCGAGACCTTTTCTCCGTGAATCATCCCCACCACCTGATCCAGCAAGGCCGGATCGTCCAGAACCAGCAGGTGCGCGTCGAAGATCTTTGCATCCTTCGCACCCAATGCCTGACTCGCGCGTTCCTGGATATCGTGAAGCTGGTGACGGGTCTCGACCAAGGCCTGTTCCAAGCGCTCGATTTCCGCGGGAATCCCCTCCTCTTCAACATGCCGTCGACGGGTTTCGACAGATTGACGGCCAAGGATCAGCACCTTCCCGACGCATACGCCGCGCGATGCAGGAATCCCTCGGAGCTTCAGCTCCTCGCCTGTCTCGTCCTCAGACACCCCGCGAGTAAAACCGAGCGAAATGCCGATGGAAACAAAAATGGCCGCATCCATAGGAATGCGGCCATTTTCAACAAGTTATCAGGCTATTGCCGGTAGATGATTCGATAGAAACGGTCTGCCAACCACCGTCGTATCCGTGAACACGATTCTGCCGTTCACGATGGTCAGGCCGTCGGGAAGATCCACCCAAGAGCCGGGTTGCAAGGTAGCCGAGCCCTGAATCACATCTTATGGCGCCGGCTGGCTCGTTATTGCCGGCGAATTGTTGACGGTCAGATTTGCCGGGTTGCTCGTAGCGGGACCAAACGGGTTGGTGACAACCACAGAG
>CEUN01180266.1_pt1 | contig 11342 bp, 7 predicted proteins | sample 361501 | NCBI WGS metagenome assembly CEUN01 (sample SAMEA2622801, study PRJEB7988) | marine metagenome | biome: marine biome (ENVO:00000447); feature: marine epipelagic mixed layer (ENVO:xxxxxxxxx); material: "saline water (ENVO:00002010), including plankton (ENVO:xxxxxxxx)" | depth 120 m | reverse complement strand
CCTCACCTATCCGCGCATTAAAACCTTCTGGAAGCGCCTCGATGAACGAAAGAGCGTTTGCCGCATGCGCGACCGCGTGGATTTCCTCTTCATCGACTTCACCCTGACCATAGGTGATGTGCTCGCGCATCGTTCCGTTAAACATCACGGGGGTTTGCGGAACATATGAAATGGCATTCCGCAAACTTGCCATACTGCATTCCCGGATCGGAACGCCGTCAATCTCGATCTGGCCATCATCCGGCTCATAAAGACGCGCCATCAAGTCGATCAGCGTCGACTTTCCCGCTCCCGAAGGTCCCATCAGCACGACGATGCGGCCGGCTTCAAGTAGGAGATCGATCGAGTCCAGCGCCTGACGCTCGCCGCGGTCATAAGCAAAGGTAACCTCGCGGTAGCGAATGCCCTCGGCAATAGTTTCAATCGACCGGGTTCCGGTATCGCTTTCTACGTTGTCTCTCAACTGTTCTACCCGTTCCTTGACCCGGTTGACGCTGCCGAAGGCGCCGCCCACGGCCTGCGAGCGCATGGCGAGTTCCTGAATGATCGGCAAGAGCCGCAAGAGCATGCCGATCAACAAAATAATAACCGTAAATTCCAAATCGAGAACGGTGAGACCCAGATAGACCATGCCAATGCAGACCAGCAAAATGGCCGGATGAATCACCAAGGGAATCAAAGCGCCAAGCGCGGCGACCCGGATACGGTGGGCCGATAGGCGGTCCGAAAGCTGGCTCATCGTGCCAAATTCCTGAGCCGCTGTATCGCTAAGCCGGATCAGGCGTAGCGAGCGGAGCCGCTCGACCAGAAACTCGGCAATACTGCGATTGCTGGTTGCAATATCCTCGCTTGCCGAAAGCGAAGCCCCCATGATTCGGCGGAGCATAAGAAGAAGCAGACCGATGACAGCAAAACTGACAATAACGATCCACGATGAAATCGTCGCCGCCGCCGCGATGTAGGCTAGGAGCAAACAGAACGCGCCGAGAAAACTCGCGATGCTGAAAAGAGCCGCCGAAGCGCGCTCGGTCTCGATGGCGATCTCGTTCACAAAATTGCCTGTTGCGCTTTGCGATACATATCGCAGGCGCGCGCTGAGGATGAGTTCGAACAAGTAGGCTCGGATGTCTCGAACGTAATTGTTTGCGACCACGGAAGCGACGTATTTCGACCAGGCAATAAATATCTGGCGCAATAAGATGGCACAAAACAGGATAATCGCGAGATTACGGATATTGGGCTCGATGCCGGCAAATTCGACCACAGCAAAGAGATACCCGATGGCCGGGTTATCTTGCGCAGCCGCCGCCATGTCCTTGTCTCCCTGAGCTAACTCGAGAATCGGCAAAAGCAGCGTAATGCCAACCGCTTCGAACACCGAGGCCATCGCCTGCAGCACAACGATTATATTGGCCCGCATGACGGGAAACTTCAGCGTCTCCGCGTAATAGCGACAAGTCCGGTAGAACAGGATGGGGGAAGTCAACCAATCGAACAAGGTCGTTGGCGTGTCCAGCATGCCTGAACGACCGGAAACGATATCATGATCAGAGAAAACGGGGCCCATTCAAGAAGATTGCGATTGTTAAGGTTGAGCGATATGGGGAAACAATCGATCTAACGATCCTCACCAGCAGCCCTCTCCGAGTTGTCTGTGTCTGGCCGGAGTGGTACGCGGTTATGTTTGATCCAGGCTGGTGAGAGGCGGCCATTCTTGGACCGCTTAAGAGAGGGCCATTCGGGCAATAAGTCGATGGCCCAGGAATACGGGTCCACGCCTTCCGCCACAGGAGCAGCGACAAATGCTGCCACGGCGTCGCGGATCTCATTAGCAGTCATCGTGACTCCACGCCAATCTTCAGGGGTATCAATGCCCTCCGGTGGACATACTTCGAAGACTTTGTCATAGGGAACTCGTTCTCCGTTCCCATCAACAATGTGTTTGAAATAGGCCCAATTAATACGGAATGCTGTGCCAATCGGATATAGGTTCAGCCCTAGTGTCGGCGCACCATTGCAACAAGCCATCCATAGTCCAGGCCCGGAATCACCGATGAAGATATCACTTTCCGTTGGGACAAAAAGATTGAAGATTTCTTTTTGCACATTCAATTGCTCGGCATCTAGTAGCCGGTTCCTGAATTTTCGTCGGTAATTTTCCGGCAACGGTCGGTCACCATGCCATAGAACGACATAGCCCGCATCTATCAAGCATTCTAAAGCTTTTTCATAGTTCTCAACCGGTGCGCCGTCTTTCCAGCTTTTCTCGTGCGGTGGATCTTTTTTTAACCAAAAGCCACAAAGCCCACGAATCGGCTCATTAGAAAGCGTTGCCATCTCCTCTATCTTGGCGTGAATACCGCGACGCCTGTCATCAGGCAGATGCAGGTGCTCAACCTCGAACAAGTCTATGAAGATACACTGAACTCTGTCGATATTCCAAGGATCGCGTCTCGTAATCGAGTTAGGCAAACGTTGTTTTACTTCGGGCAACTCATACAGATGATCAAACAATCTCACCGGATCATCATATATCGTTGCAGACTTCTTTGCGAATATCGGAAACCAGAACTTATTCAACCATTTTGCGATTGTGTCATGTAGCTTTCTTGGTGGTAAGATCAAAGGCCTTCCTAAGAATTCATGAAATATGGCTTCCGGACGCCGGATAGAAAAGAAGCGAATCTTTTCACCAAATATCAACCCTAAGTACCGGTTGTGATTCTCGGGTTCGAAGAATGCGAAGTAGAGAATATTCTTTCTTTGGTGAAGGCGTCGAATAACTTCAAGTGATTGGAATGTAGTTCCAAATCCGTGAGTCGCACCGCTCTGCAAAATTACATCGGCCCAGACAATATGCCGCGTCAGCAAGATCAGTCGCCACGTCCAAGTAAAAACGCAGAGTGGAACCAAGACCAAGGAGATCATACGATGGAGAAAGCTGAGAGGGCCCCGGCGTCGCACCGGCACAGGCTGTTCCTTGACACCCGGGATACGACGCGGTGCCGGCCGGCTGGATTTACGGGCTTTGGATATCATCTGTTCCATAGTTGATTTATATAGTGTGGGTCGGGTTGGCTTGTTCGGCGCATTTTGCGCTTAATCTATTTGTATTGTTCAAGCTGAATACCGATCGGTCAGACGACATCTCGTTTCAATCGAGAGTCGGGTCGACGGGTTGGTGAACAGGGCGCCATACCTGGCACAGTTTCGGCCCCATGCGATCGAAATGCTGCTCCCATGTCTCCATTGAAGGCTGGACCATGAAGCTCACAACATCGCGAAACCCCTCTAGGGGAGGCGTCGCGCGATGGATGCAATTATTCTGGAAGAGAACCGCAGTCCCAGCCGGACCGGTCACTTTTACCGACCGCGATGGCTCATTCAACATGTCGAGCCTATCGCCAGGAGCATACGGATTGTAAAACCCATCCTTGAACAATTCGATCGTACTTTGCTTGCTGTGAATGGCAATCGGGCCGTTACTCACCGTCGTATCCGTTAGATAGAAAATCAACTTGTAAACCGGGTATGCGTCATTGTCGAAATGCCACATCCACTGATGTTGATATTGGACGTTGGGCAAATTCCTGTACGTCTCAATCTCAAAAATCTTGAAATTGGATTGGAATAACCGCTCAAACATGCAGGCGAACCGGCCTTCGAGAATTTGCCGAATTTCAGGAATTTGCTCGACACTGTGGTTCAACATATGCCGATAGGGGTCGGTCGTGACGGCTCGCTGGCTAGGATCGGCTATAAGTTCATCAAAGCGTTTTTGAATTTTACCTGCGAGTTCACTTTCTCTGGCGCCCGGCGGGACGATCGAGCGGCCGTTAGCCTCTAACTCGGAAACGTTTTGTATTTCAGCCTCGGAAAGCGGCTCACCACGTTCTTGCCACACTTCCTGGCAGCGCTTGTGATAGCGCTCGTACATCATCCCGTGTGTAATCCAGCGCGTGTTCATGTAACGCGGCAAAGTAAATTGGCGGTTCACGGCTTCGGCGAATTTCTTGGGTTGGTAGGCAATACGCCGAATTATGGAAGTCTGTTGCACTTGTTTCGTCCTTGTGTCGTAAGATTTAGGGAATTTGTCGAAAGAGTGGGTGGCGCCAACCGCATCACCACTTTTCCATGCATTGTCCCAAGTCCCCGTTTCTAACTGCGTCCTTCGTAATACTCGTGCATACGACTGATCGACCGACCGAATAGCCTCTCATATATAGGGCCTGAAAGATTCAGCCCCCGTCCGGGCAGGTTCCGTATTTGGTAGAAATGGTCCTCCACCACAATCGCCAAATGTTCGAAAAGCCGGGCATCGCGGAGTGCCCAATAGTCCTCACTTTGCTGGCGCTCGAATTGCAATAATGTATCCAGCCCCAAATCCGGTGCATGGTTCGCAAAACAAAACGCGGCGAACTTCAGCACGATTTCAGGCTTCCCAATCGCGTCTTCGAGAACCTGCTCGGGCCGCTTCACCCAGACGCCATCACTGTCGAGAAGCGTGCCATAGCGCTTCTCATCAACAAAGTCGCTCCGGCGCACGCCACGCCCGTCATAGTCGAGGTTAACCAGGAAGAACCCGAGATCGAGCAGATATCGATGTATCTCGGGAAACAGCGCCTGCCCTTCATAGCTGGCATCAAAACTGATCTCGGACCGGACGCCCAGAACCGACTGCCTCAGTTGTCCCTCGGCGCCTTCCAGAATTCTGAGTTCACTGCCTTCCGTGTCCAATTTGAGAAAATTGGCCTTCAGGTTGGCATTCTCGCAATAGATATCGATTGTCGTGCAGGATACCTGGAAGGTCTCTAGCACTTCGCCTTCGTCCGGACGCTCTATATTGTACCAGATCGAATCTTCCGCCGGCCGATAGAAGCCACTCGCCGCATGATGCCTGAGGCGATGAAACTCCGCCATCTGAGGTTTTTCGGCCAACGCACAGCATTCGACTCGAACGCGGTCGCCCGCCTCCCTGTACTTCTTTTCGAGCCGCTCCGCTTCCTGCGGATCCGGTTCGAAACAGCAATACACAAGCGGCGCCTTATAGTCGGACCAGGTCGGGTGTAACCCGTACCGGGCACCGGCATCGATCACGACGCAGGTCTCGTTCAAGGCGTTTGTCAAAAGATGCTCTTTATAGGATCGGTGGAGCTGGATGGGGTTGCCGCGTTAAGCGCGTCCGAAACAGCGGGGCCCGTCAAGTCCATAGGAAATAATTCTACCGATCATGGTACGCTCTGCACCTAGAAGCTACCGTGAACGGATTTCTTCGCTTGTGCGGAGGATCGATGCTCAATGGCACCGCCAGCTTCCGGAATATCTACGGTCTGCCGTTCGTTAAAAGGCATGGCTGCGACGTTCGAGTCCGCATGCGGGATCTTACCGCCTGGCGCGGACTGAAGGCCCCCTCCGCTCGCGCGAATCTCTTCGATCAATCTCTTCACATATCCCAGTTTGAACAGGGAAAGGTTCGACGCCACCTGATGGCGCACTTCGTTCTTCTTCGTTTCTTCGGCGATCACATCATCAATGCTGTACCAGTATTTCAACTGCAATTCCCGGACTTGCGGATCGTTTGCGAGAATGAGGTCATCGCGCTTGATGTGATGTTTGGTTTCCGGAATAGGTTCCACAACAGATAAGAAGTCCGTGTATTCCTCGTAATAGTCAGTGCCTTTCAAGGGCTTTACCGCAAGGGTAACGCCGACGTGGAAGAACGGGTCGGACGCATAGATGATTGCGTTATCGACCGTCATCTCAACGTCGTCCAACGTACTCTCCGGCGTGGTTAAGATCGTGTTGATAAACGCCTTGATACCGTGCCGCTTGAGCAGCGCCAGCCCTTCGTGATTCTTCGCGACATCGCAACGCTTGTTCATTTCCTCCAAGACTTTTTCGGAGAAACTCTCGATGCCAACGTTTAAACGCCGGAAGCCCGCCTTCTTCATCCAGCCGCACATGTCGTCCGTCAAATCGCTTGCACGCGCGAAGCACATAAAACTGAGGTCGCCGAAATCCTCAGCCACAACTTTCTCGCAAAAGCGGATCACGCTTCGTCGGTTGATGCAAAAATCATCGTCCGTCAGGTAGATCGTCTTCACCCGCGGATGGGAATCCTTGATCCGCTTGACCGTCTCGATGAGCGTGTCTTCGGTGGCACTGATAACCGGCACAGCGGCTTCGGCCCCCCAAGTGATCTGGTTGGTCGAACTGCAGAACTTGCAACCGATGGGGCAACGATTTCGGGAGAACAGCCGAACGGTGTGAATTTCTTGAATATTCTCCGGCGTCGCACGGTCACCGTATTTCGCCAGATAGTAATCCCAATATTCTTCGTACGCGTTCTTCTCCCACTCGATCGTATCCGTAGCGTAGTTAAACATTTCCTGACTGAGCGGGACTGAGTTTCTCTTGTATACGATGCCGGAGATATTTTGCAGCGGTTCGCCATTAATCAATTTCAAGAGCGCCACTTCGCCTTCCGAAAGAATGACGTACTCGCAAGGCGACTTGTCGAGCACGGTTTGGTAATTGAACTGCGCTTCAATTCCGCCGGCGACCAGTGTCGCACCTAGGCACAATTTATGCGCCAGGTACATATTCTCGATATCCTTTATCAAGGTCTCTTCAAGAACCGAAAACCCGATGTAGTCCCATTCCTTTTCGGTCAACTTGTCCCTCAGACTGGTGCCCTTCTTGGTCAACATCGATAGGTTCGGGTCGAAGGCTTCGGCCTCATGGCCATTTGCGGACAAGAACCCGGCTAAGCGAACCACGCCAAGCGCCGGCGCCATGAAGGAGCGCTCCGCGTCCTCAAGTCGACTTTGGGGTCCGATCAACAAGACTTCCATATCATCTCCCTCAATCGCGCTGGACGTTCGTTCGAGAACCTACGCCGGGCCAACCGATTATAATTTTTCGAAATAGAATCTGTTATCCCCATTACCGAAGATTTCTCGCGCGTATGGCACACCACGATGAATCTCCTCAACCGCGTCGGTGTCGGCGCCACGTTCGCAACGCCGTATGTTCACTCCGCCAGCGGCGGACAGCAACTCGACACAATCTTCTGACGAAAACCGGTGCTGTGTTTTGTCCGCAACATCGTTCTGATAGTGATAGACCATATTGGGACGCAATCCGAATCTGCAAAGAGCCTCGCATGCATCCTCCAGTTCTTCCTCGTATGTCAGTTGCCGGACCAGTTCTAGGCAATCGTGATGTAAGCCCGTATTCTTTGCGCGTGTGTTGAAAAACCCGATCCCACCCGGCTTTAAGACCCGAAAGAGTTCTAACACATATTGAACCGGATCATCTACGCGCTCACAAACGCCGTTCGAGAAAACGAAATCAAATGACCCGTCGGGAAACCCTGTCGCGGTCGCGTCTTCGACTCTATATTCGATACCCTCGATAGCGAATTCTTTCGCGCGACTCTGCGCATCAGCGATACAACCCGAATTCACATCGATACCGATAACCCGCCCCATGCCCAACCGTCTCAAAGCCAGCGCATATCGCCCATTACCGCATCCCGATTCCAGGGCGCTCCAAGATTCAAATTGCCCAACCGGGAAATCGTTCCGCTCCAACCTTTGGCGTAATAGCCTGAGCGGTTCGGAAAAGTAATTGTCGTCGGATTCCATGGCCAGAAGCGTATTGTACCTGTTGCCGGAGCTGTCACTTTCCCTGCCTGTTTCATCCAAGCTCGATTGCAGAAAAGGGAGGTCCCCCGCTTCGGACGCCTGCTTTACGACCGACAGAGAAGCCTGGATCGCCTTTCGGAACACAGTGACAGGGTCGACCGATCGATCGCCATTGATAAACTCGCTGCAGGAGATCAACAGATAACAGGCGAAATTCCTGACATTGAAAGAATGGACAGCGTTCGGGATTGCACCAGACAGGCGTAACAGTTCGATCGCGTCTGCGGAATAGGCCGCATTGAACCCATCCGGATCAACTTGAGGCGCGTTCAACCCTACTGCTCTCTTTACAGCAAAATTCTGAATTGGTCTTTGTGCGAGGCGGCGCGGAATATGATTCGATCGCCGGCCGAAGCCCTTCCCTTTTGTCAGATGTAAGTTCTGTCATTCTTGCCGCAATTAGCAACGGCCCCGAAACGCTACTCGCTGCCGCTTGCCCCGAAATCTTCTCGATAGCAGGCCTGGCATGCTTCCGGTATTCGGCCTTCCAGGTGCGCCTTGCGGAAGGCTTGCATTTCCGGTCCGTGCCAAATTTTCGTCAGGTCCCGGGCATCACCTAAGTCATAAATGTCCGGATTTGCGATAACGCAGCAAGGGACGGCGCGCATGTCCGAGGCGACGTATAGTCGCTCGAAGGGCCATGGGCAGAGACTGTCCTTCGATGTCGTATCGTACCGATCGTCGACCGCCCAAAAGGTCACTTCAACACCGCGCCGTCGACCATCCTCGACAATGCGCATTCCAAGTTCGGCGTCGAAATCGTTATGGGCATCGATCCGGTCGTTGCGCTCCTGCCAGTGTTGCTGACCCCAGTCCGTGAGATTCAGCGAAATCGTCAAGCGCTCGAATCCTTGATCCGCAGCATACTTCGGAAAATCCTCGATCTCGCAGAAATTGCTCTTCTGCACGACGGACCACATTCGCGTACGCAAGCGCCCGTCTTGCCGAGCAAAGTCATTGAGCATGCGAACGTTTCGCGTGACGTGCTCGAACTTGCCCCCGATGCGAATTTCCTCATAGGTCTTCTTGGTGACGCCATCGATCGAGACCTGAGCCTCACAAATATCCGCCTCGATCAGTTTGCGGTAGTTGTCGTGGAGATGGAGCAACGATCCATTAACTGTTGTCCGAACCCAAATGTGGCGTGAGCGGGCATAGCGGATCATCTCGAAGAAATCATCGCCGGCCATCAATGGTTCACCCATGCCCTGAAGCTTTATATCGATCAAGCCGTATTGTTCATCGATCAACGCCTTGAATTCATCCAGCGTCATGTCACGCGATCTCTGGCCTTTGGCCCATCCGCTCACCTGACACATGGTGCAACGGAAATTGCACCGACTGACATTCTCGATATCCATCTGAATCGGCAGATAATCCAGGGTTTCGCCCCTCTGCGAGCGCTTGAAGCGGTTCAAATTCCCGAGCCGCTCAGGGAAAGCGGCGAAACCCGCAGCCGTCACTTCTCGATAGAGTTTCTCATCTCGACGCGGCGTCGGTAGACCGCTCAAGGAAGCCCGAAGCATTTCCGATGAGAAAGCGACTGCCTCAGGATTCTCAAGTGACAACTCGGTCATCTGATTCTCCATGCTTCCTGAGGCAAGATCCGATTCATTGATCAAACTGACGTCGTTCCAGCAACCGCAACTACATCTCGTCCCGGAACTTGAACCCGGCGAGAATGATGTCGTCGATATCGATATACCGGTAGGTGCCCATGCGGCCGACTGAGAACACGTGATCCGGCAAAGCGTCGATATAGCGTTGTGCGAGGTCGACCTCTTTCTGGATCAGCATCGGATAAAGCTTGTTCATTTGTGATGGAACCTCCATCACCAGAAGCGTGTTCGGTGACTTGTACTGCGTGAACTTCTTATATTCGACGATACGCGTCTGCTTCACGGTCGGCGACGGGTAGTAGAGGAAATATGTGTCCTCCGGAAAGATTTCCTCGATCGGCAGGACCATGAAATAGCATTCCCTGCCCATGTACCGCAGCTCACCGTACTGGTAGTCCATGATGGTGTCGGGTGAAATTGTGGAGACGATGATATCGCTTTTCACCTTCTCGCCATCGGACAGAATGACCTGCTTGTTGTCGATATCGAAATTGACAATCTCTGTATTCAGGCGAACGTTACAGCCATCCAGTAGGTAGTCGAACCAGCGATTATACCCTTCGTATTCAATGGGATAGCAATTGTACCAATCCTTGAATTCGTGCGGTTCGCCGGTTTCAATGGGATTGCGCTTTACCGTCGCGGCAAGCCCGAAATCCATCTCGGCATTGGACTCGAGCATCCAGGCCTTCATGTTAAAGTGCTTGTTATAGCGTTCGTAAATCGTCTTTCCGACGCGCTGAATATAGTAGTCCTCGAAATTGTTGCCTTCCGCCATGTCTGGCCGCGCATCGAGTTCCTGCTGGATTTGCTGCGCCTCCGGCAGCTTCGCGATGTCGTTCTCGTGCGGCGGATAGAAGAAGAAGTCGTTCAAATCCTCCTGAAAGGAGATGTTGATTTTCTTGATATCGCGCAACGGAATCACTTTGTTCAGAAACTCGTATGCCTCCTGGTATGGCGAAAGAAAGTGCCGCGGGCCCCAAGTGAAGGGATGCCCGGCATGAAAGAACGTGCGCAGTCCACCACCGGTGAACGGTGCTTTTTCAATGACGGTGACGTCCCAATTCTTTTGTCGCAAAGCCCAGGCATACATGCAGCCAGAGATGCCAGAACCAATGACGGTTGCGATTTTCATTAGTGTTATTTCTCCAATCTATTCTTCGTAGGGACCGGAACGGTTAGCCAACCAGCGCGACCTGCTCGCTGTAATGCGGCGAAATCGACTCGTTCGTGATTTGCCCTTCGTCCCAGACGTTGCAGTGCTCGCAAAGGCTGATGCAGGCCTTCTTGCCCGTTAGGTGTTGCTCGCGACGTTCGTTCATGATCTTGGAACGCCAGAGCTCCTCGATGGAGTTCTCCAGCACACTGCCCGTCGGGTAGACATTGTTGTAGTCGACATTGCAGAGCGGAACCCGGCCGTCGCCGAAGATAACCAACAGCGACCAAAGTGCCACACAAGGCAGTCCGGGCTCGTAGCTACCCTCAATCGCGTTGAACCCATTGAGCTGGCCGCCCCAGTTGAAGATGTTGTGATAGTAGAGGCGATCATTCTCTGCCAGCTTCGGCCGCCAATAGGCCTCGTAGCTCGGCCATTCGTCCTCGTTGCCCTCTTGACGGATCATCCGCATATAAATGCGCGTCTGTGGCCGGATCTGGTCGCGCAACTCGATGAACTTGAGCGCGTTCGCGAGAACCTCCTCGAGCTTGAGACGAACGCGGATACTCTCGAAGACGTCCTTATCCAAGCTGTCGATCGACATGATGATCATGTCGAGACCGGCTTCAAGTAGCGCGCGGGAACGATCCTCCTTCAGCAGGGATACGTTGGTACTGATCGATGTCGCATTGACGCCGCCGTCTTTCAGGATCGCGACGCGGTCGGGCAGTTTCTTGTCGAGAAGCGGCTCGCCGTCGCGGTACAGGCTGACACGCTTCACCACATCGCGATGGTCGATGATTTCGTCGGCGATCCGCTTGAACAGGTCGTCCTTCATTGTCGGCGTGTGCCGTTGCC
>CEUN01167271.1_pt1 | contig 11344 bp, 13 predicted proteins | sample 361501 | NCBI WGS metagenome assembly CEUN01 (sample SAMEA2622801, study PRJEB7988) | marine metagenome | biome: marine biome (ENVO:00000447); feature: marine epipelagic mixed layer (ENVO:xxxxxxxxx); material: "saline water (ENVO:00002010), including plankton (ENVO:xxxxxxxx)" | depth 120 m | reverse complement strand
ATTCTATCACCCGGTAGCGGATGACAACAATTCGAGTAATGAACCGCGACCCCGGGAATAAGGCCACGGATTGGTATGGCACCAGCCAAACTATTATTTTTATCAAGAGAACTATAAACTCTATTACTACTAGTCACCTTATTAATGTTTTCTTCAAATTCTCCATTTAAAACAAACTCCACAATACTATTTGCGGTATAATTTCCGCGCCCGACCGAAATATATAGTTCATTCAAATTTTGAAGTTTAAGCTTCGCAACAATAATTTCTAAAGCGTTTTCGCTAAATTTAAATCCAAATTTAGAGAAAGACTTTTCAATCATCGCTTTGCCAAGCCGCTGATATTCCGTTTTTTCCTTAGTCTTTATAAACCTTCGTATTCTTGAGCGCGCCTTAGCAGTCACAACAAACTTCTCCCAGTCAGGAGAAGGGATTCCTGGCTTAGAAGTAACAATTTCTACCTGATCGCCATTATCCAATTTCGTATTTAACTGTACTAATCGGCCATTTATTTTAGCACCTACACAGCAATCTCCAACCTCTGAATGAACAGCATAACCAAAGTCGACGGGCGTAGAACCGCGAGGTAACGCTATTAACTCACCTTTCGGTGTAAAACAAAAAACCTGCTCTTGAAATAAGTCAAGCTTGGTATTTTCAAGAAATTCATCAGGGTCGTCGGCATGCTCAAGAATATCTAAAAGCTCTCTTACCCAACGATATTCAAAAATTTCTTTTTCAGTCGCTGAACTTTTATGCTTATATTGCCAATGCGCTGCCACGCCCAACTCAGCGGCTTCATCCATTTCTTTGGTACGAATTTGTACCTCTATGCGGCGTTTATGGGGTCCAATTATTACTGTATGAATAGACTGATAACCATTACGCTTGGGTGTTGATATATAATCTTTAAAACGGCCGGGGACACAGGAATAATTACCGTGTATAGTTCCTAACGCTTGGTAACACTGGCTGATATTTTTCATTACTACTCGGAAGGCCATAATATCCGACAATTGAGCAAATTCTACGTTTTGTCGCTGCATTTTTTGCCAAATTGAATAGGGTTTTTTTTCTCGACCTGAAATTTCCGCCACTAACCCCGATTTTTTCAAAGCATTATTTAATTCAATCGATATTTCCTCTTTGACCCCAGTTTCTATTGATTCAGTTCTCAAAAACTCCAGTCTTTTACATATAGTATTGCGTGCATCAGGGTATAACTCTGCAAAAGCTAAATCTTCGAGTTCATTTTTTATAGCGTGAATACCAATCCTCTCCGCAAGAGGGACGTAAATATCCATAGTTTCTCGGGCAATACGGTCCCTCTTTTTTGAGTCGACAATAAATTCCAGTGTACGCATATTATGAAGCCGATCAGCCAACTTGACCAACAACACACGAATGTCTCGTGATGTGGCCATTAATAATTTGCGAAAATTTTCTACTTGGCGCTTGTTGGCTGACTGCAACTCAAATTTGGAAAGCTTTGTTACACCATCTACCAAACGAGCTACAGATTCTCCAAATTGGGCCTGAATTTCATCAATTGTCGCGACAGTATCTTCGACAGTATCATGGAGAAGGCCTGTTATGATGGTATCAGAATCTAACCGCAAGTCTGTGAGTATGCCTGCGACCTCTAACGGGTGAGAAAAATATGGATCACCTGACGCTCGTTTTTGTGAACCGTGCGCGACCATCGAAAATACATACGCACGATTAAGCGCATCTTCCTTTATTGCATTATCATAGGACTTAACGCGGTCGACTAGTTCATATTGACGGATCATATTGACCTCCGCCAGTTTTTAAAATTTAGAAACGCAAATTCTATTGTCCATTTCAAAAGAAAAACACGTGTCCATTAATATATTGATGCAAGAGCCTAGTCTCCCTTGAGCTCTTTTTCCGGAACATCTTCAAACATCACTTCAGCCTGTGTTTTTGCATCAGCTTCCTCTGCTAAAGCCGATAACTCTGCTTCTACCGATGCAGTCAATGCCTCTTCTATAGCAAGAAGTTCTTCGGCCTCTTCCTCGGGGTCATCAGTTTCTCCATGATGTTGAAGACCTAAAATTAGCTCTTCCTCCAATTCCGACGTTTCTATGGTTTCGTCTGCAATTTCACGTAATGCCACCACAGGATTTTTGTCATTATCGCGCTCAACTGTAAGTTCGCTACCCACTGATAATTCACGAGACCTCTGGGCTGCCATTATAACGAGTTCAAAGCGATTGGGAATTCTTTCTACACAATCCTCTACTGTAACCCGCGCCATGCGTCATACTCCTTGCAATTTCTAGAATCTGTTTTCCATATAAATGGGCGGGCAATATATGTGCTAATTCATCAACATGGCAAGCATTTCTGTTGTTATTATAAAATTTCTTAAATCACACCCTTTCACAGCGTTGATTTTTAGGTAGCTCTTTTATTAGTTCCAAAATATGTTTTCCGCTAACGGGGTGAATCCAATTTGGAGCTAAGTCAAAAAGCGGCAACAAAACAAAGCTTCGTTCAGTTAACCGTGGATGTGGCAAACACAGTCCGCTGTCCCCTTTTTGCCTATTGGCTTTGTTGTGGTATGCAATCAAGTCGAGATCAATGAGACGGCTTGCATTCTTTACGGTTCTTATACGACCGAATTTGTCCTCTATTTCGTGAAGAAATGCTAACAGTTTTTCAGACGAAAACTCCGTAGTAACTTCAAAAACAGCGTTCAAATAATCGGGTTGATCAGTTAAAGGTACGGGTGCACTTCTGTACCACGGCGAGCACCTAACCACTTTACAATCGTTCGTGTCTAGGACTTGAAGAGCCGATTGCAAAACTTCCAATGAAGAACCAAATTTCCGACTGGTGAGATTTCCTCCAATACCAATAAATATCATAACGAAGCAACTATTCCTTCAATTAGCACCCTATCAGGTTTGTCCTATGGATTGTTATGAAACTTAAATTTTTATCAGAAATTTTTACCCTGTAATGACACTATCAATGCAACTCAAAAAGAAAAACAATCAATTTGAACAAATATTTCGGAACTTTTAAAAAGATTAGGTTTATTATTTGCATTTTAAATGTGTTTAAAATGATAATTTGTATAGTAACAAAGTTAATTTTATTAATTTGTAGCTCCAAACGCGTCTCTGTGATGCGAAAAATGGGGTTTATATTTAATATAGGCTATTTATCCATTGAGTATGTGAGTAATGATCAAATTGGTACAACTACCAAGTCAAAATTGTAAAATCTGTCCACGTCTCTCTGGTTTTCGGAAAGAAAATAAAAAGAAATTCTCAGACTGGCATAATGCCCCGGTAACACCATTCGGAAGTCTTTCTTCACAATTATTGATAGTGGGTTTGGCGCCTGGCTTAAGAGGGGCTAATCGGACGGGGAGACCTTTTACGGGGGATTACGCCGGTGTTTTACTATTTGACACCTTGCTTAATTATAATTTTGCAATGGGTAGCCACGAAAACCATGCTGATGATAATTTTGAATTACTTGATTGTCGCATCACCAATGGAGTGCGTTGTGTACCTCCTCAAAACAAGCCCATCGGTAGTGAAGTAAATGGCTGTCGCCCTTTCCTTAAAAACGAAATTGATGCCATGCCTAACCTCAAATGTATTTTGGTCTTAGGTGGCATCGCTCATAACACAGTTTTGCGTGCTCTAGACCAAAAGGTCTCGATGTGGAAATTTAAACACAATGCGTTGCATAAACTTCCTAACTTACCTTTACTTATAAATAGCTATCACTGTTCAAGGTACAATACCAATACGGGCCGTTTAACAGAAAAAATGTTTAATGACGTTTTCCAATCTATCCGCAAATTTATTTAGGATAAATCTGCCAACACCTCGTCAGGGTGCGATGAAACATCGAACCCATCGTAGATTTTTAGAATTGTTCCATTCTCACTAATTAAAAATGAAATTCTAGTAGCCCTCTCTTGGTCTTTGCTTTCAGCCGCACCATAAGCGACTGCAACATCACGTTTAGCGTCACAAAGGAGATTTAATTTCATCCCACATGATTCACTCCAGTCTCTCAAATCATTAACAGAACTGAAAGTAATGCCGATTAATTCGGAATTTTTATCTTGAAACTCTTGGACTCGGTCACGGAACCCCTTAGCTTCAACTGTTCAGTTTTTTCCGAATGCTCTTGGAACAAACCAAAGAAGAACTTTTTTACCAGAAAAATCGGATAAATTTACTAAGTCCCCGTTTTGATTTTCTAATAAAAACAGAGGGGCCTCACTACCAATTTTTAACACACTCATATCTTTTCCTTTTTTAATCGATTTCTATCATTTTTAAATCTTCAGCAGTTTTAATTACTGTAGCGTTCTTCCTTCCAATGGTTGCCATTATTGTGATACCCGCGCAACTCCCAATACCCAGGTTGATCAGCATGCAAAATTCTACTTTTCTTATCCATTTCGCTCTTTTCCAAAAATACTGACATGGCAACAGAGCTCTAACCGGGCCTCAATGCCCTGCTGGTAATAAATCCCCATTCCACTTGAACGCCAACATAACGTTAGGTTCCGTAAATTGTTTAATAGAAATATTGGTTTTATAACCATCGTTGCTATGAAAAATGCAATGTTTAACTGTGGATAATGGTTTAACTGTCTCGATAGTTTGACTTGCCTTTATACCGATCCAGCGATTGTCGTAACGCGACCAACCAGTAACACAGTGAACGTCAGAATTCATTTCCTCATGAGGTTGACTGAGGAATTGTGACCAAGTCCATTTAACAGGTTTTCTAATATCACCATCAATAGTCAAAGCCCATTTATCAATGGTCCAATTTGGGTTTAGTGCCAAGATCAAGCTCTGGCCAATTTTTTAACAAGGCGCTGACCAGCGCGGTAGACGATTACGCTTCAAAATACCAGACCCATTTTTTAATCATTTTTAAACTCTTAACATTTTTTGACTTTAGATTATTTCCTATTTTGACTCTCACTAAATAAATTAACCCTTGTCACGCATTAGTCTTGCTTTTTGTCTACCCCAGTCTTTTTTCTTTTCTGACTGTCTTTTGTCGTATAATCGTTTTCCTTTAGCAAGGCCAAGCTCCAGTTTTGCCATCCCACGATCATTAAAATAAAGTTTGAGGGGCACCAGTGTCATGCCTTCACGCTGTATCGCACCTATAAGTTTTCCTATTTGTCGGCGGTGCAATAATAGTTTTCGGGGTCTTCGAGGCTCATGATTGAACTGACCAGCTTGTTTATATTCTGGAATGTAACTGTTAATCAGGAAAAGTTCGTTAGATTGCTCAGTAGCATATGATTCACTGATGGTTGCCCTACCTTCTCGTAGCGACTTCACCTCGCTACCGTTCAGAACTATGCCCACCTCAAGACGTTCCTCTATCGTGTAGTTATAATGCGCCTTGCGGTTTTGTGCCACAACTTTGACCGGATTAGGTTCGCCCGCCATCACAGCTAGTTTAGCAATCCAGCAGACCTCATGGATGCTTCAATAATTTGTTTGCTGCTATCAGATAACGGTCCCAATGGCAGACGAGTATCCGCTTTACACTTACCGAGAAGGCTTGCACCATATTTTACCGGACCGGGGTTAGATTCACAGAACAAATTAGTATGAAGAGGCATGAGCCGCTCATTCAAGCCCTGAGCTCCGTCAAGGTCACCCCTCCGCCAGGCTTTATGAAATTCTGACATTTCCTTGGGAGCAATATTGGCGGTGACAGAAATACAACCAACGCCACCCTGAGCTAAAAATCCAATCTGTGTTCCATCCTCGCCGGACAATTGTATGAAATCCATACCAATTGCATTTTTCTGGAGTGTTGCTCGACCAACATCGTTTGTTGCATCTTTAACGCCAGCAATATTGGATAATTTGGCCAAGCGTGCCATGGTCTCAACTGACATATCTATGATACTGCGTCCCGGGATATTATATATGATAATGGGTAAATCTACTGCATCATTAATCGCTTTATAATGAAGATACAAACCTTCCTGGGTAGGTTTATTGTAATAGGGCGTGACAACTAGAGCTGCATCTGCACCAGCTTTTTTGGCATGTTCCGTCAACATTACTGCTTCATCGGTTGAGTTTGAACCTGTGCCAGCTATTACGGGAACCCTTCCATTTGATACACTTATACACATTTCAACAACACGTTTGTGTTCGCTGTGGCTAAGTGTTGGCGATTCTCCAGTTGTCCCGCAGGGAACGAGACCATCTGTACCTTGTTCTATTTGCCAATTGACAAAATTTTCATAGGAATTTTCATCAACTTTACCTTTATCAAAAGGCGTGATGAGTGCACAAATAGATCCGTGGAACATTGTTATCCTCGTAATTCTTTAAGTAAAAGACCTAGCGGCCTTAATATTTATTCGAAATAGAGACTAGTTATTAAAACTGGGGCAGGCAAGCCATTGAATTACTGATGGCTTTTTAAGAAAAAGTATTATTTTGAAATATAACTATATTTTAACAAATATATTATTTAGAACAGTCCAAATTCAAAAGTAATTGAAGTATCAGCTCTAATGGTATTGGGAAATAGCACAGTAAGTTATCAAGACGTGATCAATGCGAAGCGTCGATTAGCTGGGGCGATAAGAAAGACGCCGTTGATACAATCAGAAATATTAAGCGATGCCTTTAATGCAAAGGTTTTTATGAAAGCGGAAAATTTACAGCTAACTGGTTCATTCAAAATTCGTGGGGCCATAAATTTCATTAGACAGCTCGAAGAAGACGAAAAAATTCAAGGCTTAATAGCTTATTCCTCTGGAAACCACGCCCACGCCGTGGCAAAGGTTGCTAGGATAGAAGGACTGACCGCAACAATTGTCATGCCCAAAAACGCCCCGCGCATAAAGATTGAGGCCACGAAAAAGTTGGGGGCGGAAATTGTATTTTATGATCGTAACTCTGAGTCTCGTGAAGATATAGCTAGAGGGATTATAGAGGAGAAGGGTGGTATACTAATTCCTCCCTTTGACCATTCCTTTACAATTGCAGGTCAAGGGACTGTGGGATTAGAAATTATCGATCAAATGGCTGCCTTAGATGAAAAACCCGATATTGTTTTGGTCCCGTGTAGCGGAGGCGGACTGATCGCCGGCATCGCGATCGCCATAAAACATGTTTTACCAAATGTTGAGCTTTACACTGTTGAACCTGAAAACTTTGATGACACCGCAAGATCACTTAAAAATGGAAAAATTGAAACAATTGCCGAAAACCAACGCTCTATTTGTGATGCTTTGCAGGTAAATAAGCCCGGCAAATTGACTTTTTCTATTAACAAAATACTTCTGAGTGGTGGGCTTACCGTAACAGATGAGGATATACTTAAGGCTATGTCCCTGGCATTTTTTAGAGAAAAACTGGTGTTAGAACCGGGCGGAGCCGCGGCTTTAGCGGCTATAATGGCTAAAACAATTGATATTGGAGGTAAAAATGTAGTGGTCGTGCTTTCAGGTGGCAACGTTGACCCCGAAACGTATAAACATTCTATAGAATCTTTATAGAATCTATTTTTTGTTAAACTCAAATATCAACTCTGAATTCATCTCGAACCCCAGAGGCCCAAGATAAACCATGACCAGAACAATCCGGCGGACTTATCATACCATTTTTATCGACGATCGCCGTCGTATAAAATAGCGGCTCCAGTAATGGGAAGTGTTCCAACCACTTAACCGCAGGATTAGCCACAGCAACGTGCACGAATAGAGCAGGTAAAAAATGCGGTGCAACCACGAGACCATAGTAACCCGCGATTGTCGCAATACGCATGGTTTCCGTGATGCCGCCTGTCATGGCCAAATCGGGCTGCACTACAGCGCAAGATTTTGATTTAAAGAATGGTGTTAACTCAACCAAACCTTGGTGGTGCTCTCCAGTTGCCAAGGGGATTGGCGAATGTAACGCTAGCTGCTCATATCCTTTAATGTCCTCGGCCTTAAGGGGTTCCTCTAGCCATGCTAAATTATAATCAGCACATGCATTGGCAAGCCACTTGGCGGTGAGTAAATCACATTTTTCATTTGCATCACCCATAATCTTCACCGTATCTGGCAGAGCTTCACGGACTGCCCTTAGTCTTTCGATATCTTCGAAATCACCCGCAAAACGCAATTTAACTGCTGAATACCCTTTATCCACATACCAAATGGCCTGTTTAACTGCATCTTCGGGTGATTGCTTGGGACCGAACCCGCCGCTGCCATATACCGGTATGGGTTTGGAAGTGCCTCCTAAAACCTCGCCCAAGGTTTTGTTTTGCGTTTTGGCCCACAAATCCCATGCTGCAACATCGATAGCAGAAATCGCCAAATACCCCACACCCCTTCCCAGACGATTTAGGGACCTAGTTAAAAAATGCCATAGGGCTTGAGGAGGAATTTGTGTTTTATCTATGACAAATTCCTGAAGCATATTCGATGCCATCAACGAAACGGCATGCCCGGCGCCTCCCAAAACATAACTAAAGCCCATGCCTGTTTCACCACTCGATGTGTTTAACTCCACTACTATGATATCTACCTCTGTTATACCCGAACCCCCAGTTACCCCCGGCAGTGGGTAACGCCAAAGTTCTGATCGGCCAGAATTAATGACTAAAGGTTCCATTTAATCCAAACTCCCATCAACCCAAATTTCTATATTCACTTGATCACTATCTTGTAGGGAAAGTTTCTCCCTAACGTTTTCAGATGCAATTAATTCCACTTGATCATCTGGATAATCTTTCACATCCGGGAGAATGATAGCTGCTTTAATCTTTCCAGATATTTCTGCTTTATAAACAAATGATTTACACCAGTTTGGATCTGGAGGCTGTATTAATTGACCAGGTACAGACTTTATACAACTCCAAACCTTCATATCCTCATTAGAAGATAACTTCACGTTAACCGTACCGGGAAAAGGCAGTTGGCCCAGTATGTCATAAAAAGCTTGATTGGCCCACTCCACATTCATAAATGCGGCCGCCTTACCAAGTCCGGTTGTAATTCTACCAGTTAACATTTTATTCTGCATTGGCGCTTTTCCTGCTCCTAATATTTAAAAATGAAACTTGTCTACAATATTTACACATATATATTTCTAACGACTTGGCGGGTGTAGCTCAGTGGTAGAGCACGAGCTTCCCAAGCTCGGTGTCGAGGGTTCAATTCCCTCTACCCGCTCCAAACCCCAGTTAAATGATTTTTTTATCACGTAGCTCAGATAATTCGGTGTCTCCCATGTTAAGGAAATCGCGAAGCACGTCCTCTGTATCTACACCTAGAATGGGCGGTGAGTAACGGTAGGTAACCGGCGTATTCGAAAACTTAAGAGGACTGGCAACTAACGGAAGGGTACCTCCGTCAATAGCCTGATGAGGCATATTTATTATCATACCTCGGTCCTTTACGTGTTGATCATCGAATACCTGCTGAACAGTGTTAATAGGTCCACAGCCAATGGTTAACTTTTCGAGTTCGGTCAGCCATTCACCAGACGACTTTGACGCTAAAACGGGTTTTAGTACCTCAATTAACTGCTCACGATTATTTACACGGTCTCCATTGGTCTTAAATTTATGATCATCCGCAATGTCTATTCGGCCGGCAAACTCGCAAAATCTTCTAAATTGTGTGTCATTTCCAATGGTCAACATAATGTGTCCATCTGCTGTAGAAAAAACTTGGTAAGGCACAATGTTTGGATGTCCATTTCCAAGACGTATGGGATTTTCACCACTAATAAGGTAGTTCATTGCCTGAATTGATAGCCATGCTACTTGAGTATCCAGCATTCCGACATCAATAAATTGACCTTTATGACTGACTTCTCTTGACCTCAAGGCAGCACATATTGCTACTGTTGCATACATTCCGGCCATGATATCTGCGATTGGTACGCCTGCCTTCATTGGCTCGCCGTCTGGGTCACCCGTAACACTCATGATGCCGCCCATCGCCTGAATAAGGGGGTCATAACCAGGACGCTCCGCATAAGGCCCTGTTTGACCGAAACCAGTAATGGAACAATAAACCAGCCCAGGGTTGAGCTCCTTAAGGTCTTCATATCCAAGCCCATACCGTGTGAGATTTCCAAGTTTGAAGTTCTCTACCAAAACATCAGCCTTAGTCGCAATTTTTCTTATCAATTCTTGACCTTCGGATTTAGAAATATCAATTGCTACAGACTTTTTATTTCGGTTTGCCCCCATAAAATAGGCACTTTCGATAGTATCGTTACCCTTATCGTCTTTGAGAAAAGGAGGTCCAAAACGTCTCGTATCATCTCCGCTTTCAGGGCGCTCTACTTTTATGATTTCTGCCCCCATATCTCCAAGGGTTTGGGTGCAAAAAGGACCGGCCAGAATCCTAGTTAGGTCAAGTACACATATCCCATCAAGGGCACCAGCATTTTCTTCCATAATCTATCCTGTACTCGTTTAACATACTTTTCCAAGAGGTTAATAAGCTACGCAAACCTCAAGTGAAACCCTGTCACCATGTTGACACCGACATTACCTTATTTCACCCTATAATTAAATTTGTAATGATTAGAAAATATTATGGATAAAATCGAGAAAAAGCTCGAAGCTTTAGACTTTCAACTTCCTAAGCCATTTGTATACCCGAGCCCTAACCGCACCGGTTGCGTTGTTACAGGTAATCTCATTTTTATTTCTGGTCACCCGCCACCATCTAATTTTGGTGTAAGAGTGTATGGGAAGGTTGGAGATACCATCACAGAATCAGAAGCAGTGGAATCCGCGAGAGCTACTGCTCTCTGTATGCTTTCGTCTGTCAAACAAGAATTGGGAACGCTCGAACGAATTACGCGAGTAGTAAAAATTAACGGGATGGTTAATTCTGCTCCTGGATTTCAGAGACAATTTGCTGTTATAGATGGAGCATCCGATCTTCTATACGAGCTATTCGGACCCCATCGCGGTCAACACGCCCGCAGTGCGGTAGGCATGTTTGAATTACCGCGTCAATTTTGTATGGAAATTGAGGGCGTTATGCAGATCTCCAACTAATTCTTATATTCCACAACTTCATGCCTCTGCTCTCCCAAACCATCAATTCCCATTTCAATTATATCTCCCGCTTGCAGCCATTTTGGGGGGTCAAATCCCGCCGCAACCCCATGAGGAGAACCCGTTGTCAAAACATCCCCGGGATTAAGTGACATAAATTCACTGACATAGGATATGAGCTGAGAAACTCCAAATACCATGTCCGAGGTATGACCATCTTGGCGCATTTCATTATTAACCTTAGTCCAAATACGTTTGGATTGGGGATCTCCGAATTCGT
>CEUN01182183.1_pt1 | contig 11357 bp, 8 predicted proteins | sample 361501 | NCBI WGS metagenome assembly CEUN01 (sample SAMEA2622801, study PRJEB7988) | marine metagenome | biome: marine biome (ENVO:00000447); feature: marine epipelagic mixed layer (ENVO:xxxxxxxxx); material: "saline water (ENVO:00002010), including plankton (ENVO:xxxxxxxx)" | depth 120 m | reverse complement strand
CCGTGAAACATGTGCCCGGCTGCGTCTCGAACGGGTGGAGGCAGTCGCAATCCTGCTACTACACTGCTACGCAAATCCTGCGCACGAACTGCGCGTAAGGCAGATCGTGGAGGAGGAACTACCAGACGTATTCGTGTCAACCTCGCATGAACTGAGCCAAGAATACCGTGAGTTCGAGCGGTGTTCCACAGTGGTCGCAAATGCTTACATCGGGCCAAAAGTAAAAAGCTATATCGCAGGCATTGATGACCGCATCCGCAAAGATGGGTTCGATGGATCATTCTTGGTCGTCCAATCTACCGGCGGTTTGTATGACGGCGATCAGGCGCAACGTCAGTGCGTACGTATGCTTGAGTCAGGACCGGCCGCGGGGGTTATCGGCACTCAGGCCCTTTGCGATGCTATCGGACTTGAAAACGCCATCGCCTTCGACATGGGTGGTACAACGGCCAAGGCAGGCGTCATTCATGAAGGCCAAGCTCTCACTACCGGAAGTGCGTTGATTGGTGGATACGAACGCGCGCTTCCCGTTCAGATCGCCATGATGGATATTTTCGAAGTAGGCACCGGTGGCGGCTCGATCGCTCGCGTCGCCGACGAGGGGGGTCTGCGAGTGGGACCGCAAAGCGCGGGAGCCCAGCCGGGACCGGCATGTTATGGCCAGGGCGGCCGTATCCCCACAGTAACAGATGCCAACGTATATCTGGGACGTTTATCCCCGGATCGTTTCTTGGGAGGCGAAATGACGCTCGACTTAGCCTTAGCTAGCGAAGCAATCAATGAAAAAGTAGCCATTCCTCTCAACCTCGAAACAGCGGATGCAGCGCAGGGTATTCTCCGCATTGCGGTTACTTCCATGTCCCATGCTGTCAAGGCCGTAACTACAGAACGAGGGCTCAATGCAGGCGACTTCGCGATGGTCGCTTATGGCGGTGCAGGGCCGTTACACGCTTGCAATATTGCACGCGAAATGGGAATCCAAAAAGTCATTATACCTTATTCACCCGGGCATTTTTCAGCTTTTGGGATGCTTTTTTCGGACCTTCGCTATGACTATGTCCGTTCACGATTTTCCCGACTTTCCGATACAAATTTCGAGGAACTAGAAACGGTTTTTAATGAGTTGGAGGCGGAGGGTATCTCCGAAATCAAGAGAGTATCAACCACGCCCGAGCGGATTGTAGTAAGCCGTGCTGCAGATATGCGCTATGTCGGACAGGAACATTCCGTGACAGTAGATCTCTCCGCAGATCTTTTTACCAATGAAGATCGAGCCGGGATCAAAGAACGTTTCGATGCCGTTCATGACCTACGTTACGGAACCTGCGCACCGCAGGAACGGAGCGAAATCGTAAGCCTTCGAGTGACGGTGACGGGTATGCTCGAAAAACCAGAACTTACACGCATCGACCGCGGCGGAGAAACGCCATCAGACGGTTCTCATACTGGGATGCGACAGGTTCGGTTCGGCCACGAAAAAGTTGATACCGACACTTGGGATAGAACTTGCCTATTAGCGGGCAACACAATCAATGGACCCGCTTTGATCGAGGAACACGCCTCGACCACCGTGCTTCATCCAGGCGATACGCTCGTAGTCGATAGTTATGGCAATCTGAACATCACCATTGGGAGCGATGCCTTATGAACTCTTCGATCGCAAGCTCAGACCCCGTCGTTACCGAGATCGTCCGCAATGGCGTTATCGCGATAACGGAGGAGATGAAGTCTAACCTGATGCGCACCGCCTATAATATGATTATATACGAAGCGTTAGACTTTACGGTGGGGCTTTTTACTGAAAAAGGAGAAACGATCTCCATCGGCCTCGGGTTACCTATGTTCATCCGAGGTATGGCAGAGACGATCAAGGCGAAACTTGAACACTACGGTCCAGAGAATATAAAGCAGGGTGATATCCTGCTCACGAATGACGCATATGTCACCGGCAGCCATCTGAACCATTTAACGTTCTCGATCCCTATCTTTTTCGATGATGAACTAATCGGATTCGCATGTTGCATGGCCCACTGGCCTGACATCGGAGGTACTTTGGACGGTATAACGACAGATATCTACTCTGAAGGCCTACAAATTCCGATTGTTAAATATCAGCGCGAAGGCAAAGTTAACAATGAGATCGTTGACATCATACGCGCGAACGTCCGGTTACCAGACCGTGCGATGGGAGACCTCAGGGCCCAAATAACAGCTATTACTACCGGCGAGCGCCGTTACCTTGAACTGGTTAAACGATATGGCCGCAAGCAAGTTGCAGCGTCCATCTCCGAAATCATGGACCAATCAGAACGCGCCGCCCGGTCGCGTACGTTATCCATACCTGACGGCGTCTATGAGGCAAATTCCTATATGGATGATGATGGGGTAAGCATTTCGGACCGCATCCCGATACGGGTTAAAGTGATTGTCGAAGGCGATGAAATGACTGTCGATTTATCGGATGTCGCGGAACAAGTACGCGGTTTCTATAATTCCGGTATAACTACTGGGTATGCCTGCTCGCAGGTCGCTTTTAAATGTATTACCTCACCCACCGATTATCCGATTAATGACGGATCTTTCCGTAACTTAACCGCGATCGTTCCGCCTGGGCGAGTCGTAAGCGCAGTCAAACCTGCGCCAATGCGTTGGTGGATGACATTCCCAATGACGATTGTTGATACGGTTTTCAAAGCGCTGACGCCGGCGATTCCGGACCGGACTATCGCCGGCCATCATGCCGACCTTGTTATTGCAATGCTCAATGGCATCAATCCTAAGAGCAACGAGTTTTATATCGCATTCATCGGACCAACCGGCGGTGGCTGGGGGGCAAAAAAATCCGAGGACGGTATTAGCGCGACCGTCTGTATCAACGACGGTGACACCCACAACAGCCCAGCCGAACAATTGGAATCAAAATATCCGTTTCTAATAGAGAATTACGCTTTACGGGAGGATTCAGGTGGCGCGGGTGAATATCGTGGTGGCCTTGGCTGCGAAAATACCGTCCAGGCGCGATCCGACTTCATGCTCAACGCACAAGTCGAACGCATGCATTGCAAACCATGGGGGCTTAACGGCGGCAAGGAAGCCTCAGGAAACTCAGTTGTCTTGCGAGCAGATGGCACGTGGAAGGAGGACTACCCAAATGCTAAACTACTGACTGCCCGTATTAAGAGAGGGGACGCTTTTGCAGTTCGCTCCGGCGGCGGCGGTGGGTTTGGGGATCCACACAAACGACCGGCGGAAACAGTCGCTAACGAGGTCCGACAAGGATATGTCAGCGTCGATTCCGCGCGCGACGATTACGGTGTCGTTTGTGATGAAGACGGTAACCTCGACCCCGATGCAACCAAAAAACTCCGATCGTAATATTTCAAAGAATCAGTCCAACGGAAGCGAAATCATGCCATCGGCGAGCTTAGGCTCGAACCAAGTAGATTTAGGCGGCATGATCATGTTTGCATCGGCAACGGACATCAGATCAGCTATGGATGGCGGATATAACGTGAAGCCGACCTTCATTTCGCCGGAGTCTACGCGCCTAGCAACCTCCTCAGGACCTCGAGAGCCCCCTACGAAATCGATGCGGATATCTGTTCTCTGATCCCCAACGCCCAACAAGGGGGAAAGGATAGAACGATATAAAAGCTGCACGTCTAAACTTTCTATCAGGCCTTCTGTTTTCTCCGGCCCGATAGGACTGATTAGCGACCAAGACCCGTCAAGATACATACCAAAGGTCTTCGCTTTCTGCGGACGAACTTCTGCAGATACTATTTCAATACTGTATGACTTTAATAACTCCATTCGAAAAACATCGGAGGTCATACCATTTAGATCTCGAACCACCCGGTTATAATCGAGGATAGTCAACTCATCATCGGGAAAACTCACGGCAAGAAAACCGTTATAGGGTTCCGTTCCATCATGATCCGGGTTTGCATTTCGCCGGGCCTCCGCTACCCGCACAGCAGCAGCAGACCTATGATGACCGTCGGCTATATAGATCGCATCCATGCCGTTTATGGCTGCGGAGATCGCATCAACCTTATCCGGATTGGAGACTACCCAGAGCTCGTGTCTTGCCCCGCCCACATCTGCAGCGACAGCTTCAGGAACTCCTGAGGAGGCAGAATTTATAAGAGCCGAGAGCTCGGAATGGGAGCGGTGCACCGTTAGAACAGGTCCCGTGATCGCGTTGATGGTGTCTATCTGTCGGACCCGATCGTCTTCCTTTGAGGGCCGTGTCATTTCGTGTTTCTTGATCTGATTTCGGTTGTAAGCATCCACGGATGCAGAAAAAGCCACGCCCGTCTGGGATCGACCATTGGCGGTAATCCGGTAAATGTAGAAACAGGGTACAGTGTCTCGGATTAAGATACCTGATTCTTCCATATTTTTTAGATTACCAGCCGCAGTCTGATAGACTTCAGTTGCATACGGGTCTGTTCCCGGCGGCAGATCAATTTCTGCCCGAGAAACGTGAAAGAAGGTATGCGGCTTTCCGTTTGATAACGAACGCGCCTCCTCTACATTTACTACGTCATAAGGAGGTGCGGCGATATCATCAGCCCGTCCGGTTACAGGCCTCATCCCCTTGAAGGGCCGAACGATAATTGGAATGTCATGAGCCATATTATGAAGCGCAAATCAGGTAAAGGGTGGTCAGGTAAATCTGAAAAGTGTTAGCAGCTATACCCGTTTGATACTCTATTTGTCACATTATCATGGTGCCTTCTGGACGGCGAGTCGCCCTTTGCCGAGATCAACGCTACAATTGAGAGGAACGAAGGAAGGATTTTCTATGGGTAGGTACTTTGAGGATCATTGCTGGAAAGACGTCATCTCTCCAGACGTTATGAGGATATACGAACCGTATCAGCGAGATTTATATGTCGGCGAGCGGCCAGCATTACTTGCTATTGACCTCTACAACTTCGTTTATCGAGGGGACCCAACAAAATATCCGGAAGAACTGGTTAACGAATTCCCAAATTCGTGCGGTAAGTTTGCCTGGGATGCGGTCGAGCCGACGAAAAAACTATTTGCCGCCTGCCGCGCTGCCTCCCTCCCAATAATTTATCTCACAGGGTCGGTTCGAAAAGGAAGGGTGCGTTCGACCAATCGACAAACCGGCTATGATGTCGGCGATAACATGATGGATATTCATCCCGCTTTCGAACCGCAAGATAACGATATTGTTGTCCGTAAGGAGCGTGCGAGTGCTTTTCACTCAACACCTCTAGTGGCACACCTCACGCGTCTGGGAGTCAATAGTTTGATCATTTGCGGTGAGAGCACTTCAGGGTGTGTCCGTGCCTCGGTCGTCGACGCCTATTCGTACGGATACCACGCTACAATTGCCGAAGAATGCGTCTTCGATCGATCGGAAATTTCCCACAAGATCAACCTTTTCGATATGCACCATAAATACGCAGACGTTATGGTTCTTGAAGAGATCGTGGCGCATCTTGAACTTACATATCCTCCTGCACAGGCAGCGGAGTAGAGATATGCCAACTTTAGTCGACAAATCAGAAATTCGGAAAGAATTGGAATCGTCGCTGACCGACCGGACGAAGACCTGTGCACCAAAGACTGAATGAGAGAGATAAACATTGGAGCCCTTTGAACTGGGCCAGACAGAGAATTTCTATATAAATTTAGAGAACTAGGTATTATGAGCGCAAAACTTAAACTGACGCTAGCCTGTGGCGACTATGAGATCGTAAAGTCGTTAAAAGATGGCTCAATCGCCCCTGACGGCATAGAACTCAACGTACTAACAGACATGGACTCTTCCTCGCGCCACTGGCGCATGATACGGAACGAGGAGTTCGATGTGTGCGAGCTTTCCGGCTCGTCTTATTTAATGGCTAAAGACCGTGGGCAAGGGTTCTCGGCGATCCCTGTATTCTTACACCGAAGATTTCGTCACGGTTTTATTTTCGTAAACACCGCGAAAGACATTACGAAACCGGCGGATCTAAACGGTAGAAGGGTTGGTATCAAAACTTACCAGGCTACCGCAGTTCTATACTTGCGTGGTCTTCTTGCCGACGAGTATGGGGTCGACCTGACTAGCATCGAATGGATTACGGAGTTGGAGGAAGAAATACCTTTTGATGCGCCAAAGGGTATCAGAATAAACAACGCACCATCAGGTTCTGATATCTCCGAAATGCTGGCCGAGGGGGAGATCGATGCAGTCATTCATCCGGATATTATCCCGCCTATTCTGCGGGGAGATAAACGGGTGGACAGATTGTTCAAAGACTACCGCACCGAAGAAGAGGCGTATTATAAGCGGACTGGCATATTTCCGATTATGCATGCTACAGCTATCCGCGACACAGTATTAAAAGAGCACCCATGGGTGGCCAACAACCTCGCTCAGGCTTTCGAAAAAGCGAAGCAGGCGGCGTATCGTAGGATGAGTAATCCGCGCATTGTGCCTCTCGCGTGGTTTCTGGACGAATGGGACGCTCAGCGAGAATTATTGGGAACGGATCCGTGGGAATACGGCCTCACTCCTCCTAATCGGAAGAACCTTGACACCCTCATAGCTTATTCAAAATCCGGTGGCCTGATTACAAATCTCTCCAGCGTCGACGATTTCTATATGGATGTAATGCTTGAGTCCCGTGGGCGTGGCGAATGGACCAGTGGCTAGGACCTAAAACAACAAGCTAACTTGGGGCCTTTCTGCCCACTAGGGTCGTTCGCTGCAGGAGGCGGCGTTCCTCGTGTGGAAAATCGGTACGTGCATGTGTGACACAGCGATTATCCCAGATCACCAGATCTCCGTGCTTCCAGACATGCTCATAAACGATTGCCGGATCTTCACCAACAGCAAATAACTCCTCCAAAACCGCGTCGCTCTCCGTTTCAGTTAGCCCCTCTATTCGCGCAGTCATCAAACGGTTGACGTAAAGAGCTTTCTTACCGGTCTCAGGGTGCGTAATGAAGACAGGATGGGAGTGGTTCCCTATCTTTGTAAGATCAAGATCTACCCCCGGGCGCTCTTTTCGTTTGTAATCGTGAACCTGAAGAGCCCTTCTGCCTTCCAGCTTAGAGCGGGTTCCCGAATCAAGGTTTCGGTAGGCAGCATACATGTTAGCAAATTTTGTATTACCGCCATACGAGGGTAGGTCAACAGCGTATAGCATGGTCGCAGTGTGAGGTACTTCCGTGTAACACATGTCACTATGAAACCACATCTCACCGTCGTGCGCGAGGCCTAGTGGCTTACCGTCGACACGTACATTAGACACAATCATAATTTCCGGTGGCAAATCGGGGATGATATCCCTGACGGCTTGAGACGGCATTCTGGGTCGGCCCGGTTCACCGAGTTGAGCCGTGAACGCAACTAGTTGTTGCGGCGTGAGATTCTGATCTCGTATCACCAAAACCTGATTTTCGTACCATGCCTGCAATAGAGCCTCTATCGCAGCGGACGATAGCTTTTTAGTCAGATCGAGCCCGACTACCTCTGCTCCCAACGGCGCATCCGTCTTTTTTAAATCCAGCGTATCAACATTAGCCATGCCCACCCTACCTCAGTCTTCCCGCATCATCTCTATCATCGCGCGGTGCAACTCTCCATTTGGATCTCCGAAGTGCTCTACGATAGTGTAATGATGACAGTCTGGCGCCAGGATTTGTTCCACCGCAAGGCCTTTCGCACTCCAAGCGGAAAAAAGTTCTTTCTGATGACGTTTGAATTCATCGGTTTCGTTCTCACCAACGGAGAGAATGACAGGGATATTTAACAGTGGATCGAGATACAGTGGACTGTTTCTGATCACCGCGTCCGCTTCAAGACCAAGTACATCGTTCACAAAACAGAGACGGATCGGCTCCAGGTCATAAAGACCCGACAGGGCGCAGGCCCCAGCGATGGGATCAGGCGGTAGACCGCGATCGAACTTCGTCCAATCAGTCGCAAGCATCATCGCTGTTAGGTGTCCGCCGGCAGAGTGCCCAGCCAAATGAAGTCTATCGCGGTTTATCCCAATCTCCGCAGCATGATGCCAAATCCAAGCGACTGCCTGGCGGCACTGACGGACCATATCGTCCAACGTAGCGGCGGGGGCAAGAGTGTAATTCAGCGTGATGAAATTAATTCCTGCATCGAGGAATGCGGGCGCGATATAAGTCGTGTCATTTTTATCAGAGAGTTGCCAGTAACCACCATGAATATAGATCAGAGCGGGTCCACCGTTCCGACTATTTGAAGGTGGAAAAATATCTAGCCGTTCTCCCGCACTTTCACCATAAGCAATATCCAAGCGGCCGTTTATTCGCTCGCGCACCCGAGCACTTTCATTTTCGCGTCGGTCAATTACCGCCGGGACATCGGGCCAGAGTGATCTAAGATCATATTGCCTATCGAGGCCCTCTCGATCATATCCTTTGTAAATCAGCGACAAACCAGCATTCCCCTCTTTTTATTGGTAGACAACATGTAGTCAGTGCTTATTTTCAGTCCGTTATGTCGGTCAAACTCTACAACACGTTAAGCCGTAGCAAGGAAGATTTCGTTCCCATCAATCCAGAGCGGGTCACGATGTATGTATGCGGACCAACGGTTTATTCGTACGCCCATATCGGAAATGCCCGCCCCGCGGTTGCATTTGACGTTCTTGCGCGTGTACTTAGGCATCAATGGCCAAAAGTAGTATTTGCCCGAAACATAACAGATATCGATGACAAAATTAATACCGCTGCCGCCGAGCAGGGCGTAGAGATAGGTGAGATCACCAAAAAATTCGAGAAGATTTACCTAGAAGATATGGCGTCGCTCGGCGTCGAACCGCCCGATATAGAACCGCATGCGACAGATCATATCCCAGAAATGATATCTATGTTGAAAATTCTCATAGAAAAAAAACATGCCTACGTTGCAAATGAGCACGTATTGTTCAGCGTACCCAGTTATTCGGAATATGGGCAGCTATCGAGACGAAATCAGGATGAACTACTCGCTGGAGCACGCGTAGAAATAGCGCCTTATAAGAAGTCTCCATCGGATTTTATCTTGTGGAAGCCCTCCACACCTGATCTCCCGGGCTGGGACAGTCCGTGGGGTCGTGGCCGACCCGGATGGCACCTGGAATGCTCGTGCATGATCGAGAAGCATTTGGGTCAAACCATTGATATTCATGGTGGGGGGGCCGATTTAGTTTTTCCGCACCATGAAAATGAAATTGCACAATCGACCTGTGCTCACGGTAAAGACTTTGTACGTTATTGGCTGCATAACGGCTTCGTAAATGTCGACAAAGAAAAAATGTCAAAATCCACCGGTAACGTGCTTCTGGTAAATGACTTGCTGAAACAGGCACCGGGCGAGGCAATTCGACTTGCGTTACTGAATGCCCATTACCGACAACCGCTTGACTGGACAGACGAAGGGCTAGATCAAGCAAAACGTATGCTCGACAGACTTTATGGCGCGCTGCGCAAACTGTCTGACGTCAAAACCGATCCGAACGCGGAACCCAATGCCGACTTCCTTGCCGCGCTAAACGACGATCTCAACACCCCCAAAGCACTTGCGACGCTATTCGAGTTGGCCCGACAAGCGAATACAGCGACAGCTGCAAAAGAGAAAAGCAGAATCAAAGGTGAGTTTCTAGGATCCGCAGATTTGTTGGGTTTATTACAGCAGGATGCCCCCTCATGGTTCGCCGGCGAAACAAGGGGGAATAAAGGATTATCTGCAACTGAAATTGAGAGACTTATTGAGGCTCGGCAATCAGCAAAACAGGCAAAGGAATATGGGACCGCCGACCGTATTCGGGACGAATTAGCGGCACAGAATATCCTGTTGGAGGACGGGCCTAGCGGTACAAGTTGGCGCCGCACCTGATACTTTAACCTACCGAAACCGCCAACTCGAGCGTAGTCTGCATCTTGGGAGAGCTCAGAGAATGCGCTACCGCTCAATCGATAGATCTATTACCGATAAAAAATATGCCGATTGCACGCCATACAATATACCCCTTACTATTTATTCCGCTGAACTCCAGCTTCACGATGCCACGATCAGGCTTTGACTTCGATGTCCGGGCTTCAAGGACCCTCGTCTGCGGAGTAATAGGTTCACCCGCCCGAACAGGTTGATTCCATTCGAACGTCTCCAACCCCGGAGATGCGAGACCAACGGTTTCTTTCATTACCTCTTCGAGAAAAGGCGTAATACAATCCAGCGCAGTCTGCCACCCACTCGCGATTACGCCGCCGTAAACTCCCGCGGCAACTGAGTTAGAGTCTGTGTGAATAGGCTGCGGGTCGTATCGCATAGCAAACTCTATGAGTTTCTCCTCCGTCAGGGTCCAAGCTGGATAGGTCCAAGTCTGACCCACGTGGAAGTCTTCAAAATATCGTCGTGGCATTTCTTAGCCTTTAAAACGTCTACACCGAGTAATTATCGCGGTCTCGCCGCACCACAATCCAAATATTGCGCTGCACAAGATAGCTTGACCCACGCGTTGAAGGCGATAGGTTTCACCATACAACAATAGCAATATGAGAATGCCGGATAATCAGGAAATTATCTCCTCCATAGAGGGCACGATCGGTCGTATTCACCTGAACAACCCAAAGGCGTTGAATTCCCTTTCATTGGGCATGTGCCAATCCATGCTTGACCTTTTGAATCGGTGGCGCGATGAGAACTTGATCAATGCAATAGTTGTTACTTCGGAGGGGGAACGCGCTTTCTGTGCCGGGGGCGACGTCCGCGAGGTCTCGAACGTTGGTCAGAAGGATGCAGTCGCCGCGAGACGGTTTTTCGAAATCGAATACACCCTAGACACTGTGATCGCTGAGTTTCCAAAACCCTTTATCTGCCTGATAGACGGCATTGTTATGGGTGGAGGCCTTGGTATTTCTGTTAACGGGGCCTATCGGGTCATGGGAGATAATATCATGGCGGCGATGCCAGAAACCGGTATCGGTTTACTTCCCGATGTCGGTGCGACAAAATTTTTAAATGCCTGCCCTGGACGGATCGGGTTATATCTGGGTCTTACCGGTGCCCGCCTAGATACCGCCGACAGTCTATACGCTGGATTCGGAACACACTTTGTCCCAAGCATAAATCATCCTGACCTGCTTAAAGCCTTAACAACCACAAATTTTGACGGTGATCGTTTCGCCGCCGTCGACGCTATTCTGGGTGAATTTACCGCATATCCTGGGAAATCCATTCTTCAAGAGCAACAGGTAGATGTTGACCGTCTTTTTGCGGCCAGCGATATGGAAACTATAATTACCACACTTAAGAATGATGAATCAGAACTTGCTGCAAACTCTCTTATAGCACTATACAAAATGTCGCC
>CEUN01171278.1_pt1 | contig 11373 bp, 8 predicted proteins | sample 361501 | NCBI WGS metagenome assembly CEUN01 (sample SAMEA2622801, study PRJEB7988) | marine metagenome | biome: marine biome (ENVO:00000447); feature: marine epipelagic mixed layer (ENVO:xxxxxxxxx); material: "saline water (ENVO:00002010), including plankton (ENVO:xxxxxxxx)" | depth 120 m | reverse complement strand
TACGGCTCGGATCCCACCGCCAACTCGAGCCATAAGCGCATATGTGCGCTCCGCGGGAGCTGATTCTCCACTTGCAGATATCACCTTGTTCGCCGCTGGGCCGGATACGAGTGTGATTGCTTCGGGCATAAACAACCCGTTCACGAAACGCATCCCAACTTCGCGCGCCGTGTCGTGTTCATCGAACCAGGCAATGATAGTTTGCTGTTCCGCAGGGAGCGGGAGCAGTTTGAACGCCACTTGGGAAATTACACCGAGAGTTCCGAACGCACCAGTGTTCAACCGGTGCATTTCGTAACCCTGTACGTTTTTTACTACTCGCCCCCCGCTTTTGGTTACTGTTCCATCGGCGAGAACAGTTTGCATACCAATGACCCAGTCTCGAATGCCACCGGTAGAAGACTGTCGATGTCCTGGGGCATTAGAAGCAACTGAACCACCAACAGTCGCATTCGCTGGGTTGCCTACCTCGAACGCGAGTCGTTGACCTTCTGCTGCGAGCACGTTGTTCAATCGACCGATTGTCACGCCTGCGTTTGCTATGACTGTCATGTCACCCGGTTCATGCTCGATCTCACCTGTGAAACTAGAGAGATCAATAGCGACGTCATAGCCAGATGGCACGTTGCCCACGCCAATCCGGGTTCCTCCACCCCATGGCACAGCAGACAGACTAGCACCATGGATTTTTGCGAGCGAGTTTGAGAGTCCCTCTAGCGTTTCAGGGTTTTCTACTGAGGTTGGAGTGAAACCGTCCAGGGAGTGACTCACAGCGCTTCTAAACCTACGGCCTTCGTCGCGGCTACGGGCTGCGCTGGCGTGTTGTGCATTTGCGGTTTCCACGGAGCGTTATCCCATAGGTAATCACCAATTGCGGTCGCTTCAGCAATAGCTTCAGCCGGAACTTCTTCTTCCCATGCCGCAAGGTTCTGTTGCAGCTGTTCTAGGGTTCTGGCTCCAACAATGCAGACAGAGACCGCAGGGTTGGATCGAACCCACTTGAGAGCGAGTGATATTGGCGAAACACCGTACTTCTCGGTTACGCCGATGAACTTCTCCATAGCATCGAACGATTGCTCGTTCCAGTATGTTGTCTTGTAGAAGTTCGCAGCTCGGAAGTCGTCTGAATAGCGTCCGCCTTGTGGCATTTCAGCTGTGAAGTTGCGGTGCTTTCCGAGAAGGAATCCTCCCGCTTGCGGCGAGTAGACCATTACGCCCACTCCTTGATCCAAACAAACCGGGAACAACTCTCGTTCAGCCTCCCGATACAGTAGGTTGTAGCGGGGCTGAACCGAACTGAACTTCGTTAACCCGTTTTTGTCTTGCGCCCAGAGAGCTTCGACCAGTTCTGGCCCAGAGAAGTTAGAAACGCCTATGTATCGTGCTTTACCTGTTCGAACGATGTCGTTGTAGGCTTCGACAGTTTCTTCGATCGGAGTGGTGGGATCCGGTGAGTGAATCTGATACAGATCGACGTAATCGGTTCCTAGTCGCTTCAGCGAATCGTCAATCGCCTGCATTACGTACTTTTTGTTCACTCCAACGTCGTTAGGGTTTGGTCCAACCTGGCTTTTCCCTTTGGTTGCCAGGACAACTTCTGAACGGCGAGTCTTGATGAAGCGCCCAACGTTTTCTTCGGAAAGTCCATCGCAGTAAGAGTTCGCGGTGTCGATGAAGTTCACTCCACCGTCAAACGCCGCTGACATTATTCGGAGTGAGTCTTCGGCACTGGTTTGCCCACCAAAGTTGTCAGCGCCAATGCAATATTCGGAAACCTTCAGGCCGGTGCCGCCGAGCCGTACGTATTCCATCTACTTGGCCCCCTGTGCTGCTGCTGAAGTCGGTAACGTTCCGAATGCTTGACCTGATTTGGGCGGGTACGCCATTGGTGCCTGGGATTCTAACTCATCGGCAACTGCGCGGACTTCTGCCATAACTTCAGGCGGTGCCGATTCCGACCAGGCTTTCAGCACGCCTTCGATTTGTTCGAGCTTACGAGCGCCGAATATTGGCGACGTTACTCCGGGGAAATCAGAGACCCACTGAAGAGCAAGCCGAATAGCTGGGTGTCCATGCTTCTCGGCTATTGCCGTGAACTTTTCGACTGCCTCAAAAGTTGCCTTGTTGAAGTAACGAGACTTTAGCCCTCCGCCTTTCGAATTGTCACGCATGTCAAACTTGGATCCGGCAACGGGCTTTCCTGTCGAACCGTGCTGTCCGGTGAGCATGCCACTTGCGAGAGGGGAATACGGGATGACCGCCACTTCGTGCTTCTCGGCAAACGGGATCATCTCTCGACCAAGTCCCGGTTGGAGAATATTGAATACGCTCTGGATTGCTTCATAACGGTAAAGATTGCGAACGTCTGAGGCCCATAGACCTTTCGCTAACACCCATGTTGGGAAGTTCGAGGCTCCTGCGTATACAACCTTGCCCTGATGAATGAGATCGTCGACCGCACGAAGAGTCTCTTCGACTGGCGTTTCTTCATCCCATGAGTGGCAGTAGAGCACATCTATGCGGTCGGTTCGCAACCGGCGTAGCGATTCTTCCACCGCCCGAACTATGTGATATCTGGAAGCTCCGAGATCGTTGACACCTGGTCCAACCTGAGAGCGGTACTTCGTGGCGAGAACCACGCTATCGCGCCGACCTGAGTCGTCAAGATAGTTTCCAATCATCGATTCCGATCTACCTTCGTTATAGGAGTCAGATGTATCGACGAAGTTGATTCCGCCATCGAGAGCGGTTCCAAGGATTTGATGGGCGGTTGGCTCATCGCAGCCCCACTGGTTGCCGTAGTTGTCGGTGCCCAAGCAGATATTTGAGACCTTTACACCGGTCCGTCCGAGTTTTACATATTCGAGAGGAATGTCAGGAACTCCGAGTATTTTTAATTGATGTTTTGATTAGCCGTGGCTTAGTTCAATCCAGCCTGATTCCGCAACTGACTGGTACGCGGCATCGACGATTTCAGCCGCCTTCAAACCGTCGTAGAAACTGGTCTCAACGATCGATTGATCACCGGCAAGTATTGCGTCCACGAACTTTCCGTACGGTTGTGGATATTCGGGTCCAGGTTCCAGTTGCGTGAGTGGTCCGTTTGGCCCGGTGACGCCTTGAATGCCGTATCTACCGTCAGTGGTGATTCGTCCCTTTTCGCCAGAAATCTCGACCCGTGCCGAAGTTTTGCCATCCGGATCTGTTCCGCGTGAAGCGAACGACGTGTGAACCACCGCCATCCCGCCGTTCTCCCATTCACACAGAATCCCTGATACGTCTGGGACGTCGACATCAATGCCCTCAGGGTTATCGGCTGTTGGTCGATGTGGGTTTGTAGTGTTGAACGAAGCTACGACTCTTTTTACTTCACCATTGATGAATCGAAGCATGTCGAACACGTGGATGAGTTCGTATACGGAACCGCCGCCGTGCGCCGACTGGAATCGCCACGATAGGGTTTCGGGTCGTGCGTCGTACTGATGCGACATTCCCCACCACAAGTTGGCGTGGTAGATTCGCCCGACGAAATCCTGATCGAGATATCGCTTCATTCGCCCAACTGTAGTATTACCACGCTGGTTGAAGTTCGTTGAATGGATGACTCCAGCGTGCTCGGCAGCTTCTAGCATCTCTCGGCAGTCCGCTGCGGTAAGCGCAAGAGGTTTGTCACATAGAACGTGCTTGCCGGTTGATATCGCGTCGAGACTCAGTAGCTTGTGCGAGTCGGTTGGAGTGATGATATCGACGGCATCGAGATCGTCCATTTCAAGCATTTCGCGGTGATCGGTGAAGCCGTGCCGGATATTCCATGCCTTTTGGAACTCAGCAAGTGCGTCGGGGTTGCGACGCATCGCCGCCACAACTTCAACGTTGTCGAGATTCGAGAAGTGCTCCATGTGAGTGTTGGCGAACCCGCCTACACCAATAATTCCAATACGCACTTTGCCTGAACTTGATGGCACAGGATCTCCTATCTACTCGTTTCTACTCGTTGAATTCGAACTTGGAACGAGCGCTTCGTGGTCGCACCAAAATGTTGGTGGAAACGCGGCTGTTCGAGAGGCGGATAGTTTAGCGAATTTGCAGGCGTCTAAGCGGCAAATTGCGCAGCAATTATTGCCAGTCATGAGTTCCAGTGGGGCGGAAAGATTCAGGCGTTATTCCGTACGCCTCACCATGAACTGCACCACCAGGGAATACCTTGCCTGGATTGAATCGTTCACCGAGAGAAGGGACGGCGATTGGTGCATCAGCAGGGGATTCACCAATAAATGCCGTGCGTAATCTCGCCATCGCTTTCAGATCTTCCTCGTTGAACACGAGCGGCATGTACGCCTGTTTTTCGATTCCAATTCCGTGTTCGCCCGACAACGCGCCACCTGCCGCAACGCAGGCTTCAAGAATCTTGGCACCTGCGAGTATCGCCTGTTTCACTTCCTCGGGATTTCGGTCGTTGAACAGGATTGCAGGGTGGATGTTGCCATCACCAGCATGGAAAACGTTCGCAACCGTAATATCTAGTTCAGCCGCAATTTGGTCGACTTGCTGGAGAACTTCTCTTAGTTTTGTTCGAGGAACGACGCCATCTACGAGGTAGTAGGTCGGGGCGATAGTTCCATATGCACCGATAGCGCCTTTTCTTGTCTCCCAGAGTTTGGCGCGAGTTTCTTCGTCCTCAGCTTCCCGGATTTCCATTGCGCCGTTCTTATTGCATATGGCGAGAACGGTTTCGGTCTGCTCTTCGACCGCTTCCTTCAGTCCGTCCAGCTCGACGATAAGGACGGCTTCGGCTTCGTCGGGATAACCCGGGTGATAGAACGGCTCGACGGCGTCGATGGTCTTGCGATCCATCATTTCCAGTGCTGACGGAACCATACCCGCTGCGATGATTTCTGAAACAGTGTTTGATGCCCCGTCCATCGTGGTGAAGGCGGCGAGCATGGTGTGGGTTGTTTCGGGCTTTGGCAACAGGCGAACGGCGATTTTTGTGACAATGCCGAGGGTGCCCTCCGAGCCGACGAACGCTCCCCGGAGATCGTAGCCGGTCGACTCTCTCTCGGTTCCACCGAACCAGGTGAGTGAACCGTCTGCGAGAACCACTTCAAGCCCGAGTACGTGGTTCGTGGTGACGCCAAGTGCGAGACAGTGCGGTCCACCTGCGTTCTCACCAATGTTTCCGCCAATGGTGCAGGTCTTCTGACTCGCAGGATCGGGTGCGTAAAAAAGTCCGAGATGGCTGACCTGTTGTGAAAGGTGAAGGTTGATCATTCCAGGTTCGACGATTGCGACACGGTTTTCAGCATCAACTTCCACCAGATCGGTGAGTCGCGTGAGAGCGATAACTACCGAGTCTCGAAGTGGCACAGCTCCACCCGAGAGGCTGGTCCCAGCACCGCGTGCAACGATGTACGCGCCGTGTTTGTTGGCGATCTTTACGACTTCAGCAACTTCCTCAGCCGTTGCTGGTAAAACGACCGCTTGGGGTGTCGCTTTATCTATCGAGCCGTCGTATTCGTAGACCAGAAGGTCTCCTGAGCGCCAAATCACATACTGGTCGCCGACGATCTGTGAAAGGTCCGATATTAGGGCTGGACTAACCGAAGTTTCGGGTGACATGAAGTAATTGTTGCACTTAGTGGGCGCGGAACCAACCGCTAAAAAATGGTTCCAAGACCCGTAACGTTTCGGACTATTTCTCGATCTTCCTGATCTCTGACAATTCGTGCGGTCATTTCATCAGGATCGCCCCATTGATCGAGAAGGATTTTTAGCAACCGCTCCTGAGTCTCCGAGTGCTGCAGGGAGTTAGCAAGATTTGTAAATTCGCCTGGGTCGGATTCGAGATCGTACAGCTCCACCTCTGGCGGTTCGCCATGACCGTAGCAAAGCTTCCACTTGCCCGAACGAACCATTCCCATTGCGCGGTCGGTTCCGTGAGCGAAGTGCTCGGAAATTGCGTAGCCATTGAGTCCCGATGTATCACCGCTCAAGGTGTCAACAAGTGATTGACCATCTAGATCCCACTTGTCGAGTTCAACGCCCGCAAGATCAAGAATCGTCGCGACGGCATCGACATTTGAAACTGCCTCCGTAACTTTCTGCCCACCTTCGAATTTGCCAGTCCATGCAATCTGCAACGGCACGTTCGCCGACTGCTCGTAAAAGCACATTTTTCGCCACAGACCGTGTTCCCCAAGCATGTCACCGTGGTCTGAGGTGTGAATGATCACCGTATTCTCAGCGAGTCCCTGTTCTTCGAGGACATCCATCAAGTGACCGATCTTGTCGTCAAGGTAGGTACACAAACCAAAGTAAGCAGCCCTGGCGCGGGCAATTTCGTCTTCGGTCCAATTCCCATCGAGTCCGAACATCTTTCTCAGACGTTGAGCTGAGGGAGGGAGGTTTTCAAGATGACCTTCCGGGAGTTTCGGCATATCGAGGTTATCGGGGTAGTACTTCGAGAAGTACGGCTCTGGCACGATGAATGGGAAGTGAGGTGCTATAAAGCCGACGCAAAGCGCAAATGGTTTTTCTTGCCGAGCAGGATCGGTCAGAAAATCGACCGCCGCTTTTTCCATCGCATCATCGGCTTCGATCATCGGGCTTACACCTGGATCAGCTTCCCGAACTCCGTACCAATCTTCGGTCGCTTGAGGGATGCCATCTGACCAGCGGTAGTGGTCGAGTGGTTCCTCAATGTGCGGATCCCTCGACAACTGCTGTTCAAAGCCATGGAGTGAATCGGGACCTACAAGGTGCATCTTGCCGCTTAGAGCGGCGTCGTAACCCTCATTCCGGAGTAGATACGGCCACGTCAGTTTGTCGACCGCCATTGGTTTTGTGTTGTCCCACACCTCGTTGGTCGAAACATACTGACCAGTCATGAACGAAGCCCGTGACGGGATGCACAAAGGTGAGTTGCAGTAGTTCGCGTCGAATGTCACACCTTGATCGGCGAGGCGATCCATGTTGGGAGTCTCGATTATTGGGTGTCCGTATGTCGACGAGAACTGTGCACCGTGCTCGTCGGACATGATTACGAGGAAGTTGGGTTTCTTGTTCGAAGTTATTGTTCTGCTCTTTTTGGCTGGTTCTGGAACGATTCTGAGTTCGATTACGGCATCAAGGGGTAACGATTGCTCTTGTTACCTCGCTGCCTTTCTGTGTTCCTAGCCACTCAGCGGTCTCGAACGCTTTGTCGATCTGGTCCAACGGGAATTCGTGTGAGATCACACTGGTGAGCGGGTACTTGTCTTTCGTTCGCTCAAGGAAGTCGATGGAGTTCGGGATGATCCATGGATCGTAGTGCTGGATTCCGTAGAACCGCACCTGGTTAGAAACCATTGTTGAAACGTCGATCGATGCGAACGAATTTGGAGAAATGTGCCCGACTTCGAGGTAGATTCCCCGCATACGGACCATCTTTAGTCCCTCCTCGACAACCGCAGGGAATCCAACAACCTCGATCACCTTGTCGGCACCAATACCGTTGGTCAGCTCCATAACGCGATCAATCCGTGAGTCTGGGGTGTCATATTCGTTCATATCGATCGTATGGGTTGCGCCGCACTGCATTGCGAGATCGAGACGGGGCTTTTGACCATCAATCACGATCACTTTCGAAGCACCCAACTCCCGAGCCACAGCCGTTGCGTTTACACCGAGTCCGCCGGCACCTTGAACCACAACATTGTCGCCAAGTCGAACTCCGCCAAGATGCATCGCTTCATAAACCTGCGCCAGAGCACAGTTGATCGGGGCGGCCGCGGCATTGCTGATCGAGTCCGGAAGCTTGAAAACGTAGTTTGGACTGCGGAGGTAGTAGTACTGTGCGAATCCGCCGTTGCACACTGGCCATTCTTCGAGGGGCTTGCGACCTAATCGGAATTTACACGCACCGAACTCACCTCGAAGGCAGTTGTAGCACCGAGCGCAAGGGAAGAAGTAGGAGAAAGCTACTCGGTCGCCTTCCTTGAGTGGTCGACGAAGCGAATCTGTGGTGATTTTGTTGCCCATTTTTGCAACTTCACCCATCATTTCGTGCCCAAACACGAACGGTTCACGAGGCGGGGCATCCTCCGGTATTCCATCACCACGCCAGATATGTAGATCTGATCCACAAACGCTTGTCGCTCGAACTCGAACCTGGATAGCGTCTGCCTCCAGTTCGGGTAACGGTAATTCCCGCATCTCCCAGCTCTGGTCGGAATCATGCCAGACTGCAGAAGTTCCCATTTCGGTCATCGTCATATCCTCATATCCTCGCTGTTTTCCAGACGGTTCAAGCGTGTTTGCCCCTCGCAAAACTTATGACGAATAACTTATTCCCACAAAAGCGAAGTAACAACACATCAACAGACCAATAATCCGACCACCCAACTATGAACTTCTGGGTCTAGAATTCTGGCGGTGATTCTTGTCGTGAGAGAAATCAACTCAAGCCGACTATAAAATCCAATAGCGAGTCAAGCAGGGATGAATGAGTACAGCTAACTGGCGATCTAAAGCGGGAACAACATTTCAAACGGAAAAACGTCCGGTCTCTGGCTCGAAAGGCGTTGTTGTAACAAACCATCCCCTAGGTTCGGCTGCCGGTTCTGAAATGTTGCTCGCCGGGGGTAATGCCTTCGACGCTGCGATCGCATCGCTATTTGCTCTAACTGTGGTCGAGCCGATGATGGTCGGAATATTCGGTGCGGGTCACATGAATGTACGCCTGGCGAACGGTGAAAACCATGTGATCGACGGATACTCGACCGCCCCTGCGGCGTGCACCGAGACGATGTACACCCCGATTGCCGATTCAGGACCTGAATACCTGAAGTCGGCCGATGATCTTAGCTCAATTGGATATCTTGCAATCGGTGTTCCAGGAACGCTTAAAGCGTGGACAGAAGCACTTGAGGCATGGGGAACGATGTCACTCGCGGAAGTCATGGCACCAGCGATTCGTTTCGCGAAAAGGGGCTTCAAGGCGAGCGAGTACTTGCACGAGACGATCGTCCAAATGCGGGATATCATCCAGCGCTTTCCTGCAACTGCCGCAACTTACATGCCAGGTGGGGCACCGCTACAGCCCGGTGACCATGTAGATCGGTCGGACTATTCTCGGACACTCAGCGCTATTGCCGAAAACGGACCTGATTATCTGTACCACGGTCCTCTTGGTGAAATCGTTTGCGACTATTTGAGTAGGAATGGCGGGATTATCACCAAGCATGATCTGGCTAATTACCGGACGGTTCACCGCAAACCTGTTCGTGGCGATTATCGTGGCTACGAACTGTTCGGTCCTCCTCCGCCTTCAGCCGCAGGCGTGCATATCACCGAGATGCTGAACATACTCGAAGAATTCGATGTGGCAGAAATGGGATTCGGAACCCCGGATTCCATCCACTTGCTTCTTGAGGCAATGAAAAAAGCGTTTGCGGACCGAAATCGATACACGGGAGATCCTGAGTTCGTTGAAGTTCCAGTTGATCGACTGATTGCTAAACATAACGTCGAAGAGTTCATTGACAACCTGGATATGGAAAAAGCGTCCCCCGAACTCTATCCCGGATCGAACGAACCTGATCACACGACGCACCTGACAGTTGCCGATGCTGACGGCAATGTTGTCGCCGCCACGCAGACGATCAACGAACTATTTGGCTCGAAGGTCACGGTTCCAGGCACCGGCATGCTGTTGAACAACACGCAGCAAATGTTCGACCCTCACCCAGGGAAGGCGCTCTCGGTTCAACCGGGCAAGCGTGTCACGAGCAGTATGGCGCCAACGATCGTTCTGAGAGACGGATTTCCAGAATTCGCCGTCGGTTTGCCTGGCGGAGTGAGGATATTCACTTCCGTGTTCCAGGCGATCGTGAACCTGATCGACCATCGGATGACAGCTCAAGAGGCTGTTGAAGCGCCTAGAGTGTGGACTCAGGGGCAAGATGTGGAGATCGAGGTTGGCGTCGCAGAATCTGTTAGAGCCGAAGTTTCTGCCAAAGGTCATAGAGTCACACCCGTCAATGCAATCGGGGGAGGGATGAACATCGTTCGTTTCGAACCGGGTGGGCTTCTTTCTGGAGCGGCGTGTTGGCGAGCCGATGGTCACGCGGTTGGAATCGGAGGTGGCTTCGCTCGCACGGGTGTCCGTTTCCGCCCGACAGTTGGCATTGACGATGACACCTCATCTGAATCTTACGATCTGGCGGAAACAAGTGAAACCAATGGAGAACCCAAGTAATCGTGTCTAATCACCAACTTCGTTGTCTCGATTGCTCTGAAACCCAGGAACCGTCTGTCGCCGATTTGTACTGCTCGCATTGTGGGGGGCTTTTCGCCGTTCAATACGATGATCCACCCAGTGGAGAGCAACCCCGGTTGCCGTTTACTGATTTTGAGACCGCAAACTCGCTGGGTGAAGGTGATACACCACTGGTGTTCCTCGAACAAACCTGTGAAGAACTCGGTCTCGGATCTTTGTGGGCGAAACTCGAGTTCATGGCTCCCACGGGATCGTTCAAGGACCGGGGCTCAGCGATTCTTACCACTATGGGGCGTGATCTCGGTGTTTACGAGTTTGTAGAGGACTCTTCAGGGAACGCAGGCGCTTCGCTATCAGCCTATGCTGCCACCGTAGGACTGAAAGCCCACGTTTTCGCTCCCGCCAGTGCTGCGAGTGGAAAGTCAGATCAAATACAGATTTTCGGAGCGACCTTGCACAAGATCGAAGGCGCCAGACAAGTGGCTACCGACGCTGCAGAGCAATACGTTGCTGATCATGGTTCTGTCTACATGTCGCATAACCTGAGTCCGTACTTCTCAGAAGGGATGAAGGCAGCTAGCTACGAAATCGTCGAGCTTCTTGATGACGGGATAGACGACGTTGTCTTGCCAGTCGGGAACGGATCGTTGCTTATCGGAATGGTTCGCGGTTACCAGGAACTGAAAGAAGCGGGAGTGATCGAGCGAATCCCGAGATTCCACGGCGTGCAAGCACACGGCGTAAGACCCGTTGTGGCGGCACTGAACGACGAAGATTGGTCTCAGGACGACGTTCAACCGACAAACGCTTCAGGAATTGCCGTTTCGAAACCACCCCGACTAGCTGAAATGGTGGAAGCGATTCAATCCACGAGCGGAACTGGAATCACTGTTACAGAGGAATCGCTAACCGAATGGCAATCCAGACTCGCATCTTCAGAAGGGATTTTCGCTGAAATGACCTCGGCGGGGGCGTTCGCAGGACTGACTCAGTTGATCGAATCGGGAGTTATTGAGTCAGGATCAAACGTTTGCGTGCCGATTACCGGAAGTGGGCTTAAGGAACCCCTGAGCCGCTGATGCTTAGCTGTTAGCTTGCTTGAACGCTTCTTCCAG
>CEUN01021081.1_pt1 | contig 11377 bp, 9 predicted proteins | sample 361501 | NCBI WGS metagenome assembly CEUN01 (sample SAMEA2622801, study PRJEB7988) | marine metagenome | biome: marine biome (ENVO:00000447); feature: marine epipelagic mixed layer (ENVO:xxxxxxxxx); material: "saline water (ENVO:00002010), including plankton (ENVO:xxxxxxxx)" | depth 120 m | reverse complement strand
ACAATTCCACCGCCTGCTCTGCGTGGGGCTGTGCCTCGCTGGCAGTCATCGGTTCGGAATAACCGATCAATACCCGCATATGCTGGCACCCCTGCAACAGGGCAAAGAAATTCTCCGACGCTTGTTTGGGGTCTTTGGCATCAAGCTGGCCGGCAGCATTGGCACTGCGGATCAGGTTTTCCATGGCGGTGAGGGTGCGTTGCGGACCAGCCTCGAAAAACAGCCGGGCCATTTCCGGGTCCTGGGTGGCCTGGCTGTTCATCAGCCGTTGCAGCTCCACGGCGTCCGAGCTGTGGATCAGCTCGAGAAAGGCCAGGCCGATTTTGGTCAGAGTAGTGCGAAGGGGCTGTGTTTCATCCAGCTCGAAGATCGGCACCGGCAGCATGTTCTGGCATTTCGCTTCGATGGCTGCGGAAAACAACGTTTCCTTGTCGCTGAAATGGCTATACACCGTCAGCTTGGAGACCCCGGCCTCCTTGGCCACCGCATCCATGCTGGTGCCCGCAAACCCTTGGGAAACAAAGAGTTTCTTGGCGGAATCGAGGATGGCCGCACGCTTGGCCGGATCTTTCGGACGGCCACGGGTGGCGGGGGTGGAGGTGTTGGTCATTTCGGTCATATTCAATACTGGACGGTTCAGTTTAATAAAATTACTATACTGGTGAGTATAGCATACCGGCAAGACAACCGTCGGTGGCATTCAGGTAAAAAACGGGTCGAGGGTCCCTGCCATGTTTCGTTCACTGTTGATACCGGGTTTGATTGTCGGCGCCGTAGGGGCATTCGGCCTGTACGGTTGCTCTGATGCAGAGTCCGGCAAAACACCCGCGCCGCGCCCGGCGCTGGTGGTCCAGCCGCTGTCTGCGGATGCCAGCCAGGATGTGTTCCCTGGGGAAGTGCGGGCCCGCTACGAACCGGAGCTGGGGTTCCGAATCGCCGGCAAGATCAGCCAGCGCAAGGTGGATGTGGGCGACCGCGTCAGCAAGGGGGATGTGCTGGCGACCCTGGATACCGATGATGTGAACCTGCAACTGGATGCGGCCCGTGCCCGCTTTGCCTCCGCCCAGGCGGATCACAAACTGGCCCGCACCGAATTGGAGCGCTATCAGGCGCTGCTGGCCCGCCAGGTGATCAGCCGCTCCCAGTTTGACGCGGTGGAAAGCCGTTTTGATGCTGCCGAGGCACAACTGCGCCAGGCACGGGCCAACCTGAATGTGGCCCGCAACCAGACCGATTACGCCACCCTGAAGGCCCCCAAGGATGGTGTGATCGCCCAGCGTCTGGCCGAAGCCGGCCAGGTGGTGGCTGCTGGTCAGCCGGTATTTGTGCTGGCGGTCGATGGTGACCGGGAAGTGCGTATCGATCTGCCGGAACAGGATGTGGGCCGCTTTGTCATTGGCATGCCCGTGGCCATCGAACTGTGGTCGCGCAAGGGCCAGGTGTTCCCCGGCACCCTGCGCGAGTTGTCGCCGGCGGCGGACCCCCGTTCGCGGACCTTTGAAGCCCGGGTGGCGTTTGATAACGACAGCGTGGGAGCCGATCTGGGTCAGTCGGCCCGGGTGGTTGCCAGCGGGGTTACCGGCAACGGTGTGCTGACGCTGCCGTTGGCGGCAGTCACGGCCGACGGTGAGGCACGCTATGTCTGGGTGGTGGACCCCGAGAATGCCACCCTGGTGAAAACCCCGGTGGAAACCGGTCCCTATCGAGCGGAAACGGTACCGGTATTGTCCGGCCTGCAGGCAGATGCCTGGGTAGTAGCCGCCGGCACCCATCTGTTGCGCGAGGGGCAGACCGTGATTCCCGTGGATCGGGCGAACCGGCAGATAGATCTGATAACGCCGGATTCTGCGACGCCGACCGACGCCGCCGAGACCGAATAAGGGAGCGCCACCATGTCATTCAACCTGTCGGAATGGGCGCTGAAAAACCGTGCCCTGGTGCTCTACGCCATGATCCTGCTCGGCGCCATGGGGGCGATTTCCTACGCCAACCTGGGGCAGAGCGAAGACCCGCCGTTCACCTTCAAGCTGATGACCATCAATACCCAGTGGCCCGGCGCCAGTGCGGAGGAAGTGTCACGGCAGATTACCGAGCGCATTGAAAAGAAACTGATGGAGACCGGCGACTTCGAGCGCATTACCTCCTATTCCCGCCCCGGCGAGTCCCTGGTCATGTTCATGGCCCGTGACGAAATGCGCTCCAAGGAAATCAAGGATCTCTGGTATCAGGTGCGCAAGAAGGTGGGTGACATTCGCCACACGCTGCCCCGGGATGCGCTGGGCCCGTTCTTCAACGATGAATTTGGCACCACCTTCGGCAACATCTATGCACTCACTGGTCCCGGTTTCGACTACGCAATCCTGAAGGATTACGCCGACCGCCTGCAGCTTGCCCTGCAACGGGTGGACGACGTGGGCAAGGTGGAACTGGTCGGCCTGCAGGACGAAAAGATCTGGGTGGAAATTTCCAACACCAAGCTGGCCTCACTGGGCATTCCCCTGGTGACTGTGCAGCAGGCGTTGCAGTCCCAGAATACCGTCGCCGACGCCGGCTTCTTTGAAACTCCCAGCAGCCGGGTGCGGCTGCGTGTCTCCGGGGAATTCACCAGCGTGGAAGATATCCGCAACTTCCCCATCCAGGTGGATAACCGCACTCTCAAGCTGAGTGACATCGCTACCGTTCATCGCGGCTTCAGCGATCCCCCCCAGCCGCGCATGCGGTTCATGGGCGAAAATGCCATCGGCATTGCTGTGTCCATGAAAGACGGCGGCGACATTCTAGCCCTGGGTGAAAACCTGGATCAGACCTTCCGGGAACTGCAGCAAACCCTGCCGATGGGCATGGAGCTGCGCAAGGTGTCCGACCAGCCCGCGGCAGTGGAAGCCGGGGTGGGCGAGTTCGTGCAGGTGCTGCTGGAAGCCCTGGTGATCGTGTTGCTGGTGAGCTTCTTCTCGCTGGGCTGGCGTACCGGCATGGTGGTGGCCCTGTCCATTCCGCTGGTGCTGGCCATGACCTTCGCGGCCATGGAATATTTCGATATCGGCCTGCACAAGATTTCCCTGGGGGCACTGGTGCTGGCGCTGGGCTTGATGGTGGACGACGCCATTATCGCCGTGGAAATGATGGCGATAAAAATGGAGCAGGGCTTCAGCCGTATCAAGGCGGCGGGCTTTGCCTGGAAAAGCACCGCCTTCCCCATGCTCACCGGCACCCTGATTACCGCCGCCGGCTTCCTGCCCATTGCCACGGCGCAATCCAGCACCGGGGAATACACCCGCTCGATTTTCCAAGTGGTCACCATCGCCCTGCTGGCCTCCTGGATTGCGGCGGTGGTGTTCGTGCCCTACCTGGGCGAAAAACTGCTGCCCAACCTGGCCAAACGGGATGCCAGCGGTGACGTGCACGACCCTTACCAGAAACCCTTCTACCAGCGTTTCCGCCGCGTGGTGGAATGGTGTGTGCGTTATCGCAAAACCGTTATCGGCATGACGGTGGGCATCTTCGTGTTTTCCATTCTGCTGTTCAGTCTGGTGCCTCAACAGTTCTTTCCATCGTCCACCCGACTGGAATTGATGGTGGACATGAAACTGGAGGAGGGTGCCTCACTGACCGCCACCCAGGAGCAGGCCCTGCGCCTGGAAACGATGCTTGCGGAGAACGAACTGATCGACAGTTACGTGGGTTACATGGGCAGCGGCTCCCCCCGTTTCTATTTGTCCCTGGATCAGAAATTGCCGGCGGCTTCAGTGGCCCAGTTCGTTATCCTTACCCGCAACATCGACGAGCGCGATCAGGTGCTGAGCTGGCTGGAAGAGACGCTCAGGCGAGATTTCCCCACCGTGCGGTCACGGGTCTCGCGGCTGGAAAACGGCCCGCCGGTGGGCTACCCGGTGCAGTTCCGGGTGTCCGGCGAGCATATTCCCCAGGTGCGTGAACTGGCGCGTCGAGTGGCAGAAAAGGTTCGCGAAAATCCGCACACCAAGAACGTGCATCTGGATTGGGAAGAGCCCAGCAAGGTGATACATCTTAACGTGGACCAGGACCGGGCGCGGACCCTGGGCATCACCACCGCGGATCTGTCCACCGCCCTGCAGGCATCCCTGTCCGGTGTCGCGGTGAGCCAGTACCGGGAAGACAACGAACTGATCAATGTGGAAGTGCGCGGCGACAGCCACGAACGCCACGCGCTGGGGCTGCTCGGCAATCTGGCGGTACAGACCAGCAGTGGCCGCAGCGTGCCGCTGAACCAGATCGCCACCCTGGAATACGGCTTTGAGGAAGGCATCATCTGGCACCGCGACCGCTTGCCCACGGTAACCATCCTGGCGGATGTGAGAGACGATGCCCTGCCCGCCACCCAGGTAAACCAGATCCTGCCGGAGCTGGAAGCCGTGCGTGCCGATCTGCCGCCGGGCTACCTGCTGGAAGTGGGCGGCACCGTGGAGGAATCCGCACGCGGACAGAAATCGGTGAACGCCGGCATGCCACTGTTCATTCTGGTGGTGATCACCCTGCTGATGTTGCAGCTGCGCAGCATGCCCCTGTCGCTGATGGTGTTTATTACCGCACCGCTGGGGCTGATCGGGGTGACCTTATTCCTGCTGATTTTCCAGAAGCCATTCGGTTTCGTGGCCATGCTCGGCACCATCGCCCTGGCCGGCATGATCATGCGTAACGCGGTGATTCTGGTGGACCAGATCGGCCAGGACATGGAGCAGGGGCTCAGCACCTGGGATGCCATCATCGAATCCACCGTGCGCCGCTTCCGCCCCATCGTGCTCACCGCCCTCACCGCCGTGCTGGCCATGATCCCGCTGTCACGCAGCGTCTTCTTCGGCCCCATGGCGGTTGCCATCATGGGCGGGTTGATCGTGGCAACGGCACTGACCCTGCTGTTCCTGCCGGCCCTCTACGCCGCCTGGTTCCGGGTCAAGGAAACCCACGCACCCGTTACACACAACGAACGCTGATGAAACGCCGGTGACTTCCGGCTTCCCCTTGGCCCCGGTTCTTCCGGGGCTTTTTTTGTTTTATGGCGCATTTACGGGAATTTGGGCAGGTTGAACGCCCCGGATTCAACGGCGTCTCACTGCACCTGAATGGAAAGCACGGGCCCGTTACCCTGATGCGCCGCCCGCACACAGCGCAGGCTGAAGGCACCCGTCCGGTCAAACCGCCAGGGCAACGTCACTGTACTGCCCGGCTCGCTCAGGCGTGTATTGGGGTAATCCTTGCGCAAATCCGGCATCAGCCGGTGGATCAGATCCTGGTCGCGCAGGGCGGTATCGTCGCCCAGCGCAAACAGGTGCCAGTCATCGCTGTGGTTGGTCAGGCTGAGTGCCACACTTTGCTGGTGCTGGAATGTCAGGCTGGCGGGTGTCCAGGAATTGTAAAAACTCACCGCTACTGCCGGTAAGGGGGCCGGGTTTCGCAGGGCAGTACCCGCCGCCATGGGGATCTCATCTGGCAGAATGCCATGGGCCCCGCTACCCTGCGGGAAAGACAGCGTGCCGGCCAGCAGCAAAACAAGACAGCGTTTCAATCGGTCAGGCATGGCATTGTGTGTGGAGTGGAGGGATAACATTGCGAACCAGAATACGCGTTTTGCTGATGGCGTGCCTGTGTGTATGGCTGGCACCGGCCAGCGCCGCACCGCTTACCGTGGCGGTGAAGGCGTCACCCCCGTTCAGCTTCCAGAGTGGCGACCGTTGGGACGGTGTCAGTGTGGAGTTATGGGAACAGATCGCTGAACAGGCCGGCCACGAGTACCGTTTCCGCCCCTACCGGACAGTGGCAGACATGCTCGAAGCCGTGGAACTGGGGCAGGCAGATGTGGCGATTGGCGCCATCAGCGTCACCGCTGACCGGGAGCGGCGGCTGGACTTCACCCAGCCCATGTACCGGGGTGGCCTGGGTATTGCCACCCGCACCGAAGCCAGCGGCTGGATGACCACCCTGCGCGGGTTGTTCTCCTGGAAGTTTCTTTCCGCTGTCTTCGCCCTCGGTCTGTTGCTGTTGCTGGTGGGCCTGCTGATCTGGTTGTTCGAGCGCAAAAAGAACCCGGAGCAATTTGGTGGTTCCGCAGGGCGGGGAATCGGCAGTGGCTTCTGGTGGTCAGCGGTGACCATGACGACGGTAGGCTATGGCGACAAGGCGCCGGTGAGTGTCGGCGGTCGCTTTATCGGTCTGGTGTGGATGTTTGTCAGCATTATCACGATTTCCGGTTTCACGGCGGCCATTGCCTCCAGTGTCACGGTCAATCAATTGCAGACCCGGGTGGCAGGCGTGGGTGACCTGCCGCGCGTGAAAAGCGCCGCCGTAGATGCCACCAGTGGCGAGCAATGGCTGGTGAGTGAGGGGCTTGGCTATCGCGCCTATCCGAACCTGGAAAAAGCCATGCGTGCGGTAGCGATCGGGGAAGTGGATGCGCTGGTGGCTGATGCACCGGTGATGCGCTATATGCTGCGTGAAAGGGACGCCGACAACGTGCTGGTGCTGCCCAAGCTGGTCCGTGAAGAAAGCTATGCGTTTGCGGTCGCTAACGGTAGTGATCTGCGTGAGCCCATTGATCAGGCCTTGCTGGATATCCTGCCTTCCCAGGAATGGCGGCTGGTGTTGAACCGTTATCTGGGCAAGGAATAAGTTATATCGCTGGATGGACTTAAAAAATGCTTTTTCAGCAGAAAAATCATTAATGCACAGGGCCTGTTGATCGGGCGTATTAAATTGGTTGTGCTGCGTAACCGCCAGGTTGATTGCCCATCAGGGCAGGTTTAACTTGATTGAAACACCGGCTTTCGTGGAGTTATGTCGTTAGCCGGTTATCAATCTGACGGAAAAGGAATTCGCCATGCGTGCCTTCCCCTTTCTGGCATTGCTGATGGCCAGCCCTTCGGCGTTTGCGTACCTGGACCCAGGTACAGGCAGCATGATTCTGCAAATGCTGATTGCCGGCCTGCTCAGTGCCCTGTTTGCCATCAGGATGTTCTGGGCAAGAGTCAAAGCCTTCTTTATCGGTGAGCCCCCTGACATCGAACCGGAATCCACTGACAACGACGACAATAACCGGGATCCATAACGTCGGGGGCGCCATGAGCGTAACAGGGATAGAGGCCGACCCGGGTTCCTTCCGGGATCCGGCGGGATTTGTCTATTATCAGGGCGGGGAACTGTACCGCCGGATCAATCCTTCGTACTGGCAACATTACGATGCGCTACTGGAAAGTGGCCTTTACTACTTCCTGGTCGAGCAGAAATGGCTGGTCGCCCACGACGAACTGGAAGCCGATGCTGGCCAGCAAAGCCGAACCATCAAGCCCGTTCGCATTCCGTTTATTTCCTATCCCTATGAATGGTGTTTCAGCCAGCTAAAAGATGCGGCCCTGCTGACGCTCACTATCCAGAGAGCGGCCTTGGAACATGGCCTGACCTTGAAAGATGCCTCTGCCTATAACGTGCAATTTCACCAGGGCCGCCCGGTTTTCATTGATACCCTGTCATTCGAGCGCTACCAGGAAGGCCTGCCCTGGGTGGCCTATCAGCAATTTTGCAAACACTTTCTTGGCCCACTGGCGTTGATGGCCTATTGCGATGTTCGTCTGGCCCGCCTGCAAACCAGCTACGTAGACGGGATTCCTCTGGATCTGGTGGCATCATTGCTGCCAGCGAGAACCCGTTTGCAGTTCGGTCTGGGTATTCATCTTCATCTTCATGCCAGGCAGCAACAACAAAAAGGAGCGACGCAGGTCGATGAAAAGAAACTGCGTACTGCTCTGTCCCGGCAAGCAATGCTGGCACTGGTCGATAACCTTTACCGCACAGTGGAAAAGCTGCGCTGGCGACCGGACAAAACAGAGTGGGATGATTATTACCAGAGCAACAATAATTACTCCCGCAAAGCCTTTGCGGACAAGGAAATGCATGTCGATCTTTTCCTCAAGCAAAGCCAGCCTGATGAAGTCTGGGATCTGGGTGCCAATGATGGTCATTTCAGCAAGATTGCCGCCCGCCACGCCAGCCGGGTTATCAGTTGGGATGTGGACCCGGTCTGTGTGGAGCGACATTACCGCAGACAAAAGCGGGCAGAGAAGACAAATATCCTGCCCCTGATGCTGGATATGACCAACCCCAGCCCGGCGCTGGGCTGGCGAAACCAGGAGCGTGCATCCTTCACCCAGCGAGCCAGTTGCGATACCGCCATGGCGTTAGGGCTGGTGCATCACCTGGCGATTGCCAATAACCTGCCTCTGTCCGATATCGCTGCCTGCTGGGCAACGCAATGCCGTTACCTGATTGTGGAATTCGTGCCGAAAACTGATTCCCAGGTAAAAAAACTGTTACAGAGCCGTGAGGATGTGTTCGCCGATTATCATGCCGATGGTTTCGAGCGTGCATTCGGCGCCTATTTTACTCTGCAGGCGAAACAGCCGATCCGGGATTCCGAGCGGCTTCTTTATCTGTTTCGTTCATCGTCGACAGATCAATCTCAAAAAAATAATAGGGCGCCTTGAAGGGCGAAGAATAGTAATGATAGGGCAGCATGCTATGGCTTTCCGCGAATAGCTCATTGAAGAGCCAGCGGTAAAGGTTGATGGCAGAATCCGGTAATTCGGTGGTGGCTGGCTGTGGCAGACGAACAGCCAGAAAAATGGCAGAACGGGCATGGTGGAAGCCTGCTTCCATTTCGCGCTCGGAGTTGACCAGTTGCGGACCATGGTCGGACTGGATAATGATCACAGCAGGCCGGTCGCGCCCCGCCAGTATCCTTGCCACAGCACTTTCAACCTCGTGGTTGACGTATTTCAACTGGGCCAGATAGCTGCTGCGGTCACTCCATAATACCTGCTGAAAATCGAACTGATCAGAGAGCGTGGCATGCTTGAGAATGTTGCCATCGGCATCGAACAAATAGGGGTGATGTGGAAGGATGAAGTGAGCAAATACATAGGCGGGCCCCTCCGTTTCATCGACGCTGTGCCCCAGCCACTGAAAATTCTGTCGGTGACATTCGGCAAGATCCTGGCTGCCCAGGAATGTCATCAGCCGTAGCAACGAGCCTTCAACAAGCACACGGTAATACTCGTTCTGCATAAAGCTGCCGCCACAGCGATGTACGATATCGGCGTTGTCATTATCCCGGCTGGCTCCCCAGGTAGAGGCCATATGGATGTAGGTGTAGCCCTTTGCTTTCAGTTCCTTGCTGACCCGGTTGTCGCGCAATAGTTGCGCTCCCACTTTCCAGGAACCATCGGTGGGAGAGGTGTACTGGTTGATATATTCCCGGTTGAGCATTGAGCCAAGAGAAAGAACGGTCCAGTTATAGTTAGCCCTGGCATTGCGTGACACCATGAAACCGGCGGATTCCAGGGATTCAATAAAGCGGCTGTTGGAAAAACCGTAGTACTGCTCCAGCACATCCTGCCGCGCATAGCCATCAAGCACGATGTGGTAGATATCTGGCAGCGTACCGGTCTGGCTGCCCGACGGTGACGATGCCACCTGTTTGTGCGTCGGCTCTGCAGAACTGAAAAGCAACTCTACGGGCAGCGCCATGATCAGCAACGGTGCGGAAAAGACCAGCGACAGGCGGGCGACGGTTTCCTGTATTCCGGCAGACAGGGCGGCCACTTTTCTGCGGGTAAAAAGAAACAGCCAGATCAGCAGCAGAAGAAGAAAACCGTGCAAGCCAATCTTGATAAGCACATCCGGAGGGTTCGCTTCGCGTTGGTGGTAAAAATAATCCAGGGCTCCTTGGTACAAAGCCGAAAACAGGTGGCCATAGAGCAGGCTGTAGCCGCCAATCACGGTGGCGAGAATGCCGGCCGCTCTTGCCGGGTTCGGGGTTTTACGAAATGCGCACCAGGCAAACAGTGACAGGGTGCCGGCAAAAGCCAGGCCGGCCAGGCTGGCAAACAGCAGGTGGTGGCTTTCGGTCAGTCCTGCCGTCCGCGAGAAAACGAAAAACGGCGGGTAAAGACACAGCAGTGCGCAGGGAATGAAATGGCGAGTACGCTTCCAGATAAGCTGCAATGGCCGGCTCCCTTCCATGAGAGGAATAAGGCGGTGCTCCCACGCGCACCGTGATCTGCCCAAGGTTACCCTTCTTATAGCATTCGCCGTGATCAGCCGCTGTTGATTATCGTAAACAGCGTGTTTTGGTTCGCAAGCTCAGCGCAGTGCGGTAATGGCCTTGGTCACCGATCCTGTGGCAATCAGCCGCTCCTCTCCTTGGTCATTTACCGCCAGGGCTTCCGCCCGCATGGCCGCCAGGGTGCGGCCCAGGCGGTCCAGCCGGGCGCGGATCACCACGCTTTCGCCTTTCAGGGCGGCGCGCAGCACGCTGTTGTGGGTCTCCACGGTGACCGGTTGTTGGTCAGCGGCCAGAGACGGTACCACCGCAAAGAAACAGGCTACGTCCATCAGCGCGTAGAGGATGCCGCCATGCAGGGCCCCCATGGGATTGGCGGTGAAATCGTTGACGGCAAAGCGCACTTCACTACGACCTTCCCCGGCGCTTGTCAGCGCCAGCTCGCAGGCGCGGTGCAATGGATGGGCGAGGACATCATCACGGACTTCTTCCAGGCGGCTCATGGTCTTTCTCGTCAGGTGAAGGGGAGACTACTGTGCCTGCTGCCAGCCGCTCTGTGAATGATCTTATGGAACCAAACCGCTTGACCGTGGTCTTGATACTTCGCAGGATAGATTTTCACTCTCCCACGGCAGGCACCATGAAGGCACTGGTCTGGACATTGTTGCTTATCATCGGCACTCATGTGCTGGTGCTTGATGCCATGCATCATGAGCACGATGCGGATGTGGCCGTGGAACAGAGTGATGACGCTTCGCCCCAGCTCGATGTGCTCGACGGAGGGGGCGATCATTGCTGTCAGTGTCATGGTTTTATGGCCAGCACCGACTGCGCCCCAATGCGTCTGCCTGCGCCGCCTGCCCGGGTGCTGGCGCTTCGCCCCCCCTTGCCGGACGCCCCGGCGGATAATCCGTTCCGCCCTCCCATCGCCTGATCGATTTCCCGACCTCGAGTCGCGCCAGAGCGCGACAGATTCCGGATAACCGATCAGGAGCTTTCCCATGGAAAGTCTGTCCGCAGTGCGCCTGGGCGCATTGCTTATGGTGCTGTGTGCCAGTGGCGCACAGGCACAAACTCGCCCCGAACAATGGGCCGGCTGGCTGAAACAGCAAGTCGGCAGCCTGCCCGCCAGCCGTGCCATCAATGCCGAGCAGGCCCGCTGGCAGGCGGAAAATCGCGATGCGGCCCAGCCACTCTATAACCCCGAATTGAACATCGGCTACGAAAACAGCGCCGACACCACCACCACGGTGGGGCTCAGCCAGACCCTGGATTGGTCCGGCAAGGCCC
>CEUN01150009.1_pt1 | contig 11386 bp, 8 predicted proteins | sample 361501 | NCBI WGS metagenome assembly CEUN01 (sample SAMEA2622801, study PRJEB7988) | marine metagenome | biome: marine biome (ENVO:00000447); feature: marine epipelagic mixed layer (ENVO:xxxxxxxxx); material: "saline water (ENVO:00002010), including plankton (ENVO:xxxxxxxx)" | depth 120 m | reverse complement strand
CGCGATTGGTCTTTGGAAACAACACCATTGAGCAGCTCGGTGAACTCTGTGCGCAACACGGTGCGACGAAGGCATTGATCGTCACCGATCCCGGCATCGCGAAGGCCGGACATCTCGATCATGCGCGGGAGGCACTCAACAAAGCTCACATCCCCTTTGCGATCTACGACGGTGTTCGCGAAAACCCAACCACCAAGGACGTCGCCGACTGCCTCGCGATCGCACAAGCCGAGAAGATCGACTTTATCATCGGGCTCGGAGGTGGAAGCTCGATGGACACGGCCAAAGGCTGCAACTTCATTCTCACCAATGGCGGAGAGATGAAGGACTACTGGGGCGTCGGCAAGGCAACCAAGCCCATGCTGCCACTCATCGCAGTGCCGACGACTTCGGGCACGGGAAGTGAATGCCAGTCCTTCGCTCTGATCGCCGACGAAGAAACGCATTCCAAGATGGCCTGTGGTGATCCCAAAGCAGCCGCCAAGGTCGCCATCTTGGATCCGCTGCTGACCATCTCGCAACCCACCGCGGTTACGGCAAACACCGGTATCGACGCAATCGCGCACGCAGTGGAAACCGCGGTCACGCGCAAGCGCAATCCGCTGTCGATCATGTATTCGCACGAAGCATTCAAGCTTTGTGCGACCAGTCTTCCCGTCGTCCTGCAAAATCCAGACGATGTCGAAGCCCGCGGCCGCATGCTCCTCGGCGCAGCGTTCGCCGGAACGGCCATCGAAAACAGCATGCTCGGCGCAGCCCACTCTGCTGCCAATCCGCTCACTGCCCACTTCAACACGATTCACGGAACTGCTGTCGGCATGATGCTACCACTTGTCGTCCGTTTTAACTCCCAGGAACCTGCCGCAAAACGCGCGTATGCAGAACTCGCATCCGCCCCTGAAATCGCCACCGTCTCCGACGGCCTGGATTCAGCGGTTGACGCCCTGATCGCCCGACTCGAATCGCTCCTCAATCAAGCTGGCATGCCTCCTACCCTCGGCGAGTGTGACGCCGATGCAGAACTCATTCCCGCGCTGGCAGGCGAAGCCGCCAAGCAATGGACCGCCAATTTCAATCCCCGGGAAATTGGCGAATCTGACTTCAAGACACTCTACGAAAAGGGTTTTGAGCCCCGTGGCAACGGCGACGCGGTTTAGTAGTGGTGGGCCAGTTGTGGCTGGCACCAATAGAACTGCTTGTGTCCACGCTTCTCAAACTCAGCGACCTTTGTCTCAGCCTCCTCGCGCCTGAGCCCTGACTCGATCTGAACTTGAGTTCCGTTGTCATCCTGCCGCCAGACCGACCATTCGGCTAAGCACATTGGTTGCGCTTTGGTCATTCATCCCGCAACGATGATCGAGATCACCATCCTCACAAGGCTCACCGTTCGAGAAATGGCCAAGAATCCGGTACGATAAACAACCGCTGGCATTCAAAGCCGTTCTCGTCAAACAACGCATTGTGAACGGTAGGTTCGTCCATCTGTCGATCAACGTGTTCCGGCATTTTCGAAATCGGCGACGGCTCGCCACTTGGAGTGAACCAGAATGGCTTTTTCAACTCCGAGAATTGTGTCCCGGCACGGAACGAATCGACATACGACTGAAGCTCGTACGCGTGTAACCACGTTCCTCTCAGGTGACCGGTGCAGAGATCGGACGACAACGAATCCGTATCCGCGCTTGGATGATAGTAGATCCGACCTTTCACAAACGCCTGCCGCTTCGCGATCTCAGGATAAATGAGTCGGCTGAGCGGCAGTTGATGGTCGCGCATCCTCGCAAGTTTTCGCTCGAGACTGTCGGACGTGTTGGGTCCAAGGAATTGTGCCGATTGATCGCCCTTCGTCTTGGACTGAAGGTAGAACTTCACAGCGACTTCCCAATGCGTGAGTTGGCCGGTCTCGTCACGGAATATGAAATCGAGCTCGCCGAGCCTCCGATCTCCGTCATGCACCGGTTGGCGATGGGCCAGCAACTCGACTCCGCGAATGTGTACCAGCCAGTAGTGAATCAAGTTCTCGAAGTAATGGCCCACGCGATGTTCGGATCGGTCTGCAAAGAACGCCAACAGGTGATCGCTATTCACCTGCTGCGGATCGAACGAGGCGGGAATCTGTGCATCGCTGAGTTGCAGAAGTGGCGGAGACGCAATCACCCAGGTCAGGTCCCTCAAGAGTTGTTGGGCGTCGGGTTCGATTTCGTGAGCTTAGGAGAATCCGAAATCAGATCCCAGAAAGTCTCCTGCGCCGTCGGCGTGCCACTTGCTCACCGAACAACGGCGTGTGTATCGTTCCCGCGAGATGAAGAATTTGCCCCGCAAGCTCAACCGCCGGCATTTCATTCGCGCGGCCGTCTTGGCATCCCCGTTTGCGGCCGCAGCGGATGGCTTCCTGATCGAGCCAAACTGGCTGGCCGTTCGTCATTTTCGCCTGACCGAGAATCCAACGATCCGGCTCGTTCATTTTAGCGACCTGCATCACAAGGGAGACGAAGAGCCATTGGAATCGGTGGTGGAGAAGATCAATTCGCTCAAGCCGGATGTTGTCTGTTTTACCGGGGATATTGTCGAAGACACGAAGCATCTCACTTCTGCACTGGCCGGGCTTGAGAAGATCAACGCGCCCCTCTTCGGAGTGCCGGGCAATCATGATTACTGGGCTGGAATGGACTTCTCTTTGCCGCGCCGATCGCTCCGCAAAAACGGCGGTCGCTGGCTCATGGATGATTGGCATCTCATCGATGAACTCAACCTGAGGATTACCGGCCTCACCTGCGAAGCCTCCTACACGCCACCGGAAGATCCGAATCGCCAGCACGTGATACTGTTGCATTACCCGAAGTGGGTCGAAAAACTCCAACCCGGTTCCGCCCAACTCGCCCTCGCCGGTCATTCCCATGGCGGCCAGGTGCGCGTGCCATTTATCGGCCCGCTGATCACGCCGACAGGTGTCGGCAAATACGATCTCGGGCGGTTCGAGACCAAGGCGGGCCCGCTGTACGTCACCTCAGGCGTCGGATACTTCATGCTAAATGTCCGCTTCAACTGCCGTCCGGAGATCGCTCTTTTCGAGCTGTGAACGGAACTTGTCACGCTCGAAAATCAGCAGCCCAATCCCCGAAACCGCGATATCTACACGTGGGTCGTTTTGAGGGCATCAGGAGAGAACGGATTCGTAAACCCGTTCGTATTCCTTGCAGGTGCGCGACCAGGAGAAATCGGCGTTCATCGCGTTCAGCCGCATTTTTCGGAACAGCTTTGGATTGTCGTAGAGAACCAGTGCTTTCTTCATCGCCTTCGCCAGAGCGCGCACTGCGAACTCGTTGAACTTGATGCCATTGGCCGTTTCGATGTCGTCTGTGGGATCGATCACCGAATCATCGAGCCCGCCAGTGCGGCGCACGATTGGGAGCGTGCCGTAACGAAGACTGTACATCTGATTAAGGCCACAGGGCTCAAAACGCGAAGGCATGAGGAAGTAATCCGAACCCGCCTCAATGCGGTGTGACAAACCAAGGTCGAAGCCGATGTGCACGGCCATGTTCCTCGGATACTTCTTCTGCAGATCATTGAACGCACGTTCGAGTTCCGGATCCCCGCTTCCGAGCAGAACGAATTGCATTCCGCTGGTGATCAACTCCATCAAGGCGCCAATGATTATGTCCGCACCTTTCTGATCAACGAGCCGCGAAACCACTCCGAAGAGCGGTTGATCGCTTTGGGGCAGGCCCATTTCTTCCTGCAAGTCGTGTTTGTTGGCCAGCTTGCCCTTCATCATGCGCGATGAGTAATGATGATTGAGGTGTGCGTTGTCGGTGGTATTCCAGTCTTCATAATCCACCCCATTCAGAATGCCGGTCAGCTGCTGCTGCCGTTCGCGAAGAATTGGATCGAGGCTGCAACCGTAGGTCATGGTGCAGATTTCGCGGGCGTAGCGAGGGCTGACGGTCGTGATGGCGTCGGAATAGACTATGGCCGCTTTGAGGCAGTTCACACCGTCGTGAAATTCGATTCCGTCAAGGTTGTAGAATTCCTCCGGCAGGTTTGTGAGATCGAAGGCCCGATCGCGTTCGTAGTGCCCCTGGTATGCAAGGTTGTGAATTGTCAGAACCGATCGCGGGGCAACCCAGCCTTCCGATTGCGACTGGTGCTTCATGAACACCGGCACCAATCCCGCCTGCCAATCATGCACATGGACGATGTCGGGTTGCCAATGGTAGTAGCGCGCGAAATGGGTGACCGCCTTGGCAAAGAAAACGAAGCGTCTCGGGTTGTCCAGATACTCAGTGTTGTTTTCTCCGTATAGGGCCGGGCGATCGTAGTAAGCCGGATGATCGATGAAATAGATATTCAGGTTCTCGCGGTAATTGAGTGAGGCAATGCCGGCGTTTTCCCACACGCCGTTCATGGGTGCGTTTACGGAGTAATCCAGTTGCTCCAAGTTCGGAAACTTCTCGCGAATTCCCTGATAAAGGGGCGTCACGATCCCGACTTCATGGCCTTCGGCGGCAAGCGATTTTCCCAAAGCGGCCGCCATGTCGGCCAGGCCGCCAGTCTTGGAAAAGGGGTGCACCTCGGCACTGGCGATCAGGATCTTCATCAATGATCAGAGCGCCGGAATGCGATCCGCTTTCAGATAGGGCTGAAGGGGTGCGGGGATGGCAATGCTGCCGTCGGCCTGTTGATGCGTTTCAATCAGCGCAACAAAAAGCCGCGCGAGCGCCGTGCCGCTTCCATTGAGCAAATGTGGGAACCGGTTTTCCTTGCCGGTCTTGTAGCGCAGATTCATCCGGCGCGGTTGGTAGTCCTCGCAATTCGAGCAGCTGGAAACTTCCAAATAGCTGCCCTGTCCCGGTGCCCATACCTCGATGTCGTAGGTCTTGGCGGAGGCAAAGCCCATGTCGCCGGTGCAAAGAAGAATCACTCGGTAGTGAAGGTCCAGCAGCTGCAGAACGCGTTCCGCATCTGCAGTCATCTTTTCCAGTTCCTCGTAGCCTTCACCGGGAGGAACGATCTTGATCAGCTCAACTTTTTCAAATTGATGAACCCGAATCATCCCTCGCGTTCCCACACCAGCCGCGCCGGCCTCGGCACGAAAACACGGACTGAATGCGCAGTAGTATTTGGGAAGTTCTTCCTCAGTGAGAATCTCTTCGCGGTGAATGTTCGCAACCGGGGCTTCCGCCGTGGGCAGCAGATACAGCGCGCCCATCGTTGAATCATCCAAGCCCTCCTGCACCGCGTAGGCCTGGTCTTCGAACTTGGGAAACTGCCCGACGCCAACCATGCAATCGCGCCCGACAATGTAGGGCGGGGACACTTCGGTGTAACCATGTTCACTGGTGTGAAGATCGAGCAGGAACTGCGCAAGCGCGCGTTCCAATCGAGCCCCCCAACCCATGTAGAGCAGGAAACCGCTTCCTGACAACTTGGCGCCACGCTTGAAATCAATCAGGCCAAGTTGCTCGCACAACTCGATGTGGTTCTTCGGTTCAAAGTCGTAGTTCTTCGCTTCACCCCACTTGCGCAATTCAGGATTGTCTTCCTCCGACGCGCCGGCCGGCACGGATTCGTGAGGCGGATTTGGAATCGAAAGCAGGATCTGGTCGCGCGCGGCCTCGGCCTGGCCGGCGGCTTCATCCAGTTCGTTGATTCGTTCCCCAAAGGCTCTTACTTCCGCCTTCTTGGCCTCGGCTTCGTCCTTCTTTCCCTGGCCCACCAAGGTGCCGATCGCCTTGGATTCCTTGTTGCGCTTTGCCTTGAGCTGCTCGGATTCGGTCAGCGCAGAACGACGTTTTTCATCCAGCTCCAAGAGTTCCTTCAGCTTGTCCCCATCGTTTCCACAACGGGTATTGAGCCGCTCGGCGAGGGCTTCCGGATTTTCTCTGATCCGTTTGATGTCGATCACGGCAACGCATTATATGGAGGGCCAAGTCCGGAGCAAGCCGTGTGATGATTCGCATGAATCAACCGATTGCATTCACCGCCATCCTTCTGCCAACATCCCTGCATACTTGAGCAAGTCCCTCAAACAACCCGAACGCATCCTCATCCGCGGGGTGAACTGGCTGGGGGACGCCATCATGACGACGCCGGCGCTCATGGCCGTCCGGAAAAAATTCCCCGATGCGAAGATCTCGTTGGCGACCCGTGAAAACCTGGCGGAGCTTTGGACCGAACACCCGGCGATCAACGAGGTCATCCGCATCGATCGAAAGCAATCCCCCCTTCGAATCGGCAGAGAATGGCGCGGTGAACGATTTGATTTGGCGATAATCCTGCCCAACTCCCTGCGATCGGCGATGGAATGCATGCTGGCGAGGATTCCCGTGCGTCTCGGCTACAAGGGTGCCGGCCGGTCGTGGATGCTCACGCAGCGCATACCAAAACGACGCGACGTGTTTCACATGAAGGTGCTCTCCGATCGCGAGGTGGAACGGGCCATCGCCAGTCAGGGTGCGAAGCCGGAGATTCCCGCCCACTCCCATCACGTGGCGCATTACCTTCACCTCGTTTCGCAGATCGGTGCGCCGGGCGAATGGACCGCCCCCATCCTGCACGTTTCCGATCACGACGTGACAGCAACAGCCCAACGATTTGGGATGGCGGTCAAGCCCGATTGCCCCGTCATCGGGATCAATCCCGGCGCTCAGTATGGTCCGGCCAAGCGTTGGCCGATTGAAAACTTCGTATCGACGGTCACGCGGCTTCACGAAAAGGCGCGGTGCCAGTTCGTCTTGTTCGGCGGACCTGCAGATGAGGAAATCACTGACGAAATTTCAGTGGCGCTTCGTTCAGAACATGGCGAGGGTTCCATCTCGTTCTTCAACGCTTCCGGCAGGACTTCGCTTCGGGAACTCGCCACCTTGCTGAAGCACTGCGACGTGCTCATCTCCAACGACACCGGTCCCACCCACCTGGCGGCTGCGGTCGGAACTGCGGTCGTCGTCCCCTTCGGAAGCACTTCGCCAGAACTCACCGGCCCGGGACTGCCGGGCGGGAACGATCATGCATTCCTGAAATCAGAGACACCGTGCTCACCTTGTTTCCGGCGTGATTGCCCGATTGATTTTCGCTGCATGGACGACATTACGGTGGATCGCGTTGTCACTGCCGTGTGCGAAGCGATCGCCGTATCCGGATAACCGACGATCCCCATTGCCGCACTCGGTCCGCAATGCTTGAATCCACCCATGCGAAAGCTGCTACCGATCCTTCTTCTGTCCGGCGCAATGGTTGTACGGGGGCAACACGATCCCCAGAGGAACGCCAGCCGCTTGATAGCGACTGAAGACTTCGCCAAGGCCAACAAGGAACTCGCCAAGGCAAATCCCAAGGAACGCGAAACGCATTTCGTGAACATGATGCTCGCGCTCAAAAAGGACGACCTGAAATCCGCAGTCGAACACGCACAGCAGGCGCTCGATACGCGCCTTTCGTTCAGCCGGTTGATGGCAGGCCCCCGCGAACTGCTGCCAAAACTGCACGCAACCGATGCCTATAAGAAGTGGGCCACGGAATACCCGACCCCTGCGTTGATTCATGGTCCGATGGTCGGTTCTGTCACCGACGCCAGCGCGACGTTCTGGGTGCGGACGGCGGAAGAGGCAGAGGTTGAGATTCGCATTGGAAAAGGCAGAGCCCGCTCACGCAGTTCCAAGGACCGGGACTACACCACGACGGTGCGGGTGAACGGTCTTCAGCCCGGCACAGAATACGACTATCGCGTTTACATAGACGGCCAGCAGGCCGAGGCGGAGAATACGAAGTTCCGCACCTATCCCGAACGTGGATCGGGAGGCAAATTCAAGGTCGGCTTCGGAGGAGGCGCGGGATTCGTACCGCAGTGGGAACGCATGTGGGACAACATCCTGACCTTTGACCCCGTCGCGATGTTCATGCTGGGCGACAACGTCTACATCGATCAGCCGGAAGAAACACTGACACAGCATTACTGTTACTACCGCCGTCAATCACTTCCCGAATGGCGTCGCCTGGTTGCTTCCACCGCGATGTATTCGATCTACGACGATCACGATTTCGGCATGAACGACTGCGTTCCCGGTCCGGAAATCGAGACGCCCAAGTGGAAGCGTCGAGTTTGGAACATATTTCGCGAGAACTGGGTGAACCCGGCATACGGCGGAGGCGAGAAACAACCCGGTTGCTGGTATGACACGTATATCGGGGACGTGCATTTTATCTTCATCGACGGGCGGTACTACCGCCATCGCAAGGGCAAGGTTGGCAAAAGCATGCTGGGGCTCGTTCAAAAGCAATGGCTCAAGGACACGCTCGCCGCGTCAAAGGGAACATTCAAGGTCATCGCGTCGCCGGTGCCGTGGACGGTGGGAATCAAGCCCGGCAGCCGGGATCCGTGGGATGGCTACCCAGAGGAACGCGAGGAGATCTTCTCCTTCATCGAATCCAAGAAGCTCGACGGTGTGTTCCTCATTGCCGCCGACCGACACCGCACGGATCTGCGCACAACGAAGCGCGATAATGGCTACGACCTGTTCGAATTCGAAAGCTCACGCCTGACCAATCGCCACACGCACTCCGTCGTCAAAACCGAGGGGCTTATCTGGGGCTACAACAAAACCTGTTCGTTCGGTCTCATGAGTTTCAACACCACTCGAAAGGATCCCCAGGTGAAGTTCGAATGCGTCTCGATCGACGGCCAGGTGATCCACGACTACACGTTGAAACTGAGCCAGATCAGCAACTGAGGATTGCCACACAATTGGGTGACCGCTGGTGAGTCTGAGGCATCGGCGAAACTGCTAACCCGAATATCTCACACATGAACGCTGGCGAGTGCGTATCGCCCTTGGCGCAGGTGTTCCAAGGGCGAAGGGCGCTCTCACCAGCCCCCTCTCCAAGCGGGACTGCACATCGCATCGCACATACGCGGTCTTTTCGATTCCGGGCATGATCTGCTCGCTGCATTCGCCCGCTGGCTACCACCCGGCCACCCGCAAAAAAGCCCGGCTGAATCATCAAGCCGGGCTTTTCGAATTCTCTGTGTCGTTGATCAGTCCTCTCCGCGCATGAGGAACAATCGCAGGATGTGGAAGAACATGATCGTGATGGAACAGAACAGCTCCAAGGCGGCAGCCACATAACGATCTTCGGGTGAGTGGTGAAGGACGTTGGATGTGTCATACAGAATGGACGCTCCACAAAGCCCGATTACGATCAGCGAATAGAGCGGCCCCAGCGTGAAACCAAAAATCAAAGCGCCGATACATGCCAAGGCTGCGAGAGCAAAACCCCAATAGACGATGCCTCTCAGAAAGGAAAAATCCTTGCCGGTCACGAAGACAATTGCCGTCAGTATCCCGAAGCCGACAAACGTGATTGCTGCCGCGTTGCCGATGGCCTCGGGCATGGCTTGATTGGCGATATAGAGAATCGGCAGGAGGATCAGGCCCATCATCACAACGTACGATCCCAGTGCCATATACTGGGCGACCTTCGATTCGGCTCGATACGCGACCCAACGCGCGCCGAAGGATACGGCGAGCAGAAGGATGATCATGGCAATCCAGTTTTGGCCGATCATGCCTACGGCGGCTTGTGCGAGCCCGGCCTTGAACATAATGACCTCGAATCCCACCAAGGCGAAAATCGCACCGGTCAGATGCATGTAGGTGCGGTTGATAAATCGTGAACGTGACGCGGCATCGAGATCGATGACCGCTGCTCCATGTGAAACGTATTGACTCATAATGCTTGCAAGGTTGGTTCCTTCTTCGACAGCAAGGTTAGACCCCGCGTTCGACCTGTCAATCGGAACCTCATCCGTATTTCGGGCCGAATTGACCCGATGTTTCAAGCATGCGGCTCACCGGTCAGCACGGACCAGCTGATGAGCGCCAAGGGCCCGAGCAGCAAGGGCCAGTAGAACATTTTGGGCACGGTGTTGCAGAGCTGTACCGGCGTGCTGTGATCATGCGCGTGGGTCCAGATGGATGCGATATCCACCAGCAGGATTGCCGATACTCCAAAGGACAAGGTCCAACCAAGTTTGTTGCTCATTATCGCCTCCCAGCTTCCTCGATTGTTCTAACCGGAGTTATTCGGATTGTCCCGGACGCGCTCACATTTCTGGCCGCGCCGGACTCAGACGCAATACCTGCAACGATACTCACTGTCAATGGAGCAGCATCAACTGCAGCAATACGAGATTTCCCGGCGGCTGGAATGACAGAAGCCAGATCCGGCTCGTGCTTCACGTAAATCGTTCCAGATAAGGCTTTTCCGAATGCGCGACTTGTGCTCTAATCTTCCCCCCGCTGGCCAATCGGCATTATCCCGCGGGAGCCAATCACAGACCAAGGCTCTGGCACACACAGCGCGCGTCGGCACAAATATGATCGGCCCAATTCAATTCGCCACCTTCATCGCGGGCTTCGCCATCGCGTGGGTTTGCATAGCCATCGCCATTCGCCGAGCGCAAAAGGCGGGAGCCGGCAACCGTCAAAAATGTTTCCACCAGACTCATGAGAATCCGGTGCCGCGCCTGGGCGGATTCGGAATCGCTGCGGCGTTTCTGTTGACCGCTGTTGGGTTGGCGGTGCCGAAGCCAGAACTGCTCACGGATGGAGCGTTTCAGGTACTCGTCGTCGGGCCGTTGTTGATGTTCATCGTTGGTGGGGTGGACGACATTCATCCTCTTGGGGCAAAGCTCAAGCTCGTGTTGCAGATCACGGTGTCCGTCCTGGTGGTCTGTTACGGCAAGCTGGAGATTGATGAAATCACCAATCCTTTTTACGTCGAACCCATTCTGCTGGGGCCCATGGCGCCGGTGGCCGCGGTGATCTGGCTGGTCGCGTTGACCAATCTAATCAACATCATTGATGGGATCGACGGACTTGCCGCCGGCATCTCACTCATGCTCATGATCCTGCTGGTCAACGTCGGTGGAGGAGGCGGAGACTCGGCCGTGTTGCTGGCGATTCTGACTTCCGGGGCCTTGCTCGCATTCCTCTACTTCAATTTCCCTCCCGCCAGGATCTACATGGGGGACGGTGGCGCTTATTTCCTCGGGTTTCTGATCGGGGTAATCACCCTGCATTGCCACCAGAAGGGGACGGTGGCAGCGGCCCTGCTCGCGCCGATCTTCGCGCTCGGTCTTCCGATCATTGACGTAACCTTGGCCATCATCCGGCGGGCCTTGAAAGGTTTGCCAATATTTCGGCCCGACCGACGACACCTGCACCACCGATTGTTGGACTATGGGTTCTCTCATCGTCGTTCGGTGGTCACTCTCTATATCCTCTCAGCCGGCTTCCTGATCCTGGCATTCGCCGTGTTGTGGGGCCAGGGCAAGCTCGTTCCTATCGTTGCTGGTACGTTGTTCCTGGCCGTGATTTATGTCGTG
>CEUN01154798.1_pt1 | contig 11387 bp, 9 predicted proteins | sample 361501 | NCBI WGS metagenome assembly CEUN01 (sample SAMEA2622801, study PRJEB7988) | marine metagenome | biome: marine biome (ENVO:00000447); feature: marine epipelagic mixed layer (ENVO:xxxxxxxxx); material: "saline water (ENVO:00002010), including plankton (ENVO:xxxxxxxx)" | depth 120 m | reverse complement strand
CATGAGTTTGGAAGACCATGCAGGTGATGTGATCGCCAAGTCGCGGCGCATGTTGAAGATCTCAGAGAATGCGGTTGCTGAGGCTGCTGGGTTGAGTGTGGCTGAGTTGGGCGATTACGAAGATGCCGGGGATTTGAAAAAGGAATTGAACTGGTCAGGGGTTGCGGGGTTGCTGGAACTTGATGCGGCCAAGCTGGAGCGCGTGGCCAAAGGTTGGGTGCCGGAGCCGCCCCGGCTTGAGACGTGGCGCGAGTTTCGTCAGATCACGACAAATGGGCCGGCAATGGATGTGCACGCATATCTCATTTGGGATGAGGTCACGCGGGAGGCTGCGATCTTTGACACAGGTTTCACGCCGGAGCCGGTTTTCGAAATCATTGAAAAGGAGGAATTGAATCCGACCTGCCTCTTTATCACGCACATGCACGGCGATCACGTGGCTGGACTTGCGCCAATCAAAAATCGCTTCGCGAAGATCAAGATGAAAGCGGAGTCTGAGACCGTGCCGCGTCATTGCCGGAACAATCGCACGGAGTTTCATCACCTGGGCAGTTTACGTATCTCGAATCGCGACACTCCCGGACACGCGATGGATGGTGTGACCTACATTGTGGGGAACTTTCCTGAGGATGCGCCATCAGTGGCAATCGTGGGGGACGCGATCTTCGCAGGTTCGATGGGCGGTGCGCCGAATGCCGGCGAATTGGCGAAACAAAAGGTGAGAGAACAGATACTGTCGCTACCCGATGATACACTCATCTGCCCGGGCCATGGCCCATTGACCACGGTGGGACAGGAGAAGGCGAACAATCCGTTCTATTGAGCGGTCAAAAAACCTTGAGCTTGGTTAGGCATTGGTAGGCGCCTGCCAATATCATCAAGATGGCTGCCACCCACAGGCAGAAGCTCCACGCGTTGCCTGGTCGCAGAGGCTGGTCCGTCCGCTTGTATCGGAAATAGAGCGCAGCGATGGCGAGGAAGGGGAGCATCAATCCTTGTGCCACCCCGCCGATGAACACCAATTGCACGGGCGTCCCCATGATCAGGAAGACGATCACCGAGAACGCCGGCAGCACGGTGCAACCAACTTTGATCATTTTCTGCCGGGCTTCTTCGTTCTTGTATTCGGTGATCTTGAAGATCTGCAACCCGTCGGCAAACAGCCGGGCATTTGATGCCGTGGCGACGAAGGTCGTGGAGAACAAGGCAAAGAACGCTCCGATCAGGAATATCGCCAGGCTTATTCCCCCGAAGCTCTCCTTGTACATCTGCGCGAGCACGGGGATCATCGGTTTCTCGTCGTTCACTTCCAACCCGCCCGCGTGCAGAACGGCTGCGCCGAGCAGGAAGAAGGCTGCGGTCGCGCCGGTATAAATCACCATCGAGACCCAGGCATCGGTCTGCATGACCTTCATCCAACCCTTGGCGCGGTTGTACCAGCCATCCGATTGGTCGTTTGGTCCGACCTTTCTCGCGTAGCCTTTTTCCAGAACCCAATAGGGATAGAAGATCAGTTCCGACGCTCCCACGCCGATCATTCCGAATGCGCCAAAGGCGGTTGTGAAATCATCCGGAAGCTGGAACTTCAAACCGCTCATGATGTCGCTGGCGGAAATTGCGAAGTCCGACCACTGCAGCGAACCCACCGCGATAATGGTGCAGAACGTGAAGGCTGCAACCATCACGATGGAGACCCGCTCCACCATTTTGTACCGCCCAAGCACGAGAAGCACGATCGTCACCAAGCCGATCAAGATCGCGAGTAGTCTGCCATCCATCGTCAACCCGGCTGACGTCAGCACTTGCGTGACGGCTCCGACAATTCCCGCCACTTGAAAGAGCGTGCCGATGTACATGAAGACCCACAGCCAGACCAACCACGATGCCCGGTATCTTGGTCCGGGCATGCTGTCCAGCGCTTCCAGCGTGGTCATTCCCTGCGCAACAGCAAAGCGCCCGAGTTCCACCTGCACGAAGACCTTGATGATACAGCCCAAGATGATCAGCCACAGCAATTGGAAGCCTGCTTCGGCCGCCACCTTTGGCGTGGCGATCACTTCTCCGGATCCGACAATCGACGCGGTCAGAATAAGGCCGGGCCCGATGTACTTCAGAATCTGCCCGAAACTGGCAGGCGGCTCTTGCGTGGCGTCCGTGGCAGTCGGTTGCTTCAGTGCGTCATCCATGAGGTTTGGTGAGCGGGAAGAATGCGCGAACGGTTGTTGAGGTCAAATGCGCATTCGTGTTCCCGGTTGACCGCCCGGCCCAATGCAGCAATCTTCCCGGTCTGATATCGAAATGGACGAACTCTTAAAACTTCTTCGCAAAGACGCTTCGCTCAAACCCGTGCAACTCGCCGGCATGCTCAATTCCTCGGAAGAGGAAATTTCGAAGCGGATTGCCGACTTTGAAACCGACGGGACCATTCTTGCCTATCATGCGATTCTCAATGAATCGAAGATAGATTCCGACAGTGTGCGGGCGGTGATCGAAGTGAAACTGACTCCCGAACGAGGTGGTGGGTTTGATCGCCTGGCCGGCCGGATTGCGAAGTACAGTGAGGTGAGCGCGTGTTATCTCATGTCGGGCGCGTACGATTTGCTGGTTGTGATCGAAGGTGACAATCTCCAGAACGTCGCCCGTTTCGTTGCCGAAAAACTCGCGACCATCGAAGGTGTCGTCTCAACCTCGACTCATTTTATGTTGAAGGCTTACAAGCAACAGGGCGTCCTGATGCATCACGAAGAAACCGAAGAACGACTTGCAGTAACTCCTTAGAACCATGCGTCACATCTCTCCCATTCTCATTGCCCTCGCCATCGGCCTTTCAAATTCGCTGGCGGGTGAACAGACCCTTTTCAGCGGCAAGAACCTGAAGGCATGGGAGTTTCCCGAGCGTGCCTGGTACATCAACGACTCCGGCGAAATGGCGTGCCGCATGACAAAGGTCAAAGACCGAAAGGGCAGGGAACGCACACGCGGAATGGGTTATATCTGGAGCAAGAAACAATACAGCGACTTTGTGCTCACGCTTTCGTACAAGCTTTCCGAAGGCGCCAACAGCGGTGTGTTCTATCGGACAGACAAGACCAACCCGGTGCAAGGCGGCTTCGAAGTTCAGTTGATGGACAATGAGGGATTCCAGAAAACCCACGGGAAGAAGGAAGGCAAGAAACTCAATGGCTCATTCTACGATGCCAAGGCGCCTTCATCTGATCCGTCAAAACCCGCCGGTCAATGGAATGATTTCAAATTGACCTGCAATGGCTCGAATATCCGCATCGCAATCAATGGCGTGGAGGTCATCAATGTAGACGTCGATGATTGGGACACTGCAGGCAAGAATCCGGACGGCACGGCCAACAAGTTCAAAACCGCTCTGAAGGATCTTCCGCGAAATGGCTACATCGGGATGCAAAACCACGGACAATACGTCTGGTTCAAGAACGTCAAGATCAAGCCGCTCTGAAGCGGGCGTGCAGGTTTAGTGGGCCAATCGATCTGAGATCGTCTCCAACACGGCGTCCACATCGGGCGAGACCCAACAGCCCTTGTTCGTCCACGGATGCAAAGCCAATTGATGCGGCCTGCATCACACCTCCGCCCCCTCCGGTCAGTAGGATCACCGGCAGCTCAGCCAGCTATGCACTGAACTCATGCACTCGCTTGAGGGTTCCTTCAAAACTTGCCGGATCTTCGCGCGATTCCACGTGCCGTGCCGATGCTCCGAATACTCCAATGATGGGAAGGCGTTCACTCATTCGCAGAACGATTTCGGTGAATCCACGCCAAGTCGATCTCAATTGGCTGGTTTCCAAACGTGCGTTTCGTTACTGATCGCGGATGGCTGTTTTTTACGACACGCATGCGCACATCACCTGGCCGGATTTTGCAGATGATCTGGCGGGTGTGGTGTCGCGTGCGAAGGACAATGGGATTGAGCGGATCATCACGATCGGGACGGATCTGGAGAGCAGTGAGAGGGCGATTGAGATCGCTGCGGAGTTCGATGAAGTGTTTGCGGTCGTGGGATGGCATCCGGGGGATGTCGATGCTGCGCCGGATGATGTTCGGAAGGAACTGAAGGAACTGGCGGGGCGCGACAAGGTGGTGGCAATTGGTGAAACGGGTTTGGATTATTATCGTCTACCAAGCACGCGTGGAGGAACGGAAGCGGATGATGAGACCTACAAGGCGAGGCAGGCTGTGTTGTTTGATCAGCAGTTGCAGATAGCGGAGGAAGCGAGGCTTAATGTGGTGATCCACACCCGGGGGGATTGCTTCGCGGACACCCTGGGGCACCTGGAGCCATACCACGGCAAGTTGAGAGCGGTGTTCCATTGTTTTGTGGAAACCCCGGACAACATGCGCAAGGTGCTGGCCTTGGATGGCTTGGTCAGTTTTACGGGAATTGCGACGTTCAAGAATGCGGCAGAGGTGCGAGACACAGTTTCCGAGACGCCATTGGACAAACTGATGGTGGAAACGGATTCGCCGTTTCTCGCGCCGATGCCGTTCCGGGGGAAGAAGTGCCAACCGGCGTATACGAAATACACGGCTGAGAAAGTGGCCGAGGTGAAGGGATGCTCGCTGGAGGAATTGAGCCGCGTGAGCTGCGAGACAGCGAAGGGGTTTTTCAAGGGGTTTGGATGATCGGTCGGATCCGGTTGATCTGATCGATCAAGCAAGCAACTCAGAGACCACGCGCGGTGGTTCGAAACCAGTCAGCCGTTCCTCAAGTCCGCTGCGTTTGAAGTAGAGCTTTTGGTGATGCAGGCCGAGGCAGTGCAAAATGGTTGCGTGGAAGTCATGAACACTCACCGGATTCTCCACGGCCGCGTGGCCAAAGTCATCTGTGGCACCGTAACTGACACCACCCTTTATTCCGCCTCCGGCGATCCAAGACGTGAAAGCCTGCATATTGTGATCGCGACCGGTGTAGATCTTGCCGGAACGTTGTGACGTGGGAGTTCGTCCAAATTCACCACCCCAAACCACGAGCGTTGAATCCAGCAATCCACGTTGTTTGAGATCTTGCAGCAACCCAGCTGCGGGCTTGTCCGTGCGTCCGCACACGTCCCAGTGACGGTCCTTGAGATCCACATGGCTGTCCCATGGCTGTTCTTCGAGGAAGATCTGCACGAAGCGGACACCACGCTCCACGAGCCGGCGTGCGAGCAGACAACGACGGCCGTAGGCATCGGTCTGCTTTTCGCCGATCCCGTAGAGTTCCTGAGTATGTTTGCTTTCTCGGGAGAGATCCAGCGCTTCACCAGCGGACAACTGCATTCGGGCTGCAAGCCCGTAGGACTCGATTCGAGCATCGAGTGCGGGTTGGTTCGTGCGCTTGTGCCGATGGATGTCGTCGAGCCGGTTGAGTAGTGCCTGGGCGGTCTTGGCGACTTCGCTCGGTTGCTCGAACTGGGGTTTTAAATTCAGGATCGGCGAACCGGTCGGGCGGAAAGGCGTGCCTTGATAGAGGGGCGGCAGAAAACCGGCGCTCCAGTTGCGCACCCCATTCTTTGGCGGACCCAGCGGATCGTTGAGCACGACGTAGGCGGGCAGATTTCGGTTCTCCGAACCCAATCCGTAGACCGTCCATGCGCCCAAGGTCGGATAGCCCATGAACAATCGGCCGGTCTGGATTTTATAGAGGGCGTTGTCGTGGTTGGGATGATCGGTCCACATCGAGTTTACCAGCGCGATGTCGTCGCACATGGTCGAGAGATGGGGGAGGGCGTCCGACATCCACATGCCGGACTGGCCGTGGCGGGCGAAGTTGTATTGCCCGCCCATCATCACACCGATGTCCGAGGTGCCCTGGTTGCCGATCGTTTCGGGATCCCCTGGGTAAGGCTTGCCATCCATTCGATTGAGGACGGGCTTGGGATCGAAGAGATCCATCTGGCTCGGTCCCCCGTTCATGAACAACTGGATCACCGATTTCGCCTTTGCCGGATGATGCCCGTCGCGCGGGTCGAGGCTCTCCACGCGCTGGCCAAAAAGATCCTCGGTGAACAATTGTGCGAAAGCTGCGCCCAACAGGCCGCAGCCGGAGCGGGCAAAGAAGTCGCGACGATTTATCGGGTCACTCATCAGTCAATATAAATGAAGGCCGCAGAGTTCAGGATCGTGTGGCAGTAGGTTTCCAACGCGGCCTCTGGTTTGTCATGCCAAGCAGCGTGAAGTTCGCTGAGAGCCTGGACGCCCAGTTTGCGTTCGCTCGCGGCAGGGGGGCGGCTGATGGCGAGCTCGTAAACGGCGTCCACGAGTTTGCCTGCATCTTTTCCTGCACGCTCGCTGACGCGTTCGGCGAACGATTTGGAAAGTTCCCGCACGCGGTTGTTGTTCAGCAGCATCAGCGATTGCGGTGAAATCACGGACACGCTGCGCTCCACGCAATTGGGTCCCATCACCGGATAGTCGAATGTCCCCATCATGGTCGGGATCTCCGTGCGACGGTATTGGGAATAGACGCTGCGACGCCAATTGCCGGTCTTGGTGGCGTTCACGGTCACTTGACCTTCGTGATCCACGGAGATTGCATCGGCTGGACCACCGGCGGTTGTGTCCAAGCGGCCGGATACAAACAGCAGTGAGTCCCGCAAGGCTTCCGCGTCCATTCGGCGCAAGGGCATTCGCGAGACAAGCTTGTTCTGTGGATCGCGCTTCAAGTGTTCATCGGAAACTGCGCTGGCTTGCTGGTAGGTTCGCGAGCGCATGATGAGCCGGTGCATGGACTTGATGCTCCAACCTTCCCGGACAAATTCCTGTGCGAGCCAATCCAGCAGCTCAGGATGCGTTGGGCGGTCTCCTTTGAGGCCGAAGTTTTCAAGAGTTCCGACCAGGCCGGCGCCGAAATGATGGAACCAGATGCGGTTCACGATCACCCGGGAGGTCAAGGGGTGATCCGGAGTTGTCAGCCATTTCGCGAAGGCGAGACGTCGCCCGCTCTTATTGGGGAAGGGCGGCTTGACTTCGAATGGTGTGCGTCCATCCGTCAATACCGCGGGCACACCTGGTCCGACAAGTCGCCCCGGTTTGTTGTATTCGCCACGCCTCAAGATGTACGTTGGGGAAGGACGCCCGCGATCCCACAGAGCTCGGATTTCCATTGACGGGATCAACTTGGTCTTTTCGCCGGCGATCTGTCGTTTCAAGGCCGTGACTTCCTTGCGCGCCTTGACCACATCGGGCGGCTGCGCCGAATCTGGCAATACCTCGACGGCCATTACTTTTTCGGCCAGAACCTGCTGCCGGAGCGTGCGTTGATTGTCGGCCTTGCGTTCGGCAACGAGTGCTTCCTTGCGTTCGGCCAGCGGCATGTCGGGATAGTGCAATTGCAACGTCAGGAGGCGCATATTGTGCTCGTCCTTCCTCAGTTTGCTCTCGAGTGACTTGATCGTTCGTTCGAGTGGCGGATTGTGGCTCTTGATCGCCTTCTTTTGCGCGGACGTGGCAAGTTGCATGTGCCGGTTCCTGAAGCTCAGCCAATCATGTTCGTCGAAGGCACCCTGCAGTGTCGCTTTCAAGCGGTAGTAGTCGCGGTGTGGGATCGGATCGTACTTGTGTGAGTGGCACTGCGCGCACTCGAGGGTCAAGCCCATGACGCCCGATCCAAGAACGTTGATGGCATCGGCAATCACTCCGATGCGTTCCGGTACGAAGTTCATGGTTCGTGATCCGGTCTGGTCCATTCCCATGCGCAGGAAGCCGGTGGCCACGAGATTCTCGATCATCTGACCGGTTACCTCGGGCGTGTTCTCGTAGTCGGCCAGTTCGTCACCTGCGATTTGTTCGAGCAGGAAGCGATCGTAGGGTTTGTCGTCATTGAAGGACTTGATCACGTAGTCACGATACTTCCACGCCACGCGTCGCAAGGGATCGGAAGAAACGCCACCTTCCGAATCGGCGTAGCCAGCAAGGTCGAGCCAGTAGCGGCCCCAGCGTTCGCCATAACGCGGAGATTCCAGCAGGTGATCGACCATGGCCGCGTACCAGGTGTGTGCCCGATGTTCTCGCCAACGCTTCAATTCTTCAGGCGACGGCGGAAGCCCCGTGAGATCCAGGTAAGCGCGACGAATGAGCTGTATGCGATTTGCGCGAGGAGAGAAATCCAGACCGTTCTTCCTGAGCTTCCCACCGACAAATGCGTCGATGGGATAGTCGTCGTTGGGAAGGGAGACCTTGCGTGCATTCAGAGGCTGGAAGGACCAATGCCGTCGGTCTTCATCACTCACGAGGGGATCTGATTCGTGCGAAGCAACATCGGGCTTGATGTCTGCCTCGGGGGCGCCATTCGCGATCCACTCCCGAAGCTTCCTGGTTTCTTCAGCGGTCGGGCGCTTTACGAAGTATTTTAAGAGTTGGCCCTTAGGGGGGCAGAGCAGCTCTTCGATGCGCTTGATCGCCAAGCTTTCATCGGGATTGCCGGGAATGATCGCGGGTCCGCTCTTGCCGCCTTTAAGCATGGCGGCCTTGTTGTTCATGACGAGCCCACCGAGTTGCATTTGCGGGCCATGACAGGTGTTGCAGCGGAGCAGGGCGATCGGAATGATGTCGTGCTGGTTCAGTGCTCGATCGGCGAGCTTGGGCGCGTTCCTGAATTTCGCGCCGGCTTCAATCCAGTCGTAAATGGACTTTTGATCTGCGGATGGAAGTGGACCCCCTTTCTTGGGCATTTCACTTCGGTGGATCACTTCGTAGAGCAGGCTGTGCTCAGGATCACCCGCCTTGAAGAGGGCACCGGAGTCTCCGCCACGAAGGAATCCTTGTGTAGAACTGAGGTCCAAGTCTGCCTTGCGTCGTTTGGATTGGTGACACTCGACACAGTTTTTCTGGAGAATTGGTTGAATCACGTCCTCGAAGAGCAGCGGGTCGTTCGCACGCAATTGCTGGGCCGGTCCGGTGAGGACGGCCAACAGAAATAGTTGTAGAACGATTCGCATGACAGATTTGGCAGACGAGTGAAACATCAGAGGCTTTCGAAAACAATTCGTGATTTGAAAACCACCGGGGCTTCGGCAAGGTAGCGGCATGGACGAATTGACCGGTTTCGACGAGTTGATGGATTGCCGAAGTTCCGAGAGCAAGAAAGCCGTGGAGCCTTGCACAATTGTGATTTTTGGTGCGAGCGGGGATTTGACGGTGCGCAAGTTGATTCCCGCGCTGTATCACCTGCACCTCGAAGGAGCCTTGCCTGATCCGTTCCGAATCGTCGGTTTTGCGCGTCGTGAGAAGACGCACAAGAGCTGGCGTGAGGAGTTGAAGAAGGGGATGAAAAAGTTTTCCCGGACCGGACTGGACAAGGAAAGGTGGGCTGAGTTTGAGGAGAAGGTGTTCTACTGCCGGGGTGATCTCTCCGACGCCGGGGCCTACGACACGCTGGGGAAGCAGTTGCAGGGATTTGGTGACGAAAAGTTGCGAAACAACCTCCTGTTCTATCTCGCAATTTCACCTAGCCTTTTCGGGACAGTCGTCAAACAGCTTCATCATGCGAAATTGCTCGATCGGGAGGAGCGTGAGGGTCAGTGGCAACGGGTGGTGGTTGAGAAGCCGTTCGGCACGGATTTGCCGAGTGCGGAGCAGTTGAATCACGAACTTATCACCTACGCGCATGAGAAGCAGATCTATCGCATCGATCATTATCTCGGAAAAGAAACGGTTCAGAACATCCTGATGTTCCGCTTTTCGAATGCGATCTTTGAGCGGCTTTGGAATCGTGAGTCGATCGATCATATCCAGATCACAGTGAGTGAGAGTCTGGGTGTCGGTTCGCGTGGTGGTTACTACGAGGAGAGCGGAGCGATGCGTGACATGGTGCAGAATCACCTGCTGCAAATCTTGTCGCTGATTGCAATGGAACCGCCGGTCTCTCTGGAAGCGGAAGCGATTCGCGATGAGAAGGTGAAGCTGCTGAAATCGATACGTCCGATTGAGCCCGAAGATATTCCGAATCAAGTGGTGCGTGGACAGTATTTCGCCGGTCAGGTGAACAACGAACAACGTCCCGGGTATCGACAAGAGGAGCGGGTTGACCCGAATTCAAACACGGAAACCTTCCTGGCGATGAAGTTGTTCATTGATACCTGGCGTTGGTCGGGGGTCCCCTTCTTCCTTCGCACGGGCAAGAACATGCCGCTCAGCGCGAGTGAAGTGCGCGTGCAGTTCAAGCAAACACCACACGTGCTTTTCGCCACGCAGCGTGATGGAGGGAACGATCCGAACGCAATCACGCTTCGTCTCCAGCCGCACCAGGGCATCTATCTTCGATTCAACGGGAAGGTTCCCGGGACAAGCACGCAGATCCGCCCGGTGCGCATGAACTTCAGTTACGATTCCGAATTCGGCGCCTACACACCGGAGGCTTACGAACGGCTCTTGCTGGAAGCAATTGCGGGAGATGCGACCTTGTTTATTCGCCGTGATGAAGTGGAGACGGCGTGGCGCATCGTCGATCCGATTCGCGCGGGATGGAAAGGGCAGTCGCTGACGAATCGCGAGTTCTATTCAGCTGGAACGTGGGGGCCGGTTGCCGCGGAAGAACTGTTGTCTGACAGCGGTCATCACTGGCGGAATCCGCAACCGGCGAGGTAGCCCTCAGTCTTCGCAGATGCGCCTCAGCTCCTTCGACCAAACTCGAAGGCTCTTTTCTTCGATCTCGTCCGTAAACGGTGAAGATTGGCTGACCGGAGACCGGCACACGGCAGTAGGCGACTTCGAGCGGGAATTCGGATTCATCGCTCCGCAGACCGGCGATTTCCTGTCGTTCGTCGCGGATTTCTCCGGAGTTGGTGGCGAGGTATTGGTGCAGCTTCTGGTAGCGCGCTTCACGCGCTGAAACAGCGAGGATTGATTCTGCCAGAAGTTATCCGATGACTTCGTAACGTGGTTTGCCAAACATCTTCTCAGCCGCCGGATTGAATTCCAACACGCGTCCTTCGTGGTCCATGGATATGACCGCGTCCAATGCGCCTTCGAAGACCGCACGCTTTTGCGCTTCACTGCCTTTCAATGCCTGCTCGCGATTTTTCTCGTCGTGTGGTCCCCAGTTGCCAACGTTTTCAATCACACACTTGGTTGTCTATCCGCGAGCAGGTGTTGGAACTGCCTGATAACACGGGAGGATGTCAGTGCGATTCCTTAGCCTTGCCAATAACCTGTGAACAGATAAAAAATGTTTTAATGTAACAGTTCGCAGCGATCGTTTATTAACCGAATGGTGAAAAAACGTTACGCTAAAGTATGTATTGTAGAGGGAATTTCTGACTTTTCTTCGTTTGAGGGATGCGAGTTAGATTCGCTGGTCCAGCAAGGCAGATGATTTTAGTGACAGGATCAGCAGGTCGCGTAGGCCAAGCGGTGGTGAAAGAGCTTCTGGCTCAGAA
>CEUN01170724.1_pt1 | contig 11390 bp, 12 predicted proteins | sample 361501 | NCBI WGS metagenome assembly CEUN01 (sample SAMEA2622801, study PRJEB7988) | marine metagenome | biome: marine biome (ENVO:00000447); feature: marine epipelagic mixed layer (ENVO:xxxxxxxxx); material: "saline water (ENVO:00002010), including plankton (ENVO:xxxxxxxx)" | depth 120 m | reverse complement strand
TTCTCATTTAGATCACCCTCTTCGAGGCGGGCGGCAATTACGGATTGGATGCCTTTCGCCTTTATACGGGCGACATCTCTCTTGGTAAGAATTCTCCCTTTTCTGAGTACGCCGTCGTGCAGGAGAAGAGAGTGCGCAAGGATCGCGCCTTCGGCATCTTCGAGAACGGTTTCTCCGAATTTCATATTTCAGGCTGGGTTTTTGTTTTCACGCAGGTACCCGCGGCTCGGTTTTACGATGTAGTATTTCCGTGACCTCAGCGAGTATGGAAATAGAAATTTCCGCCGGCGAAATAGACCCAATAGGTATGCCAACGGGTGCATGGATACGCTTGATACTTGCTTCGGTGAATCCGGAACTGATCAAACGTTCAACGCGTCCAGCATGAGTTTTGCGGCTTCCTAGCGCACCAATATAAAATGCATCAGATTTCAATGCGACTTCCAAGCCGGGGTCGTCCAATTTTGGATCGTGCGTCAACGTTATCACCGCGGTTCGTCGGTCTGGGTCAAGTTCCCGCAAAGCGTCATCCGGCCATTCTCCATTAAGTTGGATACCCGGGAAACGATCGTCTGTGGCGAACGAAGCTCTGGGGTCAATTACTGTAACGTCGTAACCGGCGAGAGAAGCCATACGCGAGAGGGGCTGTGCAATATGGACCGCGCCAACTAACAGCATTCTAAGCGGTGGATTAAATACTTTGACAAATATTTTACGCCCCGCGATATCGAATATCCTGCTGCGGTCGTCCTGGATTGCTTGCCGACTACTTGACAAAATTTCCCCGTCTCCTGCGTCAGGGCCCTCGGCTCTTCCCAGATATACTAGCGTCTGCTCGCCACTTCTCATGTCGGTTGCAAGCGCGACTTCTTTCTTCGCGATTTGGTCGGCTAGAATCTGCTTTAGTATATTATTTTTCATTCGATCTTCTCGACATATACGTGAATTGATCCACCACAGGCGAGACCAACTTCCCATGCGAGCTCATTTGTAACGCCGTATTCGACTACCTTGGGTTTACCGGTTTCCATGATTTCAACTGCCTCAGTCACGACTGCTCCCTCGATACATCCGCCTGAAACAGAGCCGACAATTTTTCCGTCCTCATCGACAGCCAAGTGACTTCCTACGGGACGAGGTGAAGACCCCCAAGTGGAGACTACAGTAGCGAGGGCGACTTTTTTTCCGTCTGCGCGCCAAGAAGCAGCTTGGATTAAGACGTTGTCATCTACAGATATATCGTTTCCTACATTTCTGTCAGCCATTCCTGGACTCCTTTTTTGCGAGGGCCGTATGGGCGGTTTAGCGTGTCAATTAATTCTTCTAAGCTCATTAAATTATGCACTGGCCGAAATTCGTCAACGGATGGAAGAAGTGCCTGTATACCTTGGCTCTTAGGTTGAAAACCGTCAAACCGCAGCAAAGGATTTAGCCAAATTAGTCGGCGGCAAGATTTATGGAGACGCTCTATCTCAGTTTGTAGACCGCGACCTGCATCCCGATCTAAACCATCGGAGATTAAAATGACAACCGCACCCTGACCGAGTACTCGGCGAGACCAGAAACGATTGAAATCATTTAGACTTTCGCCGATCCGGGTGCCACCTGACCAATCTTCTACTGCATGTGTTACTTGCTCAACTGCGAGATCGATGTCTTTATTCCTGAGGTAACGGGTAACATTCGTCAAACGCGTACCGAAAAGAAAGGTGTGGACCCTGTCGCGATCGTTCGTGACCGCGTGCATGAAGTGAAGAAACATACGAGTATAACGGCTCATCGAGCCGGAAATATCACACAATATTACTATTGGCGGCGGCCGGGTTCGTCGTTTTCTGTATTTCAATGGAATTGAGCCAGCACCAGAGCGTAGAGCAGCCCTCAATGTGGCTCGCATATCGACACGCGCTTGGCGGGTACTACTCTGATATCGGCGGGTTGGTATTTCTGTAATCGGGAGACGCATTCTGGCTATTGCTCTCTTTGCGGCTTCGATTTCGTCCGCGGACATTTCCTCAAAATCAGTTGTCTGCAGCAATTCCCGTTCAGATACTGTCATCGCCGCATCTAGTTCAATTTCCTCTTCTTGCTCCTCCTCGCCGGATTCTGCTGGATCCTCCTCTTGCCGACTTAGCGCCTCCTGAAGCCGCCGGAGCGGCTGTTCCTCCGGTAAAGGTTCTTCACCACCTTCAATGTTAGGCAGAAGAATACCCATCATACGTTCTAGAAGCTTGGGGTCTTTCCAAAATATGTGGAATGCTTGGTCGAATAGTTCGTGTTGATCTCGACGGTTTACGAATACCGCGTGTAGTGCCCAATAAAAGTCCGATCGGCTCTCGATACCCACCGCCATCACGGCCTTGGTGGCATCGATTATCTTGCCCGGTCCGATGGGTAGACCCGCTGAACGAAGTACACGACCGAAATGCATGATATTAGGCGCAAGCTTATTGTCATCCAATCTGTCAAGTAATTGCATGCCTGGAGTTAGATTAAAATCGGTCGGTATCTCGGCCATACCAGGTCAATTACCCGCAGCTATGCCTGCTTTTACTTCGTCTAAAATCTGTGCCGCTTCGGATCCTTGGATTTTTTCAATATCGTCTTGGTATTTTAGAAGAACGCCAAGAGACGAATTGATTGTTTCGGGATCGAGGTCGATTTTATCTAGTTGGATTAGAGCGTTAGTCCAGTCTATTGTCTCCGCTACACCCGGCAGTTTAAAAAGATCTTTGGACCGTAAGTGCTGAACGAAATTGACCACCTGTTGTGTAAGGTTCTCTGGAGCATCAGGGGTCTTTACTTTCAGAATTTCCAGTTCTCGGCCCGCGTCGGGGTAATCTACCCAGAAGTAAAAGCAGCGGCGTTTGATAGCATCGTGAATTTCTCGTGTCCTGTTCGACGTTATAATTACAAGCGGTGGTTTCGAGGCTTTTACAGTGCCGACCTCTGGGATTGTGACTTGGAAATCGGATAGAACTTCAAGCAGAAAGGCTTCGAATGGTTCATCGGTACGATCGAGTTCGTCGATAAGTAAAACTGGTGGCTCCCCCTCATCGTCAGCCTCTAGCGCCTGAAGAAGAGGACGTTTAATCAGAAATTTTTCTGAGAAGATGTCGTTTTCAATCAGTTTGCGATCACTTTGACCGGATGCCTCTGCAATACGGATGTCGATCATTTGCATTGAATAGTTCCACTCATAAACTGCAGACGCAACGTCGAGGCCTTCGTAACATTGCAGTCGGATGAGTCGACGGTCGAGAGATTCTGACAGAACCTTTCCAATCTCCGTTTTACCAACGCCTGCCTCGCCCTCAAGAAACAACGGTCGACCGAGTTTCAAGGCTAGATAAAGGGCAGTCGACAAGGAGCGGTCCGCCACGTAATTACCTTTGCGTAACATCTCAACTACGGAATCGACGGAAGAGGGCAGTATTTCAGTCATTCTAGAAACCGTTTTTCTCTAACTGTCTGTAAACTAACAAAAAATGACGGGGAGACCAGAAAAATCCAGTCTCCCCGTGGAAAAGATAGCGCACGGCGCAAAAAGGCGCCCTTTGGCGGGTCAGCTGTTTGCTTCTGCGACTGCGCGTTTTGCCATAATTGTAACGAGATGGGCTCGATACTCTGCACTAGCGTGTATATCGCTATTTAGATCTTCGTCGGCCTGTTTTATGTTCTCAACAGATTCCGGTGAGAAATTGATTTCCAGTGCGGTCTCCATATCAAATTGGCGAAATACGCACGGTCCCGCACCGGTCACAGCGACACGGGTACCTTGGGGACCCTGGCTAACGAAAGTCCCGACCACGGCATATCGGGAAGCGGGGTTCGGGAATTTCATATACGCCGCCTTTTCAGGGATTGGGAAAACTACCCTCGTTACAAGTTCGTCCTCATCAAGAGCGGTTTCGAACATCCCCGTAAAAAAGTCATCGCCTGCAATTTCTCGTTTGCTTGTGTGAACAGTTGCTCCTAGGCCAACAACCGCAGACGGATAATCAGCCGCGGGATCATTATTCGATATAGAACCGCCAATTGTGCCGCGATTGCGGACCATTGGATCGCCGATGAGACCGGCCAGCTTCGACAATGCCGGGATCGCGTTCTTAACGTCATTAGACGCATTGACCATCGCATGAGGTGTCATAGCACCAATGGTGACCGAGAGATTTTCAACAGTTATACCAACCAGATCATCGATGTCAGAAAGGTCAATTAGATCCGATGGCATCGCCAAGCGCTGCTTCAATGTTGGAAGAAGCGTCATTCCGCCAGCGACGAATTTTCCTTCGTCTACACTCGCCACACTAGACGCAGCGTCAGCTACCGATGAAGCTCTTTTATAATTGAAATCGTACATGGTTGACCTCTCAGTTTGGTCGTTTGCGTGTTGTGGGGCCTGTTCAGTAGCCTTAAGAGGTCATCTCTTCATGCGCTGCTAGGATGGCTTTGACGATGTTGTGGTAGCCAGTACAACGGCAGAAGTTTCCCTCTAGCTCGTGTCGAACCGTTTTTTCGTCGAGGTTATCTTCATTACGGTCGACAATACCAATCGCGCTCATGACCATTCCGGGGGTACAAAAGCCACATTGCAGAGCATGATTTTCCCGAAAAGCTTCCTGCATTGGATGCAAGGTATCGCCATCTGCCAGACCCTCGATAGTTGTTACGTCTTTTCCCTCTACCTGGCGCGCAAGGATCGTGCAGGATTTGATTGGCAATCCGTCGATGTGGACTGTACAAGCACCACATTGTGATGTGTCGCAGCCGACATGTGTGCCAGTGAGTCCTAGGCTTTCTCGCAAATACTGAACCAAAAGTGTACGGTTTTCGACATCTGCCGAAACCAGCTTAGTGTTCACCGTCATAGAGACAGTGGTTGTCGTCATAGGGCCCTCCTTGGTTCGCCGAAAACACGCTGTTTTCAACTGTTCTTTCCGCTCAAACGAGCCGTTTCATTTTGGGCTCGTTTATTGGACTTACGAGCTCGATCCGAACTTCCCTTCTATGCAGTTAACCGCCCGGTAATTGGCAGGTCAAGCGCTCAGAAGCACGATACACGACACCTGCACGGTGTCAGGTCGCCACGATCAATAGGACAACCACAACGGCAGCAATTAGACCGCCTACCCAAAGGGCGGGACTAATTCCGCGACCACCTTCTGTAGAATCAGATTGCGGCGTCTCCGACTTTTCTTGATCGTCCTGACCGGCTTGCGGTTCCACTGATGATTCAGTGCCATCAGTGCCTTCATCGACTACGCCACCAACTTCCTCCGCGAATTTGCCAAAAAATTCATTCGCCATCTTCTTGGCCGTGGAATCTATCAGCCTCGAACCAATTTGGGCGAGTTTTCCGCCTACCTGCGCATTGGCGACGTAGGTGAGGACCGTTCCATCTCCATCCTCGGCTAGTTTCACTTCTGCCCCACCTTTTGCGAATCCGGCAACTCCCCCTGAACCCTCGCCGGAGATGCGGTACCCGTTCGGCGGATCGATCTCACTCAAGGTAACCTTGCCCTTAAATGTTGCCGAGACCGGGCCGACTTTTGATTTTACGGTGGCCGACAACTCAGTTTCCGAGTCCATGTTGAGCTCTTGGCAGCCCGGGATACACTTTGCCAGAACTTCAGGATCATTAAGGGCGTCCCATACTTTTTCCCTCGGGGCCGGGATATTGTACTCGCCGGTCATTTCCATGGCTGAATTCTCCAGTTCTAAACTCGTTCGCCCTCTAAATAGAATTTAGAGCGTTGCCCGGGCACGGGCAAGGCATGAGGCCTCGCTTATTACGATAAATTTAGGATTTAACCAACGTTTCTGTATAATTAAAAATAACCTCTTTGGAGCTGAAGAAGGGGTGTGACGAATCAGGTGGGAATTTTCCACTCAGCTAGTCCGCAACCTATTAAAGTCTCTGGCTGTGGAATATAGCCGATCAGATCAAACCCGCCACCATCAGCTACGGCATGGGCGATTGACCAAGAACGGATCTCTGCGCCGCCGTTTCCCGTTTCAATAAGCATCCGGTCGAGTTCTTTAGCGAGGTTATTGTCGGACGCGGATTTAAACAACTCAATGCAGGCGAGATCAAATTTTTCGTCGATCCAGCCCATTGTGGTCTCTCCAATCGAGTGGCTCAGACCACCGGTACCAAATACGACAACACGCAAGTCCTTAGGGTATGCCTCAATTGCGTCCCTGATCATGTGTCCCCAAGCAAGACAGCGCCTCGGTGTAGGGAAGGGTTCTTCCACGAGATTAACAAAGACCGGAACAATCGGCGGAACTTTATCGAAGCCCATTCGCCAGATGGGGATACCGATACCATGATCGATTTTTACCCGGTATGAGTAGGAAGGATCGAAGTCCGCGTTCATTGCGAACTCTAAGATATGCCGCCCGAGATCTGCGTGCCCCGGCAGGTTTGTTTGTGGAAATAGACCCTTCATAAAAGGTTCCGGTGGTGGGTCGTGTTCGTCCCCGATACCGACAAGAAACGCCGGGATATTATCGAGAAAAAAATTAATCCAGTGATCGTTGGAATGAATTACGAAAACATCCGGTTCGAGCGCTTTAACCCTATCCCCCAGTTCGTTGTACCGAGTGGTCAGCCAGTCGCGTGTTTTGTCCGTCAGTCTATCCCAAGCGCGAGCGATGTTGGGTGCGTGTGAAGCGGCGAAGCTGCCGACGACTTTAGCCATTTAAACGTTTCCTATCTTCGTCTGTTTGGAATTCAGCTAGTACCGAAATTGACTGATCGTCATCGTACCCCAGCATGAGAAGGAAAAACCTCATCAGGTATGGGTTTACGTGTGGAAGGAGTGTTCCGATATCGTTTTTAATCAACGCAGCTCGGATATCCGGAGACAGATCGTATTTCGCGATTACTTCCTCGCGACGATTGGTCCATTGTTCTTTACCATCCGGCCCTTGCAGTTCGAATATCAGCTTGTTCAGCCAATAATCTGTCATCTCATTCAGCCTCCGGTGATCAAATTCAGTGGGTCGATAAGTCCAATGTACACCTTCAGGTTTGCTGCTTAAATGCCTGTAGCAACAAAACAGTCTTTCACTAATGGAAAAAATGAACTCAGTCACATAGTTCTAGCGTCTGTCTATGCCTGTTTTCAGCTATAGTAAATCAATAGGATACCGCCTAAGAGCAAGGCGACCCAGAGCGCCATCGAACCAGTAGGCCACGTACGCGCGAGGATACCTTCCGGGCCGTGATGACGGAACATGTACCCGACAAACCGTCGTACGCCGTTCCGAAGATCAAGTAGAATCCTATTCCAGCCGTCGAAGATAAACTCAATGCTACGATGGTAAATTCCGGGTAACCATTTTCGGTAAGTAACGTCGAAATCAAGATTTATCGAACTTACTGGCGGTGGGAAGAGCTTGAAACGTATTAGAACGGCAAAAGCTAGTGCCGTGAATAATAAAAGTTGTAACTGATTTATAATGTGGTCGGTGGTGTAGGGATTATAGACGACTTCGTATGGCAGCAAGCTGTATAGCCATGGAGAATACACTCCAATACCTATGCATAACAGGCTTGTTAGCCCCATGCCGACAAGCATGTTTGGGGGCGCTTCGCGATAACGATTGCCAGAGTCAGAGCCAAAAAAGGCGAAATAGACTACCTTGACACCGGATACCAGAAAAACGCCGGCGGAGGCGAACATAAGGACAATCCATATAATCTCGTGGCTACCTTTTGCCACAGCAGAGATTGTTAGCGATTTACCAACATATCCAGCGAAGAGTGGTGTCGAAATAGACAACGCACCAATGATGCAGAAAAACGCCGTCAATGGCATCGATTTGTATAGTGCACCTAGATCCGAAGCTTTTACCGTACCGGCACGGTAAAGCACTGCGCCCATCGCCATAAACAAGAGTGATTTATAGAGGATATGGGCGAAGGCGTGAGCTGCAACGCCGTTAATGGCAAGTGCAGATCCTATCCCGATACCCACTACCATGAAGCCTAGCTGGTTGTTCAGCGAGTAGGATAGAACTCGTCGAAGGTCATTTTCTATAAGTGCGTAGAAAAGCGGGAATGCCGCCATTACGGCCCCAACATATATCAAAAGCTCCGTACCCGGAAATCCCCGCGCAAGAACATAGACCGCGCATTTGGTCGTGAACACTGATAAGAAGACAGCACCTGTGGCTGTGGCTTCTGGATAGGCGTCTGGTAACCAGTTGTGGAGGAATGGGAAGGCACATTTTATCCCAAAAGCGACGAGGATTAGCCATGTTGCAAGGTTGTCCAGCATCATTTTTTCAAACGCGATAGAGCCGGTTTGGTGCGCTAGAAGGATGGCGCCGGACAAAAGTAATACGCCGGAGCCTACTTGGATTATTAGGTATCGCATGCCGGCGCGATACGCCGCATCGGTTCTCCGCGCCCAAATCAGGAAGACGGACGTTACTGCCATTATTTCCCAGTATACGAAAAGAGTGATTAGGTCGCCGGCGAATACTGCCCCGATCCCAGCACCTGCATAGGCAAGCCCGGCCATCTGGTCCACGATATCTTCGTTGTGCCACGCAAATATCACGCTTAGAACTGCTGCGATGTGAAATATATAACCGAAGATCAAGCTTAGGTTGTCGATGCGGACGGGAGTAATTTCATATGAAAATAAAGTAAACGTGTGGGATATCCCCTGTTCGGCGCCTATCAGTGCCCATAGCCCTGCTAGAGGGAGAAAAGTTATATAGGCTTTACGCCATGCAGTCGGAAGCAATGGCAGCACCAATACACCCAATATTAGTAGGAGGCCTGGTGGGATTTCAAAAAGCATCAGCTTTCTTCCTCTGCTTCCCCTGTCACTTCATTGTAGAAGTCCTCGGGACGGGACAGTAAGATACTCAACTGCCGAGCGATAAGAAAAAGGCCGATGCTGGCGAGAAACCCGAACCAACCGTAAAATCCAAAACTATCCTCAAATCCGAGATAAGCGTGTTTGTGATAGAAAGGTTCGATCACCATCAGTACCGCACAAATTCCGACGATACCCCAATAAATCTTGTCCACGTTTTTTCGATCATCGAGCCAGCGAGAAGCCTCTCTGGATGGCGAGATTGCCGAGGAATATTCGGTGTTGTTCATCTTAAGCTCACGATTGGTGCCAGCATTGCGTAAAGCCGGTCTGCATACAGGAAGAGTGCGAAACAACCAATCGCTGTAACCCACAGCGGAATTACACACATCAATGGTGCTTCAGCGATACGGCTATGCCTTTTCATCTGATCTCCCCGCCTTGGGTCATGCTCAGGAGGATGGTTGTTCGCCACCTCCCCATCTTCTTCTTCTCGTGGCCCGAAGAACCCGCGGGCAAATACTGGTATCAGGTAACCAATATTCAGGAGAGATGAGATCATAAGGACGGCGATAAAAATAAGTTGTTCCGCATCAGCTGCCCCAAGCGCGATGTACCACTTACTCCAAGATCCACCGAGAGGAGGGAGACCAATTACACTAAGCGAGCCAATAAGAAACGCCACAAAGGTGTAGGGCATTTTCCATCCAAGACCCCGCATTTGGCTTATCTGAGTCTTATGGCTTGCGACCATTATAGCGCCCGCACAAAAGAAGAGGGTGATCTTGCCGAAGGCATGCATTGCTATGTGCATGGCACCGCCAACGAGGCTGAAGGATGTTGCCAATGCGCCAGCCAGAACGACATAGGAAAGCTGACTGACTGTCGAATACGCAAGGCGAGCTTTGAGATTATCTTTTGTAATAGCAACCAGAGATGCCAAAAGAACAGTACCGCCTGCTACGTACATAAGCCAGATACTTGCACCAGTCTCTGTCAGGAAGTCGGCGCCAAAAATGTAGATAATAACCTTCAACACGGTAAAAACACCGGCTTTTACAACGGCAACGGCGTGCAGCAGTGCGCTGACCGGTGTAGGCGCGACCATTGCCGCTGGCAGCCATCGGTGAATAGGCATTAGAGCCGCCTTACCTATGCCATACATATATAGAAACAGCATGACTATTACGAGACCGTCATCAATTTTGCCTTTAAGGATGCCGCCCTTTGTAAAGTCCAATGTGCCAGCAGCAAACCAGGTCCATAAGATGGCGATGAGTAAAAACCCGACGGAGGTTGTCAAAAGAATACCTAAATATGTCCGGCCCGCCCGTTTTGCCTCTTCGTCCTGGTTGTGGGTTACGAGCGGGTAGGTTGACAGAGTAAGGACTTCGTAGGCGATAAACAGAGTGAACATATTGCTGGAGAACGCTACTGCGATTGCACTGGAGATTGCGATGGCAAAACACATGTAGAAGCGTGTCTGGTTGGGTTCATTATGTCCCCGCATGTAACCGATGGCGTAAAACGAGGTGACAATCCATAGAAATGACGCGATCAACGCGAACATCATGCCCAGAGGTTCGACCACGAAGGCAAGTGGCAGTCCGGGGATGATTTCGGTAATCACTAACGTCGGATTTTCGCCAGCTAACACAGGCGGAAGAACTTGGAGAACGCATAAAAATGTCAGAATAGAGGTTATAATGGTAACTAATTCACGCTGATTGGGACGCTGTCCGGACATCCAGATCATGATGGTACCGATCAGCGGCAAAAGCACCGCGAGGGCGATAAAGTCCTGCGTATCCATTAACCAGCCCCCATAAGTGCCTGCGCCGCGCGTTCAGCGATACCGACGGAGACAGATGTTTCCATCCCAAAATAAAAGTTGGCAAATACTAATATCCATGCGGGTACTAAAAGGCTTGTCGGGGCCTCTGTCACATCTCTTAAGTCATCCGGTGTTTCGCGGAAGTAGGCCGATTCGATTACCCGCCATACATAAATCACTGCAATTAGCGAGCTGGCGACTATCAGGATGGCAACATACCACCAGCCGTTCTCAATCGCCGCCAGAATTAGGTACCACTTTGAGATAAATCCTGCTGTAAGAGGTATACCCACTAGGCTAAGACCACCGCCGACAAAAGCTGCCATTGTCCATGGCATTTGTTTGGCGATGCCAGCCATACGGTCGATATTACATGAGCCGATACGATAAAAAACGGCACCTAAAATTAGGAACAGCGCGCCTTTCATCAGGGCATGATTGAAAAGATGCAAGATACTGGCCGTCAATCCCGCCGTACTTACGAAAGAGAGTCCTAGGATCATGTATCCAATCTGCCCAACTGACGAGTAAGCGAGAACCCGTTTTACGTTGTTTTGAAAACAGGCAACGATCGATGGGAGGAACATTGCCAGAACTGCGAGTACGAGTAAGGGGAGGGCAGTAGGCAAAATTTCAAATGAAAATCTGACGCCGAACACGGAAAAGACAAAACGTAATAGAATGTATACAGATACCTTTGTCGCTGTCGCAGCGAG
>CEUN01070602.1_pt1 | contig 11400 bp, 14 predicted proteins | sample 361501 | NCBI WGS metagenome assembly CEUN01 (sample SAMEA2622801, study PRJEB7988) | marine metagenome | biome: marine biome (ENVO:00000447); feature: marine epipelagic mixed layer (ENVO:xxxxxxxxx); material: "saline water (ENVO:00002010), including plankton (ENVO:xxxxxxxx)" | depth 120 m | reverse complement strand
AGGCACCTGCCGCTGCGTCGATTTCCCGCCGCAGATCGGCGAACTTGCGAACGAACTTTGACACCCATGAGGTCGTCGAAGAGCAGGATTTTCCCGGCGCACGCCGGCGACCCGCCGATACCGATGGTCACGGTTGGGATGCTCTCGGTCATCTGGCGCGCCAGTGGCTCGACCACGCCTTCAATCACGATGGCGAAGGCCCCCGCTTCTGAAATGGCACTGGCATCCGTCATCAGCACTTCGTCGGCACCCTCTGTTTAGCCCTGTACACGGAAGCCGCCCATGGCATTCACGGCTTGTGGCGTGAGGCCGACATGACCCATCACGGGAATGCCGCGTTGAACGAGAAATGCGACGGTCTCCGCCATATGGGCGCCGCCCTCCAGCTTCACGGTGCCGGCCTCGGTCTCCTTCATGATCCGGCTCGCGTTGCGGAATGCCTGTTCGGGGCTCTCTTCATAGGAGCCAAATGGCATATCCACGACCGCCAGTGCATTTCGTGTGGATCGCACCACGGCCTGTCCCTGCTGGATCATCGCATCCAGCGTCACCGGCACGGTGGTATCCGTTCCCAGCAGATTCATGCCGAGTGAATCACCGACGAGAATGAAATCGCAGTGGCGATCGATGATCTTTGCAACGCTCGAGTGATATGCCACCTGGGCGACGACTTTCTGGCCTCCCTTTTGGGGTGGCAATGTCGACGGCAGTCAGCCGCTTTACCTGGTCGTTGTCGCTCGGCATCATTTTCTCCGGCCGTCAATTTGTGCAAATCATCCTTCCGGCTGACAAAATAGCGGACCGGCGGTCACGTTTGTATCGGTCGAAAACAAGCTCCAACTGGAAAGACAGGTCCCATATGGATTACGAGAACGTACTCACCGAGATGGACGACGAACTTCTGATCGTCACGTTGCACTGGCCAGAGCGGCACAATGCCTTGAATCACCAGATGCGGGTGGACCTGCTGGATTGCGTGCGCCGCGCCGAAGTCGATGACGCGGTGAAAGCCATCGTCTTCACGGGCTATGGCGAGAAATCATTCTGCGCGGGGGCCAACATACCAGAGCTCGAAGAGCGGACCTTGGTCACCGAGATGGGACCATCGGCGACCTTGCGAAAAGACCTGCCCACCACGATCGAGCGATTGGGCAAGCCGACGGTCGCTGCGATCAACGGCTATTGCTTCGGTGCGGGTCTAGAGTTTGCCATGGGCTGCACCGTGAGGATTGCCAGCGACAACGCCCGGCTCGCGCAGCCGGAGATCAACCTGGGACAGATTCCCGGCAGTGGCGGAACCCAGCGTCTTTACCGGTTCGTCGGTCTGAGCTGGGCGATGCAGCTGGTGCTCACGGGCCAGCGCATCGACGCCGAAACCGCGGCCTCGATCGGCCTGGTGACGGAAGTGATGCCCCAGGCCGATCTGCTGCCTCGGGCGAAGGAGCTCGCACGCACATTGGGTTCACAAGCGCCCCTAGCCTTCGTCTCCGGGCGTGATGCCGTCTTGCGGTCGACGGAATCCGACTTGCTGACCGGCATCGATTACGAGCGCAAGCTCTATGCAATATGCATGGCGACGGAGGATGTGCGCGAAAGTATGGCCGCTTTTGCTGAGAAGCGTGAGCCTGAATACAAGGGGCGTTGATGAAGCCGACCCATATCGATCAAGAGCAAGTCAACGCTTACCTTGGTGCCGGCCACTGGTCCCGCGAGACCATGGTCGACCGGTACACCAGTTATTCCCGCGATTTCCCCGATAAGGTCGCCTGTCGAGACACAGAAACAGAGCTGACCTGGCGGGGCCTGGATCAGATCACGACGCGGATCGCCGCCAACCTGATAGCGCTTGGTCTTCGGCGCGATGCCCGAGCCCTCGTGCAGATTCCCTCTTCGAGCCGCGAGATGGTCCTTCGCATGGCGTTGAAGAAGGCCGGAATCCTGGGCTGTTTTGCGCCCATGCAGTGGCGCCGCCGCGAGCTGACCTATACCTGCGACCAGATCGATCCCAGTATCGTATTCGTCCTGCCCGGCACGATGAACGAAGACCAACGGCTTTGGCTCGATGAAACCTGTGCGGACCGGACTGGTCTCGAATTTCTAGCGAGTGTCTCCACAGCGCCCTCGGACGGTTGGGTGGCATGGTCAGATCTTGCTGATTCAATTCCGGATGAAAGCGCCGTCGGTCGGATCGCGGACCGGCAGTTCAAGTTTGATGAGGTGTCGCTGATCACGGCCTCGAGTGGAACCAGCAGTCTCGCCAAACTGAACGAGTGGCCGGAGGGAGCCCAGCTCTGCATCGGGCGCGCAACCGTCGAACGCCTGGGAGTCCGCGAGGACGACAACATCGGAATGTTCGCGCCCATGTCGGGCGCAGCAGGCGTACTGGTGTGGGTGATGTCCGGTGCGACATCCTGCACGTACACCTTCCCCAGCGGCTTCAATGCGCCCGACCTGTTGCGGCTGGTTGAAGAGACCAGGATCACCGTGGCGACGACGGTTCCCGTTATCCTCGCGCGCCTGGCGCAGGAGGATCTGGGTTCGTTCGACCTGAGCTCGTTGCGCGCCATCCGGGTGGGGACCGGGGTCGCCAGCCTCGATGCGGCGCGCCAGATTGAAAGCCAGACCGATTGCCGTGTTGTCGTCGCGTCCGGTGCCATGGAATGCCCGGGCTTCGGCCACGCGAACTTCGATGAGCCGGCGGAACAACGCCTCGACGGCAGTACGGGTCTCCCCCTCCGGGGCTGCCGGTTGCGGATCGATGACGACGAGGGAAACGAACTGCCGGCTGGACAGATGGGTCATGTCAAGGTGTCCGCGCCGTTTGCCTCATCGGGCTACTGGAACGAACCCGAAGCGACGGCCAGGGTGTGGACGGGCGGCTGGTACACGACTGGGGACATGGGCGCCGTCGACGAGGATGGCAGGCTGACGCTGTTGGGGCGCGCCAAGGAAGTCATCAACCGCAGCGGACATAAGATATTGCCGATCGAGGTTGAACAGGAGATCGCCAAGCACCCGGACGTCTTTCAGTGTGCCGTCGTGGCCGCGCCCGATGCCGAATACGGCGAAGTGCCCTGGGCGTTTGTGCAGGTCCGGAAAGGCAAATCACTGAGCCCAAAGGCCCTGGTAGACGTGTTGCGGTCGGAAGGGCTGGCAACTTACAAGATACCGGCGCGATTCATCCAACTGAGTGAATTTCCCAGGGTCGGAGGCAACAAGATCGACAAGAAGCTGTTGCTCGACATGGCGCCGGCTGTCGAAGGCGCGCGGCACGGTTAGGTTTGAGAGCTGATTATTGACGCAGGAATTGGAAATGGAGATGAGGCTTTGACGATCGAGGTAACGGAAGATCTTCACGGCAAGAGTTTTGACGGTTTTACGGTCGAGGTCGATGCCGGTCAGCAGCGGGGCGACATCATTCTCGACCGCGGCGACATGAACACCATCGCGATGGGCCAGCGCGAAGAATTGCGTGCCGCATTTGAAACCCTCGATCGCGATGACCGTGTGCGGGTCATTGTGCTGCGCGCGGTGGGACCCAATTTCTCGTCGGGGGGATATATCAAAGGCTTCCTCGAGGCATCGCCCGAGCACGTGTCGAAACTCGCGGACAACATGGCCGCGCCGACGCGCTGCGAGAAGCCGGTGATTGCCGCCAACCGTGGATACTGTTTTGGTGTCGGGTTCGAGGTGTCACTGGCCTGTGATTTCCGAATTGCCTCCGAGACGGTGAGCTACTCGCTCCCGGAACAGAAGCTCGGACAGATTCCGGGCTCCGGTGGCTCGGCGCGCCTGCAGAAGATGATCGGTATCACCCGGACCAAAGACATTGTCATGCGTTCCAAGCGGATATCCGGTCAGCAGGCGTACGACTGGGGGATCATCACCGAGGTCGTCCCGGACGATGAGCTGGAGTCAGCGACGGACGCGCTAGTCACCGAATTGTGTACGTTCGCACCACTCGCTCAACGGACAGCCAAGCGGTTGCTCAATGAAACCGAAGACATGTTCCTGTCCCTGGCCATCCAGGCCGAAGGTCACTGTTATTCGCGGCTGCGGCAATCGGACGACTTCAAGGAGGGAGTCGAAGCCTTTCACGAAAAGCGCAAGCCGGAATTCAAGGGGTACTGACCGACGCGTTTTCGATTGTCGCCCGACGCCACTTCATTTCCCGCTTCACCTCTGGCAGATCTTTCGTTTCAGCCGAGCGCGTGATTGGCTTTCGTCGGGGCTCTTCTTCTTCTTTTTCTTCGATGCTGTTAATCACGTATCGCTTGTCGCTGTATGAAACATCGACATGATGCGCGATGACGTAGCCGAACAGCCGGCGATGCTGGCCGATCTCACCGGAGACCTCATAGACGGTTCATACCCTGGTAGAAGGCGCTCTTTATCGCGACGCGCACGTCCTTGCACTTCCAGACGTGCTTCCAGCTTCCAAAGCCATAAGAGCTGTAGTCGTCCGGCCCTTCATCGGTGTTGATGATGTCGACCGTAAGGCCATCCAGTGACGTCGGTGACCCCTGCACGAACACGTTGAACTGGTGGTAGTCCTCGCAGGGCATCTCGCGGAGATCATCCGCCAATGCAGAGTTGGCTCGCTGCGTCCTGATCCGTGCGGGTCGGTAGGGCGATGCGGCATCCGTCGATTCCGCAGCATCGACCCGGACGAGAATGTTTCCCATGGGGTCGGAGACCATTGTCCGAGGTCGTGAGGCGTCAGCGGTCATTCTAAATCGGCTACGGACTAAAGCAAGAAGCAGTGCTAGTTCAAAGGTTATTGTTGAGGTGTTTGAAACCTATGAGAGAAGTTTTGACGTTGAGGAAGACATCGTCGAGTTACTGAGTAGCGTGATAATTGATCTGATGAGCAGGAACGGGTCGGGGTATGACAGCTTTCTTCTCCTCGAGGCGCTGGAGGCCCAACGCACAGAGTTGATGTTGGAGCGAGAAGATTTGATTAGTGATTTCGGTGAATTGGTAGCCGACAATTAATTCTGAGATTGTTAACCCTCATCGCTCCGCAATGAGTTCAGCGAGTATTTGTCTGCGAGTGTATTTGTGATGCCGTAGAAGGGCCGTCACTGGACCGGGCCTTTCTCCACTCCCACGGCATCACGAACTCACTTGCCCAGATCCCAAGCCGTTCTAAACTCGCGAATCTTTCTGCGCGAATGTAATCGTGGCTGTACTCGACATACGCTAATGCCCAACCGTTGTGGACTAGCCACTCGCTGATGTCGGTATCCTCGACGTAGCACTTGGCGATGATACGTCTGAAGCGATCCCTATCCTGCTCCACACACCTGACAGGCTTCTGGTCGATCTTATCGTTCAGGGCGCGGGTTGCCTCCCTCCCGCAGCGCCAATCCACACCATCACGCTTGCAGATCTGTTTGTGCTCAGGAGCGTCTATGCCCTGGAGGCGGATACGCTGGCCTGATACCTCAATGGTGTCGCCGTCGATAACGCGAGCAATGCCGCTATACTGATCCGCGATCGCACACTCGCCCCAAATCACCGTGAGAAGTGCGGCGGTAAGATTTCTATAACCCATAATTTGAGAGCAAGTGTTCACGGAGGCTTGTTATACCTACAGAAGCCGATTCGGAGAAATCTCATGATACGAAGGATTTCTGGAACTTGCTGGAAGATGTCAATAGGAACGATCTGGAGCTTGCAAGATTGGGCGGGATTATCGCCGGGATCGGTTATGGAATTGTCATTAAAACTGCAATGGGAGGGGCGTTCGGCGCAGGCGCACTATCGTATGCCACCGCGGTAGCTATTTGTCTTGGGATGCCGTCCGTTAGCTAGGACTCAATGATCCCATACCCGTCAATAGACGGTGGTACCCACGACACCGTCACCGGCTCCACACCGGGCGGGATCTGATCGCTATACTTGGCCTTGATCACCCCTTCGTGCGTTTCGCCGCTATGAACGTCTACCCACATCACCTCGTATTTCGGTGATACCGACTGCTTCTCCAACCGAGTGAGCCGCGTCTTCAGCGTACGGCGCACTGCTGTGCCTCCAGGGCTTCGAGACGGCGCTCCAGTTCTTCGACTTCAAACGTCCGCCGATGCGTTTCCAGCAACGACGCCACGGCCTGTCCTTCCGCTGGTGCTAGCTCACCATCTGCAACAGCCGCCACCACCCGTGCAATCGCTTTCAAAGAGTCTTTAGAGCCTCCCAGAGCGGGCAGATCAATTTCTAAGGTTCGTTCCCGCCTAACCGGCACTATGCGACTCAGACAGAGCCTGAGGGCCACCAAATCGCCCTCCAGTGCCAGATCGATACACTTGCGTGTAAAATCGTTTCCGCTTAGCCCTCAAGCAATGCTTCAGCAGCAACCGTGGCCTTGTTACGGGCACCCTTCGGGCGTCCAGTCGGGTTGCCGCTCTGGCCGGGTTTATACCGGGTATCTTTCTCACGCATTCCTGCTACCAATCTGTTTTTTCAGGTTATTGATCTTGTCGATCAATATTGGCATCCCCCCAATCGAGTTAGTCCACTCCAGGCATTTGCGTTTCCAACTCAGGGACCTACTTCAGTGCTACTGGTATTTCTGGCAATGGAATTGGGCAGCTTGCAGTTTGTGAATTGCCAGCCTCTACTTCAGCGAGTGTCTTTTCATCAACATCCGTAAGAAACGTCGCATGGAACCGGTTGACCATATTGCTGTATCCGACGGTCAGGCAGATATCGATAATCTGCTCCTTGCTGAAGTGGCGTTCCAGATTCCCGTAAGTGATGTCATCAATCGGCTCCAGTCGCGTTGACTTCTGCGCATAACGAATAATGGCAGCTTCAGTCTCAGTATAAATCCCATCCGGAAGTGGGCTGTCAGTGAGATGACGCATTTTTTCGTCTGCCAATCCGAGCCCCCGACCGAGGGCGATGTGAGTAGGTATTCAATAGAAACAGTCATTAACTGACGTGGCTGTCAGATAGGCTAATTCTCCGTGCTGAGGCTCAAGCGTTGAATTGGTTCGATATACTGTCTGCGATAGAGAAAATAGAGCGTTTAATGCCGTTGGCCTGTTCGCTAATGCCCGGTAAATATTAACAATACGTCCACCTCGTGCCCTGCCCGCGGCTAATAAGGCTTCGTGCACCTCAGCATTTATGGATGGATCATTCTCATCTATGAGTGGAATACGTGCCATATCTACCTTTCTATTTCAGTGTGAGAGGCCGATATCCATTTGGTTAAATCTAATTATCTTAGAGATAATCTCGAATGGACTCTTGAGTGATAGTCCATAATTTATGCTCCGGTTGAGTCTATTTTCTTACGCAATATTTATCGTTTACCAGTACTAAAATCGCCCCCTTGGTGGAGATATATAAGGACTTCGTAATTCAGGGGTAGCGGCATAATTCAAATGCCGCAGTAACACTGGGTTGCTGGAATCTGGGTAGACAGCATTACCCATCTGGTACACTTGTTTTCAGGTGTCTTATTTAATTTCCGAAGGCGTCTAGCCTTCCGGTGAGACTTTCTTTCTTCTCTCCAATTAGAGATATCCTCGACAGTTATTACCTTCCATTCATTCGTTGGCGCGGCAAGTTCCCTGTCCGCAATCCAAGTCAGACGGAAGGTTGATGGCTGGTTAGTAAGATTGCGGCGTCCGCCACGTTTCGCCCGTATAAGCCCAAGGAATTCTGCTTCATTGATTGCCTCACCTATGTGGCACGGCGTCAGTCCATATTCCGCAAGCTGATTATGCGTAGCCATCAAGGCACTGTTCTCATATCCCGCGTGGTTGCTGTGTTCGATTAGCAGGAAATCGATCAACTTTCGGGTATTGACGGACATCGCCCACCATGAGGCGCTATATAACAATCCCGTTGCAAGCCATACCCATGGTTCGTCCCTTGGAGGGCCAAAGAGCCTTCGCTCCTTTTTAGTAAGGAACCTCCCGGGCTTCACAGCAAGTCACTCTTTCCAAGGCTGCCCAGCTCATCGTATGAAATTTATCGACTCACCAGAACCACTCATCCTCGTGAAGTCGAAATCCTGCTCCCTGGCACGGAGCCAGTTTTCCAGCGCCTCGCGTCGGTAAATTGGCTTCCTGACTACGACAGTTCGTGGTGGGCCTCTTCGGTTGCATGCCCAGACACGAAGTGTCTAAACCTTCACTGCAAGGTGGGCTGCTGTTTCTTTTTCGCTGTAATAACCCTCTGGTGTGTTTACGCTGGAGACATCTCTGACAACCTTTCTGTTGAAATCCGACACACCACTTACATCACGATTAATCCGCCTCCCAGTAACAACGCTTAAATTTTCAACCTGAGATCTTCATGGCCGATGAGATAGATGCCGGACAGAAACAGGTAGACTTAGAAAGCCATAGACAGTACGGAAAAAAATATCCAAACCCTGGACAACTCAGGACTGGATTTTCCGCCACATTCTCTGCCAAGCTTCCCCTATGAAACAATCGACCACCATCCCCTACCTGTAACAGCTAAGGAGTTGTCGATGGCACTTATCGAAGCTGGCACCAAGGCACCTAGTTTCACTTTAAGTAACCAGGACGACGTAACCGTGAAGTCAGCCGATTTCACTGGCCAATATATACTTCTTTGGTGGTACCCAAAGGCGAGCACACCTGGGTGAACTAAAGAGGGCATTGGGTTCCGTGATCGAATCCAGGATTTTAACAAGGCAAATACTACCGTGCTGGGAATCAGTTTTGATTCTCCCGCGGCCAATAAGAAGTTTCGCGATAAGTACGAGTTCCCCTTCGATCTTCTTTGCGACATCAGCAAGGAAACGTCGATCGCGTTCGGGGTAGCTGATGCAGATTCGCGTTCGGCAGCCCGCAAGTCTGTTCTCATCGCGCCCGATGGCACAGTTGCCAAATCGTACAACACTGTGAAACCGGTGGAGCACCCAGATCAGGTTCTATCTGATCTGAAGAATCTTGGCTGATGCACTATCGGTAGAAAGTAAAAACCCCGGCGCTGGAAGCGGCGCCGGGGTTTTTTATTCAAATTTTCACCCTAAGCCGATTAGAGGACTTCAAGAGCAGAGAAATGCGAAAGCGCAGCACACTGTGTTGCCACTTTCCACAGGTCGAGGTCTTCTTGGCCTCCGCGTACCTTGCTAGTCCTTTCAGTTTTGTAAGAGCGTCGCTCAAGTGAATGCCGTGAGGATCCACAATGTCGGCCACAATCGTTCCATCAGGTAGTTCAGAAAAGAATATGAAGTCCGGCCTGACGATCTTAATTTCAGTACCATCTTCATATGTGACGCCGAGAGAATCCTGACTTGCTCGCGACGGATTGCGATACCACGCAATCGTTCCGTTACGGCCCAACTCAACCGTAGGAACCTTCTCTTCCCATGAAGAATTTTGGCTCTCTGGAAAAAAACCGTCCTCGCCGCAGAGCAGATGTTTAATTCTACGGCATTCAGAGTTAGCATTTCTGGATGCGCACTCTCCTCACCGCCCTGACCGCACTCTTGTTGTTCGCCACGCCCGTGGTGGCGGGGGACCAGGAGAAATTTCAAGACGCGCTGATAGCGTACCAAGCAGGTAATTACCCGAAAGCCTTTCGGCTCTATAAGCCGCTTGCCGAGCGGGGATATGTAAGTGCGCAGCATAATCCCGGCGTAACTGTGGATACCTTGCACGTTTCTCGCTCGAACCGCCAAGTCCAACTTGTGCAATTACAAACCAACAGTCAGGTTGAGGTAACAACCAATGACCCGGTCAATAAGAGGTGGGGTGAACCAATCGGCCGAGTAGATAACGTTGAAGGTATGGCATTTATTGTACGCTTGGATGATGTGACGATACCGGCGGTATCTGAAATGGAGGTTTTTCTTGGTGATACTGTTAAAACGACGGACAATAGCATTGTAAGTGTAATATTCGTCGACGAAACGAGATTTGCCCTTGGTGAAAAGGGCCAGATGGTAATAGATGAATTAAGTTTTTCGCCTTCATATAATAAAGGAATTTCTATTTTTAGTGTTGTTCAGGGCGTTTTTAGTTTTGTATCTGGAAAAATTGCAAAAACGGGCACTGACTCAATGTTGGTCAAGATGCCTGTTGTGACTATCGGTATTAGGGGTACGAAGGTAGCTGGTCGGGCGGCAATTGAGGGTAGTGAAAATTCTGTCACGCTTCTTCCTGAGGAGGATGGCTCGGTAGGAGAAATTAGTGTGCAAAATTCAGCGGGCATCCAAATTCTGAGCCAACCTTTTCAAACAACAAAAAGCACTAGCGTCTCTCGGGCCCCAACCCTTCCTGAGATCATATCCAAAGGTGCGGTTGAGCGTCTTTATGGCACAGTAAGTCAAGTTGTCAGTCCTCGTGCCACAACTGGAACCAAAATTCAAAGAGATAACGCGAGGGGTTCTAACGTTGGGAAAGCATCAGGCCTAGACGAAGAACAGGCAAAAAAGTTTGATCAAAACAAAGAAGATTCAAATAATAAAAGTGAAGAGCAGAACGAAAATATAGAGCCGCTTGAGGAAGAGGAGCTAGAAAAGGGAGATGAAGCGCAAGGCCAGAGCGAAGAGTCCGGGCCCAGTCAAGGTGTAGGAGAAGACCTTAAGGGAGAAGCGCAAGAAGAGGCTGATGCTACTACTGATGGGGAAATGGATTCTGAGCGTGGTACAGAGGTGAGTCCAGAACAAGGTGAGGAGAAGTGGAAAAATAACGGAAAGGAGACAACAAAAACAAAAGATACCCAAATCCAGTCAGATAAATCTAATGATGCTAGTTCTAATCAATTATTCGAGTATATCTGTTCCTATGATTCTCTGTGTGATGGTGGGGACCCGAACTGGAAAGGGTGGGGAGTTCTAGTCGGGGTTATCCTATTATTTTGTGGGTTCATAATTATTTTCGTACTTCTCTTACCCTAAATTTCATTTCACTTGGAGATAGGAGATCGCTGCAACCAGTGACATTCACTTTGGCAAGTACCATGCCCTTGTCATTGGCAATAACGACTACCAACACCTCGATGATCTAAAGACAGCCATTGCTGATGCCAAGGCCGTTAAGGAAGTGCTGGTCAATGACTACGGCTTTGACACCAAGCTTCTGCTGAATGCCACACGGGATGATCTTCTAGAGGCGTTGGATGGTTACAGAGAGCGCCTTAAATATGATGACAACCTGCTGATCTATTACGCAGGTCATGGCATCCTTGATGAAACACAAGACCGGGGCTACTGGCTTCCTGTCGATGCAAACGAAGACACCCGATCCCGGTGGGTTGCTAATGACGACATAACAGCAAACCTACGATCCATATCTGCCAAGCACATACTTGTAGTGGCTGATTCTTGCTACTCGGGAACACTTACTCGCAGTATCTCTATAAAGCCTCAGGCACAATCTGAGAGAACGGCTCTGATCAAGCGGCTCG
>CEUN01061988.1_pt1 | contig 11417 bp, 11 predicted proteins | sample 361501 | NCBI WGS metagenome assembly CEUN01 (sample SAMEA2622801, study PRJEB7988) | marine metagenome | biome: marine biome (ENVO:00000447); feature: marine epipelagic mixed layer (ENVO:xxxxxxxxx); material: "saline water (ENVO:00002010), including plankton (ENVO:xxxxxxxx)" | depth 120 m | reverse complement strand
TCGGGCGACTTCACATGATCGGCCCAACCGTCAATCAGCCAGTTGAGGTCGTCCTGGATCGATTGGACATATTCGACGTCTTCCTTCACCGGATTGGTGTCATCCATGCGGAGGTTGCAGACGCCATTGTTCTCGCGGGCGATGCCGAAGTTCAGGCAGATGGACTTGGCATGTCCGATGTGGAGATAGCCGTTGGGTTCGGGCGGGAAACGCGTGACGATCTTCTCGTGTTTGCCGGCTTCGATGTCCGCAGCAACCATTTCGCGAATGAAATCCAGCGATTTCTCATCAGCTGCGGAGTCCGGTTTATCGGTCGCGTTCGACATGGCGGGGAGTTGTGCCGGAATTCGCCCGCTTTCGCAAGACGGACGGAGCGACGGAGCCTCTGAGTGAGATTCTCACATTTTCGTACCGACGCATTGAAGATGGTGTTGTTCGCAGTTTGGCCTTCGGGCATCTTTCAATCGTGACGTTGAAGCAACACATTCATGAACTGGTTGTTGAACTGCCGGACGATTCGCCGATTCTGGTTGAAGTGAATGAAACGCTGAGACTGAATCAAGCCATTGGGGAAGCGATGGATGATTCACGCGAGGGAAGGACCATTGAGACACACGATTTTTTGAAGCGGTTGGAGGAGCGATGGCCGAAGAACAATTCCGAGTGATCTTCACTGAACGCGCTGGGGCCGACCTGGAAGACATTGTTGGCTATTGGAGTGACAGGAACGATCCGGAGCGCGGGGTGCAATATGCCCATGATCTTCCCCATGAAGCGGTTCGGACCCTGAGCAGACCCAGTGAGGCACGCAGCGGTGGATATCTTCTGCGTTCGGACTATCCGGAGGTGGAGGAACTGTCGGTGTTCAAGCGTTCATACCGAATTCTATATCTGGTCAAGGAGTCGGAAGTGGAGGTCGAAGTTCTGCGTTTTTGGCCCAGCCGACGAGATGAACCGTTTCAGGGACGGCAACGACGTTGACACCGGGCGAAAGAGCTTTCGAACAGACAGCAGCTAGTGGTTGTGACGTGGGATTTGATCTGTGACGTTGCGATACTTGGGCGCGAATTCAAGACAGGCTCCGGTTTCATATTGGCCGACGCAGCCGCGATACAGTTCCTGCCAGGGGGTGTGGTGTTCGATTTTCGGCTCGACGAAATTCTCTCGACGTTCTGCAAGATCCTCATCGCTGATGAGCAGATCCACGCGACACTCATTCAGGTCCACGCAAACACGATCTTCGGTTTCGAGGAGCGCGAGATTTCCTCCCGCTGCTGCTTCCGGACTGATGTTCAAGATGGACGGGCTGTCGCTGGTGCCGCTCTGTCGCCCGTCACCGAGGCACGGTAGCTTGTCGATGCCCTGTTTCACCACATAGTCGGGCGGTAGCATGTTCACGACTTCGCCTCCTCCCGGATAACCGATCGGTCCGCACCCACGGATGGCAAGGATGCAGCTTTCGTCGATGTTCAATTCCGGGTCGTTGATTCGGGCGCGATAGTCTTCATAGCTGTCGAAAACGATCGCCCTGGCTTCAAAAGTATTCTCCGAGCCGGGGTTGGAAAGGAAGCGTTCGTGGAAGTCGTCGCTGATGACGCTGGTCTTGATCAGGGCGGACTCGAAGAGGTTTCCGGAAAGGACAAGGAAGCCGGCTTTGTCTTTCACCGGCGAGTCGTATGGTTGAATGACTTTTTTGTTCTCGCTGGATTTGCCTTCGCAGTTCTTGGCGATCGATTGTCCTTTAATCGTTAGTGCGTCGCGATGAAGGCGGTCTTTGGCGAGGAGTTCATTTACCACGGCCGGAACTCCGCCCGCGCGATGGAAGGCTTCTCCAAGGAATTCTCCCGCGGGCTGGCAATTCACGAGCAAGGGCACGTCATAGCCGTACTCCTGCCAATCCTTCGTGCTGAGTTCCACACCGATGTGACGGGCGATTGCGTTCAGGTGAATCGGACAATTGGTGGAACCGCCGATCGCGGTGTTTATGACGATGGCATTCTCGAAGGCTTGGCGCGTGAGGATCTTCGATGGACGCAGGTCTTCGTGAACAACATCCACGGCGCGCCGGCCGGTTTCGTATGCCATCTGCGAGCGTTCGCGATAGGGAGCAGGAATTGCCGCGCAACCGGGGAGTGACATTCCCAACGCCTCGGCGAGGGAATTCATCGAGAGTGCCGTACCCATGGTGTTGCAATGGCCAAGGCTGGGAGTAGAGGAACAGACAAAGTCGATAAAGCCCTGGTAATCGGTTTCACCTGCCTGCAGACGCCGGCGTCCTTCCCAAACTGCCATGCCGGATCCGGCGAGTTTTCCATCGAACCAACCATCGAGCATGGGGCCACCAGAAAGGACAATTGCCGGGGTATTGGTGGTGGCCACGGCCATGAGACAAGCCGGTGTGGTCTTGTCGCAGCCGGTCATGAGCACAACGCCATCGATGGGGAATCCATGGAGAACTTCAACTAGGCCGAGATAGGCGAGATTGCGATCCAAGGCCGCGGTCGGGCGTCGGCAGCTTTCCTGCAGGGGATGCACCGGGAACACAAAGGGCAATCCGCCCGCATCGCGTATGCCAGCCTTAACGCGTTCGACGAGATCAATGTGAATTCGATTACAAGGGGTCAGATCGCCTCCTGTCTGCGCAATGCCGATCACCGGTTTGCCGGACTGCATTTCTCCCGGCGTGAGCCCGTAGTTGGTGAATCGCTCCACATAGATGGCCGTCATGTCCGGTTCTTCCGGATCATTGAACCAATTGGAACTTCGCAGCTTGCGTGGTTTCTCGTCAGACATGCTCAGCGACGAAACACGGGAGCGGACGGAATGGCGATTCCTTTTTTGGACGGACTTGACCTTACGAAGCCTCGCTTGAGAGCGAATTCAAGCCTTCCACCCGATAGGCTTTGATCTCCTTGGAAAAGCCTTTGATCTGCATGGGGTCTTTCTCACGCCGGCAGAGAGCGCCACCGGCAAGGCCCGGCTGGTTGGTGGTGGCTATCAGGAGAAACCCGGCGCCTTGAGCTGCTTCAGCGCGCGAATCGCCTTGGTCTTGACTTTGAAGCCCTCGAAGTGCTGGGGCACAGCTTGATGGCGGCCGTCCCTCTCGAAGAATACTGCCGCTTTCATGCCACACCCTTCAGCACATATGCCGCCGTTGTTGTTCTTGCGAACGAATCCAAGGTGCAAGTCTGAGAATGCCCGGGAAGAATCTCCGCACGAGCGGCGTGCAAATGACGCCCCGTTCCGCAATGTCTGGAATCGGATTGGGAGCAATTCCCCGATTCAATTACTCCCTGATCATCTCCATCAGCCCCAGCTCGGCGTCGTAGACGTACCTGAATCCCTTAGGGGCAGGAGGAACTTTATCCACAACCCCGGCGGAGACGAAGTCATCCCAATCCTTGGGTTCGCGTCCTTTCGCCATGCGAAACTTGGCGCTGACTGCCTCGGTGAATTCTGGAGGAAAGGTAAACTCCTCGGATTCAGTGTCTTGCCCGCCTTTCTTCGCCACGCCCGGAATGGAGGGGATCTGTGCTTCCGGCTTGGATTTGGGAATCACGGGGATGGACTGTTCGATAATGGCATTCATCGCGGTTTCGTTGTCCTGCGATTGTTCCACTTGTTGCTGCCCACGCATGAGCCAGAATCCGAGCAGGAGAACAACGATGATCCAGAACACCGGCTTGCGAACCAGGGTCAGGATCAACAATACCGGGTAGAAGATAAGTTTGGTGGTGGTTTCGTTGCTCATGGTATCTCGATGGTCGCGTGCTCGCGAACCCAGGTGAGATCGCGATCGTTGGTGCGCGTGCCGGTGGCGTGTTTCGGCCAGGAGGCCTCGATCCAACGTTTCACCGTGGGATCGCCCGCGGTGGTCTCCTCGTACCACTTCTTGTATTCCACGTGGCCGTCGGCGAAGGAGAAAGTGCCACCGTAGTTGTGATGACTGGCGGGAAGATTGATCCAGGCGTTTTCTTCCATGTTGATCATCATCATCGGCCAACAGATGTACTTCTGGTTCTGATCGGCAAAGACGAATAGATGATCGGGTTGGACGATCTCCGGTTCGTGTTCGAATACCCGGTAGGTCGTATCGTGCTGCGTTCGCGGACGTCCCATGTATGCATTCATGGAATAGGAACGGATTGCCTCGTAGCCGTCGATGCGTTCACGATTGGATGGGCACTTGTAGATCTGGACGTTTCCAACATACGACGAGAACGCCGAGTATTGGTGATTGGTGAGATACATCCTGTTGGTCATCGCTCCCTTGTTCGGGTGGCCCATGCCGGTCACCCAAGGAATGACTCGCTCACCCTGGACCCGATACGAGTGGCTGGGCACGAGGCGATCGTTGTTGTCTCCGGACCAATGCGTCCAGGTGGTGATGAGCTGTTTCTGGTTGTTGATGCACCCGGTCTTTTGCGCCGTGCCCTTGCTGCGTCCAACCGCCGTGAGCAACAATGCGGCAATAATCGCAATGATCCCGATCACGACGAGCAATTCGGTCAGTGACAGGGCTTGCGGGTCATCAGGCCATTCGTGGTGGTTCAGTTGCATTCTCGTGTTGGCATCCTTTGATCGGCGAAGTTCCGCGGGAAGCTATCCGAATGGGTTGGGAATAGAAACGGAATTGCGGCCAATGCAGGCGGCAGGCGGGGCACGGGCGTTCAATTTCATCGCGAAACTTGCCTCGCGAACGATTTTGCGATTTGCCTCAACCTCCGGCGCTTTGGCATAACTGCGCGACATGCATCAGTTTGGCTACAAACGCGGCAGGCTATATTGCGAGCAGGTGTCCGTTGAGGCGCTTGCCAAGGCGCACGGTACGCCTCTCTTTGTTTACTCACAGGCCACGCTTGAGGATCATTTTCAGAAACTCGATGACGCTCTGTCTCCGGTCGATCACCTGATCTGCTACGCCATGAAGGCGAACAGCAATCTCGGCGTCATGCGCACCTTGGCGAATCAAGGAAGCGGATTTGACATCGTCAGCGGTGGAGAACTGCTCCGCGTCATCGCAGCCGGTGGCGATGCGAAGAAATGCACCTTCGCCGGCGTGGGCAAGACAGAGGACGAAATCGAGCTGGCACTGCGCAAAAGAATCTACTGCTTCAACGTCGAGAGTGAGCCGGAGCTTCAGCGGATCAGCAAGGTTGCCGGACGATTGAAGAAGAACGCGCCGATCGCCATTCGCGTGAATCCGAATGTCGATGCCAAGACCCACGCAAAGATCACGACCGGCACGTACGAGAACAAATTCGGCATTCCGTACGAGAAGATCGAAAGCGTCTATCGCAAGGCAGCCAAGCTGCCGAACATCTGGTTGCGCGGCGTGCAGATGCACATCGGTTCGCAGCTGACTTCCGTGCAACCCTTTGAAGATGCGGTCGCGAAGATGATCCCATTGGTGCAACGCCTGAAAAAGCGTCACAATCTGGAGTTCTGCAGCATCGGAGGCGGACTTGGAATTGTCTACGAGCCGGCACTCGCAAGTGGCGACGAGAAGTGGTGGAAGTCCAAGGACGCGAAGGGGATACTGACGCCCGCCGAATACTCGCGTCGCTTGATCCCGCTTCTGAAGCAACTGGACATGCGCATCGTGATCGAGCCCGGGCGTTTCATCGCCGGCAATGCAGGGGTCCTCGTGACTCGCGTCGAGTATGTGAAGAAAACGGCACACAAAAATTTTGTGATCGTGGATGCCGCGATGAACGACCTGATACGGCCGGCGTTTTACGAGTCTTACCACGAGATCCTGCCATTGAAGCAGGGCAAGGGTGGCAAGATTTCCAGCGACGTGGTTGGACCGATTTGCGAGTCGGGCGATACGTTCTGCAAGGATCGGCTTCTGCCGCGCATCAAAGAAGGCGACTACGTGGGGATGCTCAGTTCAGGTGCCTATGGATTTGTCATGGCCTCGACGTACAACTCCCGGCCGCTTGCAGCGGAGGTGTTGGTCAACGGCAAGACGTCGGCCGTGGTTCGCAAGCGGCAGCCGGTGAAGGAAATCTGGGCCGGTGAACATGTGCCCAGGTGGTTGAAGTGACGGGTGAAGATCAGAAGGGTCCAATGATGAAAGTTCGAATCCTAATGTCTCTGGCAGCGGGAATTGTCATGGCCGGTTGCGCGACTTTTGCCGGTCACGGCATCAGCACGGAAGTGAAAGTCCTGCGTACGGACCAACCGCAGGTGTTCGAGGCGCGCTTCTTGATCGCCGAAGGAAAATTTGAGGAACATACCGTTCTGGCCAGGCCACACATACGGTTTGAGCGCGGCAATCGGGCGGTGATGGAAGTCGGCAACGACGAGCGGCTGATCCGCGCCCAGATCTACGCGACCAAGAATGACGACGAATCACCGGCCTTTGTTTACCGCGTGACCATAGACGAAAACGGCAAGCGCAAGTATTATGATTCGAAGGTGGTTTACGTGAGTGAGCCAACGGAGAACTAATCGTGATTTACGACCAGTCACTGGATGACCTGCGACAGCGGGTCTGGAACGGCGAGCGAATCAACGCTGAAGAGGCACGCCGGCTGTATCATCTGCCGCTGGAGGAATTGGGCGTGCTGGCTGATCGCCGGCGCCAATTGGCGAAGGAACCCGACTTTGACGGACACGGCAACGACATCGTCACCTACATCGTCGATCGCAACATCAACTACACCAACATCTGCAACGTCTACTGCAAGTTTTGTGCATTCTGGCGATCGGAAAAGGCGGACGACGCCTATGTAATTTCGCATGAGGAAATCGACCAGAAGATCCAGGAAACCGTCGATCTTGGCGGAACGCAGATTCTCATGCAGGGCGGGCATCATCCGAAGCTGACCAAGCAGTGGTATCTCGATCTGCTCTCCCACATCCGCGACAAGTTCCCGACCGTCAACGTCCACGCCTTCAGTCCCAGTGAGTTTGTCGCCTTCTCGGAGTTTTTTGACGAACCGGTTGAGCAGATCATCCGTGACTTTCGCGATGCGGGTCTGGGCTCAATCCCAGGTGGGGGTGGGGAGATTCTCGTCGACCGGGTTCGCAATCGAATCTCGCCCTTGAAAGCGATGACCGGAGATTGGCTCGGCGTGATGGACACCGCCCATCGGCTTGGGCTCGCCACGACGATCACGATGATGTTTGGGCATGTGGAAACGCTGGACGAACGGATCGAACATCTCGAATGCACGCGTCGACAGCAGGACGCTTCATTGGCGCGCCTGAAGTCTGGTGAAACCGAACCCTTCACCGCGGACAAACCGGGCGGTTGTTTCAGCGCATTCATCTGCTGGAACTTCCAGGCCGAAAACACAAAGCTCAAGGCGCCGACGGTTGGCGCCAATGAGTATCTTCGAATGCAGGCGCTGGCACGCATCTATCTGGACAATATCCGGAACATTCAAAGTTCCTGGGTCACCCAGGGCTTGGAGATTGGCCAAATCGCATTGAAGTACGGGGCGAACGATTTTGGCAGCATCATGATCGAGGAAAATGTGGTGTCCAAGGCAGGCACGACGTTCCGCATGGGCGTGGAGGACATGCAGCGCCTGATTTCTGACATCGGCTACGAACCGTACCAACGGGACAACTGGTACAACCTGCTGAACTGACGGAGTTTGACTGATGCAGTGAAAATGAAGGCTCTGAGTTCATCGAATAACAAATCGTCCAAATCCGGCGAGGCGAAGCTGGGTATCCTCGCGGTGGTTGCTCTCATCGTATTGGCGCTGTTTATGATCAGGGGGCGAAAATCGGCGCCCGCGCCTCCAATACCTGAACCCGAAAGACCGGTCGAAATGCTGCTCGGCGATTTGAGGCGCACCAATGACGCGTGGTTTTTGGATGACGGCGTAACGCCGTTCACGGGCCTGGTTCTTGAGCGTTACGAGAGCGATCAGGTGAAGTCACGAACGATGGTCAGCAACGGAGTGTTGCATGGAATGTCCGAGGGATATTTCACCAATGGACAGATTCAGGTTCGCGAATTCTTCACCAACGGCGTGTCGCATGGCCTGCGGACAAAATGGAACATGGAAGGCGGTCTGGTCTCCGAAGGCGAAATCATCGCCGGCGAGTTTCACGGTGCGTTTCGGAAATTTCATCCCAACGGAGAGCTTTCGCAGGAAGTGATGCTTTCGAATGGAGTTCCACAGGGACTCTCCAAGTCCTTTTACGAGAGCGGCAATCTGAGGCGTGAGGTCGAGATGGCCGCAGGAAAAATCGTCAGCGAAAAAGACTTCGAGGACAAACCCTCGGGGGAGTAGTCACGTGAGCGGTCGGCCAATCAGGTCCTGCCGCATGTCCTTCAGGAACGGCAGCCCGGCCCGATACTCCCGCAGCAATTCAAAATCAAGGTCCACGCTGAGTACCTCTTCGCGATCGCCGGCATCGGCCAGAATCTCTCCATTGAAATCCGCAATGAGGCTGCGTCCATTGTAATTGAGATGCGGATCGGTTCCGCAGCGGTTCGAGGCCACGATGTGGCACTGGTTCTCAATCGCGCGGGCCTGCAACAATCGCACCCAATGCAGGATTCTCTTGTCCGGCCAGCTTGCCATCACCGTGATCAATTCCACGTTGGACTGTGCGATCAGCCGAAAGACCTCCGGAAAGCGCAAATCGTAACAGATGAACGGGGCCACCGTGACGCCGCACCAATCAAAGGTGACCGGCTCATTGCCCGCCGGATAGGCATCCCCTTCACCGCGCACATTGAACGGCTGCATCTTCGTATAGCAGGCGATTTCATCCCCGGCCGGTGAATGAGCTACCGATTGGTTCTGTCCTTTTCCATCGGGGCCGGGAGCCACGACGCCACCGACCACGTAGACGTCGTGTTCCTTGGCGATGCGTCGAATGAACTCACGCTGATTTCCCTTCTCCTCCACCGCTTGTTCCACGTTCATGGTGAAACCACACGCGAACATCTCCGGCAATAGGACCAATGAGTTACGGTCCGGCTGAGCGGCTTCCAACATCGATTCGATCTTGGCGAAGTTGGCAGGCTGATTTTCCCAGACGATGTCGAATTGTACAGAGTAGACTTTCATGAAAAAACTGAGAAGTCCGGGCACACAGCGTCGATCGACGTAACTCAGAAACCGCCCGGGTAACAAATCGTGCGAAACTCCGGAAGGCAGGCTTCACGAATGGAGTAGGAAGGTTGGGGATCTTTCGGGTCCAACTGTTCTCGCGGATTCCGGTAATCGAACCTGGAACGCCGATAAACCGCATGGCGCTGCTCGCGCACGCGATCCTCATCGTTGCCAGCCCGGGGATCGTTGGGAGCATCATAGAAATCCCAGATGCTCGCCGAGCGAAACTGTCCGCCAGGCAAACGGCGAAAGCCGGCTTGGATCGCCTTTAGCTTGTCGGCGAAGGCAAGTCCCCCGGCGATGGCGTTCGTGTTCCTGGTCGCAAACTTTCTCAAAGCCAACGCACTGACACCCGTCAGGTCGAAGTCCGGATTTTCGTGACTGGGTGCAACCAGCTGACCATTGTTGTAGGAGGGTGGACGAATGTCGGTTTGCTCGGAATGAGAATACACATAGCTGTTGGGCTTTCGCTCCCAAGTGTTCTCAATGACGGGATAAATGATATCGGGAGGCTCAACGGCGGGAACGTAGAAACCCGGAACTCCCTGCTCCACCCAAGGCTTCGGCATCAGTCGATCGGCCAGTGGCCATTGGGTGTACGTCATCGTCTCCATGGTAGACGGAGTGACTGTCGTCTGGTGCAGCAGGGGGGCGTCGGGTCCAAGTAGCCCCAGGCCTTCCAAGGTCTGCCGGATCAAGCCCGCGGTCGAAGTGGACGGGTCTTGCTTGTGCGGCAGCGAACTCGAATCGCGGATCACTTCAATCATGTGCGAGTCCGGCGCCGGTGAATGGGCGACGCTCAGCAACAACACACAAATCAGAAGTGAAATACTGAAGGCGGAATTCCGCATGACCGTGGCCGCGTATGACACACATCTCCTGCAAAAGCAATTGGATTTCAGATACTTACGTCAATGCGGCCTGCTACCGATGGTGAACGAGATTGGCAGCTAATATCGGTGGCCGGATTGAAAAGGCCCCATCCAGCTCGTCTGGATGGTGAAGAAGATTTCCACCGCAGGAATCAATCTGATTCACCATTGGCGTGAGGCCGGTGGGGTCTGCTCGATAAGCCTGCTCGCTAGCCAGTCTTTCTCACCCAGGCAAGCTCGGCGGGATCGGTCACAGCCAGCATGGTCGGAGTGCTCTATGGAATCTCGACAGACAGAATTCACTCAATTCGGGGGTAGCTCTCGAACCCGACCCGTCAATGCAGGGGCGATTGCAGGTGAGTGGTGGAGGGACGGGTACACGAGTCCGTGGGCGCGAAAACCGATGCGAGTATGATTTGACTCGTGTGGCGCGAGTAGACCTCGAACTCCATCGCCCAAGTTCCATGGACTATGGAGCGGTGCAAACCCGTAAGGATCGAATGTAGCCGTTCGGTCACGATTTGGTTGGTGTCACTTTCTGTCCGATCGCAACGGCCGTCGCCACCAGCGTGATGGAGATCCAGAACGTCGCCGACACCGCTTCATCCAAGATGAACCACGCCGCGGCCATGGTGGTTATCGGAAGGAGGTTTCCCCAAAGGAACACCCGGCTCATCGGCCAGAATCTCAGGGCGTGATAGTGCAGGCTGAAGGCGATCACGCCTCCGAAAACGATGCAGTAGGATTGCACGGTGAAGAGCCAGGGCGTGGCAATCATGGGCCGGGTCGCTGCTTCATAAAGCGCCCACGGGGACATCAGAAGTGCGGCGCGCCACATCGTGTGTCCGGTGACTTCGACTCCGCTCAGGTGTTTGCCCAATCCCTTGCATTGCCGCCCGAACATCACCCAGGCAAGCGTTGACCCGAGGGCAAGCAGATCGCCACGAATATCACCTCCAGCTTTGTCGAGGGCCGGAAGCAGAAGGATGCCCACGCCGATCCCTGCGAGACAGGCTGCAAAGTATTTTCGCGATCGCCTGCCTTCGCTTTTGAGTTCCAACAACACCGCCCAGACTGGTGAAGCAGCCAGGAACAAACCCACGCGAGCCGCCGTCGTGTAGACGAGCGCGTAGGAGAACAGCACAACGAAACATGCCTGCCAGGTGCCCGCCTTGCGCCAGATCTCCCAGTGCAGTTCGCGCGAGAGTTTCTTGGGTTCACCGAGCCACCGCGTCCATCGCAGAACGGCAAGCAGTATCGCACTGATACACATCATCCGTGTCACCGCCGTAAACATCGGTGGCCAGTTCTGCACCATGAAACGGATGGCCACGTTGTTTACGCCCCACAAAAGCATCGCCAAGCTGATGCCCAGTGTAATCGCGAGGTTGGAGCGCGTGTTCCACACGGCGGGAGTGAGAGGGAAGATGGAGAAAACGCCAAGGAGAAGATCACC
>CEUN01164238.1_pt1 | contig 11425 bp, 6 predicted proteins | sample 361501 | NCBI WGS metagenome assembly CEUN01 (sample SAMEA2622801, study PRJEB7988) | marine metagenome | biome: marine biome (ENVO:00000447); feature: marine epipelagic mixed layer (ENVO:xxxxxxxxx); material: "saline water (ENVO:00002010), including plankton (ENVO:xxxxxxxx)" | depth 120 m | reverse complement strand
TCCAAAAAGCCGGATGTATATGGATTATGATCCAGATAATCCGACGATGCCTCCCGACGACCCTGCTGCTAGCATCTATATGAAAGAAGTAGATGGGATGCAAGGCTATGAAGATTGGGGCAAAAATGGTGAGCTGGAATCCTTCGAGAATCCTGAATGGCGGAAACATTTGCCTCTTGCTGAAGATGGAAAGTTATATCTTGATAGCGACAAAGCTTTTGAATTGGCTTTATTGCACTCTCCAACCTATCAAGGTCAGCTGGAGCAAATGTACCTCTCTGCGTTAGATGTTAGCGCTGAGAGATTTGACTTTGATACTCAGTTCTATGGGGGCTATGGCGGGGACTATAGATCCCGAGGATCGGCTTTAACGGGAAGCCCGGCAACAGATTTAAGTCTGCAAACCCGCGGTATCCGAATGCGACAAAAATACGCCTCTGGAGCGACTGCACTAGTCAACTTTGCAAACAGTCTAATGTGGCAATTAAGTGGTCCAGATTCCTTCGGAACGAATACGTTACTCGATGTGAATATCGTTCAGCCTTTGCTTCGACAGGGTGGAAAAGATCGGGTACTGGAACGTCTAACCAGATCTGAGCGTCAACTCCTTTATCAAGTCAGGAGCTATCAGCGATATCGCAAAGGATTCTACATGGATATTACCACCGGTCAGGGAACTGGGGGAGTTTCACGTATCGGAGGTCTGTTTGGAGGTTCTGGTCTTTCTGGGTTTACCGGCGTAGGAAGCGGTGGCTTCGGAGGTATCGGAGGATTTCGTGGAGGAGGAGGAGGAAGCACATTCGCTGGAGGCTATCTGGGGCTTCTTCAGTCTCAAAAAGCGCTCATAAATAGGCGAGCCAATATTGTTGCTCTAAAAGGCTCCCTAAAACTTTTTGAATCTTTCTTCGAGGCCGGATTTATAGACTTTAACAATGTGCAAACAACTAAATCGCAGTTCTACAGGGAAATCACTCAGCTCATTGACCAAGAAGCAGACTATGACGGCCGATTGGATGGCTTTACTAATGAGCTCGGGCTTCCCCCAGATGTTGAAGTTGTTATCAATGGAAAAGAATTAGAGCAATTCAATCTCATCGACGAGGAGATGCAGGCCTTACAAAATGCCATCTTGGACCAACAGGAAGATGTAGGCGAAATTATTAATAATTCCCTACGTGCCGAGCAGCCGCAGTTATTAGCTATCGAGTGGGGACCAGAGGTGGAAAAAGGGCTCAAAAGCTTGCGTCAAGAAGCCACTCTGGCCAAGCAGTTGCTGGATCAGCTTTCGATGGAAGCATCATCGGCTCGCGAAGATGTAAAAGAGCTCATCGAAATCGTACCCGAACGCCAGGCAGCGATAAAAACCCTTCGAGAACAAATTGAGGACAACCCACTCGTGCCCGCATCGGCATTAAACTCTGATCTTCTTGACGGTACATATTTGGATCAACTGCCAAATTTACTTACCGCCGACTTGGATGATATAGACCAAAGACTGCAGGAAAAGGAGGGAGGTATCCTTCTTTTTCGAGAAGCCCTCGACAGCCTGATAGAAAACGGATCTGCGATGGATGACGAGCAGCTATATCAAGAACTCGAAGATAAGGTCATTTCCAAGCTTCCAGAATTGCTCATCAAGTTATCCAATGATGCTTTAGAACTTTCTTTAGTACTTACCAGCGCACGCGCTGAAACAATTACATTAGTCCCTGTGGATTTATCAATCGACGAGGCTTACAAAATAGCTTCGGAGAACCGGCTCGATTGGATGAACGAACGTGCACAGGTTATGGATCAATATAGACTGTTAGCTTTTAACGCGGACGGTCTGGAAAGCGACTTAAGTCTTCAGCTCAGTGGTAGCATTGGAAATACTGGTGACGATCCCTTTCGATTTCGAGATACCACTGGAACATTGCGTGCAGGATTGGCGTGGGATGCTCCTATTACCCGACTTAGAGAAAGAAACATTTACCGACAAAGCTTATTGGAGTACCAGGGCCGGCTTAGATCCTATTATCGCTATGAGGATCAACAGTATCTGAGCTTTAAGAACTCTTTGAGATCTATCATGCTTCAAAAAATAAATTTTGAAGCCAGTCGTAAGCAATTACAGGTTGCTACACGCAACGTACTTTATCAGCGCACAAAAATTCAGGAGCCACCTGGACAACAGGGTAATACACTCGATCCCCAAACAGCCCAACGGCTCATTAGTTCATTACAAGGCTTGCAAGGCGTTCAAGATGGATTGCTAGCTGTATGGGTTGGCTATGAAATCAATCGTAGTCAATTGGATTTAGCATTGGGAACAATGCGGATTGATGAAAATGGGGCTTGGATTGATCCAGGGGCCATCGGTCCCATTCACGGTTATCCAAGCGAAGAAACCGAAGGAGACAATACCGAAGATGAAACCGTTGAAGAGGCCGAACCAAGCGATACTGTCAACGAAGACAACGAAACATAAATTGACCGCACCTATGCTCGCTTCACCTATTGAACGAAACTTTATAGCTACAGCGGAGTTTTATACTTAAAAACTTTATGAATTGCTATCATAATTAAGCGGCCTTAACTGATTTAAGCGATTTAATATAAGACTATCTTTCTCTCCGATTACTCCTTACCCATTAGAAAACTATGATTTCAGCAAAACCCTCCCACCTTCATGGTAATAGCACAGTAGTCGTACTCTTCGCGATCATTGTTGGTGCAATGGCAACGATGGGTTGGTGGGTATGGAATACGGTCCAAGACGCAATAGACCCTGAAGTTGTCTATAGCTTCCAGTTTAGTGAAGCGGAAGTCGGCCTCTTCAAGCATACGATCAACGAGACGGGCGATATTGAGGCTGCTGAAAATGTAGAAGTCAAATGTGAAGTACGATCTTCTGGCGGAGTCGAGATTATCAGCGTAGTGGATGAAGGTGAAGTCGTTAAAGAAGGTGATTTGCTAGTGGAATTGGATACTTCCACGCTCGAAGATCAGAAACAAGCTCAGCAAATTCTAGTGAACCGCGCTCTTTCCACAAAGACCTCGGCTGATGCTGCTTTGCGTCAAGCAGAAATAACAAAACAAGAGTATCTGGAAGGTACTTTCATTCAGAATGAGGCAACAATTGAAGCCAACATCTTAATTGCCAAACAAAATCTAGCAACATATCAGGACAAAGCGGCTTTTAGTGAACGGCTTGCGGCAAAAGGTTTCGTAACACAACAGCAGTTAGAGTCCGATCGATTTGCTGTTAAACGCACGGAGTTAGAACTCGCACTAACACAAACCGAATTGAAAACTTTGCGAGAAATTACTCGTCAAAAAATGGTTGTTGGGTATGATGCCGACATTGAAACACGAAAGGCCCAGTTAGAAGCTGAAAATAAAAACTATGACGAAGAGTTGAAGAAACTAGAAGAAATTAACGACATGATCAGCAAATGCACCATCTACGCACCTCAAGATGGGACAGTTGTACATGCTAACTACGGAGACGAAAGAGGTCAGCAGTTTACCGTCGAGCCCGGAGCAAGTGTCCGCGAAAGACAGACTATCATTTATCTTCCAGATCTTGAGAGGCTTCAAGTCAAAACCCCAATCGCCGAGGGAAAGATCGCAAGTGTGCGGGAAGGTCTTCCTGTAAAAATTCGTGTAGGTGCTTTAGAAGACCGTGTATTCGACGGTAAAGTCTCCTCTATCAATCGATATGCTGAGCGTCAGCATTGGAGCCAAAAAGTTAAACGATTCGCCACCTTTATAGAAATTGACGGGGATTCTGAAGGGGCGAGAGTTGGCCTTTCTGCTGATGTTGAAATCACTGTGAACCAGCAACCGGACCGATTACAAATCCCTGTTCAATGCTTACACGAAGACAACGACCAAAGATTCGTTTTAGTTCGCGTCGAACACGATCCTAATAATCCATTGCATGGCGAAGATCTTGGAAAGAAACATGGCGACGAGCAAGCTCCATTCTCGATTGAAGCTCGAATGATTGAATATGAAGCAAGTAATGACAAGATGCTTGTGCTTCAGGATGGAAGCGAGATCAAACGAGGAGATCAGGTCGTTCAGAATCCAAGGGAATATCCTGATTTTCTTAGGCATCTAGTTTCAAATCATCGTGCTCGTATTGCAATGAAACGTTTCTCAGCGAACGGCGAGGAAAATGCCGAACTTACTTCGGAAGATATTAAAAAAATGAATGAAATTCTAGGTTATGAGGGCATTTCTAATATGGAGTCGGTTGATCTAGATGAAAGCAACACGATTTCAACGGCGGAATTAACAGCCTTCATCACGAAAACTCAAGATATCTTGATACCGCTTGAAGATACTGAGGAAGTCGCTTCGACAGAATCTGGAGCCGCTCTGCCTGAACAAACTGAAGAGGAAAAAGAAGCTGGTTATCGGAAACAGGCTGAGGAAAACGCCAAGAAGTTGATGGATGCTCACGATAAAGATGGTGACGAGGCTTTAAGTGCAGAAGAACTCAAACCGCTGGGAGGTTTTGGCGACATAATTATGGGTTCCGACAAAAATAAAGACGGCAAGGTTGATAAAGAAGAACTGATTTTAGGATCGATCCAGTTCATTAAAGCAAGTGAAGCTAAGGCAGCCGCCGGTGGACCAGGTGGAAGGCCTGGAGGCAGAGGAGGAAAATAAGTGCCTGCGACAGCACTCACCGTTAAAGATTTAACGAAAGACTATATCACTAAATCTGAGACCGTCCATGCCTTGCGAGGTGTCTCTTTCGAAGTCCCTGAAGGAGACTATGTTGCAATTATGGGCCCGTCGGGGTCTGGTAAGAGTACACTGCTAAACTTAATCGGCTGTCTTGATAAACCAACCACGGGTGATCTACTGCTGGGTGAAGACAACATCTTCTATATGAGCGACAATCAATTGTCGGATGTTCGCGCCAGCCGAATCGGCTTTGTGTTTCAAAGCTACAACCTCATCGCACAACTGAGTGTCGTCGAAAACATTCAGGTACCTCTTTACTACCAGGGGAAACTCAACCGACAAACTTATCGCAGGTGTGTAGAACTCGCCGGCCTCGTGGGGCTTGGCGATAGACTGGACCACCGCCCTACCCAGCTTTCCGGGGGCCAGCAACAACGTGTCGCCATTGCTCGCAGTCTGGTCAATGACCCTTATTATATTCTTGCTGACGAGTCGACTGGAAACTTGGATACCAAGACCACCGAAGAAATTCTTACGCTCTATGAGCGCCTCAACGATGAAGGCAAAACCATCATCATGGTGACCCACGAAGATGACGTCGCTATGCGAACTAAACGAGTCATTCGCCTTCGTGACGGCTTAATCGTTTCCGACGAGATCAATCATGATCGCCTTCGTTTCACGGATAAAGAAACAGGGGAAGTTATCCCAGAAAATAGCTGGGAGATACTCGAGCTAAACGCCTCTGAAGCTAAAAAAGCCGTTGCTGAAGAAGTAGATAGCGTTGCTGAAAGCACTGCATTTGAAGTCGATGAAGACAATCTCACGCTGGGAGGCTGAAGAAGTCGGTGGCACTCTTTAAAAGTTCATATCAAACCGCTCAATTAGGCATCAAAAGCTTACTGCTTCACCCAATGCGTTCTATGCTGACGGTACTGGGTATTTTTATAGGCGTTGCCTCGGTCATTTGGCTCTTGGCCATTGGAGAAGGGATTAGTCAGCAAGCGCAGCGTCAAATAGAAGCTCTAGGTGCTCAAAATATAATTGTTCGATCTATTAAGCCGCAAAAAATTGATGGCATTCTTGCTGAATATGGTCTAACGCAAACTGACTTCGAGCTTATCAAGGAAACCGTACCCCAAATTGCCAATGCTGTTCCTATTCGAGAGGTCGCTTTTGGATTTAGTTACGATGCGACAAACGTTGATGGACGTCTCGTAGGTTCTACTCCGTCATATTACGAAGCCACAAATCTAGAAATTGATCGAGGTCGTTTTCTTTCTGGTAGTGATGTTGCAAAGCATCGTGACTATTGTGTTCTCGCCCACGATGTTGCCAAAAAGATGTTTCCCTATCAAGATCCACTAGGGAAGTCCATTCGCTTAAAAGACCGCTCAGATCTATTTGAAGTCATTGGGGTTTTAAAACCGCGCGGCACTTCTGCCGGAATTGGAGGTTCTTTGGCGGCTGAAGATTATACGAAAGATGTTTATATTCCTTTCACAACTTTTAATACCCGGATGGGAAAGGAAATTTTCCGTTCTGTTGGAGGTTCCTTTGGCGGAGAAAAAGTCGAACTTCATCAAGCCACTTTTAGGGTCTCAAAGATCGATGAAGTAATGCCCGCCTATCAATTAATCCGGGATTCATTGCGTCACCACAACGAAGAACAAGACATAAGCATTGTCGTTCCTCTTGAGTTACTTGAGCAGGCAAAGAACACACGTTTAATGTTTATGGTTTTTATGGGCCTAATTGCCGGCGTATCACTTGTGGTCGGTGGCATCGGAATCATGAACATTATGCTGGCAACAGTAACTGAACGAACTCGCGAGATCGGTGTTCGTCGCGCTCTCGGCGCAAGGCAATCTGCAATCATCAGACAATTTCTAGTGGAAACTATTACTTTATCTGTGGTTGGAGGTTTGGTTGGAATCGCCGCCGGTTTACTGGGCCCGATGATGGTAACGCTGGGAAGGGGCATCCTGTATAAGTATTTCCCTGAACAAATGGCAGGATTGCCGCCAGAAATCCAATCGATGACCCCTCAAATTGTCGATATTTCAATTCCTATATCTTTCGGTATCGCTGTTGCCGTTGGTACGATTTTTGGAATTTATCCTGCTATCAAAGCCGCCAAAATGGATCCGATCGAAGCCTTGCGACACGAATAGGCTATTCACTCAAGACAGAAACTAAGCGATCTAACTGCTCGGTCGTGTGCCCGCTGCTCAGGCTTATCCTTAATAAGCTTTCACCGACCGGAACAGTAGGTGGCCGAATCGCTGGTATATAGAACCCCGACCTCATCAGTGATTTTGATCTGGCTAACGATAACTCTGGACTACCAACAATCAATGGGACAATCTGCGTATAGGGCCGATCAGGCAACGCACCCTTTTGAACCAGACGATCCGTTAAATATTTCACATTTCTAAACAGCTGCTCCCGACGCTCGGGCTCTTTCCTCACGAGTTCTAACGCCAGGATTCCCGCACGAGCACACGCATGCGGCATGGCTGTGGAATAAATATAGGTGCGCGCTTTGTTTACCAAGAGATCGATCAAATTCTGATTACCTGTGACAAATCCACCAACCGATCCCAGGGCCTTGCTCATTGTTCCTACAGATATATCAACACCATCCTCGCATCCTAGTTGCTGTGCCAGTCCACGACCTGTCTCGCCGTAGACACCAGTGGCGTGAGCCTCATCCACCATTAGTATGGCTTGATATTGCCGGGAGATCTCAACTAATGATCCCAGCCGCGCTATATCGCCATCCATACTAAACAGACTGTCTGTCACAATTAGCTTTCGACGAAAACCTGACGATTGCTTACATAGCTCAACTAAATGATCCACATCATTATGACGATAGACTTGCACTGTCGCCTTAGACAAGCGGCAACCGTCGATAATACTTGCATGGTTCCGTGCATCACTCAAAATGATATCCTCGTTGCCGGTAACAGAAGTGATTGCTCCGATGTTAGCTGCATAGCCCGTCGAAAATGAGAGGGCGGCCTCGGTACCTTTGAATTTCGCTAAGGCCTGTTCTAATTGTTGATGCATTTCACCCCGACCAGTGACGAGCGGGCTGGCACCACTACCCCATTTCTGGCCCTCGGAAGGGGAAGCCTCCTGAGCCCGGACAAGCTCGGCAGCCAACCCCAGATAATCGTTGCTGGAAAAGTTAATGTAGGTTTTTTCAGCAATCTTCAATTCGGTTGACTTTTCTCCCTGTGCACATACGGACAGCTTTCGTAACAGCCCCGAATCGGCAACCACAGCCAACTCTCTGTCTATCCAATCCAGCTTGTCATTCACAACGAATTACCTTTATCACCGACGTATTGAGTGTGGTTTGTAGAATTGATTGTAGACATTTCCAAACCTTCTATAAATCACCTACCGTTTATCTAGACCACATGAAGTGGAATCCTTTAGAATACCTGATGCAACAAAGAATGCTGCTTCGGCTAGCTGCACCAAAAACTTTTCTGAGGCTTCCTCAACTATGACTAATTCACTACGAATCTCTTTTCTATTCTTATCCTTGACGATTCTAATCGTGACGACAGGCTGTTCTTCAGACGACACGGTCAGTCCTGATAACGGTACTTCCACAACGGCGAATACAAATAATACTGACGCGGCCGGACCAGTAACCGAAGGAGCGGCCACTGAAAGCGTCGAGTATAAATTTGGGGACCTCGTACCCGAATTCACTCCACCAACACTGGAAGAAATTGAAGCCATTGAAGCATGGACCGACAAGCCGGTTGTCGACGTTTACCAACTCATGGAGCAACGCAAAGAAAACGAAGTGGCCATGATGACTGCTGCGGAGGTTTTGGCGATCCGCAACAATACTCCGGAAGACAACGATAAAATTGTGTCCGCGATGGGTACCTTGGCCGTAGATGGCGATGTCGATTATAGTGCCGAATGGAATCGACACACCGCGGGAGACATCAAAAGCACAAATCCCTTGATGTCCAGCTCCACAGCAGAGTTTGACGTGTCAGGCCTTCTCAACATGTCGCTGTTCACGTTTGACTGGAATTTTACTCCCTACGGAAATTCCGCCGCTATCACTAGCTGGAAAACTTCTAGTGATGGCTTAATGGATCTCATCACTGTCCGTGACGACCTGACCTGGTCCGATGGTACCCCGCTCACTGCTTTTGATGTTGAGTTTTCATATAAGGTCATTCTGACATCAGCTATTCCCATTCCCGCAGTGCGGTCAGGAACGGATCAACTCAAAGGCGTTAAGGCCTACAATGAGAACACTCTGGTCATTTTTCACAACGAGCCTCTCGCAACCAATATATGGAACATGCTGTTTCCTATCATTCCGAAACACAAATACGAGAGCACCATTGCCGACGATCCAACTTTGGCCACAAGTCCTGAGCACGTCGAACTTGACGAAAACCCGGTAACAGCTGGGGCCTACACGATCGAAAAAAGGGTACGTGGCCAGGAAATCATTGTGAAACGTCGTGACTCTTACTTCATGCACAACGGTGAGCAGGTTCGTCGAAAACCACACTTTGAAACTGTCCGTTTCAAAATCATCGAAAATCCCAACACAGCTTTGCTGGCTATGAAGAAAGGGGATTTGGAAGAAATGATGTTAACGCCGGAACAATGGCAATCTCAAACCAATGATGATGACTTTTATAAATTCAATACTAAGTCCTATGCGTTGGAGTGGGTCTACTATTACTTTGGCTGGAATTTCCGGTCTCCATACTTCAAAGACAAACGAGTGCGCCAGGCGATGAGCTATGCATTCAACCATCAGGAATTATTGGAAAAGCACCGCTTCGGTATGGATGAGGCATCCACAGGGATCTTCCATCGAACATCACCCTGGGCTCCCCCGGAAGCTCCTGCTGCCTATCAGCAGGACCTAGACAAAGCAGAGGATCTGTTGGCGGACGCCGGATGGGAAGATACCGATGGAGACGGAATTCTAGACAATTTTGTCGATCTGGATGTCGACTTTGATGGTATCTCCGAAGGACGACAGCGAATGCCTTTTGAGTTCACCATTCTGACAAGCAACAGACCGGATCGAATCGCCATTTGTGAGCTACTGCAGGAGAACCTCGACCAAATTGGTATTCGCTGTAACGTAAAGCCGGTGGAATTCACGGCGCTTCAGGACACAATGCTAGAACACAAGTTCCATGCTGTCTTTGCGGGATGGGGTACCGGTGCTGACCCGGATACCTCTGAAAACCTCTGGACCACCAAAGCCATTGATAATGGTCGGAACTATGGATGCTATTCAAATCCTGAAATTGATAAATTGTTTGAGCAGGGTAAACGGGAACTGGATATCGAAAAACGACGCAAAGTTTACCAACAAATCCACTTAACATTGTGGGAAGACCAGCCCTATACCTGGCTCTACTTCCGAAATGCCTATTACGCATTCAACAAAGAGTTGCGCGGTTATAATTATAGTCCGCGTGGGCCTTACAACTATGGTCCGGGTGAATCGACTATTTTCAAACCAGCAGCAATGCAGTAAGCTTCACTACTCGAAAACAATCTAATCCTCCATCAAGGCGTTTTTGTGGTTGGCTATTTAATTCGTCGTGTCCTTTTGGGACTGTTGACGCTACTCCTTATCACCATGGTGATTTATGCGCTGATTCGAGCCATGCCGGGGAATCCGCTGGCAACAGATGCTGCCATGATGAATCCGGAGAACATGCCAAGTGAAGAAGATATTCAGCGAATGCAGGCCGCCTATGGGTTGGATAAGTCTATTCCGGAAGCCTACATACATTGGCTTACCAATATGGTGCGGGGTGACTTTGGCAGTAGCTTTGCTGAGAAAAAGCCGGTTTTAGACGTCATCGGATCCCGCGTCACCAATACATTATTGCTGACCGTTCCATCTCTAATCCTTGCCTATCTGTTAGCAATTCCGATCGGCCTGTTTTCAACCTGGCGAAGTGGTAAAGCTGACGAACGACTGGTCGGCGTTGGCCTGTATATGCTGTACGCGATCCCATCCTTTATCGCCGCCCTGTTCCTTCAACTGCTATTTGCAGTCAAGCTTGATGGTACGGCGTTTGAGCTTCCGTTAATGGGAATTCGATCCGACGAATATGAGACTTTGACAAGTACGCAAAAAGCGTGGGACTGGCTCAAGCATATGATCCTGCCGGTGATCAGTTTTACCTATGTCAGTCTGGCTTACTACAGTCGTTTTATAAAAGCCAATATGGAAGAAGTGGTTCGGCAGGATTATATCCGAACCGCTAAAGCAAAAGGGCTCGGGCCGCTTCGCATCATGATTCATCATGCCTTTCGAAATACGCTAATCCCGTTTGTCACCCTTCTAGGATTGTCGCTTCCTGCTTTACTCGGTGGAGCTATTATTCTAGAGCAGATTTTTAACTGGCCAGGCATGGGACAGCTTTATTTCCGCAGTATCCTGACCCGCGACTATCCGGTCATCATGGGTTTAACATTTGCTCTGTCCGTCCTGACCCTGCTTGGGCAGTTGCTGGCTGACATGCTATACGCTTTTGTTGACCCCAGGATTTCCTACAAATAATACGCCGCAGCCGAATGAACCAAACAAACACCACCAACGAAAGCAAAAAGTCGCCGGGCTTCTGGCGGCACGCGTGGTTGCGTTTTCGTCGTAAGAAACTATCGATGTGCGCCCTAATCGTTGTGCTATGTTTGAGCCTGATTGCTGTCTGTT
>CEUN01046373.1_pt1 | contig 11426 bp, 9 predicted proteins | sample 361501 | NCBI WGS metagenome assembly CEUN01 (sample SAMEA2622801, study PRJEB7988) | marine metagenome | biome: marine biome (ENVO:00000447); feature: marine epipelagic mixed layer (ENVO:xxxxxxxxx); material: "saline water (ENVO:00002010), including plankton (ENVO:xxxxxxxx)" | depth 120 m | reverse complement strand
ATCCGCCGTATCCACCAGAAATGGATCAGGTTAGAGAAAAAATTAAATCTGCAGCCGACGCAAATAATCTTAAGTTTCTTTGTTCATGGAACGATCCAGACAAGAGTCATGAAGAGAATCTACAGATTTTGATTGATATGGGAGCCCATATATTCTCAGGCGGAGGTGAAGATAAGGCAGTAATAGGTAGAAGGATAACTAACCGAAAAATGCCTGTAGGCTAACATCAACTCGCATTTTCCTCAGCCTTTTTCAAAGTTAAAACCAAGCTGAAAAAAGGTTGTTGAATCGCCTTATAAAGAAATCGGCCTGATAATAAGTGATCAGACCGATTTCTTTATTCAAGTCTGCTCAAGAATTTTCTCGAACAATTAGCCAACTCCGAGGCTATTCTTGACCGTATTAACTACATCGTCAGGCTGAGGCATAAATGCATTTTCCAAATCCCTGTTGTAAGGCACTGGAGAATGAGGTCCTGTGACTCGTTTAACTGGAGAATCAAGATAGTCGAATGCTTTGTCTGCTATAACAGCTGCAAACTCAGAAGCCATAGACGCACGAGGAGTGTCTTCATCTACAACGACCACATTATTAGTTTTCTGAACTGACTCAATTAGAATGTCCTCATCAAAAGGTGATAAAGACATCATGTCGATCACTTCTGCATCAATTCCAAGTTCAGATAATTTTTCAGCTGCTTGCTGGCAGACCACTGTTGTGTAAGACATGCCCACTAGGGTCACATCACGACCTCGTCGCATATATCGACCTTTTCCCAGTTCGATGATGTATTCCTCATCCGGAACGAATCCATCAAGATTGATCAGCTTCTTGTCATTAACCAAAAATACCGGGTCATCGTCTCGGATTGCGGCGGCTAAAAGACCTTTAACAGAGTATGGATCAGATGGAACCACTACCTTGAGTCCAGGAATATGCGCCAACATAGAATAAAAACTCTCAGAATGCTGAGCGGCATGTCCAGTCCCAGCGCCAGATCTAGCAAACAGGGTCATTGGAACTCTGGTCTGGCCACCGAACATGTAGCGACTCTTCGCCGCATTTGAAAGCAACTGGTCGAATGCAACTGTTACAAAATCAAAGTACATTAGATCGACGATAGGTCTAAGCCCAGTCAAAGCTGACCCGACAGCGGCTCCTACAAAGCCAGCCTCGGATATCGGTGCGTCTCTGATTCGATCTGGACCAAATTCCTGTACCAAGCCCTTGGTAGCCGCAAATGGACCACCCCAAGCATCCAGAGGCTCTTTGGTATCACGATCAAATCCGCCGGAAATATCTTCTCCCATGAGAAAAACATCCTCATCCCTGTGCATCTCTGCTCTGAGCGTGTCGCGGAATACGTCTCGGAATCGTTTTACTGAGCCAGCAACATTTTCATATCCGGGACCAAGTGGATTACTTGCTTGTGATGTTGTCATTATTTAAAGTTTCTTTGCAACTAGGGGGTTGTTACGAAATTTACCTAAGCCCATGGATAGGATTCGAGTAATTAACGTAGACATCTTCGTATAGGGTTGATTCATCAGGCATCGGACTATTTAATCCAAAGTCCACGGCCTCTCGCATTTCTTGCTCGATTTCTTCCCGTATGTGCTTTAGTTTTTTTGCGGTCATCAATTTCTGACCTACCACAGTCTTCTCAAAATGCTTGATCGCATCCTTTTCGTGATAAAGCTTTTCTTCATCGGGTTTGCGATATTTCTTGGTATCGTCAGCATGAAAATGACCGTGATAACGATACGTCTTCATCTCAAGCAAAGTCGGACCTTGGCCTGCACGAGCGCGCGCTATCGCTTCACCAGCAGCATCATATACAGCAAACACATCCATTCCATCTACCACAACACCTGGCATCCCATACCCCTCAGCTCGTGAAGCAATATCCTCAGCAGAAACTGCGTACCACGACGGAGTTGCTTCTGCGTAACCGTTATTTTCACAAGCAAAAATCACTGGCAATTTCCAGACAGACGCAAGGTTCATAGCTTCATGCAAAACTCCCTGTGACGAGGCTCCATCGCCAAAAAACGAAACTCCGACCGATTCATTTTCAGTGCCTTTATATTTCGATGTAAGCGCTGCACCTACGGCCAGTGGTATAGACGCACCAACTATAGCGTTAGCCCCCAACATCCCTTTGGAAAAATCAGCAATATGCATAGAGCCACCCTTGCCACCACACTGCCCGGTCGCCTTACCCATAATTTCAGCCATCATGGCCTTGGTATCCAAACCCTTAGCAATACAGTGCCCATGCCCTCGATGCGTGGATCCGATCCAGTCAGTATCTTTCAAATGGGCGCATATACCGGTTGGTGGCGCTTCTTGACCATCAGATGGGTGAGTAACGCCCATCGAGTTGCCCTTAAAGGTCTCTTCGAGCATTGTCTCCTCGAAGCGGCGGATTCTGTACATAGTGCTATAAATCCACTCAAGCTTCTTTTTGGAGATATCCATTTTTGTTTATCCCTCCCTATGCGTATGCCACTCCGAAAGTTGGTGCTAAACGTTAATTTCAATAACGAACCGTACGAAGTTTGACCTTACACGGTGCCCTAAGCAAATCTACAAAAGAACTTTAGCATCGTGAAACAACAGCGGTAGCCCATAGTTTGAGAAAATTAGCCACTCTATTCAAGTTTTTCACAATAAATTTTCAGTGAAGCTTCTATGAAATTTCGTCATAAAATTTTTGATACTAACGGTTCGGCACAACCAAAAATCTACCGAATAATTCGTTACACTCCCGCGCAAACTACCCGCCAAAATCCCACAAAATTATATTTTTCTATAACCGGCGAGTAAATTTCCCAGCAATTGTTTGCGCTAATTTAGTTATTCAAGAATGGTTCACACTCAACTGAATTCTGGGCGACAGTAAAATTTGAAAAATTAGGTCGAAACAAGACTAACTATAAGTACCCATCGCAAAAAAAAGATGGCGCGCTGTACATAGGTAATTCAGGTTTTTCTTTTTCATATGCATCGTTCAAAAATTAACTTCCTAAATGTTTACGTTCGAGTAATGGTAATAGCGGCTTGCACCTTCGCATTAACATCTCTCGCCTGCACCAGCGACCAAGAAGAACTAGAGGTAGCAGTACCGCCCGGACCTAAGGGTGAACAAGGTGAAGTCGGTCCCCAAGGACCTATCGGGCCAACCGGCTTGCAAGGATTTCCGGGTGGCGCTGGACCAACAGGACCTCAGGGGCCTCGGGGACCTAAAGGAGATGATGGAAAGCCAGGCACCGATGGTAAATCTGGATTATTTCAGATTGGCGAAGGACTAAAGGAAGACAACAATAATGCATCAGTAGATTTCGCTGGATCAGGTGAAGAAACCACTGCTGCTAGAAGCGATCATATGCATGATTTTCCCCAGCTCAATGCGGAGGACATTTCATCTGGTTATGTCAGCATTCCATGGTCTTCCCTAACCGGCGTCCCCGAAGACTTAGGCGCAGGGAAAACGGCGGGTTCTATCGATTGGATAAATATTCAAAATCGTCCTGAAGGTCTAGACGATGGCGATGACAACACCGCAACCGTCGACTGGAATGACATACGCAACCGACCCAGTTCTATTAACACCACACTCGGCGGCATGGTCTGTGAATCTACAGAAATAGCACTATTCAATGGTCTGACATGGGTATGCGATGAAAGAGGACCTATCGATGGTGAATATGTAGAGTCAAACCAATCGTGTGGAACTGATCTAGTAGTAAATGGTGTAGACGCATCAGGAAACCTACGATGCGCTACGACAGACCAAATTTCGTTCCAGCGAGGCAAACATATTGTTTCGACCCTTGTAACTGGACCGGGAAAGGCAGGACTATGGAATTCAGTCACAATAGGCGATGATGGTCTACCGATAATAACGTATAAAGCCAACGACAGTCTTTATCTCGCTCAATGCGACCAAACCACATGTGCCTCAATCACCACATCAGCTATCGAAACAATTGGCACGGGAAACATACACACATCCGTAATTATCGGTACTGACAGCCTGCCTCTCATCTCTTACCGTGACTCCAACGACGGAAATGGTAATTTCAAGATAGCCCACTGCGAGACTACAAATTGTGCAACAAGCAACAAAACGGTAATTGAATCTAATGGCGATGTCGGGAGTTACTCATCAATTGCAATAGGAACGGACGGTTTGGGTATAGCTAGTTACTATGATGCAACTAACGGAGATCTCAAAGTCGCACACTGTAATAACACTTCTTGCACATCGGCCAGCATTACGACGGTCGACAGCATTGGCGATGTCGGTAAGTATTCTTCTGTCGTAATCGGAGCCGATGGATTGCCCTTAATTAGCTATTACGATGCGACAAACGCAGATCTTAAGGTAGCTCACTGCAACACAGTTACTTGTGAAGTAAACAATATTGAAGTAATTGACTCAGCCGGTGATGTGGGGCAAAGCAGTTCAACAGCCCTAGGTGTAGATGGAAAAGCAATCATTGCGTACTACGATGCAACTAATCAGGATCTAAAGGTAGCCCATTGTAGTAATGTCTGGTGTTCATCTTCGACAAATTCAGCAACGGTAACAAATGGTGGAGTCGGGACTTGGAGCTCAATAACAATTGGCTCTGACTCGAGACCAATTATAAGCTACTACGATTTTTTTAACGGTTCATTAGAAATAGCTCACTGCAACAATCTACAATGCAGCGACGCAACGACAAATGATCTTGACATGTCAGCTAACGTTGGCATGCACACTTCAATCACCACTGGAGCTGACGGACTTCCACTGATCGTTTACCACGATCTTTCTGCTAGCAATCTCAAAGCGGTCCATTGTTCAAACACTCAATGCATCCCCTACGCAAGAAACCGCTAAAGCCACATAATCAAGTCAAAAAACGTGAAAAGGTGTAACAAATTATTGCCCCAAATAATGATTGATATCGACGACAACGACAACTGTGGATATTTCCCAATACAGATATTCGAAACTAAAGGGGAAACGCAAACCTCATCAAAAATTATCGTCCCGGCAATCCCAGGTAAACCTGATCCTTATGAAGTTGTTGGCTGGTGTTCTGACAACGGCGGCAAACCGTGCGAAGTATCAGTAGTTGCGGTTGGCGATTCAGGCTCCGGTCAAGCCTTAATGATTTACGGTGGAGATCATGGAATTAGATTGAGACCTGTCTCTAGAATCGATCCGTGGCAAATTGACTCACCTGACCAAATAGGCGAACCGTACCTCCTATTACATACCTCTGTTGACCTGATATTTTCATAATCGCAAGCGAGGATAATTAATAGGTGTTATGAATTGACCTTTAGGGCTGTTGACACTCAAAAATCCCTCGTGATAGCTTTCAGTTGCGATTGTTTTGATGAGCAACCGTTTTTCAGTCTCATCAACATAGTTTTCTGACTTTTTTTCCAATCAGGAGTTCTATCAGTAGGATATGGATCCTAAACCGCTAACCACGGCCGAGTGGGCTGAAGTTGGTACTGCATTAAAGTTTTTGTGGCTTGCCTTGGGCTGTGCGCTTATTGCCGGTCCTTCACTACTTACAGCACATGCAATCATACCTTCAATGGTGGATACCAAAACGGTACCCGAGAAAGTTTCGCGCATTAGAGCTCCCCTTTACGTAATTGGAATAGTATGTGTACTAGGAATTTTTGGTTCGTTTTATATGGCATCTGAGAACACTGATTTCCTACATCGGGTGTATTCAAGGTGGTGGCAGTAGGAAACTGCACCGAATTTACTTTTAATAAACAGCTTCGGCTTGCTCACACTGGAAAGAACGCTTGGCGTCGGAAAACGATAATCCTAAATCCTCATCTTTACCGCGAATACTTATACCAGTACTTGTAGTTGGTGGTCTTGGAGCAGTTGCAGTGGTAGGTGCTGTTGCAGCATTCGTAATTACAGCTTGGATTGGTCAGCCAGTACCAATATTAGGATTTGAACAAACTTACGATCAGCCAATCGACTTCCCGCATACTGTCCATGCTTCTCTAGAAAAACTCGATCACGTTGCAGCAGACGGAGAAACCATGGAAGGGCTTGGTCTAGACTGTACATTCTGTCACCGAACAGTCACTACGCAGGCGAGTGCTGGCGTTCCGCCGGTCAGTTTCTGTGCTTCCTGTCACCAAGTGATTGGCTCGGCTGATAACGAGCAAATCAATATTCTTAGAGACGCAGCTGACATCGTCGGCGACAACGGTGCAGAACCGGTTGACTGGAAACGAGTTCACCGTCTACCCGATCACGTTAGATTCGTCCACGAACCACACATTCGATATCTAATGGCCAATCCGTCCGCAATCAAGAATTCGACAGACGGGGTGAATACCGGACCATCGGCTGTATGTTCAACTTGCCATGGCAATGTTGCTGCAATGGAACAAGTGGCACAGGTCGAACCACTAAAAATGGGACAATGTGTTGACTGTCACCGTGATAACGGTGCTCCAACGGACTGTGCCGCATGTCACTATTAAGCAACGAGGACTTATTTAAGTATCCTAACAGTTTGAATATAATCCCTTTTTCAAGTTGAAGCTACCCAGAATAGCACTGACCATATGAAAATAAATCGACGAGAATTTTTATCGCTCACAGGAAAAACTGCCGCCGGCGCTGTCATCTTCGCAGCCTGCGGGCTTCCCGAGCGCGAGCTAATTGTTCAGAGCCCTGTAGACCTTCCAGAAGACTTGGTAAGAGGCGAAGATACTTGGTACGCCACCTCAATGGGAGATTTTACTAACGGCGATGGTGTTTTAGTTAGAGTTATGGAGGGGCGAGCGAAGCGAATCGAAGGTAACCCCGACCACCCAATTTCAAGAGGCAAGGCATCAGCTCGGCACGATGCAGCTTTACAGATCCTCTACCATCCAGACCGTATCGAAACACCTCAAATTAGGTACTCGAAAAAAGGAAACCTTGCATCGGCTTCCTGGAAGCAAGCTGATGGTCGGTTCCGTCAAGCACTATCCAATGCTAACGGTGCACTCACGGTTGTTACCAACCCGATGCGTGGAACTCTTGGTAAGGTCACTGGAGAGTTCGCTAAACAATACGATGGAAAACATATGGCGTTCGACCCAATAGAACAGGGTGTCCAACACCACGCTGTAAGGTCAGTACTCGGTCATTCACAACTTCCTACATACGATATCGGTAACGCACACACTGTTCTGTCTTTTGGTGCTGATTGGCTCGGTACTTGGGGTAGCCCTACGGCTTTTGCTGTGAAATACGGAGAATTTAGATCCCAAAAACATCGCGGATACCTGATTCATGCCGAACCTCGCATGTCACTCACGGCAGCTGCCGCTGACCTCTGGCTCGCTCCCGTTCCTGGAACAGAGGGGTACCTTGCCTTAGGTATAGCATCTATCATCATTGATGAAGGCCTTGCCAGCCCTCAAAACGTAGCGTCCTTTGAAACTGCTTTACCTGGCGGTCTAAGGGGCATAAGTCTAAATGATGTTTCTGCGAGGACTGGCGTAGATTCCGATCGTATAAAGCAGGCGGCAAAATACTTTGCTGAAAACACCCCCTCAGTGGCGTTTGGAGGCGGCTCGGCAGGCGCACATACAAATGGCAGTTTCAACCTTGGCGCCATATATGCACTAAATATTCTAATTGGGGCCGTAGATTCGAAAGGCGGCGTTGTAGCAAATCCAGATTCTGCATTAGAGGGAGTCACCGCATCTGCAACAGGTGACTCATTCTCAGATTGGGAACAAGAACTTGCTAATTGGAGAGCAGGTAACGTCGAAACTGTGATCATACGCGGCACAGATATCGTACACGGAATGCCAAATTCAGTCGCAGTTCAGGAAGCGCTGGCAAACGTACCGAATGTGATTGCTTTCGGTGCGGTTCATAATGACACTATGGATTACGCTGACTTGGTTCTGCCCGAAAAAACATTTCTTGAGTCATGGGGAACAGAGATACCAGAGCCAGGTCCTGGCTACCAAGTTGTAGGAACTCAACAGCCAGTGGTTGGGCCAACCATTTCTAGAGATGGGTCCGGGATACTTAGTGACGCCCGTGGTTTTGGAGACGTTCTTCTAGCGATGTCAGATGGATCTTATGGACGAAATATGGAAAGCGTCGTCCGAAAGGCTCTTGGAGATCTTTATTCAACCGATAGAGGTTCTGTTTCAGCTTCATCATCAGCGCTATTTACTAACGGAGTTCTCCAACGGGGAGGCTGGTGGGACACCAAAGAGAATGCATCTAGTAATGTCGGAAGAATTGAAGCTTCGCCCAAAAGCGCTGAATATTCCGCCACTGAGACACTAGGTGAAGGGACTGACTTTCACCTAGTTCCGTTTCACTCTAACTCTTTATACGACGGGCGACTCGCAGCATCGCCATGGGCTCAACAAACACCTGACCCAATATCATCAGCTTCATGGTCAACTTGGGCTGAAATCAACAGCACCCAAGCACAGACACTTGGAATCCGCGAAGGTGATGTTTTATTAATTAGGTCGACTTCAGGTGAAATTGAAGTATTAGCATATCCACATCCAGGTGTGCGCCCAGGGGTGATTGGCATACCAATTGGGCAGGGTCATCATCATAGTGGCAGATACGCCGAACACCGAGGAGCAAACGCCCTCTCTATTCTGGTAGACGAAAAGGATGACATTACAGGTGCGTTAGCATGGGCAGCTACTAAAGTAAAAGTCCAGCGTAGAGGTCGCAGGGTTAAAGTGCCAAAATTTGAAGGTAATGTAGAATCCCGACCTGTTGAACCAGGAGTACCAGTCCTAGTAGTTGGTATTGGCGAGACAGCTGAACATGCCCAGGAAGAAAATCACCACGAATATCAGAAGCAGTTCCTTGGTAAAGATAAGGGGGCTGGATCACATGACTAATTTACAGGTGAAAGGCCTACGTGATATCTACTTGGGAGTAATAACGCAATGACTACAGCAGAATTTGGCTCCCACAACTGGGGTATGGTCGTTGATGTTGACAAATGCATCGGCTGTAATGCGTGTGTAATAGCTTGCCAAGCAGAAAACAATATTCCAATCAACACACAAGATCGTGTAGAACGTGCAAGGACCATTTCTTGGATTCGTGTTGAGCGATACTGGGAAGGCGACTTCCCTGATGCCAAAGCTCGGTTTATTCCAATCATGTGTCAACATTGTGAGAATGCACCATGTGAGCCGGTTTGTCCTGTCTACGCAACCTACCACAATGCTGAAGGGATGAATATCCAAGTCTATAACCGTTGTGTAGGCACTCGCTACTGCGCAAATAGTTGCCCATATATTGTCCGATTCTTCAACTATTGGGAGCCTGTCTGGCCGGAGTCTCTAAGAAACCATCTGAATCCTGATGTAACCATTAGAAGCCGCGGAATCATGGAAAAATGCAGTTTCTGTGTACATCGGATTCGCCGCGGATCTCGCAACGCTCGAAGCGAAGGGCGCGAAGTTGCCGATGGCGAAATTCAAACTGCGTGCTCAGCTGCTTGCCCAACTAGTGCACTAAACTTCGGTAATTTCAACGACCCAGACAGTAAAGTCTCAAAAATGAAAAAAGACAAGCGCCACTACACTCTTCTAGATCAGTTTGGAACCGACCCTAACGTTATTTACCTAGCAAAGATCGATGCTGACAAAAAAGTTGGCACAGGAGAACATGCATCGCATGGCTAGTGAAGCTGTAGCACACGCATCCGACCACCACGCACCGCCACCTAACGTGGATGCGAACGTTGTAGCTAAAGAACTGATAGCGAGCACCACCAATGCAAGTGCCAAGTTCAAAACTATTGTATGGATTCTTGGCGTACTTGGTATTATCGGAATCGTTTCTTTGATCCTCAAGTGGATTGACCAAGGTGACGACAGTACCAAATGGGGTTACGTGGCTTCTTTAGTTTCTTTCCTTCTTGCAGTTTGCGGTGGAGCCCCGATGGTGGCGATGGCACCTGTAATGGCCAAAGCCAACTGGGTTCGACCAATTACCAGGCTTGCAGCCATGTTCTCTTTTGGCAGCCTAGTAACTATCATTATGTTGATACCACTTGTCGCGCTACTACCACCACTTGTATATGAAGGAACGCGCCGACGATCTATCTGGTTCGAAGCACCAGATTACGCTCCTCACATATGGTCTGTAATCGGTCTATTGCTACTTTTCATCACCGGTCTAATGCTGTTCTATTCAGCAGCGATACCTGATTTCGCTTCCATGCGTGACCATTCGACTGGTTGGAGACAGCGATGGGGCAAACGGCTCGCCCGAGGATGGGTCGGCACTGACATTCAGTGGCGAACGTTACGGATGAGGATTGGAATGTTTGGTACGTTCTATTTCCTCATATTGGTCTTTGTTACATTCCTTATTTCGACGGACTATGGTCAGAGCGTAATCCCAGGATCAAGAGATGCGATCTACCCAATGTCGCTGACTATATCTTCATTCCAAGGAGGCGTAGCGGCTATAGTGATAGCGTTGTACTTTTCAAGAAAGTGGATGAATCTGGAAAAATTTGTACACCTAGATGCATTCTGGTCACTTAGTCGGCTATTATTTGCTCTAACGCTATTATGGGTATACTTCTTCTACTCGTCATTTATAGTTTTCTGGTATGGTCGATCAGCTAACGATATAGCGACATTAGATCTTTTGATCCGCGGTCCGATGGTATACGCCTTCATCGCCGGTGCAATACTAATATGGTTCATACCATGGTGGATTCTGATTTGGAACCGAGTAAGACGCGGTACTACGGCAATGGTTGTCGGAGCTTTCATCATACTGATCGGGCTGATGCTTGACCGAATAAGATATTTCGTTTCAGCGTGGTCTGTTCCGCAAGATCAAATTCATCAAAAATGGCTTAAAGTCATACCGGAAACTTATTTTCCTAACGTATATGACATTCTAATTATTATTGGTGGCATTTCATTGGCTGCCATGTTAATTATGCTAGTGACCCGTGTTATACCAGTACTGTCTGTTTGGCAGGTACAAGAATTCAACCTACTCGCAAAACCAATAAGGTATGTTCGAGGCCACGCTACTCTTGTGGCAAAACCGGATTAACCAAATAGTAATCTAACCTAAACTGACGTATATAGGTAACTGACTAAGAAATGCAACAGCGACGAGAACTAGATCAGGTATATACCAACCGTAAACTACTAAACGGTCAACTTGACACGCCCAAGTGGTGGGCTCCAACGGTGGCTATTTTAGGCATCGCTGTAATTCTTGGTTTATTCGTAATAGCCACAATGATTAACAAAGGTCTTGGAGTTACTGGACTAGCACGACCAGTTTACTGGGGATTATTCATCACAACATTCGTTTTCTGGGTTGGTATATCGCACGCCGGAATCATGATTTCAGCCATTCTTCG
>CEUN01179836.1_pt1 | contig 11433 bp, 14 predicted proteins | sample 361501 | NCBI WGS metagenome assembly CEUN01 (sample SAMEA2622801, study PRJEB7988) | marine metagenome | biome: marine biome (ENVO:00000447); feature: marine epipelagic mixed layer (ENVO:xxxxxxxxx); material: "saline water (ENVO:00002010), including plankton (ENVO:xxxxxxxx)" | depth 120 m | reverse complement strand
TTCCATGCCGCACTCGAAGCTCAAGGAGAACATTGCGAAGATCCTCAAACAGGAGGGTTATATCGAAGGCCATGCCACTGAAGGCGACAAGGTCACCAAATCTTTGAAGATCACGCTGAAATACAACGGTCGCCGTTCGGTGATCGAAGGCCTCAAGCGCGTGAGCCGTCCCGGTCTCCGCCAATACGTGCCCGCGGGAGAGATTCCCCGTGTGCGCAACGGCCTGGGAACGGCCATCATCTCCACCTCGCGTGGTGTCCTGACCGGACGCGACGCCCAACGTCAGAACGTCGGTGGCGAACTCCTCGCCCACGTTTGGTAATTCAACTTTAGCAGCACTATGTCACGTATTGGAAAACTGCCCGTCGCCATTCCCGACAAGGTCAAGGTCGAGATCAAGGATGGCGCCGTATTTGTCGAAGGCCCGAAGGGCAAGCTCGACTGGACCTATCCCTCGCGCATCTCCGTGAAGGTTGAGGAGAACAAGGTTGTGTGCGAACGCCCGGACGACAACAAGGAGTCCAAGGCAATGCATGGCTTGGTCCGTGCGTTGATCAACAACATGTGCATCGGCTGCGGAACCGGATTTGAGAAGAAGCTTGAGATTCACGGCGTAGGTTTCAAAGCCGCGGTAAAAGGCGACGTGGTGGACCTCGCGCTCGGTTACTCCCACCCGATTAACTACAAGCTGCCCGCAGGTGTGAAGGCGGTGGTGGAAGACCAGACCAAGATCACTATCAGCGGACCTGACAAACAGGCCGTCGGTGCGGCTGCCTCCGAAATTCGCGGCTTCTATCCTGCCGAACCCTACAAGGGCAAGGGCGTGCGTTACGCCGGTGAGCAGATCATTCGGAAGGAAGGCAAGAAAGTTTAACCATGTAATTGACCACGTTTGGAAAGCGTGGCGACCGAAACATGAGACCGGAAAAGAAACGAAAACTGTTGCAACGCCGACGCTGGCGTATCCGCAAACACATCAACGGCACTGCCGAACGTCCGCGCATGAGTGTGCGCATGACCGGCAAGAATATCTACGTGCAGTTCATCGACGACGACAAGGGCGTGACCCTCGTCTCGGCTTCGAGCATGCACAAGGACGCCCCCGACCGCGACGCCCTGCGGGCGAATGTGGAAAGCGCCACCAAACTCGGCGCTCAGGCTGCCGAGAAGGCCAAGGCCGCTGGAATCAGCAAGGTGGTGTTTGATCGCAGCGGTGCTCAATACCACGGCAAGGTCAAAGCCCTCGCCGATGCTGCACGTGAAGGTGGGCTCGACTTTTAATACATCAATCGGAGAAACAACAAGTGGCTGAAGAAGAAAACAAGACTCCCGAAGCAGCACCGGCCGAAGCATCTGCTCCCGCGCCCGCTGCCGAAGCCCCCAAGACCGCTGCGCCTGCCGCTGCAGCTCCTGTAGCATCTGCTCCCTCCGGTGGAAACGGTGGATCCGGTGGCGGAAACAACGCCGGTGGTCCTGGTGGAAACAATTTTCGCGGTGGCGGACGTGGCGGAGATCGCCGTGGCCCTGGTGGCGATCGCCGTGGTCCGCGTCAGCGCAAAGAGCGCGAACCATTGCTTGGCCCTGATGGCGAAGAACTCACCGAGAAGGTGCTCTACATCAACCGATCGTCCAAGGTTGTGAAGGGTGGTCGACGCTTCAGTTTCAGTGCGTTGGTCGTCACCGGTAACAAGCAGGGCAAGGTCGGAATCGGACTTGGTAAGGCAAACGAGGTTGCGGATTGCATTCGCAAGGGCGGTGAAAACAGCCGCGCAGCGATGAAGAAAGTAAGTATCGCTGGAAACACCATCCCTCACGAAGTATACTCCGTCTACGATGGCGCCCGAGTCATCCTTCGCCCCGCCTCGAAGGGAACCGGGATTATCGCCGGCAAGACAGTCCGCGCAGTTCTTGAATCCGTCGGACTGACTGACGTTCTCAGCAAATCGCTTGGTTCAAACAATGCGGCCAACCTGGCCAAGGCCACGTTGCAGGCCTTGCACGAATGCAAGACCCGCGACGACATCCGCGAATTGCGCGGACAGGATCCCATTGCGAATCCATCGCCGAAAACCGAAGACAAACCGGCTGAAGAAACAGCCGCTGCATAACCTCAACAAATTAGTCAGCAATGCGTCTACACAATCTCAAGCCACGTCCTGGTGCGAAGCACCGCAGGAAGCGTCTCGGCTCCGGTGAAGCCAGCGGACTCGGCAAGACCTCCGGTCGCGGTCATAAGGGACAACGCTCCCGCGCCGGTTCCGGCATTCGTCCCGGTTTCGAAGGCGGCCAGATGCCCCTCTACCGGCGACTGCCCAAGCGCGGTTTCAGCAACGCGCAGCACACCACGATTTATCATCCGATCAACCTCGACACCCTGAACGCCTTCGAAGACGGAGACACGGTTGATCCGGAAGCCATCAAGGCAGCCGGGCTTGCCAACGGCAAAGCCAATGGCGGGATCAAGGTTCTCGGACGCGGCAAGCTGGAAAAGAAGCTTACCGTGAAAGCAAACGCCTTCAGCAAATCTGCCCAGGCCGCCATTGAGGCCGCCGGTGGTAGTTGCGAAGTCATCGGGGGAAAAGCACCGGAAGCCGAGGCTGAAGAGCCGGCCAAGGAAGAAGCTGCCGAATAACAGAACGCATAGAACGGACAACGACGCCCGGCCATGCTCAAGGGATTTTTCACAACCTTCGCCAACTGCTTCAAGATACCGGAACTGAAGTCCCGGATCTTCTTCACGATACTCATCCTGTGTGTCTGTCGGTTGATTGCGATGATTCCCGTCCCGGGTCTTGACGGCGCAGCATTGTCGGAGTTTTTCAAAGAGCTGTCTGAGAAGCAGGAAGGCGGATCGTTGCTGTCCATGTATGGGCTGTTCACCGGTGGCGCGCTGCAGCGTTGCGGTATTGGTTCGCTGGGCATCATGCCTTACATCTCCGCGACCATTATCATTCAGTTGATGAGCGCGGTCGTTCCGGCGCTTTCCAAGCTTGCCCGCGAAGAAGGCGGTCGGACGAAGATCATCCAGTACGGACGCTATCTCACTTTGGTTCTTTGTTTGTTCCAAGGCGCGGTGATGGCACTCGCTTGGGAGAATCCCGGCAAGGCGTTCCAAGGATTTCAGGGTGACTTGATCGTCAACAAGGACTGGATCTGGATGTATCGAATCCAGACCGTGATCATCCTGACCACGGGCACGATGCTTCTGATGTGGTTGGGTGAACAAATTACCGAACGTGGTATCGGCAACGGTATTTCGTTGGTGATTACCATTGGTATTTTGGCGCAGCTGCCGCAAGCCTGTCAGATGTTGCTGGAGCTGTTCTTCCCAGGCGAAGAGGTCGTCAAGAAGTTCAACCTTTTCCACGCGGTCGCCTTGATCGGGTTGTTGCTGGCAGTCACTGCCGCGACGATCGCGGTGACGCAGGCGCAACGGAAGATTCCGGTTCAATACGCCCAGCGCCAGGTGGGGCGCAAGATGGTTCAGGGTAGCAGTTCCTTTATGCCGCTTCGCGTGAACTATGCCGGTGTGATGCCCATCATTTTTGCCCAGGCATTGCTGATGTTCCCGGAGATGCTGCTCAGTTGGACGGGACGTGTTCTCGAAATCAAATTGCTACAGGATTTGTCCGTCTACTTTGGACAAGGCCAGCCGGTCTACGTCATCACATACGCGTTGATGATCATTTTCTTCACCTACTTCTGGACCGCGACGCAATTCAACGAATTGCAGATCTCGGATGACCTGAAGAAAAATGGTGGTTACATCCCGGGTGTGCGGCCCGGCCAGGCGACCTGTGATTTCCTGCACCACACCATGAGCCGCATCACGCTGGCCGGTGCATTCTTCCTCACCATCATCGCGGTGATCCCGATGATGATGGCGGACAAGGCGGGGATTCCTTACCTCGTCTCCCAATATTTCGGTGGCACGAGCCTGCTCATTTCGGTGGGCGTGGTTCTCGACACCATGCGACAGATGGAATCACACCTCCTGATGCGGCACTACGATGGTTTCTTGCAGGGCAAGAAGGGTCGCAAAGGTCCGCGTTTGCGCGGCCGATTCTGACGTTTGAAATTTGGGCGCATTGCGCCAACGCCCGGTGTTTATCGCCGGACGGTTTGTTCATTGAATAGATGAGCTGACCACTCGAGAGGGTGGCGACTCGAAACTGAACGACCGGCAGACCGCAAAATGATCAAGATCAAGAACGACAAAGAGATTGCGTCGATGCGGATTGCCGGTTCGGTTGCCAACACGGTGTTGAAGGAAGCTGCGGCTTTCATAGCACCGGGCATGACGACGAAGGAAATCGACGATTATGCCGGCGAACGCATTAAGGCCTACCAGGCCAAGAGCGCGTTTCTCGGATACCGCGATTATCCCTGCAACATCTGCATCTCGGTAAACGAGGAAGTCGTTCATGGCCTTGCCGGTCCACGCCGGGTTCAGTTCGGGGACATCATCAGCCTGGATGTGGGCATTCGTTATGAAGGTTTCATCGGCGACAATGCACTCACGGTTGCAGTCGGTGGATGCGATCCGCTTTCGCAAAAGTTGATGGATGTCACCGAGGCCAGTCTTTACGAAGGCATAGCTGCGGCAAAGGCGGGCAATCGGGTGAAGGACATTTCACGTGCAATTCAAAAGTACGTGGAAGCAAACCACTTCAGCGTCGTGCGCGAATTCGTTGGCCACGGAGTTGGAAAGACGGTTCACGAAGACCCACAGATTCCCAACTTTGTCGAGAAAGGCCGCCCGTCGCCAAAGCTGAAAGCCGGGATGACCATCGCGATCGAACCGATGGTGAACGCCGGAGTGGCCCAGGTGAAAGTCCTCAGCGACGGTTGGACGGTCCTCACGAAGGACGGCAAGCCCTCAGCTCATTTTGAACACACGGTTTTGGTGACCAATGGTGAACCGGAGATCCTGACATGTTCGGAGAAGATTCCATCTTCGCTGAAGGTGTCGTGATCGACGTTCGGTCGGATCGAGTTTACGAGATCGAGCTGGCCAATGGTCACCGAATGATCGCCTTTGTGACCCGCAAAGATCGCGGACACAAAAAAGCGATTGAAACAGGAATGCGGATACACGTAAGGTGTTCGCCTTTCGACTTGTCCAGAGGGCAGGTCGTTTTTTGACAGTTTAACAATACGAAACATGAAAGTTCGTCCGTCAGTAAAAAGATTGTGTGAGCACTGCAAAGTGGTCAAACGCGCCGGTGTGGTGCGGATCGTTTGCAAGAACCCGCGGCACAAGCAACGGCAAGGCTAAGGCTTTATGGCACGCATACTCGGCATCGACATCCCCAGCGAAAAGCGCATCGACATTGCGCTGCGCTACATCTACGGCATTGGCCCCAAGCTCGCCGGCGAGATCCTGGAGAAGACTGAAATTGACGGAGCGGTTCGTGCAAAGAACCTCACTGAGGAACAACTCGCCAAGATTGTTCATGTGATTCAGGAGGACGGATACATCGTGGAAGGTGACCTTCGTCGTGAAATCACGATGAACCTCAAGCGCCTCAAGAGCATCCGCGCCTATCGCGGTATCCGCCACGAACGCGGTCTTCCGGTTCGCGGCCAGCGCACCTCCACCAATGCCCGCACGCGCAAGGGGCCCAAGAAGACGGTGGGCGCCAAGCGGAATCCGAACGCCAAGACCGGTATTCACTAAGAACATTTTCTGACCTATGGCTGACGAAAAAGACAAACCAGAAGCAGCAGCGCCCGAAGCGGCTGCACCTGCAGCAGAAGAAAAGAAGCCTGCCAAGGCTGAAAAGCCTGCTGCCAAGAAAGACGACGCCAAGAAGGATGATTCGGCAGGTGCCGCGGCACCGACCGCCGCACAACTGCTCGGTGAAGACGACAAGGGTCCCGCCAAGATCATCAAGGCCAAGGGGTCCAAAAACGTGACCAACGGCGTGGTTACCATCGTCGCCACTTTCAACAACACACTCGTTTCCATCACCGACATGCGAGGGAACGTGATCTCCTGGTCCACTGCCGGCCGTGTTGGTTTCCGTGGTTCCCGCAAGAGCACGGCTTACGCTGCCCAACAGGTTGCCCAGGACGCTGCCCGCCAGGCCATGTCCCACGGTCTGAAGGAAGTCGAAGTCCGCGTGAAGGGTCCCGGTTCCGGTCGTGAATCCGCCATTCGTGCATTGCAGGCCATCGGTCTGGAAATCAACTCCATCAAGGACACCACACCGGTTCCGCATAACGGTTGCCGTCCGCGCAAGAAGCGCCGCGTCTAAAACATTTAACACGATCAACAGATGTCACGTTACACAGGTCCCCGCACACGTCTGAGCCGCCGATTCGGTACGCCTCTTTTTGGGCCGTCCAAATATCTTGAGCGCCGAGGTTATGGCCCCGGCCAGCACGGCCCCAAGGGTGGTCGTCGCAAGGCAACCGATTACGCCATGGCCTTGGCCGAGAAGCAGAAGGTTCGTTTCTTCTATGGCTTGCAGGAGAAACAGTTCCGACGCGCTTACGCCGAAGCCGCTTCCAAGCGCGGTGTTACCGGTGAGATCATGCTACAGATTCTCGAGAGCCGTCTCGACAGCGTTGTCTTCGGTCTCGGTTTGGCAACGACCCGCGCAGCTGCCCGCCAGATGGTGAGCCATGGCCACATCCTCGTGAATGGCACGAAGGTCAGCGCATCCAGTTTTCACGTAAAGGTGAACGACGTGGTGGAAGTGAAGGACAAGAGTGGTTCCCGCCAGTTGGCGACCCGCAACATGGAATTGTCCGCCAGCCGGCCCATCCCGGACTGGTTGCAGCTCCAGAAGGACAGCTTCAAAGGCTCGCTCCTTCGCCTCCCGACCTTGGACGAACTCCAGCCGGTCGGAAACATCCAGACCATCGTCGAATTTTATTCCCGTTAAACCAGTGCTCCCGGGTGGGAGTATGGTGCAATTATATGGGCCTGCGGCAGACGGGAATGTAGCCGCTATGGCCAGGTTAAAATTGCATAAACAGAAAGATAGATAATGCCAATCCGTTTAGGTCGCTTCGAAATGCCGAAGCAGTTGAAGAAGGAAGAATCAACTGCCTCGGACAACTATGCCAAGTTCTACGCCGAGCCGTTTGAAACCGGTTACGGTCACACGATCGGTAACTCCCTTCGCCGTGTGCTTCTCAGCTCACTCGAAGGCGCCAGCATCACCTCCGTCAAGATTGACGGCGCGATGCACGAATTCGCCACCATCCCCGGAGTGGTCGAAGACGTCACCGAGATCGTGCTCAACCTGAAGAACGTTCTTTTCAAGTGCGACACGCACGATCCCCAACACCTCCTGCTGAACGTCAACAAGGACGGCGCCGTCGTTGCCGGTGACATTGAAGTCAACCAGCACGTGGAGGTCGTCAACCCAGACCAGGTCATCTGCACCCTGGACAAGAAGAAGAAGTTCAGCATGGAGATGGAAGTCCGTGTCGGACGCGGATTCTGTCCGGGCGACGCCAACAAGGTGCCCGATCAGCCCATCGGCGTGATCCCCATCGACTCCATTTTCTCCCCCGTCAAGCGAGTGCGCTATGGCGTGGAAGACGCGCGTGTCGGACAACGCACCGACTACGATCGCCTTGTGCTTGAAGTCTGGACCGACGGTCGCCTCACTCCGGACGACGCCCTGACCCAGGCATCCGCAATTCTCCGCCATCACCTCGACGTCTTCGTCAACTACGATGAGAACGCCATCCAATTCGAGGAAGTGGTCGACAAGCAGGACGAGGAAAAGGTGAAGCTCAAGAAGCTTCTCAACATGAGCGTCAACGAGATCGAGCTCAGCGTCCGTGCCGCGAACTGTCTGAACAACGCCAACATCACGACCGTTGGTCAGTTGGCCATAAAGACCGAGAGCGACATGCTCAAGTACCGCAACTTCGGCAAGAAGTCGCTCAACGAAATCAAGGACAAGCTCGTGCAGCTCGGCCTTGGTCTCGGCATGTCCATCGATCAGTCCCTTTTGGATCCGCCGAAGGAAGAAAAAGTCTTCGGCGTCTGAGTTGATTAACGCGGCAAGGCCGCAGAAAGAAAGAACGACCCATGCGTCACCTGAAACGAAACGCCAAACTTGGCCGCAAAGGCGATCACCGGAACGCGATGCTCGCGAACATGGTCTGCAGCCTGATCAAGAAGAAGCGGATCACCACCACGCTGGCGAAGGCGAAAGCAGCCAAACCAGTCGCTGAAAAGATGATCACGCTTGGCAAGAAGAACACCATTCACGCCCGCCGACTCGCAGCCGCCCGCCTCAAGACCAGCGCCCGGACCTACTTCCGTGGCAAGCCGACCTTGAAAGGCAAGGACGTCCGTGAGAAGTGGCGCAACGAAGAAGACGTGGTTCACATCCTCTTCGATGAAATCGCGCCCGGATTCAAGGATCGCAAGGGTGGCTACACCCGTATCATCAAGCTCGGCCGGCGTCGTGGCGATGCTGCCGAAACCGCCATCCTCGAATGGGTCGAAGCCGACGGCCAAGAGCCCGAGGACGCTGAATAACCGACTCCGTCGGAACAATATGATTCACGAAAGCCCGCTCAATGAGCGGGCTTTTTCGTTCAGGGGGAAGAATGCAAAGTGGTCACGTCTCAACATCCTAAACGTCCAGAAATAGAGTCAATTACACTGGGTTGGACCCTAGTTTGATGTTCTATGGTATGCCGTCAGCACAGGGTCTTGTGAGTTGAACTTCGGACACATCTCCGGTCAAACCCATCTGATGTGCCGTCTGCCGGGGTCTATTTTTGACTGTTTGGCTCTCGGTTGTCCGGAATAATTCCCTTTTAGCTGACTCAGCTGACTTGAAACGGCGCACTCTGAGAACGTAAGCGAATCCAGGTAGGCGGTTGGGAGTGGGCTGGCAATCGAAACTGGAATCACAGAAATCTGAGCCTTTTCACGTCGGCTGCTACGAGACTCAATTGAAATTATGGAACAGCTCGTGAGCTGTCTTGATGATGCGTTCTTCCAGATCGGGCTTCCACGGCCTGCTCCTCGCTTCATAGCCACCTTCCAATAACACACGTTTGCTGGGGATGTAACCGGAGTAGACGTTTGAGTATCCGGCGACCCAGATTACGGGTTTGCCTTCGCCACCCAGCTCCCGCTTCAGGCGCAGGGAGTAGTCTACGGTGACCTCGTTCCCGAGCGTGACGAAGGTTAGATCGTTTCCGAATTGGATGACCTGGACGGGGTAGGGGAAGGGATCACGCTTTTCGGTGGTGAATTCCAGATTTACGTGTTTCAGGGCTGTCTGGATTCCCCCTTTCAGGCGGTTTTGGTGATAGAAGTATCGTTGAGTTACCTCAAGTGCGGCTTCAACTGCGGTGGCAAGTGAACGCCCATGCTTGGCTGCCCACTCTGCTGTGCCACGTGGATAGGGATTTTGATCGCCCCCACAATTCATCATGAACATCGCCGTCACCCCCGGGTGGTCTTCCTCGAAATACTGTTGAGCAAAACCGGCGTAGTCCCCCAACCAGCGAAGGTATCCCACGCTCGTGTTGTGGCAGGAGTAACCAAACATCACGGCGAAGAGCTTTCCTTCCGTATCATCCACTCGCAGAACGGGCACGGTGTGATCGACCGGTCCATTTGGGTTGGGGTGATTTCGGAAGCCCTTGTCCGTGGGCGTACGCCGATTCATCGCGAACGCGCATTTCGCATGGGCATAACTTAGTTTTGCCGGCTGCATGCCCTTGATGGCCTTCGTGGTCGCGGCGCGAAGCTTCTTTACAATCGAATCAAAGTAATCCTTCAACTCCGGACGACCGTAAGCGGGGCCGCAATGCGTGTGGGAGGCGTTCATCACCAATGCATGTGCAGGAAGTTTATGATCCTCGGCCAGTCCGTTCTCAACGGCTGTCCGCAATTCCGAGATCACGCCGATGAGATCGAGCGTGATGAAGACCACACGATTTCCTTTTTGATCTTCGATCGCCAGCACCTTGCCATACAGATCCTGGTCTTTGCCTTCCGCCGGTTTCTTGCGGGCGCCATATCCTGCCATGGGCATCGGCCGATCGGGCGTAATCACTGCGGTTGCGACACCGGCTTTGTAGAGATAGCCGGGATTTTCCGCTGATCTGGCTGTAAATGAAACGGCGATGGCGAGGAATATGATTCTCAGCTTGTGCATGTGGTGATGGAAGCGTTCGATGTCCCAGACGTCGAGGAAGGAGTTGTCGGATTCACATTGCCGGGCATCTCAATTTCCATGCTTGATTTGTGCCCGGCTCTGACCGGTTGGTTTTCCAAGTGTCCACGAGGAGTTGATAGAAATCGTGGTCGCGCCCGCGCATTGTTGAGACCCAGAGATGGAATGAGAAATCCTCGGTGTCGACTCCGATGAGCGTGTTGTCAAAGAAGGACTCGGATCACTCAGGTGTGATCTCTTGTATTTCGGGATAGGTTGTGAATCGATCTCCAGGTCATGGTCCTCGTTCGTCCAAGAGACCACCCGTTTGTCCGTGATCATGTTTCCGTCTTCGACCACCGACCAAATACCTTCCGAGTAGAAGTAGAGCACAACTTCGTTGCTCTGCAGGAGGCCTTGTCGGCGCATCACCTGTTTCAATGAATCGGATACTTCATCACCGGGTTGAGCGTAAGTCTCAGGTACGTGCAGCTCATATTGGGCGTAGAAGAACATCACCAAGGCGATGAGTGCGCCACCGACGGCGACCGCGAATATCGTGATGGCGTTCATGCCCTGCTCGCGTTTGGGAAGAGGTGGGGGAGTGGCCGCCATGGCTCGTGGCGCGGTCTTATGGACGAATGTCGGTCCTGGTGATCCGGGCGGGATTCAGTTCTCGCTTTTCTTAATCACGCGGATGAAATGGTCGACCAGTTCGGGATAGACAACATTGCCATCTTTCTCGATGGCGATATCCAGCAGGGGCATGCGTTCCATGTGGCATGACGCGCAGTTGGTGGCGAATTGTTCGCGTCGCGCGGGTTTGAAATCTCCACAATCCTCGACTTGGTGGCATGTCTGGCAACGTTCGGCGAAGAGCTTCTGGTTGCCGCGTTCGAGTTGGTGCGGGTTGTGGCAGTCGGTGCAGCGCATGCCCCCGCTCTTGGTGAAGCAGGCGCTCTTGGCCAGGCGCTGAATCTGGTTGTTGGAATGTACGCCAGGCTTTTCATCGGTTTCATCGCCAAGTCCGCCGTGGCATTCGGAGCAGAGTTGATTGAGTTGGCTGCGTTCGAGTTTGCCGGGATGCCGGATGAATTTTGAGTCGGAGGCATCCGGGTTCGTGCGGTGGTAGGCCACGTGTTTGCGACCGTCGCCGTGGCAGCGTTCGCAGGTGATTCCAGCAACGATCATTCGCTGCTTGAAACGGAAGCTCTGCGGATCGTCGGTGAACGCGGACGCGTGGGTGGCGTGACAGGTGAGGCAATCCTGGATGATGGGGCGCGAG
>CEUN01007422.1_pt1 | contig 11454 bp, 11 predicted proteins | sample 361501 | NCBI WGS metagenome assembly CEUN01 (sample SAMEA2622801, study PRJEB7988) | marine metagenome | biome: marine biome (ENVO:00000447); feature: marine epipelagic mixed layer (ENVO:xxxxxxxxx); material: "saline water (ENVO:00002010), including plankton (ENVO:xxxxxxxx)" | depth 120 m | reverse complement strand
GGTTTAGTTGGCTATCGAAATGGTGATCATCATTATTTTAATGATGAAGATGGGATTGGTTTAGATTTACTTACAGGGAAATGGACAGATCTTGGTGAACAAAAAAGCGCTGAATTTCGCTTAGAATCTTTTTCAGATAATTTATCCTGGATTGCAGGAGTATATTATTACAATTTGCATGAAACTCTTGATGCTCCTGTTTTTCCAAAACCGTTATTTTTTCATATTTATGCGGGTATTCCGATGTTTATGGCTAAACAATATGATGGAGTAACTGTTCATCCATTTGGTGGTGGGACCACAGAAAGTGTTGGTGCTTTTTTATCAGGTGACTATAAAATAATGGATCAATTTGTAATAACTGGTGGCCTGCGCTACAGCAAAGATCATAAAGACTTTACATATCGTCAAGATGGGCTTCCTACTTTTGGATATATTCATTTCCCACCAGATGCAGATGGTGATAATCTACCTGATGGTCACTTTGATAGTACTGCAAGTTGGAGTGCAATTACTCCATCGTTAAATATGAAATATGCTGTAACACCGCTTACAAATTTATATGGAACTATATCTAAAGGTTATAAAAGTGGCGGATTTAATCTTGACTATGTATCAAGTTGGGAATCAGTTGCTATCCCTTTTAAGCCAGAATTTATTACCAATTATGAAATCGGAATAAAAACAGCGAATCGCAAAAATACTATGTATCTTAATTCAGCGTTCTTTTATATGGATTATATCAATATGCAAAGAGCAATTTTTCAAGATTTATATGAGGGATATACCATTAGCAATGCTGCTAGCGCATTGGTAAAAGGATTAGAGACAGAGGTTTCAATTCGTTTATTTAAAAATGCCCTTACCTTAGCTGGTGGTTTTGGAATGATAGATGCTACATTTAGTGAATTTAGAGATTCATATTTTAATGGTTATTGGGATGAAGGAGAAGATTATGTTGATGCAAATAATAATGGTCAATATGATGATGGTGAAGATTGGACGGATATGGATAATGATTTTTCTGGAAGAACTATTGCTGAATTTCCAAAATTAACTTGGAACTTTTTAGCAGATTTTCGTTTTCCAATTAATAATAAGATGATGTTTGTATCGCAGTTACAAGCAGATTATACAGATGAAAAGCAAAGCCAACTGTCTAGTACAGATGAATATAATGATCTTCGTGATGATGCTCGCACCTTAGTAGATGCTCGTATTGGTTTTGAAACTGGCTCATGGAGCGCCTATGCATGGGTTCAAAATATGTTTAACGTAGAATACGTCAGTTGGACTGGTCAAAATAGTTATATTGGAGTTTTAGAACGAGACTATGGACTTCCTACAAGAATGGGGTTGAGAGTTTCCTACAAATTTTAAGATGAGATACATATTTCTATCTCTATTTCTAATGGCGTGCAGTACAAAAGAATTAAAACAATTTGATCAAATTATGGAGGCCTCATGTGGCCAATGTATGTTTGCTATGGATGAACAAGTAGGATGTGATCTTGCAGTTAGATTTAATCAGAAATCATATTTTGTTAGCGGGGCGGCCATTGATGATTTTGGTGATGCGCATGCGGAGGATGGTTTTTGTAATTCTATACGTAAAGCAAAGGTAAAAGGACATATTGAAGAATCAATCTTTGTTGTTTCCACTTTTAAATTACTATCTAATGACACATCTTCAGAATTATGATTCTTTAATATTTTTTAATGAAAAAATTTCTTTTTATTCTATGTTTCATTAGTGCAATTAATGCACAGTTTGATCCTCCAGATACACAACACAAGGGCTTTTCAAAAATAAACTGCTTAGGATTAATTATTTCTGGTTTAGATGATAGTGTACTCTTATCAGAAATTGAAAAGTCATTCTTTTTGATTAGTGAAAAAACATTACCAAAAGAAATAGCATTCGGGCCATTTACTGACTGCCCATTGTATCCATTATCAATTCAGTTCTTTATATTACAAAATAATGATGATTCATATTCTGGGACTATTAGCGTTGCATTAGAGGGCACTGCTGAATCAACAACAATTGAAGTGAAATATCCAACAGTAGATAAGGAAAACTGGTATTACCAAGTTGGATTTATGCCCATAATCGAAGATATACAAATAATAAGTAATTCGGATAATTCTCAGATATTATCTCAAACAAAAATTCTCATACAGAGAGTATTAGATCGGTTTGCATTATCCTTGATTGAAAATCCTTAATATTAAACTATTCATTTATTTTTTAGATAAAAAAGAGATAGTATATGGCTTCAAACTAGCAAATAATATTTGATTTAAGAGGTAGGCCATGAGTGAATATATCAAAATACAAACTGAAGACTCAATTTTAAAGATAGGTTTTAATCGACCTGAAAAGAAAAATGCATTGAATTCTGAAATGTATTATTCAGTTAGAGATGCCTTGGTATCTGCTAAAGATGATTCAAAAGTACGCGTGATAGTATTATATGGAGAAGGAGAAGATTTCACTTCTGGAAATGATGTAAAAGATTTTTTTACGTTTGCTACGACAAAAATGTCTGATGGGAATGATATACAATTTCCTGCAAAAGAATTTTTAGATGTTTTAATACCATATAATAAACCTATTATTGCTGCTGTTGATGGTGCAGCGATAGGAATTGGCGCAACGTTGACACAGCACTGTGATCTCGTTTATGCTTCAAAAGAAGCAAAGTTTCTCATGCCATTTGTAAATCTTGGATTAAATCCTGAAGCTGCTACTTCTTTTGTTCTCCCTAAATTAGTAGGGTATCATAATGCTGCAGATATTCTACTTTCTGGAAATATATTTACTTCTGAAAGAGCATATGAGATGGGCTTTATTAATGGCGTTATTGAACAAACAGAATTAATGGATTTTGTAATGGATAAGGCAAAAAATATTTCTGAACTAGCTCCAACCCCAGTACGTTTGGCAAAGAAAATGATGAAAGAACATTTTATTGATCAATTAATTGAAGTTAATCAAAAAGAGTTTGATAGTTTTATAGAAAGAATGAAGTCTCCTGAAGCTTTAGAAGCTATGCAGGCGTTTATGCAAAAAAGAGAACCGGATTTTTCTAAATTTGATTAATAATATTTAATATAATAGCAGGAGAATAAAATGAAACAATATCTTATTGGATTAACTACCGGAATGATTTTATCATCATGTGTGTTTTTCTTTATGGGTCAAACTAATTATAAATTGAAGTCATGGGAAGCCAGACCTGAAAAATCTAATGATGAAATTTTCTCATTGCTAAAAGATATTCAAATTGATATTAAAGATGGAATTAATTGCGAAGGTGGATATGTTGAATATGTTACACGAGGTGTTAAAGTTGATTGTGACTAATAATTTCACAATAGTATCAAAAATTATTTGATTATTCTTTATGCCTAATAAATCTGCAATCAATTTAATTCAAGCAGAGATAGATGCACTTAATTCTCTTCTAGATACGATAGATGATTCTTTTGATAATGTAGTGGACTTGATAGTTAATTGTTCTGGAAAGATAATTGTAATTGGGATAGGGAAATCTGGGCATGTTGGCAATAAAATGGCAGCTACATTTGCTAGCCTAGGTACTCCAGCATTCTTCTTACACGCTGGAGATGCTCTTCATGGGGATTTGGGAATGATCGGAGATGAAGACGTTTGTATTTTAGTCTCATATAGTGGAAATAGTTCTGAATTAATTGAAGTGTTAAAGCCAATTAAAGGTATTGGTGCTAAAACTATCTCAATTACTGGAAACCCTGAATCAACTTTGGCAAAACAAACTGACTTACATCTTGATATTGGTGTTCGCACTGAGGCTGACCCTTTAGGTCTGGCACCTACTTCTAGTTCAACTGCAACTCTTGTTTTAGGGGATGCGTTAGCAATTGCTGTCATGGAGACAAGAGGGTTTAAAGAGAAAGATTTTGCAGATCGACACCCAGGGGGCATGTTAGGTAAAAAACTATTACTTACTGTAGATCAAATATTCCATGAAGGCAATTCTATACCATTAGTAACTAAAAGTGATATAATACAAGAAGCGTTACTAATTATTTCTGAAAAAGGACTTGGCTTTACAGGTGTAGTAGATGAAAAGGGTATTTTAATTGGGATAATTACAGATGGAGATATTCGCAGGGGATTTGAAAAAGGAAATGATGATTTATTCAATCAAAATGTAGAATCTATTATGACAACTTCACCTAGAAGTATTGCAACAAATACATTGGCTATAAAAGCATTAGAGATTATGGAAGAACATAGTATCACATCACTTTTCGTTCATAATCAAAATAATCCAGATGAATTAAGAGGCGTAATTCATATCCATGATATACTTAATTCAGGTATATAACATTCACATACAAAATTGTTTAGTTTACTAGACCATATATGAAATTGCATTGGCTAGATGTTTTTTCTCTTATTACATATTTATTTATAATTATTGCTGTAGGAATATATTTCTCACGAAAAAACACAACAACTGAAGGGTATTTTGTAGGAAATAGATCCTACTCAGGTTGGGTGATTGGGTTAAGCATGATTGGCACTTCTATCAGCTCAATTACATTTCTTGCCTATCCTGCAGATAGTTTTAAAACTTCTTGGTTACGATTTTTACCAAACATTGTTCTGCCCATTGTTATTATAACTTCTGCTTATTTATTCCTTCCTTTTTTTAAAAGAAATAATATTTTATCTGCATACGAATATCTTGAAGATCGATTTGGTCCCTCTATACGAACTTATGGTGCAATCACATTTTTAATTGGACAACTGGTTCGAATAAGTCTCATATTATATTTATTATCATTGATGGTTCATGAAGTAACCAGTTTGACTGTACTGCAAAGCATAATCCTATCAGGGATTACGGTAGGTTTATATACAATCCTTGGTGGAATTGAAGCAGTGATTTGGACAGATGTTATTCAAACAGTTACTCTAGCATTCGGCGGTCTAATATGTATTGGTGTTATCATCTATCAGTTGCCAGATGGTTTTAATCAAATTATTGATATTGCATTATTGAATAATAAATTAAGTTTTTCTGAGTTAAAAGATGGTGTATTGCATCCCGTATCTTGGGGGATATCATTATCAAATAAAACAGGAATAATGATGATATTTTTAGGATTGACATGGTTTTTTCAAGAATATATTACTAATCAAAATATTATTCAGAGATATGCAGCGACAAGAAATGAATCGGAAGCACGTAAAGCCATGTTTATTTCTTGTTTAAACATTCCTATCTGGGCTTTTTTCATGTTTTTGGGTACTGCATTATATGCGTATTTCCAGGTTTATCCATCGGATACTGCTACTGAAATGTTAATTGGAACACGTAATGCAGAAGATATTGTACCATATTTTATCATAAATTATTTACCAGCAGGTATATCTGGGTTGATTATTGCTGCTGCGATTGCTGCTGCAATGTCTTCCTTAGATTCGAGTATTAATTCTATTTCTACTGTAAGTGTTCATGATATATATAGACGTCATTTAGTAACGAATAAAAATGATATACATTATTTACATGTTGCATGGTATGTGGCAACATGCGCCACAGTGATTATGATTATTGGTTCCTGTATTTTAGCATTTTCAAAAATTAATACATTACAAGATACGTATAATACAATCGGATCTGTAGTCATGGGAGGTGTCCTTGGTTTATATTTATTAGGTTTTTGTACTAAACGTGGAAATGAAAAATCTGTTTGGTATGGTATAGTATTAACAATCATGTTTTCCTTATGGACAGTGTTGGCAAAATACAACTTGCTTCCAGAATGGTTACAAGCACCATTTGATTTATACTATACTGGTATTTTAGGACAGATAGTTATGTTTGCAGGTATATTTGTTGCTACAATATTGCTTTCAGATACTAATAATAATTTGAAAAATTTGACCATCTGGACAAGAACTAATAAGTAAAATTGGGAAATTGCTATTTGTAATTATACAGTGTAAGATTAATGAAAGATATTACTATAGAATTTAAATAGCTTTGTATAGCGTATTTATAGACTGGGTCTTCATGGAAGACAATAGCAAGGAACTTAATGGGTTCTTAACTGCTATGAACAAAAAAAGAAATGATCTTTTTTTTACCATTCTTGTCCCCAAAAAATCTCACTTTACACGACGGTTAGATCAATTTAAAAATGTTGAATATGTACAGGATATTGAAAATAGATTTGAAGAGCCTGGCAAAGAAATTTCTTCAATGCCATATATAAATAAATATATATATGATAAGCTTGACACGCTTAAAAAAAACCATCAAACTGGATTATCGCGAAGAGATGAGCGTGTTATGAATTTAATGGAAAATATGAGAGAGTCTTTTTTTATGTCTGAAAGATGGGCAGCAACATATAATCCTGCAAATTTCCGATCAGTAAAAGCACATAATGATAAACCTCGATTATTTTGGAGAGATTGGGATGTGGATCTCGTATTATCATTTCATCCTGCCATTATGCACAAGCATATAAATCATTTTAAGAAAAACACAGATATGGATCCGAAATATATTAGTCTATGTAGTAAACAATATTGGGAAATAATAAAAAAGTGGGATGGGCATCTTTCAATTCCATCAATATTTCGCAATAAAAACAACTATGGTTTTTTTGTTGAAAATAATGATATAGCAATTGAATTATTTTCATCAATAATAGCTTTAAATGATAAGAAACTTTTACAAAAATATGTTAAATCATTAAGCAATATTGATTTCAATTGGAAAAAAAGAAAAACACTTGATTCTTTAAACCATATTATATCTGATGCAGTGGATAATCTTAAACCGTTAAAAAAAGTAAATCCTGCTTATCAAAAAATGAGAAATTTTATTCGTACAAAAAAGTTAGTATCTAAAAGAGAATTGATAAATAAAATGGAATGGGGAAAGTCTTCAAACTTTCACCCTTATCGGAATCGGCTTCGTATGGAAAATAATATACGGTTTATTAATAATCACTCTTATGAATGGATAGCATAATTATGACCTATAATATTATAAAAATACTTATATCTGCCATTTTAATTGCCTTGATTTCTGAGATATCAAAACGTAGTACATTTTTTGGAGCAATTCTTGCTTCTATTCCATTAGTATCTGTTATGGCAATGATTTGGTTATATATTGATACAAACGATTCCTTGCAAGTCGTTCAATTGTCAAAAGGTATATTTTGGCTTGTAATACCATCGTTAGTACTGTTTATTACTTTTCCATATTTTATTCGATTGCATCTTTCATTTTATACTGCTTTAATTGCAGCTCTTTTTGCTATGGTAGTCACATATTTTATCACTATAGCAGTCTTAGATAAGTTTGATATTCGTTTATAAATTTTTACCTAAAAAATTTCTATTTATTAAATAATATAAAATGAAAATAGGCATATCAACATCATTAAGAATTATCATTCCAATAGTTTGGATTGTCCTTTTCGGCCGTCTACTTAGCAGAGATTATTTTGTTGAAAAACTAGAGATACGTGAGAAACAAGCGATACAAAAAGGGCTTGAGGAATCTTACATGGGTATTTATTTTAAAAATGAACGAATTGGATATGTGAAAAATCACATGATGAAGCCTACTAATGATTCTTTCACACTTGATCAAGAAGCTGTTATGAACTTAAATATTTTAGATAAAACCTATCCTGTTGAAATGAATCTAACCGCTGAATTAGATGATGAATACCTTTTAAGGAGTTTTCAATTTAATTTGATATCTACATTCTATGAGCTGCATGCAAAAGGACAGGTTATAGGTACAGAGATTCATTATAGCATGAATACTGGTAAAGATGAGACCTTCAATATTATCCATTTAAATGAAGCTCCTTTTATTTCAACACATATGAGAAGTTATTTACTTCAAAATAATATTAAAGAGGGTGAGAAATATAAAATTCCCTATTTTGATCCTGTCACTATGTCTGGTCAAGAGTCTATTGTCGAATATAAAGGATTCAAAAAAGAATTCATTAAAGAAAGAGGTCGTATTTATAATTTGCATCATTTTATTGAAACAATAGGTGGTATGCGAATTGATTTTTATCTTGATCAAGATGGTAACGTTATAAAAGAGACTTCACCCACAGGATTTGTATTTTATTCTGAGCCAGAATTTCGCGCTAAAGATATTATATCGAAAGGTAAGGAATTATTAAGTACAGTATCCGTTCCAGCAATTGGAGATATTGAAAATTTATCTGGATTATCAACAATTAGTTATCGCTTAACTCTACCAGAAGATCAAAACTTCGATTTAAATCAAGACCGTCAAATTTTTAATAATAATATTTTAACTATAAATAAAGAAGAGATTCCTACTGAGAATGCACGTATTTGTATTGATAATAATAATCTATTAAACGCTACTCCATATATTCAATCTGATAATAAGCTTATATTGGAACAAGCAGAATCAATTATTGCTAATACTACAAATGATCTTCAAAAAGTTAAAGAGTTGATTAATTGGGTTTATGTAAATATTGAAAAAAAACCTGTATTAAGTATTCCCGATGCAGTTACAACGCTACGAACACGTGTAGGTGATTGTAATGAACATGCAGCGCTTTTTGCTGCCTTATCTAGAAGCGTATCTATACCTGCGAGAGTAGCTGCTGGAGTAACTTATCATGATGGAACGTTTTATTATCATGCTTGGAATGAGGTTTGTATAAACGGTAAGTGGATTAGTTTAGACACGACAAATAATCAATTTCCAGCTGACGTATCACATATAAAATTTGTAGAAGGTGAAACAATTGAACAAGTAAAGATAGGCGCTTTATTAGGAAGATTAACCATTGAAATATTAGAGGTAAATAGTTGAAGATAAATGAACAAACCCCAGGAATTATAATTAATAATTTGACTAAAAAATATGGTGATTTTGTAGCAGTTAATAATATCAGTTTAAGAGTTGATCCTGGGAAAATATTTGGTTTTTTGGGACCAAATGGTGCAGGGAAGACTACTACAATTAAAATTCTTGCGGGCTTATTAAAACAAGATATCGGTGAAATTATTATTAACGGATACGATATAAGCACACATCCTGAAAAATGTAAATTTTCTACAGGATATATTCCCGATAGACCATTTTTGTATGAAAAATTAACAGGAATAGAGTTTCTTAAGTTTATTGCAAGCCTATATAGCCTTTCAATCGAATCTTTTGAAAAAAATTCTAATCATTTGATGGGACTATTTGATCTTTATGAATGGAAGGATCATCTTATAGAAAGTTATTCACATGGTATGCGACAAAAATTAATTATGACTTCCGTGTTTATGCTTAATTCCCCTATGATAATTGTTGATGAGCCCATGGTTGGCTTAGATCCTAAAAGCGCTAAAATTGTCAAAGAATTATTTAAAAAACATTCTATTAATGGTGGATCTATTTTTCTATCTACACATTCCTTAGAAATTGCAGAAGAGTTATGTGATGAGATTGCAATTATTCTAAATGGTGAGATTAGAATTATTGGAGATATGGAATCATTAAGAAAAGAAGCTAGTCTCGATAATAGTGATCTTGAGGAAGTGTTTTTACAATTAACAGATACAGAAGATCTTTCAAAAGTGATATCAGCTTTAAAAGATATAGATTTATAGTATCCAATGAATCAATATAGATCACAATTCACGTTGTTATGGCCAATGTTTTTGACTGCAAAAAATAGATTTTTCCCATCAGGAAAAATTTCACAAAAATCGATTGGCATTGTATTGTTTTGTATTGGGTTATGTTATGCAATATTTAATATTACTTTACGTGTAGTGACTTATTTTCATATGCAAGATGAGCTAGGGATCATCTTGAGTCTTAAAGTCTTTCAAATGGCTTGGATTTTAATTTTTATCATGTTGATTTTTTCATCTATGGTTTCATCAATATCTTCAATCTATTTATCAGAAGATAATGAAATTGTTTTTTCTGCTCCAATTTCTACGGTTAATCTATTTTTTATGCGTTACATATCAGGAACCATTTATACTTCTTGGATGATGATTATTTTTTCACTGCCTATATTTGCAACATATGGAATTGTTTTTCAAACTCCTGTAACATACTGGTTTTTAATGGTTCCTACCTTACTCTCAATTACTCTTACTTCTACCTGTTTGAGTACATTATTAACTATTGTGCTTGTAAAATTCTTTCCAGCTCGTCATACAAAAGATATCATATTATATCTTTCATTATGTTTTGGAGTATTAATCATATTCTTAATTCGATTATTACAACCCGAGGATATGGTTTATTATGATAAATATGGGCACCTTGTAGATTATCTATCAAAAATATCAAAGCCAGTTGCTCCTTATTTACCTGCTAGTTGGGCATCAAATTTCCTTTCTCTATATTTGCTGGATCTTGAAATAGATTGGTTATTATTTAGCCTGTTATTGTTGACGCCTATGGTTTTATATATTTTAGGAGAATGGTGCATGAAAGTTTGGTTTTTTTCAGGATATTCAAAATCACAAGAGTCATTCGGGGGAACACATAGATTTGCAAAGAAACAGTTATATAAACCAGGGATATGGAAGTGGATTTTTAATAAGGAAAGTAAAGTTTTTTTACGTGATTCAGTTGAGTGGTCTCAACTATTTATGATTGCTGCTCTAGTAGTAATATACTTGTATAATTTTAAATTACTACCTATTGAACAAGGAGCATTGTCTGAACAATTTATCATAAATTTGATTTCGTTTCTTAATATTGGATTAGCAGGTTTTATTATGACTGCCCTTTCTGCCAGATTTGTTTTCTCATCTATTGGATCAGAAGGAGGTGCTTTCTATCATATTAAGTCATCTCCAATATCTTTACGCCGATTTCTATTATATAAATACTTTTTCTATGCTATACCATTTACTATTTTATCATTAACTCTAATTATTATGAGTAATAGAATTTTACAAGTGGAAGGTCCTATGTGGTGGATTTCTGTTTCCACTAATCTATTTATTACTTGGGTTGTAGTGGGGCTTGCTTTAGCATTCGGATCAATATATGCTGATTTTAAAGCAGAAAATAAGACTGTTGCAATGGGCAGTATGGGAGCAATACTATTTTTACTTTGTGCAACAGCTTTTCAAATAATCATTATTTTTGTTGGTGCAAATCCTATTTATCGTATAATGAAACGTTGGTTAAATAATTATGCCTTTAATAGCGTTGATCTGTATTTATTAATATTATGGATAATAGTTTCAGTTTTATTATCCCTGGGTATGGTAGTATATCTTTTCAAAAAAGGTATTTATACATTAGAAAACTAATATATTTTAAATATTTCCTTATTCTCTATTTGCTAATAATATAAGTAATTCAATAAATTTTTATGTGGCAGTGTTGTACATAACAAACATGAAAG
>CEUN01045076.1_pt1 | contig 11463 bp, 12 predicted proteins | sample 361501 | NCBI WGS metagenome assembly CEUN01 (sample SAMEA2622801, study PRJEB7988) | marine metagenome | biome: marine biome (ENVO:00000447); feature: marine epipelagic mixed layer (ENVO:xxxxxxxxx); material: "saline water (ENVO:00002010), including plankton (ENVO:xxxxxxxx)" | depth 120 m | reverse complement strand
AATATAATTATTCTTTTCTTGCTTTAATAAAACTCACTATAAAACAAACCATCGAATATAATGCTGATAGCTGCATTATCCCCACTCTTAAAATCCCATTCATATCGTGAGATTCGATTCTTTTATTTAATGGCATAAATAATGCTATAAAAACCACTAGCATTAAAATCATGATTATATGTGCAAATAGTTTGTTGTTTTTATCATACAGCTTATAAAAAACACCCATTAAAACTCCAAACAAAACAGGGATAAGTGCTGTTGGAGATGACTTAACAAAATAACTTAACATTCCAACTAAAATTAAAACTATAGTTGTAAATAATGTTGCTTTTTTTGGATTCATTATCATTTTCAATTCCTTTGTATTGCTATTACTTTATTTATATTAATATAACCAAAGTTATGACTATCTTCAGAACAGGAAACATCTTTATTGTCTCCTTCAACAAATAGTTTATTTTTTTTTATTTTAGTTATTCTTTTTATGATATTAAAATCAGTTTTAAAAGGATGTTCACAAACTATAATATCATTTATTTTTATTTTATGATCATTAAATATTTCAAAGAAAACTGAATCTCCATCTTTAAATGTTGGAAACATACTATTTCCTTTTACATTACAATATAAAATATTAGACATAATTATTTAGCTTGCAGTATACCAATCTATTTTTCTATTTTTAACAGACCAAAATAAATCATGAATTTTTTTAACATGATTTAGCAAATCATTAGCATGTTCAATAGAAAGTTCTACTTTACAAGCACTACAAAGCTTTGCCGTATTCCAAAATAAAGAATGTAAATCTTCATAATCATTTAAATGTTCTGATTTAAAAAAATCAGTCCATAAAAGCAATACTTCATCTTTACATTTTTGAGCCTCTTGTTCTTTAATACTAGCATATCTGCTCATAGTATTTACATAGTGACCCATTTCATTAGATTCGGGAGCTTTTAAATCAAGCATTTTTTTCGTCATTGATAAGACAGCTTCAGCAGCTATTCTAGCACTTGCAGGATCATATACTCCACAAGGGCCATCACAATGAGCATGGACAATATTTTTTTTCATAATTACTCCTTATAATTTTTCTGCATTATTAGAAAGATAATCTGCTACTCCTTCTGGAGATTCTTTCATTGCACTATCACCATCTTTCCACCCTGCAGGACAAACTTCACCATGTTTTTGGTGGTAAGATAAAGCATCTATCATTCTAAGCATTTCATCAATATTTCTACCAAGAGGCAAGTCATTTAAAACAGCATGTCTAACAACACCATCTTCATCAATTAAAAAAGAACCTCTTAAAGCAACACCTCCACCTACGGTTGTATTTTCTGCTGAATCACTGGTCTCAACATAGGCTTCACTTGCACCAACTAAAACATCATATTTTCTTGCAATTGATTTATCTAAATCTTGTAAAAGTGGATATTTCACATTACCTATTCCACCTTTATTTACATCTGTATTTTTCCATGCTAAATGACTCCATCTTGAATCTACAGAGCATCCTAATACTTGAGCTCCTCTAGATTCAAAATCACTCAATCTTTTATCAAAAGCTAATAACTCAGTTGGGCAAACGAATGTAAAATCAAGAGGATAAAAGAATAAAACTACTTTTTTTCCTTTATAATCTGAAAGACTAACTTCCTGAATAGTATTATCAGGCATAACTGCTTGAGTTTTAAATTCAGGTGCAAGTTTTGTTACTAACATATTAATTCTCCTTATACTTAAATAATTTGTTAAAAATTTTTAGGTATAAATTTAAATGATATAATACTGAAAAGAAAAGTTTTATCTTAAGAAGCTAAGAATAAGATTTTTAATAGATTCATAATTCTCACCACAAGTAGAGTCTGAATCAGGGTTATTATAGGTTAAATTAATTCGTGCAAGTTCTTCACCATTTCTTCCAACAATTACAAAATCTCTAATTGTAGCATCCCAATCATACCAAACATCGCCATCACCATCACCATCTTCATCAATATCTTGTACCCAGGGAAGAACTCTAATATCATCACAGTTATTACAGGTAGCTTCTGGGTCACATATCATACATGTATAGCTATCCGTAATATATTGAAAACCATTTATGCCTACTATTTTAAAATCATCAAAACCTTCATTAACTAATTCATTATACAAATCATCTAGAACACCGAACCGGTGGCGACACATACTTCAGCCAGCTTTTCCAAAGTAATATCCAGTAATCATTCCTTCATAAATAGGAGGTCCTACTTCTTGTCCAAAAGTTTCAGAACTAACATTAATATCTTCATACATAAAATCACTTACAAAAATAGGGTCATCATAAATAATAGAATTAATCATTGCGACAACATCTAAAATATTAATCCCGCCATCTTGTGTTAAATCTCCAGCAGCTAATTGATCATCATCAAATTCTAAATTTCCAAGAATATATTGTACCATTGCAACAACATCTAAAACATTTACTACAAAATCTCCATTTATATCACCACCATCAAATGGCGGAATATAAATTTGTTCTGCTGTAACAGCAGCACTTCCTGCTTTTCCAATACTTGGATTAGACCAAGTTTCACCACCATCTTCAGTAGTACTATATAAAAAATTATCTTCTTCAGAATAAATCCATGTTGCATTGGTTCCTTCTAGAGGTAAAGCAGTAATCCAGTAATAAGATTCTGGTTGCGTTCTAACACATTCATCTAAAAGTGAAATAGAATACCATAAACCATCTGAATTACCATAATCTAGTTCGACTATTCGAGATGTTAGAGAATTTCCTGGTCTTCCATCATCATCTTCACATACTTGCACTTCAACAGACTGACTATCAAATATATCTTCAGGAGAATAAGTTAAATAAATATAAATTCTTTCAAGCATATATTCACTACTTAAATAAAAACGATCTGCAGCACCGTAAATTTGATTTTCAGTATAGTGAATTGGGTATCCTCCAAAACTTGGATTAGGTTCATCATCACCTGTTGAAAATACAGTTGCTCTATCTTGAGCAATTGCAAAGGTTAATAAAAATGCTAGTATAAAATTTTTTAACTTCATGTTATAATTTATAATAGAATATGTATTAAATCAATGATATACCTCAACTTATTGAACTTCTATATGGTAAGGTAAAATAAAATATATTTTTTCATCTTTTAAAAGAGGAATAATATTTAAATTATTTAATTCTTTTTTAAAGCTATCCGGCATCAATTCAAAGATTATATTAATACCATCATTTGTTTTTCTATTAAACCCTTTTTTGTTAGATTGAGGAAATTCAATAATTTCTATATCTTCTTGATTAAGATTTGCCATAATTTTTGCTATATCTATGGTTTCATTTATTCCGCCTATTTCATCTATCAAACCATTGTTAAATGCCTCATTTCCGCTCCATACTCTTCCTAATGCTAATTCATCTAATTTTTCAGCATTTAATTTTGGTCTTCCATCTAATACTCTATTTTTAAATTCTTGATAAAAATATTCAACAGACTTCTTCATTTTTTCATTTTCTTCTTCAGTCCACTTCCTTGATTGAGTTAATAAATCTGAAAAATCACCTCTTTTGATTACCTCTTTGTTAATTCCAATTTTACTATATAGTTCACTAAGATTAAATCCCATACTAATAACACCAATAGAACCAGTAATGGTTGCAGATTCTGCAATGATGGTATCAGCTTGACATGCTATATAATATCCACCTGATGCTGCTACTCCAGACATTGAAGCAATAAAAGGTTTTTTATTAATAGAATCAGTAGTTGTTTTATAAATTTCTCTCCACATCTGATCAGAAGCAAGTGCCGATCCTCCTCCACTATCAATTCTTAATATGATTGCTTTTATTGATTTGTCATTTCTAGCTTTTTTAATGGAATTTATAATGGTTTTATCGCCCATGATTGACGATCCTTGTGGTCCTGAATTACTTTTGCCTGAAACAATTCCTCCTACTGCATATATCATTGCAATTTTAGGTTTATTTTTTTCTTTCCAATCATAATTATAATCAGATATTTTTCCAATATTATTAAATTTTAAGGTATTATTTTTCATAATAACTGAATCTTTGATATATTTTTTAAATTGGTCTGGATAATAAGACCCAGTAATTAAGCCTCTTTCTTCTGCAGCTTCTGGTTGCCAATAAGGTCCTTCATTAACTATCGATTGTGCATATGTTATATCTGGTAATGATTCATTGGTCCATCCTCTTGATATAGCAATATCTTCAATAAATATATTGTTTAAATCATCAAGCAATTGAGTATAGTTTTCTCTCATTTCATCAGACATTTTTGTATTTAAAAAAGGGTCGCCAGCAGTTTTGTATGATCTTCCGTCTTTATCTTCTACTCTCCATACTGTCGGTTCAATTTTTAGAGTATCTAAAAGCCCTTTATAGAATGTTACTTCCATGCTTAATCCTTTTAAATCAACTCCAGTTAACTTATTAACATATATTTCATCAGCAATTGAAATAGTATGATAATTCATATTGCTAATACCCATTTCACTGTAGACTATTATTTTTTTTCCAGAGTCTTTAAATCTTTTTAATGCATTTCTAATTTCATTTCTTTTAGAAAAGCTGGCACTAATATTTTTTAAATATATAATCATTCCAGAGATGTTAGGGTCTGCAGTTAATTTATCTATTTTTTCAATCCATGTTCGAAGTTGTGTGCCTTTTTTATCAGAAAAGAAGTTAAAAAAACTTTTTTTAGGCTTTTCTTCTATAAATATATCATCAAAAGTTAGTGTTACAAATCTAGATTTATTTTTTTTCTCATATATAGATGGTTGTTTATGTGAAAAATAAGATAATCCAGATCCAAATCTATCATCTGAATTATTTGTATAAAATTTATTTGATCCAAAATTAAGTCCAACATTTAATGACAGATTATGAGCTCCAAGATCATCAAATTTAAGAACAGGAAGTCCTTGGTCACAGTATTCATTGGAAGACATCTTAGCAGATAGTTCTAAGCCATTTATGGGAATTGTTTTTAAAAATATAGAAGCTGTTTGTGCCTTCCACTCATAATCATAGCTTTGATCAAACCCTAGAGTCAAAAATTTTGAGTTAAAAGGACGAAATGCTAGTCCGAAACTATGATTTGTAAAATCAGAAAAATCATCAAACAGTGTACTCGTCCATCCTGCTGATATAAAATTAAAAGGTCTATACAATAGCCCAACATCGATTAAATTATTTTTATCCCAAGCATATCCATAGTATAAATTTTTATATATTTTTGTTGCTAGTCCGATTCTAAAAGAGTGTATAGTATTTTCATTATAACCAATAGAAAATCCAAATCCTGTAGTTTTAAAATTAGAGAAAAAGAAAGTTGAGTCTTTGTATTTTTCATAGAAAAAATCAAGCTGTTTTCCATGTTCTACAGCTAATCCTGCAGGATTATAAAAAATTGCATCAACATCATCTGATTCACTGATTGATAATCCTTGATTATAATAACCAAATAAAAAACTAGAAGCTATTAATGTGAAAACTAAATATTTTTTTATAATCATAATAAACTCACTTTATATTAAATTTCGATAATAATTTAATAAATAAAATAAATAGTATATATGAAAAAATTTGTTATAGTTGGATCTGGAAGACAGGGTATAGCTGTTGCTTATGATTTATTAAGAAATAAACTTCATCATGTTACGATGCTTGATATTAATCAATCTTTTTTAACAAAAGCATTAGATAAATTATCTAATATTATTGATTATCAAAATTTAAATGGTATTACAGCTGATGTAACAAATGAAAAAGAAATGCTTAATATTCTTTCTGATGCAGATGTTATGATAAGTGCAGTTCCTTATGAATTTAATTTAGGCTTAACTAAAATAGCTATTAAATCAAAAACATCAATGGTTGATTTAGGTGGTCATACCAATATTGTTAGAAATCAATTATCAATGCATGAGAAAGCTCTATCAGCAGGCATTACCATTGTTCCTGATTGTGGTATGGGGCCTGGAATGAATATTACTATGTCAGTCTTAGCTACAGAAATTTTAGATCAAACTGATGATATTTATATATGGGATGGTGGATTACCAAAAGACCCAAAACCTCCATGGAATTATTCACTATTTTTTAATATTGAAGGTTTAACTAATGAATATGATGAACAGGCATATTTTTTAAAAGATGGAGAAATTGTTGAAGTGCCTTGTTTTGAAAAAATTGAACAATTAAAATTTGATAAAATAGGAGAGTTGGAAGCTGCTGTTACTTCAGGAGGACTTTCAACAATGCCCTGGACATTTAAAGATAGATTAAAAACTTTAGAAAATAAAACTCTTAGATACAAAGGACATTGGGAATGGATGAAAGCTTATAGGGAGCTTGGGTTATTTTCACGAGATCAAATTGATTATAAAGGTAATACGATTATACCAAGAGATTTATACCATCAGTTTCTTGAGAAAAAATTAGATCATGGTAGAGTTGAAGATGTCTGTTTAATGCGAGTTAAAGCTATTGGTATAAAAGATTCAAAAAATGTAGAACTTACTATAGATGCTGTTGAATATTATGATAGCAAACTTGATTTAACAGCTATGGAAAAATGGACAGGATGGCATATTTCTATTATGGCTCTTGAAATTGCATATAATAAGGTAGATAGCGGTGCTATATCAGTTGAAAATGCCCTTAAAGGTCAAATATTTTTAGATGAAGTTCGTAAAAGAAACTATGATATTAGTATAAAAATTGAGGAGTTTTAAAATATGTTTTTCGTTCAAGTTGGAATAATTTTTTGTATGTTATCTGTAATTATTGGTGCTTTTGGAGCACATTCATTAGCTGAAGTTATAAATGATAAGATGGAAACTTTTAGAACAGGTGTTCAATATCAAATATTTCATGGTCTTGCACTTATTGTTGTAGGTATTTTATCCAAAGTGTTTGAAGTAGATTTCAGTATTGTAGGTTATTTCTTTATTACTGGTATCGTTTTCTTTTCTGGAGCTTTATATCTTATTGCTGTATGTAAATATTCTTTTTTAGGTATGGTAGCTCCTATTGGGGGGCTATTTTTTATTATTGGTTGGGTTCTTCTTCTTTATAAAACAATAAATTAATTATTTGTATTATGTATAATTATAATATCATTTTATAATATTAGTAATTTATTGTATGCTCCATTATGTGGCTATGGTTTTGCATGGGTAGGACATTTTTTCTTTGAAAAAAATAAACCTGCTACTTTTTCTTATCCTCTATATAGTTTTATAGGTGATTGTATAATGTTTAAAGATATTTTAATTAGGAAAGAATCTATAATTCAGCCAGTAAAACCTGACAATATTTAATCATTTTCTAGTTACTTTTTCTATAAGTCCCCATAGTTTTTTAGGAACTTTATCAAGCCAAGAAAATTCTCCTGCATTATAAATCCATTCTCCACCATCAATTGTCACTACTTCTCCAGTCATATAGTCGCTATAATCAGATATTAAATATGCAGCAAGATTGGCTAATTCTTGGTGTTCTCCAAATCTATTTAATGGAATTCTTTTTTTAGGATCAACAAAAGGTCTAAAAGGTTTTGGAAATAGTCTGTCCCATGCACCTTTAGTAGGAAAAGGTCCAGGAGCAATGGCATTAATATTTATTTTATATTTTGCCCATTCAGCAGCTAATGATCTGCTTAAAGCTAGTACTCCACCTTTTGCAGCAGCCGATGGAGCAACATATCCTGATCCTGTCCATGCATAAGTTGTAACGATGTTAAGCATTTTACCTTTTTGTTTATTTTTTATCCAGTCTTTTCCAACAGCTAAGCTAAAATTATAGGTACCCTTTAATACAATGTCAACAACTACATCAAAACCTTTATGTGATAATCTTTCAGTTGGAGATATAAAATTTCCAGCAGCATTGTTTACTAAAACATCTAACTGGCCAAATTTTTCTTTTATTTTTTTTAATGTACTTTCAACTTCATCATAATTTCTTACATCACAACTAATTCCAAGTACTGTACCACCATGTTCCTGCATGAGTTCTTTGGCGGTTTTATCAAGAGCTTCTTGTTTTCTGCTAGCAATAACAATATTAGCCCCTAATTCTAAAAAATATTTTGACATAGATTTTCCAAGTCCAGTAGCCCCACCCGTAACTAGGATTGTTTTATTTTTTAGTGAATTTTCTTTTAACATTCCATTTAAGTTCATAACTTCTGCATCTCAATTTAGTTTACTTTTAAATAAGTAATCAAATTTAAGTAGTTTTTACAAATATTTATAAGGATTTAATATGGTTGTTTTAAAAAGTGTTAAGGTTGAAAGTAGTAAAAAATCATCAGAGCTATTAGTTCTAGGGCGTTTTAAAAATGTTGATATAAAAAAGACAATTTCTTTTTTGTCTTTAGAAGATAAAAATATAATATTAAATGCAATTTCTATTGATTTATCAGATGGAGATTCTGGCGATTATATCATGATTCCAGGTTCGTCTTCATATAAAAGAATTATGTTGTTTAATCTTGGAGATAAGAAAAAACTTACAAATGATAAAATGCGTGCATTTGGTTCAAAGCTTTATTCTTTAGTTAATTCTAAAAAAATCAAATCAATGCTTATAGATACAAAATCATTTAATATGACAACTAATGATAAAACTCAATCTATAGTTGAAGGAATAGTTCTTGGTTCTTATAAATTTGAAGATTATAAATCTAAAAAGAACAAAAGAAATTATTTAACTCAAGTTTCATTAATGGGTAATGTAGATAAAAAAACTGTTATAAAAGCACAAATTATAGGTGAGAGTGTTTGTTTTGCTAGAGATTTAGGGAATCATCCTGCTAACATATTAACTCCTACATATTTAGCTAATGAATCACAAAGGATTTCTAAAGCAAAAAATATGAAATGTACAATTACTGATGTAAGTAAGTTTGAAAAAATGGGTTTGGGTAGTTTTTATGGTGTAGCACGAGGAGCAAAAGAACCTGCTAAAATGATTATTGTTGAGTATAATGGTGGTCCTAAATCTCAAAAGCCTATTGCTTTAGTTGGTAAGGGGTTAACTTTTGATACCGGAGGAATTTCCTTAAAACCACCTGCAAGAATGGATGAGATGAAATTTGATATGTGTGGTAGTGCTACTGTTATGGGTGTAATGAATGCAGTATCTATTTTACAGCCAAAAATAAATATAGTTTTTGCAATTGGTTCTACTGAAAACATGCCTGGAAGTGATGCTCAAAGACCTGGTGATATAGTTAAAGCATATAATGGAAAAACCATTGAAGTTTTAAATACAGATGCAGAAGGTAGATTGGTGCTTGCTGATGTACTATCTTATGTTAATAAAAACTATAAACCACAGTATATGATTGATTTTGCAACTTTAACTGGTGCAGTATTAGTAGCCTTAGGTCATAGAGCAAGCGGTTTAATGGGTAATAATGATAAGCTTATCAATAAAATTCAAAAATCAAGTAAAGCTACTGATGAAAAAGTATGGGAATTACCTTTGTGGCCAGAATACACTAAAGAAATTCAAGGTAAATATGCAGATATTCAAAATTTAGGAAAGGCTGGAGCAGGAACAATTACTGCAGGTGCATTTTTAAAAGAATTTGTAGGAGATACTCCATGGTGTCATCTTGATATTGCAGGTACAGCATGGGGACCAAAAGAACCTGAATATCAACCTAAAGTTGGAGCAACAGGAGTTGCTGTAAGGTTGATATATCATTTGCTTGAAAATTAAAAATAGGCGGTGTAGCTCAGTTGGTTAGAGCACCGGAATCATAATCCGGGTGTCCGGGGTTCGAGTCCCTGCACCGCCACTTTAAATTATTAGTAAATAAAATGAAAAAAATAGGAATAACATTCAGTACTTTTGACTTAATACATCCAGGGCATATTCTTATGCTTAAAGATTGCAAGACTGTTTGTGATTATCTTGTTGTAGGGGTTCAATCAGATCCTACAATTGATAGAAAAAATGCTAATGATGAATATTCAAAAATTTCAGGAAAGCCTAAAAATATTCCTATTCAAACCTTAGAAGAGCGTCTTATTATGATTAAATCAATTAAATTTGTTGATGAAGTTTTTATATATGATACTGAACAAGATTTATATAATTGGCTTAAAAATAATAAATGGGATGTAAGAATTCTTGGCTCTGATTGGAAGGGTAAAAATTTTACGGGTCATGACATCAAAGGAGAATTATATTTTCATAAAAGAGATCATGACTGGTCTACAACAGCTTTTCGTAATAGAATAAAAAATAGTTAAAATTATAAGGAATAAAATGTTAAATAAACTAATTAGCCCGCATGGTGGTAAATTAATTAATTGTTATTGCGATAGTGCTGAATCAAACCAGTATAAGAATGATGCGGTCAATTATCAGTCTTGGACACTTACAGATAGACAGCTTTGTGATTTAGAGCTTATTTTAAATGGAGCGTTTTCGCCGTTAGACGGTTTTATGAATCAATCATGTTATAACTCTGTATTAGAAAATAATAGATTGTCAGATGGTAATGTTTGGTCTATGCCAATTGTTCTTGATGTTAAATCAGATTTAGCAGATAAAGTAGAAATTAAAGATAACTTGGCTTTGAGGGATAAAGAAGGCTATTTAATAGCTATAATTAAAATAAGTGATAAATGGAATTATGATAAGAATTTAGAAGCTGAAAAAGTTTATGGAACTACTGATATAACTCATACAGGAGTGAGATATTTATTTGAAAATGGAGGAGATGTTTGTTTAGGTGGAGAAGTTATTGGTGTTGAGCATCCTCATCATCATGATTTTTTAGACATAAGATTAGGTCCAACTGAAACTAGAGAATATTTTGAAAATAATAATTGGAATAAAATTGTTGCTTTTCAAACTAGAAATCCAATGCATAGAGCCCATAAAGAAATTATGCAAAGAGCAGCAGAGGAAATTGGAGGAAAAGCATTTCTTCATCCTGTTGTTGGAATGACAAAGCAGGGTGATGTAGATTATTTTACTAGAGTTAGATGTTATCAGAAAATAATTAAAAAATTTCCAGAAAATAGTACATTTTTAGGTTTGTTACCACTATCTATGAGAATGGCAGGTCCTAGAGAAGCTCTTTGGCATGCAATTATTAGAAAAAATTATGGATGCACTCATTTTATTATAGGTAGAGATCATGCTGGTCCAGGTAATGATAAAGATGGCAATCCTTTTTATGGACCATATGAAGCACAAGATCTTGTTAAAAGTTTTGAAACTGAACTTGACATTAATATGGTGATGTTTAAGATGGTTGGCTATCATAAAATTCAAGAAAAATATGTATCTCTTGATGATCCAAATATTGACAAAAAAGATATTATGTTTATTTCTGGAACTGAGCTTAGAGAAAAGCTTAATCGTGGAGAAGATAT
>CEUN01025308.1_pt1 | contig 11480 bp, 10 predicted proteins | sample 361501 | NCBI WGS metagenome assembly CEUN01 (sample SAMEA2622801, study PRJEB7988) | marine metagenome | biome: marine biome (ENVO:00000447); feature: marine epipelagic mixed layer (ENVO:xxxxxxxxx); material: "saline water (ENVO:00002010), including plankton (ENVO:xxxxxxxx)" | depth 120 m | reverse complement strand
CCGCCACGGGCCTCTCGCGTCTGCCCGGCCTGCTGCAGCAGCACCAGCCTGACCTCGTCGTGCTGATCCATGGAGGCAACGACATGCTCCGGCGCCAGAACCGGTCCCATGCCGCCGACAATCTCCGCAGCATGATCGGCCTCGCGCGCGACAGCGGCGCGGATGTCGTGCTGCTTGGTGTGCCGCAACCGGGGCTCATCCTCAGAACCGCGACGTTCTATACCGACGTGGCGGAATCCACCGGAACACCGCTGGATGGCGATGTGCTGGCCGACATCCTGCAGTACACGTCGAACAAGTCGGACCCGGTCCATCCCAATAGCAGAGGTTGCCGGATGCTGGCGGAAGCCGTCTAGGATCTGCTGGCTGATCACGACGCGCTCTGACGCCGCATTTGGTCACCTCCCCCCTGACGTTATAATCGGCGGCATGAACGAATCATCCATGTATCTGTTGATTGACGAGTCCGGGCGCGCGCTGCGCGGTGAGGGCACAGTCGAACGTGCTGAAGTTGCCGATGACGCGGCGCTCTGGCGCATCGAGTCCGGTTCCCTGGCCTGCGTCGCGGGCGACGTGACACTTGATATTGCCTCGGGTTCGCCGGCCCACGGTGAGACGGTGACGCTTGCAGACGGTGAAGCCGTGCGTATGCAGATCGGGCCGGCGCGACTGCCGTCCGAGCACCTGGCGGAACTGCGCAGGGCCGGCTTCACCGTGCTCGAAAACGTCGTGACTCCGGAAGGGGTGGAACGCATCAAAGCCGGCGCGATGGCGGCGCTCGAACGGCAGTCCCCTGACGCGGGGGACACCGACGGCCGCGTGGGGATCCGGCACGGGTTGTCATGGAGCGCGGACGTGGCCCGCTCGATCACCAATCCGGTTGCGCTCTGGCTGATGCAGACGTACATGGGCACCGATGAGATTCACCACTGCCACGCCCCGAGCGTCACTACGATGCGGCCGGCGAAGGAACTGCTCGGGACCTATCCCGAGTCGGGTTGGCACAGCGATTACCCGTATCACCCCGGAGTCCTCCCGTTCGAGAACTGGTCCGACGCGAAGGTCATGGGTGTCCAGTTCAACATCTGTATCGACGAGTTCCGCGCCGACAACGCAGCGACCCAGTATCAACCGGGGTCGCATGCGCTGTGCCGCTTCCCCCCGCGGGAGTTCAACGAAGGCGGTACGCGGATGGGCGAGGGTGTCCACAAGGACGTCAGGCAGATGCTGGCGCCGGCCGGTTCCGCGCTGGTCTATGACTCACGAACCTGGCATCGGGCATGTGATGAGCTGAACGTGAGCGGCGAGCACCGCGTCGCGATCCTGAACGCCGTCGCGCCAAACTGGGTCATCCCAATGGTCGACAAACGTGGCGGTTCCCGATCCTATCGCCGGTCCGAGACGGCAGCTCAGCTCAACGATCGGGAAAGGGCGGACATCGAACGGCTCTGCAACGATCCGACGTATCAGGCGCCGGTCGGCGCGCCGCGGATTCGCCGACACTACTGAGCGAAGGTTCTCAGGGTCACGCAGACGCGCCGATCTCCACGCGAACGCAGTCCGAAGTGCACGGGCTCGACGGATCGGTTGGAACGCCCGGCCGGTGCCAGACCGCCTTGGTCAGCCGGATCGGCACCAAGCCGGCATCACCGGCCTGGTCGGGCACCGTTCCGGTTTCCACAGTCCCGTTGACGATGAGCGCATAGCCCCGGGGATCTTCCGGCGGCCAGAGCAGCGACACGGCGGGTTGGACGCCGACGTTGCGACTGGCACTTGTGCCCAGAGCGCAATAGAGCCTCGGTCCGCGCAACTCCACCTGAACGTTGCCCGTGTGTGGCCCGTCGTCGCCCACCGAAATGAGGTACGCGAGTGTGCCCCGCTCGGCGATTGCGCCGGCGATCGTTGTGTCCATTTCGGTGTCCCCCCTGGGCCATAGCACTGTCCGCGTTCAGTGTCGCCGGGGGAGACTGCAGGGGTCCTGACCCAGGACAAGCCCGCATCATTCGATCCAATCTCAGGGATCGATCAGATCCGGGTCGATCTCGATTCCGAGTCCGGGCGCCTCGGGTACCCGCATGACGCCATCCATTACCTCGGGCCCGTCCGCGAACATGGCGAAGCGATGGTGATAGTCCCCGATGGGTGGATCGTGCAGCAGTTCCATGTACGGCGCATGCGACCACGAAGCGACGAGGTGCAGGTGAGCAATCACACCGATATCGCCTCCGCCATGATGCGGAACGCAGCTCTTCCCGAACGCTTCAGCGAGGGTAGCGATTCGACGCAGCGTGGTGATGCCCTGCAGCACCATGCTCTCAGGCTGCAACACGTCATACACGTTCCCCTGCAGCATTCGCGTGAATTCGTGCAGCCCGACGTTGTTCTCGCCGCCCGCGATCCTGAGTCCGGTCGAATCGTTCAGGCGCGCGATGTCGTCGAACGCGTAACGCGGCAACGGTTCTTCGAGCCAATAGACACCAAGTTGTTCGAGTTCGCGGGCGGTCGTCAACGCGCGGACGAAATCCCAGCGCACGCCCGGCTGCCACGGCGTGGCGGACTGTGCCTGGTTGGCGTCGACCATGACTGTCATCGTGTCCCCGACCGCCTCGCGCACACGGCGCACGGTTTCGATGTCCTCAGCAATCGTCGCGTGGTGCAGACGCAGTTTGATCGCCTGCCAGTCGTCCGCGGCCAACCGCGCGGCCTGTTCGGCGCGCTCTTCCGGGGTCGAGAGCTGGATGAGACTGGCGTAAGGGATTACTTCCGCATCACCGCCGCCAAAGACATTGACCAGCGGCTCCCCCATGGCTTTGCCAACGAGGTCCCACAACGCGATGTCGAAGCCAGCGCCGCCGCCGTACCCGCCCCCCCGCAGATAGTGGGCAATCTGCTCCGCATGGCGCTCGACCCGCAATGGATTCTCGCCGACCAGCAGTTCCTTCGCCCGTTCCACGAGGGCCGGGCCCGCCCCGGGACCGATACCTGTCAGCCCCGCGTCCGTTTCGATGGCAACAAACGCCCCGCCACCCCGCGTGAACCGCATCGATGCCCCGGGCCAGGCCGGCACCAGTTCGCCCACGGTCCCGAGTGACTTCAGTCGATGCAGTTTGATGTCAGTGATTTTCACGGCAGACTCCGGTGTGTTGTTGATGGAGCGGTGCGATGGAGAGACGCAAGATACTGGTTACGGGGATGTCGGGCCAGATCGGAGGCATCCTGCGGCGTTCACTGGGTGAACGTTACGACTTCTCAGGCATAGATCGACGCGGTCTGGACGGTGTGGACGTGCGCGTCGCGGATCTTGCCGATCTCGATGCCATCACCCCGGTGTTCGAAGGTATCGACACGGTTGTTCACCTTGGGGCTGATCCGAGTCCCAGGGCGTCGTGGGAGTCGGTTCTCGACAACAATATCGTCGCGACCCGCAACGTCTATGAGGCAGCCCGGATCGCGGGAGTCGAGCGGATCATCTTTGCGAGCAGCAATCACGCGGTCGGCTACTACCCGATGAAGGATGAGCCCTACAAGTCGGTTTACGACGGTCGTCTGAACGAGGTGCGGCAGCCGATCCCGCCCCTGACAGCGGACCACCTGCGACCAGACAGCTACTACGGCGTCAGCAAGGCTTTCGGGGAGTCGCTCGGCAGCTACTATCACGATGCCTTCGGGATTTCGGTCATTTGTGTGCGGATCGGATGGGTCATGACACCTGATGACCCGTCGTTTCACCCTGCGGCGCTGTCGCTCTGGCTGTCACACAGAGACACGGCGTCGCTGTTCGAACGGTGTATCGAGGCGCCCCCCTCGGTCGGCTTCGCAATCGTGCACGGCATGTCCAACAACCGACTCCGGATCTGGGAGTCGGAGACCACCGCGCAGATCATCGGATTCGAGCCAGAGGACGATTCGGGCGTCGATTGGACTGAGCGACCGGGCGGGCCAAGCTTCATCTGAGCGCACGGGGGTTGGGGGTCGTCCACGCTGTCTCTTCCCTGTCTCCCGTTTTCTGATTTCGCCAACGGGCACAGGATGCCGGGCTTGTCCGTCCGGCTTTCGGACGGCGCATCAGTGCTGTCGTTTCGTTCAAGGATCAGCCGGACGGCCAACCGTGGGGTGCCATTGAAGGAAAATGGAGGTGTGGCGGAGACATATTGAGGCTGACTGCGCGGTGATCCGGGCGCCAGCACTGCCTCAGGGCAGGAACGTCACGCCCCGTTCAGCGTTCTGACCGGCGGCGAAGTCGCCTTGCTGGTTCCACGCGTGGCCAAAAGGATGGTCCGGGTAGCGCCGGGACTTGGGCAGACGGAACACGCCCGCCTCACAACGCGCGTGTTCGCGACGTTGGCCACTGACCAGGAGTCCGGTATCCCGCCACACGCCGTCCGCCATCTGGAAGGCGTCGTCCGCCCGGTACTGGAAGACGATCCCGCGCCGCGGCTCACCGGAATGGTTGGGGCCGGAACCGTGCACCATCAGGCAGTGGTGAATCGAGATGCCGCCTGCCTTCGGAGTGATGTCGACGACGGTGTTCATCGGGTCCTCCCAGACCGGCTCCTGACAGTAGCTGGAGAAGAGCCCTTCGTCGTCCGAATGGTCGAGCAGGCCGAGCCGATGGCTGCCCTGCACCATGTGCATGCAGCCGTTTTCCGGCGTCGCGTCGTCCAGCATCACCATGACCGCGACAAGGTCTGTGTTCGTGTGCGGGAAGAATGCGAAGTCCTGGTGCCAGTCGAATCCCCCTTTGCTTGGCGTGGCGGGTTGCGCTGCCAGCTTGGAATGCTGCAGCTGGATGTCGTCGCCAATCAGCGATCGCAGCCGCGATGTGATCCGCTCATCTCCTGCAAGCTCCAGAAAGAGCGGGTGCCGCAAGGTGATCTCGAGAGCGTGGACCGTGTGCTCGACTTCGAGCCACTTGCGGTCCGGGGGCGCCTGGAGTGCGTCTCGCAAGGCCGCGATCTCGTTCTCATCGAAGAGGCCGTTTTCGACGTGGTAGCCGCGTTCGCTGAACGCAGTCACCTGTGCATCGGTCAGGCTCATGTCGTGACCTCGGCGGGGAGCACCGGGTAGTCGAAGGGCGCTTCGCCCGGGTACAGACCTGCCCGCTCCGCAATCGCGGCCGCCGTCACTGCATGCGCTCGCGCAAAGCCGTTCTGGGGCCAGCGATCGCCCGCAAGCGCAACGTCAGCCAGATGGTCGAAGTGGTAGTAAACCGTCCGGCGCAAGGACTCCGCGCGGCTCCAGAAACTGCCGTGAATGACCGTGGTCGCGTGGAAAATCACGTCTCCGGGTTCGGTCTCCACCGCAATCGCACCGGGTGCGTCCGCGTTCCGACCCCCGGTCCAGCTCTGGATGAAGTCAGGGTGGTGTTTCGGGTTGTGGTAGCCCGCCAGATGGCTGCCGGGGATGACCCACAGTCCGCCGTTGTCCGGATGGGCCGCGTCGAGATAGACGTCCATATTGAACACCGGATACCGGAAGACCTTCACGGGATCCTGATGCCAGGGCGCCGGTACGCCGTGCTTTGGCATCTTGAACACAAGGGAATGCACTGACGTTGCGAAGAGGTCGCCGCCCATCAGTTGTGAAACCGCGCGCAGCAGAGGCGGGTAGGCCAACAGCAGCCGGAAGCTTTGCGGCATGTCCGGCGCGAGCAGTTGGTTGATTCTGAATGTGCACAGTCGGTTGCCGAACTCCGGGTCCTCGCGATAGACCCAACGGTCGTCCCCGAAGGGACCGGCCTTGCCCCGTTCGATCAGTTCCAGCGAGTCGCGGTCCACGTCCGCGCGTTCGTGTTCCGGCACCAAACCTTTGACCAACAGAAAGCCGTCGCGGGCGAACGCGTCGAGCTGGTCCTGCGTCAACGGGGCGGAGGTTTTTTGTTGTCGGGAGAGTGCGGTCATGGACCGATTGTGCGCTATTGTCGAACCCGCTGAAAGACAGCGGCGAGAGGACCATGGCGGCACGGCGCAAACGTAAACCTGCACCTTCGATGCGCATCGAGCGCGCTCTGGATGGCGCCGTCTGCGGGGTGGATGAGGTGGGTTACTCACCTATTGCGGGCCCGGTCGTCGCGGCCGCGGTCACTTTGCCAGGAGGGGGACGTTCGCGGAAGCTCGCGGGCCTGCGTGATTCCAAACAACTGTCTCGAGAGCAACGCGAACGCTTCTTTGACGTCATCGGAGATCTTGCGGACGTGTCTGTGGCGCGGGCGTCGGTTGCCGAGATCGATGCACTCAACATCTACCAGGCGAACAGGCTTGCGATGGCGCGGGCGGTCGCCGGATTGTCCGAGGCTCCCGATGTCGCCCTTGTAGACGGTCACTTCAAGCCGGAACTCGACTGCCCCTACCGCAACCTTGTGAAGGGGGACGAGCGATCGCTCACGATCGCCGCCGCGTCGATCATAGCCAAGGTCACGCGGGACCGCTTCATGGCATCCGAAGGTGAGCGTTATCCGGGTTATGGGTGGTCAACGAACGTTGGTTACGGCACCGAGGCCCACTACGTCGGGATGCTGCGCTTTGGCCCGACGCCCCTGCACAGGCGAAGCTTTGCGCCGCTCAAGTCCTGGTTGGCCGAGGGCAGGATCGATGCCTTACAGTTTGTGCCGATCGCACGCAGCGTCGCGGTGGCTGAACTGTTCGAGCTGCGCGCTGGGCTCGTCGCGGTTTTCGATCGTCAGCACCGTCATCTGGCGATGCTGGTTCACGGCGCACGGGGCTGGCGCCTGCGGGCGTATCGCTACGTCGACGAGGCGCTGACACCGGAGATCGGCGCGGGCCCGCTCGCCGATTACCACAACGCGATTGTCGCGGCGCCCACGCTTGATGCCGTCCGTTCGATGACGGGCCGCTAGTGTCCGGCTTGTCAGTGCGCGCTACCGGCTGGCCTTGTGTCGGCGCCGATCGGCCACGGCTCTGCGTCGCTGGTTCGCGCGGCCTCCGCTAGAGCGCCATCGACCCGTTGCTGTCGCCGAACTGCGTGACCGCGGCTCCGGACATGTTCAGCATAGAGACGAACAGGTTCGCAATGGGTTCGTCCTGACGGTCAAGATGCCGACCTGTTGAGAGTCGCCCGCTCGCGCCGCCTGCAAGCAGTACTGGGAGGTTCTCGTGCCGATGCGAGTTGCCGTCCTCGATTTCGCTCGAGAAGAACACGAGCGAATTGTCGAGCAGATTCGTGCCGTCAGCTTCCTCGGTCTCTTTCATGCGTTGCAGGAGGTAGGCGTACTGGGCAATTTCCCACGTCGCAATCGTGCGCAGGTCCGCGAGCTTCTTCGGATCGTCCTGGTGGTGCGAGATCTCGTGGTGCGCGCCTTCCACGCCCAGGAATGGGTAGTGCCGGTTGCTGCCGGCGTTGTTGAGCATGAAGGTCACCACGCGGGTCATGTCGCAGCTGAATGCCGTCACGATGAGATCAAGCATCACCTTGACGTGGGTTTGGTAGTCGAACGTCTCGGGTGGCGCGCCGCCCGGCTCACACTGGGTCGTGATCGACTTCTCGAGACTGCGCAGTCCCGTCAGGTATTCATCGAGCTTGCGTTTGTCCGCGGCGCCGGCTCGCGCGCCCATCCGTTTCGCGTCGCCCGTCACGTAGTCGAGGATGCTGCTCTTGCGGGCGTGGCGCGCGGCGCGTTCTTCCGCGGTGGCACCGGCGTCGTAGCCGCCAAACATCAGATCGAACGTGCCCTGGGGGTGGGTGAGCTTGTTGAGCGGTGTGTGTGGGCCGGCCCAGGAGATGTTGCGTGAATAGGCGCAGCTGTAGCCGGAATCACAGCCGCCGTTGCTGCTGCCGCCTTCGATGCCCAATTGTAGCGAGGCAAACCGGGTCGCGTGGCCCACCTGGTTCGCGAGGACCTGGTCCATCGAGATGCCGTTGACGATGTGCGACTCGGACTTGTAGACGTGGGCGCACGTCAGAAAGGACCCGGTGCCCGCCGCATGGTCACCCGGGCCGTCTGGCCTCGCGGGGTCGTTGCGCAGACCCGAGACCACCAGCACATCGTCTTTGACGTCGATTCCTGCCTGCGCGTCAACAAGCGGCTGAAGAATCGGGGTCAATGCCCAATTGGCCCCCTCCTCGGCGGGCGTCCACCCGGTCATTTGAATGCCGTTCGGCACGTAGAACGCCAGCATGCGCGGCGTGCGTGCCGGAGTGTTCGCGAGCGAAGGCAGGTGCGGCAGCGCGATGGCTGCGGCTGCTCCGCCGAGAAAGGCCCTGCGGGATACTTGGTTCATCGTGCCGTGTCGCCGGGTGTCTGCGGTGGATGATTACGGAACGCGTCGCTCGTGGCAATCATTCTGACGAGGTCGCGGAGCCCTGCGCCATCATCGGACCATGTGGCTGCAAGCTGATTGGACCCAAGCAGGTCAGGCTCGCGGCCGAGCGCGTAGGTGAGCATCTGCCGAGTGACGCACTGCGGGAATCTCGGGTCGGTGGCGATCAGTTCGGCGAGTTCGACACCGCCGTCGAATGCGCGGCCGTCGGGCAGGGTCCCGGTCGCATCGATCGGATGCTTGCCATCGAGATCCCGCCATTTGCCGGTCCCGTCGTAGTGCTCGAGCCCAAAACCGATAGGGTCCATGACCTTGTGACACCCGGCGCACACCGGGTCGCTCCGGTGTTGCTCCATCCGCTGCCGCAGGGATGCAGATTGCTGCTCGTCGTTCGGCAACCCCTCGACCGCGGGTGGGGGCGGAGGCGGGGCGCTGCAGAGCAGTTGCTCGAGGACCCACTTGCCGCGCTTGACCGGCGATGTGCGGTTGGGATGCGAGGTCGCTGTCAGGATGCTCGCGTGACCCAGCAGGCCCATGCGCCCAGTCGTCAGCGCAACACGCACGAAGCCGGCTTCGCTCTGACCGGCTCCACCAAGGTCGTAGTGCTCGGCGAGTCGCGGGGTCGTGAAAGTGTAGCCGGCCGTGAGTAACTCATCGGCGGGCCGGTTGTCGCGCAGCAGCGCACTGAACAACTGTTTCGTTTCGCCGATCATGTCGGCCTTCAGGGCAAGGTCGTAGTCGGGATAGGTGCGGCGATTGGGTTCGTGCGCTTCGAGGCCGCGCAGCGTGAGCCACTGCCCGACGAAGTTGTCGACAAAGGCTTGCGCGCGCGGGTCGGCGAGCATCCGGTCGATCTCCGCTTCGAGCCGTTTGGTCTCAGACAAATCGCCGTTCGCTGCTGCGTCGAAGAGTGCGTCGTCCGGCATGCTGCTCCAGAGAAAGTAGGCGAGCCGTGACGCGAGTTCATGGTTGTTGAGCGGCGTCGGCGTTCCGTCGACCGGGCGCCGCTCAACCCGGAATACGAAGTGCGGGGAGGTCAATATCGCCGTCAGTGCGAGTTCGATCGATGCGTCAAAGGCGTCTCGGTTGGTCGCAGTCGCGATGCCCGCGAGTGTTTCGAGATCCGTGAGTTCATCGGGGTGGACAGGCCGCCGCCACGCCCGGGTCGCGAACTGCTCGATGATCGACCGACCACAGGGGGCGGGATTGGCCGGATCCGGCTCGCACACCATGATGCGGGCGCGAAGCGGGTTTGGCTCGGTCGCGCCCATGGGCCCTTCGAGAGTCACCGAGTCGATCAGCAGGTTTCGCCACCGACTGCCCGTGTCGAAGTCGTTCGTGTAACGCAGTGCGAGCGTCTGGTCCGGTCTGTCGAACGTCACGTCGACGCGGTAGACGCCTGGCTTGTCGACTTCCGCGAGGATGTCGAAGGCCCTGACGACCTCACCGTCGAGTTCAAGGTTCATCCGCACAGGGGTTGGCCCCGCCCGTTCGGTCCAGGCGCGAACGGAAACGTGGTAAACGCCGGGATCGAGGCCGGTAAGAGGTAGTGGCAGCGCTGCTTCGGACACGAACTTCCACGCGTCCGCCGTGCGTGCCCCTGGCTTGTAGCTGCGTGTCGGCGGCGCTTCTGCCTCGTTTTTGGCGTATGGATCGAGTGAGGCGCCGGGGGTCGTGACGGGCGCGGCGGCGATCGCCTCACCGTCGAGAGCTTCTGCCTCGATGACGGTCGCGGGCGTTCGGAGCGGCGTCAGCGCGTCAGTGATCAGTTGATCCGCGGCGCGGTGGTACATCTCGACCTGCACGGGCGACAGCGCCAGAACGTTTGCGATGTTGTCGAAGCCATGGCTCACATCGTCAGGCGGGAAGTGGTCGGCCGGGCGCAAGGCGGTACCAAGCAGGTCCCGCACGGTGTTGTTGTACTCGACACGGTTCAGGCGGTGCAGGCTGTAAGTCGACTCCGTGTCGGTTGGCGGCTGCTCCCCGCAGGCGGCGAGCAGGAGGACAGACAGCGTGGCGGCAAGCGTGCGGTGCATGGGCCGGGCGACGGTGGGCGAGTGGTCATTCTACCAATCCCCTCACGTGTGGCCCTCGGCAAGTCTCATGTAAGCCTTGTAGGATACTGCGGGAATCCAATGTGCGAGGTGGAGTGCATGGCACTGGCAGACTACGAGGTCTATCCGGACGTCGACAATCTGATGGCCGATATCAAGAAGTACGACCTGTTCGAGCACGTGGTGGAACTCGAAGCCTACGGCATGACGGTTGTGCCGCCCGAGAAAATGCAGGCGTCGGAGGGATTCATCGAGCGACTGCGTGACGCGATCATGAAGGCGTGCGAAGAGCGCAACGGGATCGAGCTTGGCGATCACACGACGGCGAAGCCCGACATGAGTGTGGTCGGAAAGAACAGTTGGGATCTCCTCGAAGAGGACGAAGTGTTCGTCGAGGCGGCGATCAATCCCGTCAATCTCACCCTCGTGCGCTGGCTGCTCGGGCAGAGTGCCGTGTTTTCGGGGCAGACGTGGATCATCAAGGGAGAAGGCGCGCCCGGCATCGGCCTGCACAGCGACTCCCACGGTATCCCGCCGGGTGCGGGCCAGATCGCCCACATGTGCAACGCGTCGTGGATCTGCACCGACTACGACGGCGAGGAAGACGGCCCGACCCTCTTCGTCCCCGGCAGTCATCATTACGGTCGCGCGACGTTGCCCCATGAGGCGGACACGTCGAGCACGCCTTTCAGGTTTGTGCCGCTGATTGGCAAGGCCGGGTCGCTCGCGATCTGGAACGGGGCTACCTGGCATGCGTCCGCGGCGCGGTCGAACCCGGGCATTCGCGTCACGCTCGTGCAGAACTACATGCGCAGCTATATGCGCGTACAGCACGACTATGAATCGACGTCGCCGCAGCTTCTGGAGAAGTACCCCGAACTTGCGCGGGTCATTGGCAAGGCGCTGTATCCGTATGAGGACTCACGGAATCCGGACTACGGGCGCGTCGGTCAGATGATGAAGACGGGGACCGATCCGTTTGCCTGAAGCTGATCGGCTGATGGCCGGCTGATGAGTGGTCGGCTGATTGGTGTCCAGGCTTCGTCACTGCTGATGGGTGTCCAGGCTGATCCAGGCTGATGGGTGGGGGCTGATGGGTGGGTGTCCAGGCATCTGCGCACGCATTGATGGGTGTCCAGGCATCTGTGCA
>CEUN01160545.1_pt1 | contig 11481 bp, 10 predicted proteins | sample 361501 | NCBI WGS metagenome assembly CEUN01 (sample SAMEA2622801, study PRJEB7988) | marine metagenome | biome: marine biome (ENVO:00000447); feature: marine epipelagic mixed layer (ENVO:xxxxxxxxx); material: "saline water (ENVO:00002010), including plankton (ENVO:xxxxxxxx)" | depth 120 m | reverse complement strand
ATATAGGTTTTCAAAAACACTAAATTAACAGATATTCATAATATTCTAGTTTCTAATATATGGAACATTAATCTGGGTTTTTGTTGGCACTACAAAATTAAACTTTGTATATGACTTTATTTCTTTTCATATAACATTTCTATAATTGCAGTAACTAATTAACTGATACAACACATTGGTAGGAGATAAAAATGGAGATGGTAATCAGAAATTATCCTAACGATTGGGTAAAAAACTCTGTCATGTATAGAAATGGTGTAGCAAATGGATCCTCCGGAAAAAGTCACAATCTAACGAAAAAAGAACAAGGAGATTACCACTATACTATTGGGCCATACTCAAACCCAGTACTTGAAATTGACCCTGGTGACCAAGTAGTTGTTGAAACTGCGGATGCATTTGAAGGCAAAATTAAATCTGAGTCTGATAAACCCACAGAGAAACTAAAAATGCCTTGGTTAAACCCTCAATGCGGACCTATTGTTATTAAAGGTGCAGAAAAGGGCGATACATTAGCTGTGCATATTGAAAAAATGATACCCAGAGGTGAACAACCTCGTGGAACATGTTGTATGATACCTGAATTTGGCGCACTGACAGGAACTAACTACACAGCCACACTCAATGATCCTCTTCCTGAAAAAGTTAGAAAAATTAATATAGATGAAACCAATGTCTATTGGTCTAGTAGGGTAACTCTACCCTATAAACCACATATTGGAACTCTCTCATGTTCACCTGAGATTGATAGTATTAACTCACTTACACCTGATAATCATGGTGGAAATATGGATTTACCAGATATGGGACCTGGTACAATAACATATTTACCAGTTCGATCCCCCGGTGCCCGCTTGTTTATTGGAGATGCTCACGCATGCCAAGGCGATGGAGAAGTATGTGGCGTCGCTGTAGAGTATGCGACTAATACTACAATTACTGTTGATCTAATTAAGGGTTGGACAATAGAGTGGCCAAGATTAGAAGCAGACGATTTTATAATGGCTATAGGTAGTACCCGCCCCTTAGAAGATGCAACACGCATTGCCTACCGTGAATTGATTCGTTGGATGGTAAAAGACTACGGATTTGAACAGTGGGATGCATATATGATGCTTAGTCAATGTGGAAAGGTAAGATTAGGCAACTTTGTAGATCCGAAATATACGGTAGGCGCCGCAGTTGCAAAAAAATACCTTACATCCTAAAACAATCTTAGAAATTAATTTCTTATAATTTTATTTTGTGAGTTGCATAACTAAATTTGTAGCAAGGTTACGAATTTTACCTTCAATATCTCTATCAATACAATTGCCGTGGATATCAAATGCACTTCGAACACTGCCAATTGAGGTAGGATGGTGAATAGGTAAAGCACCGACATGTGTAAGTATAACACTCAATTGCTCGAGGGCTTTTACAGCCCCAGACCTTCCAGCGGCACAACCTAACAAAGCGATAGGTTTATCTTTCAAAACTGAAGGGAAACCAAGATTTTCTATAATTAATTTTGCCATGGCTGCGATACTTCCATGATATTCAGGAGTTGCAAAAATCAAACCATCAGCCTTTATAATATTTTTTTTAATCTTTTCTGCATCGCTATCACCTGAAATAATATCAGGAAAATCTAAACTAACGTGATTTGGTCTTAAAATCTCAACAGATTTTATATTTTGGAATCTATCAGACAATAACTCATCAACAACCAAATCTAGAGCATATCCTGTATAACTCTTTGGCCTTGATGTGCCTAATATTGCATATATGTAAAGATTTTTTTTGTTCATAATTTTTGTTTTCTACATATGAGATATTTTTACAATTTTTATGTTTTCAAGCTATTTGTATTAAATGAAATACCTAACCCAAAAATAGAGATATGGGTTTTTTTTATAAAAATTTCTCTAATTTCATATAAAATGCTTAAAATATAGAAGAAAAATTAAATATATTTAATTTTTTTTTATTTTTAATTATTTAATTAAAACAATAACTTAGAAAAATAATTTTTTTTTATACAACCTACAAGTGAATTAAGTTTAATAAGCATGATTGCCAGTTACGTTGATGCAATCTAACATGGAGCGTCTTGGTGTGCTTCTTGATAAGCCTTCAAAGGTTGTGCCTATGAAAAGTATACTAGGGTTTCCTAGTTTGTGGTGTCGAATTTGATACTACAATAAGGATTTTTTTTTAGACTATTAGAGAGTAAAAATAAAATGGCCACAGGTACTGTTAAGTGGTTCAACGCCACAAAGGGTTACGGCTTTGTCACTCCAGATGAAGGTGATAAAGACGCGTTTGTTCATATTTCTGCTGTTCAAGCTGCTGGGCTTGATGGTCTTCTTGAAGGCCAGCGTGTTTCGTACGAGCTACAACCAGGTCGTAATGGCAAAGAGGCTGCGGAAAATATTTCATTAATTGAATAGTTATTAATGAAATAGACAAACTTAAATTTTCTCACAAATCTCAATTGTTGCCTAAAATTGCACACAAATAGGGATTGAGTGAAAACTATATAAACCAAAAGGCAAATTTCTTTTGTGTTTAATAGAGTCATATAATTAACACGCTGGCAGTGTGAGATTTTCCTCTACCAGCGTGTTTTTTTATTTAAGTTGAAATAGTTTTTTTAAGAAAAACGTATATTAAAAAATATGATTTACATAAGTCAGCTGTCAATGTCACTAATTGGAGTATTGACCCTGTCTTTGAGCATTTTTAAAAATCCATCAAAACCCTTACGGTTTATGACTGATGCAAATTCCACGCGGTGAGTATGCAACATCGATATACCCTCAACATTTACATCAACAACTTTATAACTATCAGAAATCTTTCTAACCCTATAATCAACTCCGATAGGTGCTCCACCTGAAGGACGTTTTATTTGGGTGCGAACTATTGTATCATTACTTTCTTGCTCTTCAAGAACTTGGACTACTTCAAAAACCTCACCCTTATAAGAATTAAATCTGGCAGCATAAACACGTGTGATAAAATCAACAAAAATTTCTTTATAATCGTTTCTTTGTTTCTCGTTTGCAGAACGCCAATACCTACCAACTACAAAACGACTTATGGTAGGCATATGAAAACCATCAACTAATAATTTTCTAAAGGCTTCTTCCCTTTTACTAAAATCAACATTTTCTTTAGCACTCAATACATCTACAGCTCTTTGTCCAAGGATTTCAATGAATTTTCCAGGACTATTGCCACCTGCATTTGCCGATGTGCCTTCAATTGCAAATAATGCAATTACAAAAAGTAAGGCAGCGCCATATACTTTGGTATTAATTTTAAGTCGTTCTGACCAAACACCAAAGAACGACATAATGAATATTTGGCCAGTATTCAATCTATGCATGAAAAACTCATAATATTTTAGTCAAAAATTAATTATTAATATTTGCGTTTGCCAGATTATCTGACTTGTCTGCTGTTTTTGGTAATTTTTTGTGTTCTTCAATAGTAATTGTGGGTATTGGCATCATCTGAGGAAGATCACTATTTGATATTTCTGCGTTTCTATATTGTCTATAGGACTCGCGCATAGTTGCATAAAAATCTACTGAGGTGCTCTCCATAGTATCTAACTCTTCTGAATAAGCAGTTCTTTGATCAACTGCATTCCCGACAAAACGGTAAGTACTTTGATCATTAGTCAAAACGTATCCCATAGGGTCTATTATAAAATCAGTTACTAGCCCAAGTGCATCACGTGGGTTTGAGGGGCCAAAAAGTGGTAAGACGATATATGGGCCCTCATCCATACCCCATACTGCTGCTGTTTGACCAAAATCTTCTGGTGCGTATTCAATCCCCCAATCTTCTGCAACATCAAATAATCCTACAACACCAAACGTTGAGTTTATTGCAAAACGCATAAATGTATTTCCCGCTCGTTCGGGATTGCCCTGTAAGACACTATTTGTAAAATTTATAGGTTCCCCGAGATTATCAAGAGCATTTGTAACCCTATCTCTTCCCCATTGGGGAACAATTTTATAAACACTCACGATATGCTTAAATAATCCCTTGTCCAATGCTCTATTAAAAGCAAAAACTTTACGATTTATACCCTCATATGGATCATTGACTTCATAGCTAATACTTTTGTTTTCAGAATCTATTGAGCTACTGTCTAAAGAGGCACTGCATGCGCCGAGAGCAAACAATGCAACTATGCAAATTAAAGGGGTAAACCTTCTCATTAGGATCTTGTGTCCTCCAGATAAGTTTCTCAGCAGCTTTGTCACTAGCATCTCCTGGCGAATGAGCACTGAAACATTCAATTAATTAAAATTATTCAGACTGCTCAAAAAGAAAAACGAATATCCTCTGTAAACTTAAAGTAAAAAATAGGTGAATAATCAAATACAGGCAAGGATTAGCATGTATACAATTGTTTCAAGAAAACGGTTATCACACTGACAGCAAACAGGCTAGCTTATGAAGCCTTGAGAACTGCCATATACTAATAGTTATGTTGCATATATAACACACTTTTAGGACGTCTGATAATTTTGGAAAATTTTTAGTTCTAAAAACAACTTTGAACTCTTGTTCTAGCACGACTCGAAAAAGATAAAAAATATTATTAATTACCCCAATCCAAGATTTAAGGTAAAATCTAAACAGCTAACTCTTTTGACCAAAACCTCCACCACCAGGGGTTAGAATAGTAAAAATATCTCCTGCAGACATTTCAATTTGATCTGCTCCATCTAATTCCACAATACTCCCATCACAACGTTCAACATATGATTTTCCAACACTACCTGAATTACCCCCTTCTAGACCAAATGGGGCAACTACTCTGTGTCCAGCTAGAATTGCTGCCAACATTGGCTGAAGAAAACGTATCCTCCGTATAGTGCCATCACCACCTTTAAACCTGCCAGATCCACCCGACCCTCGTCGTATTTGAAATGACTCAACTCTAACTGGAAAGCGCCATTCTAAAATTTCTGGATCTGTGAGGCGGGAATTTGTCATATGAGTCTGCACAGCATCTGTACCTTTAAAATCTGGACCAGCACCCGATCCCCCACAAACAGTCTCATAATATTGAGTAATCTCATTGCCAAAAGTAAAATTGTTCATGGTTCCTTGTGAGGCAGCAAGTAAGCCAAGTGCTCCATATATAGCATCAGTGATATGCGAGGAAGTCTCAACATTGCCTGCAACAACGGCTGCTGGAAATTGTGGATTCAACATGCAACCTTCTGGGATTATAATTTTTATTGGTTTGAGACAACCTTCATTCATTGGGATTATATCATTTATTAATGTTCTAAAAACATACAATACACTGGCTCTACAAACAGAAGCCGGGGCATTAAAGTTATCACTTTTTTGTGAGCTTGTTCCTGTAAAATCAACAACAGCACTTTGATCAATCTTATTAATTTTTATTGAAACACAGATTTCACTTCCATCATCAAGGGGATAATTAAATTTTCCATTATCTAAATTGACAATGACTTTTCGCATAGATTTCTCAGCATTATCTTGGACATGAGACATATATGCATGAACGGTCTCAAGACCAAAATGAGACACAATATCGTTTAACTCGAATTCACCACGTTTATTGGCAGCAATTTTAGCTCTTATATCTGCAATATTTTGTTTTGGGTTTCTAACTGGGTATTCTCCACCCGATAGTAACTTAAGTAATTCTTTTTCTCGAAACTTTCCCTCTGAAACAACCTTAAAAGAATCGATTAATATACCTTCCTCTTTTACAGATTTAGAAAATGGTGGCATTGATCCTGGAGTAATTCCTCCAATATCTGCATGGTGCCCACGTGAAGCCACAAAAAATATTATATTTTTACCATCATCATCAAACACAGGGGTTATAATAGTAATATCAGGTAAGTGAGTGCCTCCATTATATGGAGCATTAAGCGCATAGACATCACCCGGCTTAAAGTTTTTGCCATGAGAATTTATTATTGTCTTAACAGAATCACCCATCGAACCAAGATGGACTGGCATATGTGGAGCATTAGCCACTAGCCCCCCTAATCTATCAAAAACAGCACAGCTAAAATCAAGACGTTCCTTTATATTTACTGAATGAGCAGTATTTCTAAGAGTCGAACCCATTTGTTCCGCAATAGACATAAAAAGGTTATTAAAAACTTCTAACATTACGGGATCTGCTCCAGTTCCAATAAACTCTCGACCAGGTAGAGGTTCTAATCTAGTTATTATTAGAGATGCATTATTTGTAACCTTGGCTGCCCATGACGACTCAATCATTGTTGTTGCTCCAGATTGAATTATCAAAGCTGGTCCCTCTATAACATCACTAGGTTCAAGAAGGTCACGTTGAAAAACTGGAATCCTTTGTTCTTGTCCGTTTATCCATACAGGCAAATTGTCATCGGAGTCTGGAAGACTGTTGATTGGTCGTTGCCTGTAAATTTTTTCTTCAGGAATTAAATCATTCGTTCCTATAGACTCAACTAGAGCAGACTCAACTATCAGTTCTCTACTAGAATGAACAAAACCAAATCTTTTTAAATGAGCAGACTCAAATGAATCGATCATTTTTGCGATCGAAGAAAATGCTATTGTCAAAGCAGTGTCAGTTCCGAGATATCTTATACGTAAACTTTTTTCAACATTAATTTTATTTTCTTCTATGCCTTGTTTTTTTAACTCTAGAATACCTTTTGATACTAGTGATTTCAATTTCAATGAAATAGAATCAAATGATTTTGTACTTAAAGTTTTTTCAATTGTCTCTTGCTTAAGATCCCTCACTTCTGCCTGCCCAATTCCATAAGCAGACAAAACACCTGCATAAGGATGGATTAAAATCGTATCTATTGCTAAGGCATCGGCAACAAGGCATGCATGCTGCCCGCCAGCAGCTCCAAAACACGTTAGAGTATAATCTGAAAGATCATATCCTTTCTGAACAGAGATTTTTTTTATTGCGTTGGCCATATTTTGCACTGCAACTTTCAAAAAACCTTCAGCAACAATTTTAGCATCAATAGAACTTCCCTTCACTAGGGCTATTTCACATGCCAAATCCTCAAATTTTCTTTTCACAACCAATTCATCAATAGGTTCACATCCACTTTTCCCGAAAACCTGTGGAAAATACCTTGGTGATATTTTTCCAAGCATTACATTACAGTCTGTAACAGTTAGAGGTCCACCGCGCCTATAACATGCTGGGCCTGGTTCTGCGCCAGCTGACTCTGGACCAACACGATATCTAGCACCGTCGAAATGCAGAATAGATCCTCCTCCAGCAGCAACAGTATGTATATTCATCATGGGAGAACGGATTCTTATTCCCGCTACTTCGGAATCATATTGTCTCTCATACTGGCCATCAAAGCGAGATACATCCGTTGAAGTACCACCCATGTCAAAACCTATTATTTTGTCAAATCCAGAAAGAGAAGAAGTTTTGGCTGCACCCACTACTCCTCCTGATGGGCCAGAGAGTATAGCATCCTTTCCACAAAATGCTTTTGCTTCTACTAAACCTCCCGATGACTGCATAAATTGCAGTTCAACACCAATTAATTCTGATGATAGATTATCAATATATCTTCTCAAAAGTGGTGAAAGATAAGCATCAACCACAGTCGTATCACCACGGCTTACCAATTTAATTAAAGGGCTTAATTCGTGACTTACTGAGATTTGCGTGAAGCCGACCTCTGAAGCTATCCGTTTTGCAATCAACTCATGCTCTGGATAACGAAAGGAAAACATAAAAACTATAGCAAGAGAATTAATACCCTTGCTTTTAATTCTGATTAAATCGTGCATTAACCCCTTAGTATCAAGTGGAAGTATTTCTGAGCCATCGGCTGCAACTCGCCCGTTTATCTCTACTACTTCCTCATAGAGCATTTCAGGTAGTATTATTTTTCTTGCAAAAATGTCTGGTCTATTTTGGTAACCGATTTTTAAAGCATCAGCAAAACCAGAATTTATTACCAATGCTGTTCTCTCACCTTTTCGCTCGAGTAATGCATTTGTTGCAATTGTTGTACCAATTTTAACAGCATCAATAGTTTTAACTGGTATAGGCTCATCCTTATTAATTTCCAATACATCTCTGATACCTTGTAAAGGTGCATCATTATAAAAATCTGGGTTTTCCGAAAGAAGTTTATGGGTAATCAACTTACCCGAAGGTGATTGGGCCACAACATCAGTAAATGTACCACCTCTATCAATCCAAAATCTCCAACCAACCATAAAAATAAATTATCCTTATATGATATATTCTTAAAAGAATTGAAGTTGCGGCATGTATTATAACAATATGAAACTAAAAGATTTAGAAATTTAAACTACTCTTAATTTTTTATTTAATTTATTTTTTAATCAAATATTACCAATTATATCTTAAAGGTGTATCAATAATTGCAATATTTATTGAGAGATAATTCACTTTTCGGGTTACTCTCACATATAATCACAGCAATGTTATAAACAAAAATTGGGCTAGAAAAAACGAAAGTGTAAAATTGCATGAGTATCTGGGGAAAACTAATTGGAGGAGCAGCCGGCTTTGCTATTGGGGGACCAATAGGCCTTCTGATAGGTGTTGCAGCTGGTCATTTAGCTGACAATGTAAGAACAAAAAAAAATAGCAAAGGTAAATTACAAAGTTTTGACTCAAACACTCGCCAACAAGTGTTCGCTGTTGCCTTGATAGCATTATCAGCAAAAATGGCTAAAGCTGATGGTAAAGTAACACGAGATGAAGTAGACGCTTTTAAATCAGTTTTCAGGGTATCACAAAAAGATATGAAAGCTGTTGGAAAAATTTTTAACCAAGCCCGGCAAGACGCAAGTGATTACAGACAATATGCAGAGCAAGTCGCAAAAGTTTTCACCTCACAGCCTGAGGTACTAGAACAATTCTTAGGTGCTTTAATTCACATTGCAATGGCAGATGGAAATATACACCCAAAAGAACACCTTTTCCTTGTAGATGTAGCTAAGATATTTGGATTTAGTAAAGAACAATTTGAAAAGATTGGGGCTAGGCATGGGTTAACCAATGGTGAAGATCCCTATGAGGTTTTAGGAATATCACCCAAATCTACAAATCAAGAAATCAAAAATACCTACCGTATTTTAGTTAAAGAAAATCATCCTGATCAACTAATTGCAAAAGGGGTGCCTAAAGAAGTATTAGATGCCGCAAATGATAAACTTGCCAGGATTAATGACGCATATGCTAAAATAGAGAAACAACGTGATCTATGATAACAAACTCCAGTCTGCTAATATTTATATTTACTAGCTAAATGTCTCCTATACACATCTTTCTGGCAGTAATGGTTGCAATTATCTTTGGGTTTGGTTTTGTACCATCTAAAATAGGTGTTGCTAGTTACCCACCCTTATGGTTTCTCGCATCTCGGTTTGCAATTGTAAGCTTATTTTTATTATTTTTTATAAGGATACCGAGAGGTCAATGGCGAGCAGTAATGGTATTTGCCTTTGTAATGGGAATAGGTCATTTTTCACTATCCTATCTTGGGATGAAAGCCGGTGCTGATGCCTCACTTGCCGCTTTGCTTTGGGTAATGCAAGCCCCGATATCAGCAGCCTTAGCTATATTTATACTAGATGAAAAAATTCGTCCGGTTGGTATATTAGGATTAATAATTGCGATAGGTGGAGCCATACTATTGGTCGGAGAACCTAGGCATACAGGCAATTACCTTGGAATTAGTTTAGTGGGTGGTTCAGCTATTTTAGGTGCTATAGCAAATATTCTAGGTAAACGTCTTGGTGCTGTTGAACCACTTGCCCTTCAGGGTTGGAGTGCTTTGGTAGCTTTACCTGTTTTAATAATACTATCACTACTGTTCGAAAAGAACCAAGTATCACAGATGATAAGTGCATCATGGGAGGCACATGGATCACTATTATATCTTGCTGTTGTTTCATCTATAATAGGCTATGGTACTTATTGGTGGCTTCTTAAGAGATATAATGTTGGAACTACAATTTCTATATTTCTTATGGTGCCAGCTTTTGGAGCAGCCAGTGGGGTTGCTGTAATGGGAGATGCATTTACATGGCAAACTGGAACTGGAGCAGCAGCAATGCTTATCGGTGTAAGCATACTAATGCTAAAAAACAACAAACCAAAATCTCTTAAAAAAGATAGCACGTAAAAATGTCTCTAAATATTGTTTCATATCCAACATCCAACCAAGATGAACGATCAGGTAAAGATATAAAGATTGATACTTTAATTTTTCATTATACTGGTATGATTAGTAATCAAGCTGCACTAGAAAGAATGACAGATCCTAAAGCAAAGGTCAGTGCACACTGGTGCATTGATGAAAATGGAACAGCTTATAAAATTGTTCCAGAACATTTACGTGCTTGGCATGCAGGAAAAAGTTGGTGGAGAGGCAGAAGTAATCTGAATAATATATCTATAGGAATTGAAGTTGTTAATCCTGGCCATGAGTTTGGTTATAGACCTTTCACACTACAACAAATGAATTCAATTGTTATTCTATGCCACCAGATCTTGAAAAGACATCCGATAAACCCACGTAATATTGTTGGTCATTCTGATGTTGCACCAGATAGAAAAAAAGATCCTGGCGAACTATTTGACTGGCGCAGATTATCTAATGAAGGAATTGGTATTTGGCCCCGTTCGATAATAGAGCCCGGAAATAGCAGAATATTAAAAATCAAAGACTATGGTCCAGAAGTTAAACTTTGCCAAAAAAAATTGGCTAAATTTGGATACGGCCTATATCAAGATGGTATATACGGTGAGAAAACTCAAATGGTAGTAATGGCTTTCCAGAGACATTATAGACAGGCTAGAGTTGATGGGGTTCTCGACCATGGCACTACTGCTATTTTGGATCATTTAGTTAACTATACTAAAGATAAATAATAAAATTGCTTTTAGTTGACCACTATCTATCATGATATTAGTTTCATATTGCCAGATCGCTGGGCGACTGCTCCAAAATAATTTTGGGGAGGAAAGTCCGGGCTCCACGGAAACACGGTGCCGGGTAATACCCGGCGGGGGTGACCCTAGGGAAAGTGCCACAGAAAGTAAACCGCCTGATTCAAGTTGTTTATTTTATTCAGGTAAGGGTGAAAGGGTGTGGTAAGAGCACACCGCGTAAACGGTAACGTCTACGGCATGGTAAACCCCACCGGGAGCAAGATCAAATAGGAGTGAGAAGATAAGGTTGTCCTATTAAAGACTTTATCAGGTGTGTTTTCGCACTTATCGCTCGGGTCGATCGCGTGAGGTTTCTGGTAACAGGAATCCTAGATGAATAGTCGCCAGTTTTCGTAACTGAAACTACAGAACCCGGCTTACAGGCGATCTGGTTATTTGGTTAAATATATTAAAATGATTTATAATTCACTAAGAATGAGAACATAACAAAAACATCATATGTTTGTAATATCCTATACTAA
>CEUN01181061.1_pt1 | contig 11495 bp, 7 predicted proteins | sample 361501 | NCBI WGS metagenome assembly CEUN01 (sample SAMEA2622801, study PRJEB7988) | marine metagenome | biome: marine biome (ENVO:00000447); feature: marine epipelagic mixed layer (ENVO:xxxxxxxxx); material: "saline water (ENVO:00002010), including plankton (ENVO:xxxxxxxx)" | depth 120 m | reverse complement strand
ATTATGGGAATATCCGAAGGCATGCCGGTATGCGTCGACCCTAGTACGCGAGCGCCGGGACCCCAGCCTACGTAGCTGCCCAGCTCGAGATCGCGTGCATCAAAAAAGCTCTGAGGTCCAATCCAGGAAAAGTCTCCGATAACGCAATGACCATCATGTCTACCCTGCAGAATTGCCTGTTCGCCAATGAAAACGCCATTGCCGATTGTCATGGTCTCCGGATGCATGAATCCAACGTTTGGTTCGAGAGTCACGTCCATTCCGAACTGCTTGCAAAGGGCACGTAGCGCAGAGCGACGCATGAGCGCGTCAACATAGGAGGCACCCTTCGAATAGAGACGGTAAAGATCGTCCAGTTGCGCGGAGTCGTGATTTTCCTTGAGGGCATCTGACAGGTCGATTTCGAAGGCTGGATCAGGGTGCACCTCCTGCCGTCCATGGGTTGCCGGTACGACACGACTAGTAGATTTTCGACTGCGCGGCATAATGTTTACCAATTCATACTTTCATCTTGTCCGTTCACTTGGGCCCGTGATCGTCGTCGTACAACTGCGGGGATCTGATGATCGCCATAAATACTTGTGCTGACTGCATCCCAGCTTATCAGCCCAGCGTCAAGTCAGTTAGCGCACAGGTTGCCCAGTGAGGAGTGTCATTCATCCAATGAGATCGGCTCACCGCGACGGCTAACGGACTCATTGCTGGCTTCCAATATCGAGACGATACGCAGCCCCATCTCTCCGTCGGTGATGGGTTGTTCGCCAGCCTCGATACAGCTTACAAAATGCTCGATCTCAGTGCTCAACGCTTCCTTGTGGTCAAGCCTGGGCGCCCACATGTCTCCAGATCGATATGAGATCAGGACATTGTACATGTCTTGGGGGTCGTCCGTAATTTCGACACCTTTGTCGTAGACTTTGATTTTCTCACTCGGCTCCATATCGTCATAAACAATCATTTTTTCACTTCCGCCGATAAGCGTTCGCCGAACTTTCACAGGCGCTAACCAGTTAACATTGATATGGGCGATCACTTGTGACGGGTAGAACAGAGTCAGATACGCAATATTTTCGTGATTTCCCGAGAAATGGTTTATGCCATTGGCTGAAACAGCAATGGGCTGATCCTCAAGCAGGTGATCAAGTATGGATAAATCGTGGGTCGCGAGGTCCCAGGTTACGCTCGTATCGTGCTGGAAAATGCCAAGATTGATTCGGGTCGAATCGTAGTAGTAAACGGTTCCTATCGAGTTTTCCGAGATCAGCTCCCGAATTTTTCTAACTGCTGGTGTATAGACAAAAGTATGATCGACTAGGAGAGTCAATTGGCGTTTTGCTGCTAACTCCACAAGTTGAGCGGCTTTCGACCTGTCGGGTGCGAGAGGTTTGGTGATAAGTACGTGCTTATCAGCATTGAGTGCTTGGGAGGCGATCTCAAAGTGTGTGCTGAGCGGCGTGGCAATGGCGATAGCGTCGAGTTCAGTGTTGGAAATGATGTCACGATAATCTTGCGTCGTCTCGACATATGGGTACATGTCCTGTGCCACTGATAATTTCTTTGCGTCGAGATCGCATACTGTGGTTAGTAGGGTGCCATTTGCGTGGGCAAAATTCCGCGCCAAATTTGGACCCCAATAGCCGAAACCAACAATTCCAACTTTAATCATACGTGCCTTGCTGCAATCCCCATTTCAACGTTTCCGAATCAAATAGCTGATATGCCGATGCGGCTAAACTGTCCATGAGGCGTCGGATTGTCAAATGACGCTGAAATCTTTTTTAGTGGCGGCGCTGTAGCGTTAGAGCAGATGCCTTGGAGCCGCCTGCACTGCACTGCATCGTTCGCTGTTCATATGCGCTGAAATATCCCTGCGTACGCATGAGTATGTTCCGAAGAGGGTCGGCGGTCTTTGCCGGCAGCCCGATTTCAGGCGTTCTTGATTGGCTGTCTCAACCTGTTACGGTGTGGTCGCGTTGGCACAGGCGACTTGTGCTAATTGGCTGCCTGGTTGCAAGTTTTCTTGTATTTGTCTTATTGGCATACGGTTATGGACCCGCGGAAACCCCCGACGGGCGCCGAGATCATGCAATCGGGGTTCTCCTTGTTGAGTCAGGGTTCCAGCTAGACTGGGATGGCGAACAATTCGCGACACTTCGGCGTGAATTCCAAATGGTTCAGGCGCCGATCCAGTATCTTTTCTATCACGTGGTGCTGGGCGTGACCCACTTGATAGCCGGAGAAAATTGGCTGTACCTAATCGTTCTCTTCAACGTTCTGCTGCAGACGGCTATCACGGGAGCATTGCTTCTCTTCGCTGTCCATCATTTTAAGTCGCGTGGGGTGTTTTTGGGCATGGCCGCGATGTCAATGGGGTGTTGGGAGTATCTCCAGTGGGTCCCTCATTCTCAATCAGAACCGCTATTTGGTGTAGTGGTTATTGCCGCGATGATACTTGTCGTTTGTCAGTGGACGGCCGTGGGCCGGCGAGATGCGATTGTGTTTGCTACAGGGGCTGTTCTAGTTGCCGTGGCAAGCTTCTTTATTCGACCAACGGCCGCTCCGCTCATTGTGTTTGTTCTCATCTCAATTGTTTTGGGACTTCTCGTCACGGACAAGGACATGAACGACAGAGTGCAGTTTCTTAGTCGATGGTTGATTGTATTGACGCTGGCTCTGCTGGCCGCGATCCCCGTGCTGGTCTTTCCTCTTTTTGATCCCTCGGTGCTTCCGGCAGGTGCCATTCAGGACTCCGTTTCGGGCTATCACGATTATGCGGCAATGGGGATGGTCGTCTGGGAGAGACCAGAGTACACGTTTGATCCGCCTGAAGATTATTTAGGCTTTCTACTGATTGCGGTGCGTCGTCTCTATTATTTCTTTCTCTTTGTTGCCAAAGATTTCAGCACCTTGCACAAGGTATTAAACGTACTGTTCTTCATCCCATTTTATGCTCTTGTCTGCTTTGGGATCTGGCTGGTTTTGCGACCGGCCACTGCATTGGCGCCTCCGCATCGTCTTATCGGTTTGCTCGCCATTGGCCTGATATTACTGTTTGATGTATTTCATGCAGTGACGCTGCTCGACTTCGACTGGCGTTATCGGTCGCCCACTTATCCCGCAATGTTCATGTTGGCCGCAATCGGACTGGAGACTCTGGCGGCATCACATCGAATGCTCAGGTCTGCCGACAACCTGGAAGCCGGTGACAAATAGTTGGTATCCATCTGCATTCTTGTGGATCGTCAGATGGTGCGTTTTGTGGTGTTTGAAAAAACCCGTAAGGGAAGCTGATTTGGATTGATGAATATCGCGATTGTCACCAACTTCTTCCCACCAATCCAGACCGGAAGCTGTTTTTGGGCTATGAACCTTGCTCGCGCACACCGCAAGGCAGGGGACGATGTCGTGGTCGTCACGATCGGGACCGGGGAACAGGTCTTAACCGAGACAATTGATGACGTGACGGTATACCGCCTGCCGGCGGTGTGGAAATTGCCCAAGCTCCAATTCTTCCTAAACTTTGATAGCTTTTATTTGATAAACGATCGTCGCAATCGGGAGTCCCTAGGGACGATTTTGCGAGACCACCAAGTTGAAATTGTGCATCAGTCCAACCATCTCCTGGACTCGCTATTCATGGTTCGCGACGTGTGCAAGCGCTTGGATCTCCCGTGGATATCCACTCTGCACGGATCCATCACGCATTCTGGGAACACGGCCTATAACACGATCATGCGTGGGGTGGACCGCCTGGTCATCAAAAAAGCGGTGGATGCCTGCGCCGCACTTGTTTCCTTGGACGCTGAACTGGTTCGCTATGTTGAGCGGACATATCAGCCTCGGCGTTCTTCTCTTATCCCGTTATGTTGCATGGATGCTGATTTCTTCTCAGACCTTCCGACAGCGAACCCCGAGCGTCAAATCATGCATGGCGACACCTCTGGTTTCAGCATCGCGTCGATTGGTCACGTCACCGAGAACCGGAATCGAGTGGAGTTGATCCGTGCGATAGCTGATCTTCGAGATGAAGGCGAAATCGGTCACCTGGACATTGTGGGAAGGGTGCTCAGCCAGGCTCCCGTTGAGCTGAGTAAGTGCCTTGGGCTCACAGATCAGATTACATTTCACGGCGAACTGCCGCAAAAGGAAATGCTGCAGTTGTTGGCGAGCGCGCAGGTAGAGGCCCATTTGTTTTTCATGCCTGGATTGGGATGTGCAACTCAGGAAGCGATGGCGGTCGGTCTGCCGACAATTTGCCATGGTTACGAAAAGCTTTATGGCGACGTGCCATTGCGGCACGGTGAGAACATATTCTTTGCCGACCCTAAGAATCCCGAAGAAATCCCGGCTATCCTTATGGAACTCGCCCAAAACCCTGAACGTCGAAAGTCGGTCGGGAGCAACGCCCGACAACTTGTCGGCGAACACCTGGTTTGGGAAGTCGTCTTGACTAAGTTTCAGGATTTGTACGCCTCCGTCATGTAGATTTTATCTTCCCGCGGCAATCCAAGACGAATGTGAGTGATACATCCATGCCAATTTCGGATGATGTGAAGTTAGGCACGAAAGTGGAAATTCTCCACCCACAACTCGTCAACATTTATGGTTGCAAAATTGGCGACGGCACAAAGATTGGCCCGTTCACCGAAATTCAAAAGAACGTCGCAATTGGTTCCCGCTGCAAAATCTCATCACATACCTTTATTTGCGAAGGTGTTGTCATAGAAGACGAAGTGTTCGTCGGTCACGGGGTCACGTTCATAAATGACCTTTACCCAAGGGCCACCAATCCTGAAGGAAGCCTGCAAACTGACGAGGACTGGCAGGTAATTTCGACAAATGTTCGCCGCCATGCGTCCATTGGCAGCAACGCGACAATTTTGGCTGGCGTCACGATCGGCGAAGGAGCGCTGATTGGTGCGGGCAGCGTTGTCACCAAGGATGTTCCCGAATTCGCGATAACTGTGGGTAATCCTTCAACGATTGTCGGAGATATACGCGACCGAAATTAAACCGGGAATTCGCGCGGTTGATTGAGCCAGCAGGCTGCCGCGGCAAATTCTGACTGTCACAGAGCCAAGGATGTGGGTCTAACGAGAGCCCAGGGATGGGTTGATTTTGATGGGGCGCCCTAACTTGGGTCCATTACATTGTTGCTGAACGGCGCTTGCCTTGTTTCGCCTGCCACCCCAGAAAAAGATCGCGCGACATGAGTACGCCCACAACGGCGAATAGCAACACCAGCCAGCCAGTCCGGTAACGGATTGCGGTGCCGATGTTCCCCACCCCAAATGGATAACTAGGAAACATGATCCAGAACAACGTAAAGCTGCCCAAGATGAGGCTGTATGCAGGTAAGTACATGAATCTATAGGCGAATAATACGCCAAGAAATGCGGCAAGGGCGGCACTCTCGATAAATGTCACCAAGGCCAGAGGTGATACTAGAATCTCGGTAATCATGGGGCCAAAAAATGCCAGCAGCATACCGGCTGGTGCCTTGAAGAAGACGTCGTACTGTTCGACGAAGAATGGTTCTAGTCGAGAGCTTCTGCCTTGGGCTGTTTCGTAACTGAACAGCTGTTGTAGAGCAAAAGCGAGTTCGTCCGCGGTGTCTCGCAACATGTAGAGAAGGGCGATCGATAGCATCCCTCCGATCAAGGCCAGAGTTGCTTTTTGGCGTACGCGTTGGCAGATCCAGGTTCCAATCAAGGCGAAGGCAAAAGCGGCGAGAAAGTAGGGCTTGTACAGGAATATGAGGAAGCCGGCGATAATCGGCAGCACGCCGAGTCGGGCGCGACCCTGATACATACGCAACAGGAAACCGGAGAGAATTGCCACCGCGAACACAACGATGGCTTCTTTGGATGCGATCGACGACCACACCGTGAATGACGGCAGCAAAATCAGTAATGCCATTGGCCGTCTAGCCTTGTCGTCAACCGATTTCAGAAAATAAAGCAGCCCAACGAATGCGATAGTCTGGAAGCCCATGTTGATCAGAATAGGATTGCCAAAGAGCAGCGCATTGAACAAGCCACCAATTCTGGCCGTGAGAATTGTCGAGAATTGTGTTGAACCCAGCTCGAAAATGAGCCCCGCAGTGATGGGCTGGGATTCGTCTATTCCTGGAAGCTCGCCCCGTTGATACGAAAATGTGTCACTTACCGGCGTGAGTCTCAAAACCACAAGCTGAGACAGAACCGAAAAGATGCACCGGTACACGTAGAGGAATAAGAAGTAACCCGTCCATCCAAAGGCCGATGGACGCGGTCGTCTCTGCGATGAAGATTGTCCTCTCGCACTCAGTAGTGCGTTCCGCAGGTTGAGCATTAATTCCCGGTTCGCCGATGGTGATAGATGCTCGAATGCGCATCACATTCAGGATCGGGCAATGCATCACCCATAGCTGGATTGACGGCGACAAGATCCAACCGTCCCGTCACGCAACTTTGTAATCCGGGCGCAATCTCAAAATCGGTTGCCCGAATGCGATTGGGGATCACGGTTTCGTCTTTATTCTGCCCGGTACAGGGCGATTAATAAGATGAGGCCGGCGGTCACCGCGATCGCAATGACCGTAGGCACGCCAATGAACTGAAGTGCATTCGGCTCGGTTCGATATTTCGACACGAACGGCTCATCTACCACCTGAGCGCCGACTGGTAGATCGCCATGGGAGAGCATTTCCTTACGAATCTCTGCCGTGATGAGGCCCATAAGGTCGCGCCGCATCTCCACAATCTCGGTTTCCGCAAGCCGGGACTCGAGGAAATCACGGCGCTCCCCTTGTTCGGCCCTTATTTCCTCACGCAAATACGTGACTGCTTCATCGAACACAGTTTTCAGGTACCAGAGGGCTTTGTCGGGAACTTTGTGGCTGAAAGTGATGATCTTGAAAGGTGATTTGTCGTCGTCCTTTACCTTGAAGTTTCCCCCAAAGTAACGCGCCAGATCTTCAAGGGTTGGTTTGGTGGGAGGGCTGTATTTCAGAAACAATCTGACCCTCTGTCTCCAACCCAACTGTACTTCGTCTTCATTGGTCGCCTGATTGACGGCGGGGCCGAATACCACCTCCATCATGTTGAATTTCTCATCCAGAACGCGAGCCAGGGCGAGCGATGACACCCGATGCACTAACCGATCGAACTGACCGGCGGAACGCGATACGTTCAATTGGAAGCCACCCAGAGATCCGAGTAATTGTGAGGCCCCGCCAGCTTTCAGTGACGCAATACCGGGTCCACCGTTCTCGAGAGGCTTTACGGTCATTTTGGCCGTGAACTGGGGCGAGAAGTTATGCATGTTCCAGGCGCCCCTCGCTGCAGCAACGCCGGCTACCAGCGCGATGACCCACGACCAACGGAGCAGGGTTCGCAGCAAATAGCGAACATCGATGACGTCTGTCGACTCCACTATGGCCGCACTCTGATTGGCGGCCTCCTTGGGTGTCGTCGCCGACTGCGACTGATCTGGGTTCGGTGCCACTATTTGACTCGCTCCGTCACTGCCCTCGCCGCGCTGAGGCAAATTCTCGCCAACAAGCGGTCACTCCCAATTTGGCAGAGTGCGATTGGCCACGTTCTCTAACACATATTGTCTGAAGCGGCGACACTTGGCCTCGTGTTAGAGGCCGAATAGCTATTGCATCAGACATTTAGGGGACAGTGCGATGGATCGCGCCGAGCAACGTGTCTCACAACAACAGAAATAGTGTCTGCAATTTATCTGCTCAGTCCAACAATCGATCCCAATCATCAACAACTCTTCCGAGATTGGCATCGGCGGTCAAATCGTAAAGGCGCGTACTGACATGTACCATTTGCCCGCCATCGCGTGTTAATGGCCGGAAACCCAGTTGGCCAATGCCCGTGGTGGATTTCATCAGAAACAGCTCAAAGGGAATCGAGACAAAAATCCCCTTGTCAAAACTGCCTTCGCCAAATTCTTCGTAGGGAATGTTGGTTAGCGTTACCCATGCACCCATTCTGACCCCGCTATCAAACTCACGGGACATCACAACTGTCCCGCCACGATCACGAGCAAGGTATTTGCCGATGTGCATAGACGTTAGGAGCCGATACCATGGCCACTGATAGTAAATATTGAGATGACCGGTTCCCGTGTTGTAGTTGCGGAACTTGAACTTGACATCAAATTCGCGCTGACGAACCCAGTTAAATTCGGCGCCGATTGCGAGACGAGAGTTGAAGGGTCGATAAAGGATCTCACTGCTGACCCCTCCATACATCTCCTCGAACAGTCCTGCCGATAGGCGTGCAAACACCTGACTAACTGGTGAAAAGACATAGTCACCTTGTAGAAGGACAAGCGCACTTTCGCCCTGTTGCAAGTACTCCTTAATATCGCTCCTGACGTGGGACAGGACGCTGTCCGACTCCTGTCTGATTCTGTCGAAATTGTTGTAAAGGTTGTGCCCGTATGAAGCCGTGAAAAACAATCCCGGCATTAGATCGAGCCTGGCGTTCGCTCGCGCCCATACTTGGTACAGAATGAACTTTGATGGACCACCAACGTGCTGCCGGACTCCGGGGCCGATCCCCCACTCAAAATGTGGATATCTATCCGGATTGGGGATCATGTTCTGGGGACTGCCGGATTGAGGCGGGCCGATTTCGGTGTGAACCCAAATTTCTTCTATACTCCCACGGGCCAATTGAACCTGTTCGAGGTCTTTACGCCATATTTTGACCCTGTTCATTTCCATGCCCGATGACAGATAGACAATGGCGAATTCTTCAATTGAGTCAGGTAGCACATTTGCCGCAACGCGTGCCGCTCGCCCGATGTTTCTGGCGAACTGCCGAAACTTTCTTGTCGCGAGATATATCGTGGCGGTGGTGCCGTTGAGCTGAACACCTTCCGCGATCAAATTCTCTTCCGCCAGTGCTTCGAACAACTGATTCGCAACCAAAGCCGTATCTATCTCGGCGATACGTTCGGTCTTTGACGCGTCAGGTGTCGACGCACCTGCTGTCCTACCAGCTGCACTCCAGCCCATCTCATCCCTTCTGAGCGTGGCGGCAGCCAGGTCACTGTCGTCGTGCAGATCTACAATTCTTACTTCCCTGAGATCGACCGGAACGGCGTTCGCGATCGTATAGGCGGTATCAACATACTCATCGGGACTTTTTTCGCCCTTGGTGGCTACATAAATCGTCGCCTTCTCATGGGATATCTCGAGCGAATCAATTTGAAACCCATCGGCGTCGACAGATTCGAACAAATCCTCAATAGCGGCATCTCGATGGACTTCGTCACGGTGGAATGTGATGCGCTTCCGGACGAGTCCCTCAATGGCGCTGATGATTGTTACGTGTTGGATAGGTGTGGGAGAGGCCTGTAGTACCGCTTGTGCTGCTCGAATTTCCGTGTCTCTGTTGGCCGATGAACCGTGATCAGCGGTGATGGTCAGCGTCGCGGCATCGTGCGTAATCTCCAACGATTGAGGATGGATTCCTTCAGCTTCGAGGCCATCAAATAGGTAATCGACAATAGCGTTTCGCGCGATGTCGTTTCGCGACACAACAACCGAGCTCTTGGTCGAAACGGTCCGGGCATCAATAAACTTCACCCGTTCAATCGGTGTCGGGACCAAGTCAATTACAGTGCTCGCCAATTGCTCAGCCCTGCCGGCCAGTGCATTCTCAAGCCCACGGGTAAAATGCACTCGTGCCTCTTCGTGCGTAAACTCAAGCTGTTGCACTTCCAGTCCGGCCTGCTCAAGTTTTGCGAACAACTTGTCCACATCGTGCTCAGTTTGGGCCGGCGAGGGGCTGGAAGCGTGCCGGTTTCCACCATGAGAAGATCCGCGAGCCTGAGATTGATTTACAGATGCCATCGACCCACTGGTATGGCCTACAGATCTTCCTCGAACTCGAACACTGGGGGGTGGGGGGTCGAATTTGGGTAAACCCTGGTCGTGGAGGTCCGCGAGCAGAGCAATTCTCGACATATAGGAAGTGCCCCGTTCAAACGCCAAAGAGATATCAAGCCAGCTGAACGGTCGATAGTTGATGCCATAGTTCCACGGTGACGTGGCCTCGAGAACGTTCCCAAGCGGTTCAGTCTGGTAATCGTTTCCTTCGTATTCCGCCTTTAAGGAGAGGCCGGTAATCGGGGTATGATACTCGACCCCGAAAAATGGGGAAACAAACTCACCTGAAAACCATGACCCGAAGAGAGGAACGCCTCCCGTTCCAGCTTCAGACGAACGAGAACTAAGGGCGTCCGATAAAAAGGTGAGGGGGTTCTTCCATGTACCGCCGTTGCCTAAGTAACCCCAACCGAGCCCGAAACTAAGATCGAGATCCCGGAATCTCTTACTCGCAACAAAATACTCACCCCTAAATAATCCAGTTCCGAGACCATCCTGCATGCCCACCGCGATCTGTGGGATCAGCCTGCTTTCTGGCCAAAGGCGAAATTTTATGTCGGCGCCACGATCCTTAAAGGACTGATTGCCGCTAAAACTCACGATGTTCGAGAACAACTGGTTTCGGACGTCTGTGTACCGGAAAGTGCCTTCGAACCATGGCAGCAATGTCAAACGGAAATACCAACGCCGGTACGGTTCGATGAAGGTTGTGCCTATTTCAAAGCTGCCGTCCTTACCGAATCGTGCAGTTCGAGTCTGCAAGAGCCCGATCCCACCGAAATCGTTCGCGGAGACGGTTCCTACAGCAGGTTGCGTTTGTGCGTACGAATGGGACGCGACAAGAAGAGAGATTGTCAGCGTCAAAATAAGACGCAGTGCGTATGTGCTACGGTGCACGATTCGTATCATTTGATGTCAGCGACAGAGGCCAAAGATAGAAATTTGATGGTCGGCCCCTGCACGCGGCGGCAATTTAATTATTGTCCCCAATTACTGCGAGTGACGCTGCCGTGACGGCTAATTGACTGACGAGCGCACCTATGTCTTTTGTGAATGTAAAGATATCCAACGGCGCAGGATTCTTGGGCGCGACAATGGTACTCCCTGGCGGGACTTGGGCTGGATTGTAGTTCCAAACACTCACAGAAACAGGTTGCGCCACGCCATTCGGAAAGACGACGAATACACGATCTTGGTCTGCCGACAGCTGAAATCCTCCAGCCTGTCGAATATATTGGTCCGCGCGTTGGCCCGACACGAACTGCAACGCACCTGGATTGAGTACATCGCCAATCACCAGGACCGAATTGGGTCTTTTCGGCATGAATAACCGATCTCCGGGCTCCAATACTGAATCGAATTCGGGTCGCCCCAGGAGGACAGTTGGGTCGGCTTCAATCACCACCCGGCCGAGGGCTTCAACTGAATTAAGGTCTTGGGTGATTTTCTGGAGCGCAATAACAGCAGATGGGTCGACCCCTTTCTTTGCGGCAGCGTAAGTAGCAGCTGAGGTCAATTCACGTCGTGCACGTTCAAACCCGGCTTGCTGGGCTCGTTTTACTCGCTGCCGTGTGAATACGGCACCATAAGGATAGGC
>CEUN01022732.1_pt1 | contig 11501 bp, 11 predicted proteins | sample 361501 | NCBI WGS metagenome assembly CEUN01 (sample SAMEA2622801, study PRJEB7988) | marine metagenome | biome: marine biome (ENVO:00000447); feature: marine epipelagic mixed layer (ENVO:xxxxxxxxx); material: "saline water (ENVO:00002010), including plankton (ENVO:xxxxxxxx)" | depth 120 m | reverse complement strand
TGGTTCCAAGCGCGTTAGAAATGTGGGTAAAAGCCAAAATCTTCGCGTCCTCGAGCATTTGGTCAATATCAGCCAAGTTCAGCACTCCTTCATCACCATTAACTGGAATATACCGAAGCTTAGCTCCCGTCCGCTCAGCAATTAGCTGCCACGGAACTAAATTACTGTGATGCTCCATTTCGGTGAGCAAGATGACATCACCTTTCTTAAGGTTATCCTCACCCCATGAAGTAGCTACAAGGTTTATGCCCTCAGTAGTTCCTCGGGTAAAAATAATATTCTCTGGAGCTGAAGCATTTAAAAATTGGGCTACTCTCGCCCGCGCACCCTCATAGGCGGCAGTAGCACGATTGCTCAATTCATGAATCCCACGGTGAACATTAGCATTATCCTGCTCATAATACTTTTGTATTTTCTCCAGGACGGCACGGGGTTTTTGAGAAGTAGCTGCATTGTCAAAGTAGATCAATGGGTGTCCATTAATCGTTTGTGCCAAAGCCGGAAAATCTTCACAAATAGTATCTGGAATCACGCTCACATTACCTCCACAAAGACCTCTCCACTCTCCAAAGTTACTGGATAAACAGTCACTCCACAGGTAGCAGGTGAGTGGCAATGTCTTCCTGTGGTTAATTCAAATTCAGCATAGTGCCAAGGGCACCCAACTTTACCATTTTCAAGGTAACCCTCGGCCAACGACGCTCCTGCATGTGGGCAAGCATCATCCAGGGCATGGAACTGACCATCGACATGGAATATGGCGATGCGTTTTTCACCGATCTCAAACGCCTTGCCCTTGCCCTCATCAATCTCTCCAATTCGAGCGATGGCGACAGATGACGTCATCACATCATGCCTAATTCAAGCCGCGCAGCCTCAGTCATCATATCGCGGCTCCACTGAGGCTCCCATACAAGCTCAACATCGACCTCATCAATCGTTTCCACGCAGAGAATTTTGTTTTCAACATCTGCCTGAATAGCTGGCCCCATGCCACACCCCGGCGCAGTGAGGGTCATTTTCACACTAGCCTTGTGACTACCCGGCTCAAGTTCCTCAAGATGACAATCATAGATCAGGCCCAAGTCCACAATGTTTACAGGAATCTCCGGGTCATAGCAGGTCTTCATCTGGTCCCATAACAACTTCTCGAGATCCTCAGTGTTTTCAGCCGTATTGGACTGCTCTGCTGGGGTGAGCTGCACTTCTTGACCAATAGCATCAGCATCTTTTCCGTCTATACGAAACATGTTACCGTTTACAATCACAGTAAACGTACCCCCTAGTGATTGGGTAATTACAGCGGTCTCACCTTTCTCTAGAGTAACGCGCGTTCCAGAGGGAACAACCGAAGCCGCCACGTCACGTTCGATGATTACTTGCTCTCCACTATTCACCCCCTTTGCCCTCCTTTTGCTCCAAAGCCAATTCCCGCACCCGCTGAATCATAGCAAACAAACCGTTCTTACGCGTAGGACTCAAATGCGATGCAAGGTCCAAACGGGATAATTCTGCCTCCCCATCGATATTAAGAATCTGATCTGCTGTCTTCCCCGAATAAACGGCAAGTAATATCGAGATTAAGCCCTTAACAATGAAGGCATCACTGTCGGCGGCAATTACAATGCTGCCATCTGGCTCGCAGGTAAATTTCATCCATACCTGCGCCTGGCAGCCATTAACGCGATTTTCATCACATTGGTCGACTGGATCAAGTGGCGTCAATTCTTTACCCAAGTCGATGAGGTAAGCAAAACGAGACTCCCAATCTCCGAGCAATTCGAAACTCTCCACCAACTCATCAATGCTATGGACAGTTGTACTCATTGATTATCGGTTTCCTCTAATCGATCCCAGACAAGCCGGTCTAATTCTTCTCGAGCCGTTACACACTCGATTCTCTCAATAATCTCGCCAGCAAAGGCATGCATAATCATTCGACGGGCTGCCTCTTCACTTAGGCCACGGGCCCTTAGATAAAATATCTGCTCAGCATTCATCTGTCCAATCGTTGCTCCGTGCGTACACTTCACATCGTCAGCATAAATCTCAAGCTGCGGCTTGGTGTCCACTGTGGCATCATCAGACAAAAGAAGGTTTTTATTTGTCTGCTTGGCGTCCGTTTTATCCGCACCTTTGTGCACATGGATACGGCCATGAAACACTGCACGTGCATTGCCATCCAAAATTCCATTGAAATACTCATGACTATCACAGTGCGGCTGAGCGTGATTTACCACCATGTGATGATCTATAAGCTGCCCGGATCGTGGTATATACAAGCCGTTTAACACAGCCTCAATACCCGTACCATTCAAGTGAGCACGTAGATTATTACGTGCGATACGGCCTCCAAGTGCAATCGAATGATGCAAAACATGGGCATCGCGGCCCATGGAAGCGCGAAATCCTGCTATATGAAATGCCTCCGCGTGTTCGTTCTGAAACTTAACATGCTCTATGTGTGCGTTATCCGCTGCATGTAGCTCCGTGTTAGAATTGTTGAAATATCCGGCATTCTCGCCCTCCCAACTTTCCAATATGGTCAAATGACTGTTCACACCGGCATGAATATATCCGCGGATGTTTGCTGTAGCGCCTTTTTTCCCAGTACTGAGATAATACACGCGTACAGGCCTCTCAAACTTTACATTGTCTGCCACACGGATAAACGGGCCATCAGTGTAAGTGGCTGCATTCAAAACCCCAAAAGCCTCTTCATCTTTAGTCAATTCAGAGCAATCTCCTGCAGACAGGTTTCTAATTTCTATGCCCTCAGGCAAACCATTTACAATAGAAAGATCACTCGAAAAGTGACCATTTACAAATACCAGCTTCGGGCCGTCAATCTCAGTAAACACACATCCTTCAAGTGAAGCATTGTGATCTACGGTAGCAGCGGTAAAGTCGAGTTCAGTTATGGGCTTTACTGATGTAAACCGCCAATCTTCGTCGCGCGGGGTTGGAAAGCCCAATTCAGCAAAGCGCATACGATCTTTCACGTCCCTCTCAGGCATTGCTGCGAGCAGACGATTTACAGCATCAGCATACGAAGGAGCTACCATTAGGCTGCCTGCCCCTCGATGATCCAGTCGTAACCTTTTTCCTCCAACTCTAAAGCAAGTTCCTTCGGTCCGGTTTTCACAATACGACCACCTACTAAAACATGGACGTAATCAGGCACAATGTAATCCAATAAGCGCTGATAATGAGTAATAACCAACTGCGCGTTATCAGGACGCCTGAGATGGTTAACGCCCGCAGCAACCACTTTGAGCGCATCAATATCAAGTCCAGAGTCGGTTTCATCAAGCACGGCAAATTGGGGGTCCAACAGCGCCATTTGGAGAATTTCCGCTCTTTTCTTTTCCCCTCCGGAAAAACCCTCGTTAACAGAGCGCTTGAGTAATTGTTCATCCAATTCCAATAACTTAATTTTTTCCCGCATGACTTTAAGGAAATCTACCGCGTTCAGTTCAGTCTCCCCTTGGTGCTCTCGCAGCGCATTCAGAGCAGCACGCAAAAAGTAGGTAGTGTTCACTCCAGGGATTTCCACCGGATACTGGAAGGCCAGAAAGAAACCTTCCCAGACACGCTCTTCAGGCCCGAGGTCAAGTAAATCATGGTTATTATAAATCACCGATCCATCGGTGATCTCGTACCCCTCGCGGCCTGCTAACACCTGAGCTAAGGTGCTCTTTCCACTGCCGTTGGGCCCCATGATAGCATGCACTTCACCAGCATTAACCGATAAATCAATGCCATTAAGGATTGCCTTACCATCCACTCCTACATTCAAATTTTTGATCTCTAACATCATTAAAAAAATTAACCCACGCTACCTTCCAAGCTTACATCCATCAGAGCCTGTGCTTCCATAGCAAACTCCATCGGCAACTCCCTGAAGACCTCCTTACAAAAACCATTAACAATCATATTCACCGCGTCCTGCGTTTCGATGCCTCGAGCGTTGCAATAAAAAATTTGATCCTCCCCGATCTTGGAAGTGGTAGCTTCATGCTCCACCTTGGCAGTAGGGTTCTTCACTTCTATGTATGGAAAAGTATGCGCTCCGCAGCGACTACCAATCAGCAAAGAATCACATTGAGTAAAGTTACGCGCACCGACAGCTTTTTTTCCCACCTGTACTAGCCCACGGTAACTATTTTGGCCCTTTCCTGCGGAAATACCTTTGCTGATAATTGTGCTGCGAGTGTTCTTTCCGAGATGAATCATTTTAGTTCCAGTATCTGCCTGTTGTGCGAGGTTGGCGAGAGCCACGGAATAGAACTCACCAACTGAATCATCTCCTCGCAAAATAACGCTGGGGTATTTCCAGGTGATTGCCGAACCCGTTTCAACTTGTGTCCAGCAAATTTTGGAACGATTACCCTTACAGATGCCTCGCTTAGTCACGAAGTTATAGATACCGCCGTTCCCCTCCTCATCACCGGGGTACCAGTTTTGAACTGTAGAATACTTAATCTCTGCATCACCAAGCGCAACCAGTTCAACCACTGCAGCATGGAGCTGATTCTCATCACGCATTGGCGCCGTACAGCCTTCAAGATAACTCACATGACTCCCTTCATCAGCGATAATCAGCGTACGCTCAAATTGCCCTGTCTCAGCTGCGTTAATTCTGAAATAAGTGCTGAGTTCAAGAGGACAGCGCACCCCTTTCGGAATGTAGACGAAGGAACCATCGCTAAATACCGCAGAGTTAAGAGTAGCAAAAAAATTGTCTGTGTAAGGCACGACTGACCCTAGATATTTTTTGATTAGGTCCGGGTGATCACGCACAGCCTCGGAGAAGGAACAAAAAATCACGCCATGCTTTGCTAATTCCTCTTGGTGAGTTGTTCCAACCGACACACTGTCAAAAACCGCATCTACTGCTACCCCCGCCAAGCGTTCGCGCTCATGCAACGGCACTCCTAATTTATCGTATGTCTCCAGCAGTTTGGGGTCTACTTCGTCCAGGCTCTTTGGCCGATCTTTGTCTTTTGCCCCAGGCGCCGAATAGTAACTAATAGACTGATAATCAACTGGATCATATTTCACGTGTGGCCAGCGAGGCTCTTCCATCTTCTGCCAATGGTGAAAAGCTTTTAACCGCCATTCAAGCAACCATTCTGGTTCCTCCTTCTTAGAAGAGATATGGCGGATTACATTCTCATCCAAGCCCGGAGGCAAGGTATCTGTTTCTACATCAGTATAGAAACCCCATTTGTATTCCTGCTCGACGTACTGATCAATGACCTCACTCTCACTACTCATCGACTCACCTCTTTTTCTGTGCAGTTAGGGCAAACGCCCCGCATATTCATTTCTGACTGCGTTACCTTGTAACCTTTTGGCACCTTAAAGCCACTCGAACGAGGCTTTGAAGCACCCTCAAAATCTGAAACTTCCCCGCACACCTCACACAAGAAATGGGCATGTTCGTGCATATTCGAACAATACCTCGTAGCTACACGATCCAAATGCACCTGTTTCACCAACCGATGCCTTACCAGTGCATCTAAACAATTATACACTGTGGCCATTGAAATCTCCGGTTTTTGAGCTTTTGCTTGCATGAAAACCTCATCGGCCGTCGGATGCTTTTTTGCGTGATCCAACAAAACACCGTATACCACACTTCGTTGCGGTGTTGGACGCAGTCCGGCCTCGGCAATACGTGAATCTGCCACTCCTCTTTCAGGAGTTGGCGGCACAAACACCGTGCGGGCCTTTATGTCTTCCATGCGCGCAGGAAAGTTAGTGATTATTAAGAGAGGGTCAACAATATTTAGAATAATTCTAAATGTTGTTCTCAATAATGTCCGGTGGCGGAATTTTCCGGCACTTAATTATCCAGTCTAAGTCCCTTAAGCTGCTGGCACCTACTCGTCAGTTAGCCTAGCGAAGGTACGTATAAGCAATTTTATTTAAATAAAGACAGATTGTTTACAAATTTTTCGAAAACAGCCAAAATCATCCGTGCTTGCGGCACCTGAAGATAACTCCCTGCCTCATGCGAGATGCCATCCATATGAGGCCCAGTTGGATGCCTTGGAAGCAATATTATGCTCTGACACCATTGCGCAAGTCCTCGGATTCACCCCACCTCATTCAATTGAAAATCTTGAAAAACTTCTGGAATGCTACCGGAAAACCCTGCTTGAACCTATTGAGTTACCAGCCATCAAACGTGCCTGCACCCTCACCACGCACGGTCACACTGATGAATTAATTAAACAGGATCAGACTTTTGCCAGCACACATCCAGAGTGGCTTCTGCTTATGCCTGCCAGTACACGTATAGGCCGAGACTATCTTAATCGACTCAAACCTTTGCAGGATGAAAGAGCAATCCAGAGATTTATCAAGGCGGTAAAACAAGGCCGTTGTCCAGGACACCACCTTACAGTTTTTGGCCTAACGATGAATATTTTTTCGATTGCCCACAGACGAGGCTTAGCTGAATACGCTCAATTTGCCCTTCAAGCTGTTGTATCCACCGCCGCCGGCAAATTGAAAATCAATCATCAAGAGCGTGTTTATCTTCTATCCAAATCCGAGGAACAACTTCCCAAATCGATTGATCGCTTGGTGGCCTAGTTGAAATTAAGTCAGTTCAGCGTTAGAATACACACTCTGAACATCATCATGATCCTCTAGAAGTTCCACAAGCTTATTGACCTTTTCAGCTTCAGATTCATTGCTCAATGGTGCGGTGATTTCTGGCAATGAAGTAATCTCCGCGGTTTCCATTGCGATTTCTTTTTCCTCAATCGCCTTGTGCACTGACTCAAAATCGTCGGGAGCTGTCAGAATTTCATAACCCTCATCCTCAGCCTTGAAATCTTCCGCACCTGACTCCAATACCAACTCCATTAGCTCATCCTCATTAGCGTTCTCCCGCGTAATCATGATCTGCCCTTTTCGGTGGAACAAGCGGCTCACCGCGCCCGACGTAGCTATCTTGCCGTCATTGCGCGTAAGAATGGCGCGGATTTCCGAGGCCGTTCGATTGCGATTGTCTGTGCTCACTTCACACAGTATTGCCGCACCATGCGGACCATATATTTCATATGTCAGCTCCTCAAAACTGGTCCCATCGCCATCTCCCGTACCGCGTGCGATTGCACGCTGTATGTTGTCTGTCGGCATATTCGAACTCCGACCCTTCAACACCGCTAACCGAAGTCGCGGGTTCATATCTGGATCACCCCCACTCAAACGAGCTGCAATCGTGATTTCCCGCGCTATTTTTGCAAACACCTTACTGCGCTTGGCATCCATGCGCGCCTTGGTATGCTTAATATTGGCCCATTTACTATGTCCTGCCATGGCTATAAGAGGGAAAAGTGAACACCAATGAGCGAAAGCACAAAAGAAAAAAGAGGAGAGCTTTTAACGGCTAGCTTTGGCCTTAGGATTAGGTAAATCAGTCACCGTACCTTCGAAAATTTCGGCCGCAATACCAACCGATTCGTGGAGAGTTGGGTGCGCGTGAATGGTTAAAGCCAAGTCCTCGGCGTTGGCTCCCATTTCAATTGCCAAACAAATCTCACCTAATAATTCACCGGCATTAGTCCCGACAGTTGCCCCGCCAATCAGACATTGTGTTTCCTTATCCCATAATAATTTGGTCATACCCATTTTTGCATCTGAGGCAATGGCACGCCCCGAGGCCGCCCACGGAAAAGTAGATACTTCAAAATTGATACCCTCTTCTTCAGCTTCCTTCTCGGTCTTACCTGCCCAGGCCACTTCCGGATCAGTATAGGCTATCGACGGAATGACCTTGGGGTCAAAGTGATGTTTCTTACCAGCGATCACCTCAGCAGCAACATGCCCTTCGTGTACTCCCTTATGCGCTAGCATTGGCTGACCAACGACATCGCCCACAGCATAGATATGGGGCACATTGGTGCGTAATTGGCTGTCAACCTCAATGAAACCACGATCTGTTACCGTCACCCCTGCCTGATCGGCGCCAACCATCGCGCCATTCGGAGCGCGCCCGATAGCAACCAGAACAGCATCATATTCCTCAGAGCGAGATTCGCCATTCTTGTCTTCGAAAGTTACCTCAATACTGTTTTCATTTGCGCTGACTGAAGTCACCTTGGTTTCCAAAATGTAATTGTAAACCGACTTGGTAGCGCGGGTGAACACTCCAACCACGTCCTTATCAGCGGCCGGAATCACCTGATCGAGCATCTCCACTACCTCAACCTGTGAACCGAGTGCCTGATAGACCATACCCATTTCCAAGCCGATGATACCACCACCCATCAACAATAATCGCGGCGGGATTTCCTTCAACTCCAATGCATCCGTAGAATCCCAAATTCGAGGATCATCGTGCGGAATAAAAGGCAACTTGATCGGCCGTGACCCCACTGCAATGATGGCATTCTGAAAATTGACCGTAGACACACCTTCGGCGCCCTGTACAACCAAACTGTTAGGGCCATTAAATTTACCTAAGCCATTGACAACGCGCGCCTTCCGCTGTTTAGCCATGCCATCCAAGCCTTGGGTGAGCTGACCTACTACCTCATCCTTCCATTGACGCACCTGTTTGAGATCAATTGTCGGATCGCCGAAATTAATCCCGTGGGAAGACATTCCTTTCGCTTCCTTTATGACCTTGGCTAAGTGCAGAAGTGCCTTGGAAGGAATACATCCCACATTAAGGCACACGCCGCCGAGAGAGGGATAACGTTCCACTAGAACGGTATCCAGCCCCAGATCCGCCGCACGGAATGCCGCCGAATAGCCGGCTGGACCACTACCGAGCACCACTACCTCTGTATCCACAGTTTCACTCATCAGCCTTGCAGTTCCTTGATCAGCTCAGAAAGTGAAAGCTTAAACTGGTTCAGAAACCTAACCCCCTCTGCGCCGTCGATCACGCGATGATCATAGGACAAAGATAACGGCAGCATTAAACGAGGCAAAAAAGCATCCCCAGACCAAATCGGTTTCTGTTCCGATCGTGACAGACCCAGGATACCTACCTCGGGGGCATTGATGATGGGGGTAAACTGCGTACCCCCAAGACCGCCCAAACTAGAAATTGTGAATGTACCACCGCTCATTTCCTCCTTAGTAAGCTTACCTGCTCGTGCCTTGCCGGAACACTCCATCAAATCACGTGTCAACTCGGTACAATCCTTTTTATGCACATCACGCACCACGGGCACTACTAGGCCGTTTGGTGTATCAACCGCAATACCGAGGTTCACGTAACTTTTAACTACTACCCCCTGTTCATCGGGTGTAAGCGATGAATTCATCGCTGGCAGTTTCAATAGTGCATCTGCCAGCGCCTTCATCACAAACACCAGTATTGTAAATTTGACCCCGGACTCCTGCTTGGCTTCGGCAGCGTTCAATAATTTGCGCAATGCTTCAAGCTCAGTAACATCCGCCTCATCCCATTGAGTAATATGCGGAATCTTTACCCAGTTACGATGCAGATTAGCACCAGTGACACGTTTGATCTTAGAAAGTTTCTCCGTCTTTACTTCACCAAATTTGGCAAAGTCCACTTCAGGCCAAGGCAACAAGTTCAAACCACTACCGACTCCGGATTCCAACGTGCGGAGGGCCTCCTTCACATAATTTTGTACGTCAATTTTAAGAATCCGATCCTTACGCCCAGATCCACGCACACGGGCCAGATTGACGCCGAACTCACGGGCTATGCGGCGCACCGAGGGAGACGCGTGAGCGTACTCTTGGTTTGCCACAAAACCGGATTGCGCGGACTGTAAAACCTGCTCCTGCTGTGGCGCCGAAGCCGGAGGCGGAGCTACGGCAGTGACAGGGGCGGGCTTAGGAATAGTAGCTGCAATCTCTACTTCCATGATCATGAGCTCGGCCCCGGAACTCACGGAGTCGCCGGAGGCAACCTTGATTTCCTGAATTGCCCCATCGTGCGGGGAAGGCACTTCGACAGTTGCCTTCTCTCCTTCCACAACGACGATAGGCTGATCCTTCTCGACTGTATCTCCAGCGGCGACCATCACTTCGGTCACTTCCACAGTATCGGCCCCGACATCAGGAAGAGTAACTTTCACAGTTTCAACGCGAGACGCTGCGCTGGGGGAAGCCGTTGTGGCCTCTTCCTTAACGGCCGAAGCATCGCCTTCCATGGTTACAATCAAAGTGCCACTGGAAATTTCATCACCCACTTTCACTTCAATACCCGTAATCTTGCCAGCTTCCGGCGAGGGAATTTCAATTGCGGCTTTTTCCCCCTCCACCACCATCAAGGGGGTATCCGCTTCCACGGAGTCGCCGACGGCAACAAGAATCTCAGTAACTTCCCCTGATTCAGCACCGATGTCTGGTAATTGAACTTCTATAGCCATGGCACGAGGTTAGCTAAAGAGTGGGTTTGGTTTGGCGACATCGAGGTTATATTTTTTTATGGCCTCAGAAACCACACTGCGATCGAGGTCTCCCTGAACCGCTAATTCGTTTAGGGCAGCCACCACCACGTAATATTTGTTTACCTCAAAATGCTGACGTAGGTTGGCACGGCTATCGGACCGACCGAAACCGTCGGTACCCAAAACGCAATAGGATTTAGCAGGGATAAAAGCACGGATTTGATCCGCATAATTCTTTATATAGTCGGTGGCCGCTACCACCGGGGCCTCACCCAGCACACGAGCAACATATGGCGTGCGCGGGTCAGCTTCCGGATGCAACATATTGTGACGGCTTACATCCTGTCCATCGCGCGCCAACTCATTGAATGAGGTGACGCTGAAAAGATCAGAGGAAACCTCGTATTCCTCCTGCAAAATATCTGCAGCAGCCATGACTTCGGTTAAAATCGTACCCGAACCTAGCAACTGAACTTTGGCCGCACCCGCTTTACGACTGGCCAGCTTGTATATACCTCGGCGAATTCCTTCCTCCACACCCTCCGGCATGGCCGGCTGATGGTAGGATTCGTTCATCAAAGTTAGGTAGTAGTAAACGTTCTCCTGATCAACATACATCCGACGGAGGCCATCCTGTAGAATCACCGCCACTTCATAGGCAAAAGTAGGATCGTAGGAAATACAGTTGGGCACGGTACCGGCTAGAACATGGCTGTGCCCATCTTCGTGCTGAAGCCCCTCGCCGTTAAGTGTCGTTCTGCCGGCCGTAGCACCCAATAGGAAACCACGCGCCTGTTGATCACCTGCCAACCAGGTCAAATCTCCAATCCGCTGAAACCCAAACATCGAATAAAAAATGTAAAACGGAATCATGGGCAGATTATGCGTGCTATAGCTGGTGGCAGCAGCCACCCAGGAGGCCATGGCCCCAGCCTCATTAATGCCCTCCTGCAAAACCTGCCCTGATTCATCTTCTTTATAATAAGAAACTGCTTCGCGATCCTGCGGGGTATAATTCTGCCCTGCTGGATTATAGATACCAATCTGCCGGAAGAGCCCCTCCATTCCAAAAGTACGCGCCTCATCAGCAACGATTGGAACAAT
>CEUN01173538.1_pt1 | contig 11516 bp, 11 predicted proteins | sample 361501 | NCBI WGS metagenome assembly CEUN01 (sample SAMEA2622801, study PRJEB7988) | marine metagenome | biome: marine biome (ENVO:00000447); feature: marine epipelagic mixed layer (ENVO:xxxxxxxxx); material: "saline water (ENVO:00002010), including plankton (ENVO:xxxxxxxx)" | depth 120 m | reverse complement strand
CATAGCAGCGGCTCTCGCCCTGAAGACACACGATGCCAGCCGTACCGTGCCATAGGACCTCGGCATCCGATCCTGGCGAGCCCACATGCTGACGCAACCAGTCAGTGGCTTCAGCCCCGCTGACGCCCATCACGGTGAGATCTTCGTCGACTTCCAACGAGACTTTGGCTCGCATAACAAACATGCGCAGGCGTTTGAGATGTTGGTCGATGACGTTGCGCGGTGCGACAAGCAGTACGTCTTCACCTTGTCTGCAAACCTGAAATAAGACCAGCACGCGGCCTTTGGGATCGCACCAGGCCGCCTTGCAGGTGCCGTTCGCGGCCAGTGCTGCTATGTCGTTGGTGAGTTGCGCTTGAAGGAACCGAACATTATCTGCTCCACCGGCACGCAGCACACAAAGGTCGTCTAACGTCTCAACCGTCGCAGGTGTGGGCACTAGGTGCGTATCTCGAGTTTGGTATCGCGTTCGAAAGTACGCATCGCATCGATAATCGACGCGAACTCTTCCGGCGGCTGCGCGCGCCGCATGAGCCAGTTCACCAGGTCCGGGTCAGCTACTTCCAAAAGCGCGCGGAACTGCGCTTGTTCCGCGTCACTCATGTCGCCATAGCGACGTGTGTAGAAACCTTCGACCAACACGTCTAGCTCTCGCATACCACGCCTGCACCGCCAGCGAATCGGATCTCCCATGCGACTGAATATGCCTTCAGTAAGTTACAGCGTGCGCTCGACCATGAGCTTTTTGATCTCGGCGATCGCCTTCGCTGGATTAAGCCCTTTGGGGCAGACTTTTGCGCAGTTCATGATCGTATGGCAGCGATACAACCGGAACGGGTCTTCCAGGTCATCCAGCCGCTCCCCGGTGAACTCATCGCGGCTATCCGCGATCCACCGATATGCCTGCAGCAGGATGGCCGGACCAAGGTAACGATCGCTGTTCCACCAGTAACTCGGGCAACTCGTGGAACAACAGGCACACAAGATGCACTCGTATAGTCCATCCAGCTGCTGACGCTCTTCCGGAGACTGCAGGCGTTCCCTGTCGGGCGCAGCAGTCTGGGTCTGCATCCAAGGCTTGATGGACGCGTATTGGGCATAAAAGTGCGTGAGGTCTGGTACCAGGTCCTTGACCACTGGCATATGCGGCAGTGGATAGATCTTGAGCTCGCCGTCGACGTCTGCCGCGGCTTTAGTGCAAGCCAATGTGTTGGTGCCATCAATGTTCATGGCACAGGAGCCGCAGATGCCTTCGCGACACGAGCGCCGAAACGTGAGAGTCGGATCCATCTCGTTTTTGATCTTGATGAGTACGTCCAACACCATGGGGCCACATTCGTCCATGTTGACGTCATAGGTGTCGACGCGTGGATTCTCTCCGGAATCCGGATCGTATCGATAGATTTTCACGCGCTTGGTGTTGCGTGAGCCGGCTGGTGCCGTGAAGTGTTTGCCGTTGTTGCGAACAATCGAATTGGCTGGGAGCGTAAATTCCGCCATTGGCTAATCTTCCTTAAGTGCTCTAATGCGTTGAGGACTTGTTCGGCCCGGGCGCCTAGTAGACGCGGGCCTTCGGTGGAAATACGTCGACATCATCGGTCATGGTGTACAGGTGAACCGGTCGGTAGTCGAATGTCGGAACGCCATCATCGCCAATCCATGCGAGCGTATGTTTCATCCACTTGTCATCGTCCCGATCCGGAAAGTCTTCGCGTGCATGCGCGCCGCGTGACTCTTCACGATGAGCGGCTGAATGCAGCGTAATGATGGCCTGGCGCAGCAGGTTGTCCAGCTCTAACGTCTCTGCCAGATCGCTATTCCACACCATCGAGCGGTCGGATACGTGTAGGTCTCCCATGGACTCCCACACCTCTGCGATCAATTGCTTGCCTTCTTCCAGAATTTCACCGGTACGGAAGACTGCCGCATTGGACTGCATCACGCTTTGCATGTTAGCGCGAATCTCAGCTGTAGGCGTACCGCCGCTCGCGTAACGCATATTGTCGAGATGTCCTAGGGCGCGGTCGTCTTCTTCCGGGATGATGTCGTGCACGCTCTCGCCTGGCGTGAGATTTTCGACCAGGTGCTGGGCTGTAGCGCGTCCAAATACAACGAGGTCTAGCAGAGAGTTGGAACCGAGCCGATTTGCGCCATGCACCGATACGCAGGCGGCCTCACCGATTGCGTACAAGCCCGGGATGATGTGGTCCGGGCTTCCGTCTTTCACCGTGACGACTTGCCCATGGTAGTTGGCTGGTATTCCACCCATGTTGTAATGCACGGTCGGGATAACCGGAACCGGTTCTTTCGTCATATCGACGCCGGCAAAAATCTCAGCCGTTTCCGCGATGCCGGGGAGTCGCTCGGCGATAACCTCGGGGCCCAGATGTTCCAGGTGCAGGAAGATGTGGTCCTGATTCGGACCCACGCCGCGGCCTTCCCGGATTTCGATCGTCATGGCGCGGCTGACCACGTCGCGCGACGCAAGGTCTTTAGCCGTGGGAGCGTAGCGCTCCATGAAACGCTCGCCATCGGAGTTCGTGAGGTAGCCGCCTTCGCCGCGCGATCCTTCCGTGATCAGGCAGCCCGAGCCGTAGATGCCGGTCGGATGAAATTGCACGAATTCCATGTCCTGCAGCGGAATTCCGGCGCGTGCGGCCATGCCGCTGCCGTCGCCAGTGCAGGTGTGCGCAGATGTGGCCGAGAAATAAGCACGTCCGTATCCACCCGTCGCCAGAACAACAGAGTTGGCCCGAAAACGGTGAATGGCGCCATCCTCGAGATTCCACGCCAACACGCCACGACATGCACCGTCACCGTCCATGATGAGGTCCATCGCAAAGTACTCGATGAAAAACTCTGCCTGATGCTTCAGGCTTTGCTGGTACAGCGTGTGCAGGATCGCGTGACCCGTTCGGTCGGCGGCGGCGCACGTCCGGTGCGCTGTGCCTTCGCCGTAGTGAGTGGACATGCCACCAAACGGACGCTGATAGATGAGACCCTCTTCCGTTCTGGAGAACGGCACACCGTAGTGTTCCAGTTCAACAACCGCCGGCACAGCCTCGCGGCACATGTATTCGATAGCGTCCTGGTCGCCCAGCCAGTCCGACCCTTTAACGGTGTCGTACATGTGCCAGCGCCAATCGTCCTCCCCCATGTTGCCGAGAGACGCGCTCATGCCGCCCTGGGCCGCGACTGTGTGGCTTCGTGTCGGGAAAACCTTGGACAGACACGCCGTAGACAAGCCTGCGGCTGCGAGACCAAATGTGGCACGCAATCCGGCGCCGCCAGCGCCAACCACGACGACGTCGTATTTGTGATCGATGATGTTATATGCGCTTGCCATGACTTTCGGTCAGCTCCCTACAGCGATGCGAACGACGGCAAGTGCCGACAACAAACCCAGGACGATGCAAAGAAACTTTACGAGCAACAAGGCGGTGAGCTTCATCCACTCGACATGGAGATAGTCTTCGATGACGACCTGCATGCCCAGCTGTGCGTGATAGAACAGCATGACGATCAGCGCGATCATCAATACCGAGATGAACGGTGAGGCCACGAAGCTGCGCGCCGACTCGTAGTCAGCGCCAACCGCACCGATCAGTGCCAGCATGATCCAGATGGTCAATGGGACCAACGCGATGGCGGTGACTCTTTGCCACCAGAAATGATGAGTGCCTTCCTTGGCCGACCCTAGGCCGCGCACGCGCGCGAGAGGTGTACGCATATTCATATTGTTTATCCTCCCAATGCGTAAGCGCTAATCCAGGTCAGCACCGTCAGGAGCACTGATGCACCCAAAACGATGACCCCCGACGAATCTGCGGATTCGAGGTCCAGGCCCTTGCCAATGTCCCAGACCAGGTGCCGTATGCCGTTGCAAAGGTGGTAGTACAGGGCCCAGGAGAACCCAAACAGGACAATCTGGCCAAATACAGACCCGAAGACCGCGGTGGCATCAGCGTAAGCGCCGGGACCGGCCGCAAGCGCCAGCAACCAGTACACTAGTATCAGCGTTCCTGCGGTCAGCGCCACCCCGGTAATGCGGTGGGTGATCGATAGCAATGCCAGCATGGGCAAGCGATAGATCGTCAAGTGCGGTGACAACGGTCTATTTACGGGTCGCATCCTGTGGGTTCTCCAATTGACGCAGCGTTGTTCTGCGTTGTGCGATGCCTGGACTCAGTCAAGCACATCAGCGATGTGCCGTGGGACTTTTTATCAGTGGGTGCAGCTAGAAGTCGATGCAGCGTCCTTTGCGTTCCCAATCGCCGTAGCGCGTTGGCTCAGGGCCAGTGGGCCCGCCAATTTCTTTCACTCGCGGCGCACCGTCAGGTGCGGAAGGCGATGGACTTGCAGGATGCGAAATTTCGACGCCTGTTGCGTTCGGTGCGTCGGCAGATTCCACTACGGGTTGGGTGTTCTTGGCCAATTGGTCAGCCCTTCAGTTGTGAGTCGCCTGTTTGGATGGCCCCTATTTTAACCATTTCTTGAGCGAATCGCAGGGTGCGTCGCGCGTTAAGCGGTTCGACATGTTCGCGGCTGGCGCGACTTCTGTAGGCTGCGCTCTCCAATAGTTGTAATTTTGCCACTTGTGGGCGGAAAGCCAGCGATAACTCCGTCACACTCACGCATTGTTGCAACAAAATTCCACCCTTCCATGACGCGCTTGATGACTTTTCCACGGCCACGACGTGCCTGCCTCATTTATCTGCTCGTGTTGCATGCGATTGGCGCCGCATGTGTGGTGCAGGCGGCAATCGATGGGAAGGTGACAGCCGCGCTGTTGCTGCTTGTGATTGCTCACGGGGTGTGGTCGATTTTTCAGCATGCCTTGGCCTGCACCAGAGATGCAGTCATCGCGTTTGAGTTGCGAGATGAGCGCCTGTTGGCGATGCATTGTCTCGACGGACGCCGTCTGGCTGCGACTGGTCCGCCATGGCTGTTCTCACTAGGCAATTGGTTTGTCATCGGGGTGCCCACATCGTCCGGGCGTATCCGCGCTGAGTACGGGCCACACAAGAGCGTGTTGCTCGGGGTTGGGGATCTGTCCGGGCGGGACCATTACCAACTGCTTCGCGCTGTTCACCTGGGCAATGTTCAGTTCAAGTCGGAGATATGTGGGATGCGAAGTCGGACCGAGTTTAAGGCAGTCTGGGTGACGTTGATGTCATACAATATGGAGCGAGACTACACGCCGGATTGTGCGTGTCCGCGAGCGCTATTGCGCACAACCTCCAGGCGAGTCGCTTGGGTGGTATACGGGATGTTTTTGTACAAGTGATACCAGCGTCTGACGCAAGTTGTGATCCGGGCGAACCGGGCCATTGGGGCGACAGCGAGGAGCCCGGGGACCAGGGTGTTCGGTCGGCAGGTGACTACCCGCTGCTGGCGGAGGGCGGGAAGCTCGCCGCCGCGATCGCTGATTTTGAACCTAGGACCCAGCAGCAGCAGATGGCGCGCGCCGTAGAGCGCGCTATAAAAGGGGCATACCCATTGTTGTGTGAGGCGGGTACCGGTACCGGAAAAACGCTCGCCTACCTGGTGCCTGCCCTGCAAGCGGGTGTTCGCGTCATTATTTCCACAGGCACCCGCAACCTGCAGGACCAGTTATTTGACAAAGACCTCCCGTTGGTCCGGCGCGCATTGGGTCAGCCGGTCAAGGTAGTGCTGCTGAAAGGCCGTGCGAATTATCTCTGTCTCAACCGTCTCGACCAGGCGGAGGCGCAAGGCACGATCGATGCGGCGCTCAACAAAGGGTTACAGCAGATCCGGCGATGGTCTGCGCTCACGCAACACGGTGACCTGGCCGAGCTGACAACACTGGGTGATGACGACCCTGTGCGTCCATTCGTGACGTCAACCGTGGACAATTGCCTCGGGCAGGACTGCTCGGCTTACCATCGCTGTCATGTCATGAAGGCGCGTCGTGCTGCGCTGGATGCGGACATCGTGGTCATCAATCATCATCTCTACTTCGCCGACATGGCGTTGCGCGAAGATGGATTTGGGGAGCTGTTGCCCGCAGCACGTGCGGTGATTTTTGATGAGGCGCATCAACTGCCGGAGATCGCCACCCGGTTTTTCGGATGGACTTTGTCGACCGGGCAGATGCGCGAGCTGGCTGATGATTCAGAGCGGGCAGTACGTGCAGCGGCAGGCGATCTGCGCAGCGCTCAGCGTGCCGCAGGGACGCTGAGACAAGTCGCCTCCGAATTGCGTTCTCACCTTCCTCAGCGTGAAGGTCAGGTCCCGTGGGAAGATGTGCGCGAGGATGGCGAAGTTGCCGGGCTCATTCAGCGGATGCGCGAAGCGTTGGACGGGCTTGCTGCCGTTGTGGATGTTGATGACGGCGGCGGAGAGCTCAGCAGTTGTCTGCGTCGAGCGACGGCCATGAGCCGACGCGCCGCGAGCCTGTTGCTGGAGCCTGATGATGCCGAAGTCCGGTGGATTGAGACACATCGGCGCGGTTTCACGTGGCGCGTTGCACCGCTGGAAATTGCAAAGGTGTTTGGCGATCACCTTGCAAGCCATAACCTGGCCTGGGTGTTCACCAGCGCCACGCTGGCCGTGGACGGCTCTTTTACTCACTTCGCGGAACGCATGGGCATCGGCGATAAGCGCGAGGAACACGTCTGGGAGAGTCCGTTCGACTACATGCGACAGGCTGTCTGTTATCTGCCTGAAAACCTGCCGGAGCCGCGCGGCGCGGCGCACACGGAATCGTTGTTGCAAACGGTGATGCCCCTCTGTGAAGCGGCCAAGGGACGCACGTTTCTGCTTTTCACGAGCCACCGCGCTATGCAATTTGCGGCGAATTGGTTATCCAGTCGGACGCGCTACCCATTGTTGGTGCAAGGACAGGCGCCCAAAGCCGAACTGGTGCGGCAGTTTGTCGAAAAAGGCAATGCGCTATTGCTCGGCACCGCGAGTTTTTGGGAAGGTGTGGATGTACGTGGTGACGCGTTGTCGTGCGTCGTGATCGACAAATTGCCGTTTGCTGCACCTGATGATCCCGTCCTTGAGGCGCGCGTTAAATCGATGCGTGAACAAGGGCGGGAACCATTCAGACAGTATCAACTACCCCTGGCCGTGATCGCGCTGAAACAGGGGGCGGGGCGCCTTATTCGCTCGCAGAAGGACTGTGGTGTGCTCGTCCTTGGAGACCCACGCCTCGTCACGAAAGGCTATGGGCGGGTGTTCCTGCGCAGCCTGCCGACGATGCCGATCACCCAGGACGGTGAAGAAGCGGCAACGTTCCTGCGTGAGCGCACAAGTCAGAATGGCATGGCGGGTATCGCAGACGGCCCCGCGGACGAGGAGAGGGCAGGATCGCTATGAGTTGGCTGTTGGCCGTGGAGACTAGCTCCGACGCATGCTCGGTGGCACTAGGGAATGGTGTGGATGTCATTGAGGCGCATGCCGTGGAGCCGCGCAAACACGCTGAACTGGTCTTGCAACAGGTCCGGAAAGTTCTCGCTGAAGCAGGTATCGGGCTCACTCAGTTGGAAGCGGTCGTCTACGGTCGTGGGCCTGGCTCTTTCACCGGTGTACGCATCGCGACGGCAGTCGTGCAAGGACTGGCATATGGCGCAGATCTGGCGGTGGTGCCGGTTTCCTCGTTGGCGACCTTGGCACGCGGTGCGCTTGGCCCGGATACGGATGGCCACGTTGCCGTGGCCATCGATGCGCGGATGAATGAGGTCTATTTTGGCGGGTACGCGATGCGCGGCGGTGACGCGAGTTGTGTGCAACCCGAAGCCGTATGCACGCCGGCAGACGTGACATTGTCCGCCGATGGACAAGAGTGGCGTCTGGTTGGAAATGGCTGGTCGCGTTTCGCCGAATCATTCGCTTGTGTTGCCGCAACACGAGCGGCCGCCGTCGCGTCGGACTCCCAGCCGCGCGCGCTTGATGCTCTGGCGTTAGGCCTTCATGCCTGGCACCGCGGCGAGAGGGTTCCGCCGGAACAGGCACTGCCGACCTATCTGCGCAACAAAGTGACTCGTTAGGGAAGCGATACAAGAGTGTCCATGGCCGGTACCAACCCGACCACGCCGGCCCAGAGTTCGCCATTTTTTGGTCAGGTATTGCACCGCATTAGTGTGCTTTAATGCGCGCCCATGTTTACCCCCCTCGAAGTCTGTGTCGGGTTACGTTATACACGTGCCAAACGGCGTAGCCGCTTTATCTCGTTTATCAGCCTTGCATCCATGCTGGGAATCGCGCTGGGTGTTGCGGCCGTGATCACTGTCGTTTCTGTCATGAACGGATTCGAGCGTGAGTTGCGCGGTCGCATTCTCGGAATGGCAGCACACGCCACGATTGCTGGCGCGAACGACAACGCCATCAAGGATTGGCGGCAACAAGCCAGTATCGCGGAGCAACACCCGCGCGTCATTGGCGTGGCGCCCTACGTGGATGGTCAGGCGATGGTGACACAGGGCGGGCGCGTGCGGGGTGTCCTGGTGCGCGGCGTACAACCTGCTCTTGAACCGCATGTATCCGATGTGCACAAACACATTCTGAGCGGCAGCTTTGAAGACTTGAAGCCTGGGCAGTACAACGTTGTGATCGGAACCGGTCTCGCACGGGCTATCGGTGCCAAAGTGGGCGCCAAGGTTACGGTTGTGGCGCCGCAGGCGCGTGTGACGCCAGCGGGCGTGCTGCCAAGGTTACGTCGGTTCACCGTAGTCGGACTCTTCAAAGTCGACCACGGACAGTTCGACAACAATCTTGTGCTCATGCATACCCGGGACGCGGCGAAATTGTTCCGCCTGCCAGGCGAGGTCTCCGGCATTCGCCTGAAAGTTGACGATATCTATGCTGCCAGGGAGGTAAGCCGGGAGGTCGCACGGTCTCTGGGTGGACTTTTCTATGTTTCCGACTGGACGCGACATCACGCCAACCTGTTCAAGGCGTTGAAGCTCGAAAAGACGGTCATGTTCGTGATCCTGAGCCTGATCGTGGCCGTCGGCGCGTTCAATATCATCTCCACGCTGATTATGGTGGTGACGGACAAACAGGCGGACATCGCCATCCTGCGCACATTGGGGCTGACGCCAAATCGTGTCATGCGCATCTTTATCGTCCAGGGCTTCGTGATCGGACTTATTGGGGCAGCCATCGGCGCAGTGGGAGGCATCGCGCTCGCCCTCAATGTCGAAACGTTGGTACCCGCCATCGAATCCTTGTTTGACACGCAGTTCATGTCCGCGGATATCTACTACATCACTCAGGTACCGTCGGAACTTCGCTGGTCGGATGTCTACACGATTACCGGAATATCGTTTGTGTTAACCGTGCTGGCGACCATCTATCCCGCCTGGAAGGCTGCCAGGACGCATCCGGCGCAGGCGCTCCGTTATGAGTGACCTTGATGAGTCAACTCGATGAGTAATGGAGCGGCGTTACATTGCGAGGCTGTCAGCAAAACCTTCTCGGAAAGTGACCTGACGGTCGAGGTGTTGAAGAATGTCAGCGTATCCGTGGGGCAGGGTGAGACGGTCGCCATAGTCGGGTCCTCTGGGTCGGGAAAAAGCACTTTACTCCACATCATGGGCGGTCTTGACGTAGCATCTACCGGTCGCGTGACGGTCGCTGGAAAAGTGCTCGCCGAGTTAAGCGAAAAAGAACGCTCGCGTCTGCGTAATGAGCAACTTGGTTTTGTCTATCAGTTTCATCATCTGCTACCTGAATTCACGGCCCAGGAAAACGTCGCGATGCCACTGTTGATCCGAGGGGTTGCGGTGCGGGAAGCCAATGCCGTGGCTGCCGAAATTCTGTCGCAGGTGGGCTTGGAGACTCGCTTGCGTCACAAGCCCGGTGAATTGTCAGGAGGCGAGAGGCAGCGCGCGGCCGTGGCAAGGGCGCTGGTGACACGGCCTGCCTGCCTGCTGGCCGATGAGCCAACCGGAAATCTTGACCGGCGTGTCGCACAGGAAGTGTTCGGGCTGATGCTGAAGTTAAACGCGGCCTCTCAGACCGCGTTGGTCGTGGTCACGCATGACATGCAACTCGCCGCCCAGATGCAGACGGTATACGAATTGGTCGACGGCAAGCTACGCGCCCGGTGACGGGGTAGGTTCAGTCTTGCGACCCCCGCGGATTGTCGCGAGTCGATGTCCCTGAACGGCGTGTACGGCGCGCGCGCCAACTACGGATCACTTGTAGGCGCCAGAGTGCGTGCAGCGTCAGGGAACCGACCGCAGACGCGATGACTCCGACCACGAAACAGCCAAGCAGGAATGGCTCCCAGATACTGCCCAACTGGTGAGTCAGCCATTCCCACGAGATTTCGAAACTAACTTCCCGGGCGGTTTCTCCGAGTATCGCGACGCCAACGACATAGCAGAAATAGAAGATCGGCCCCATGGTGACTGGATTCGTGATCCAGACCATAGCCACGGCGACCGGCAGATTGCAGCCGAACCAGATAGCCCCGCCGGCAGCCAGCACCATCTGGAACGGCACCGGGACAAAAGCCATCAGTAAGCCCACCGCGACGGCGCGCGTGATCGATGTGCGGTTCAGTAACCACAGGTTCGGGTTATGCAGTAACGTCCCGAATACCCTACGTAACGTACGGTCTTCGCGCACAGCTTTCGGGCTTGGCAGGTAACGCTTTAAAGAGCGTTTGAGCATTAAGTTGATCCGCGGGCTAGGCCGAAGGTCCTGGCTTTGACATCGGCGCTGATTCTACTGTCTTGAGCGGGTTACAAACGCGTGTTACTGCAGGCTTTTGCCTTCGTGATGGGTGCGTCACTGACGCAATCACGAGCAACATTACCAGACGAATGTTACACGCAGTTATTGCCGTTGGGTGCGCTCCTCTGGTTGCGTATTCGCCGCACCCGCGCGTTTGCGGCCGCGTTGTTGCTGGTCGCGCTTGGTGAAATTTATGCCGCCGGCGAAGCACACCTCAAATTGCGGGCTGTCGATGCGGTTCTTGACGGGCCGCCCGACGTTATGGTCACCGGTGCGATCAGCAGTTTTGTTGTTGCTGGCGCGAAATCAAGTGCGTTCGAGTTCAGGTCAAGCCAGATTGGGCCTCACACCCGTCACTTGAGTCTGAGAGTGCGCTGGTACGGTAAAACGCCACCGCTGGCACCTGGGCAGAGGTGGCGGCGATGCCTGCGTATCAAGCCCGTGACGGTGCGGTTCAACCCAGGTGGTTTCGATCGCGCTGGCTGGCTGTGGCAGCGCGGGGTGTTGGTCTCGGCTTATGTACGAGACAGTTCCGACGCCAACCGGCTCGCTGATGCGCACTGGTCTCTTAGTCGGTGGCGCCAACAGTTGGCGGAGCGTCTGGAGACGCTGGTAGGCAATGCGCCTCGCGCAGGTTTAGTAAAGGCGTTGTTGATTGGCGATCGGCGTGCCGTGGATGAGTCGGAGCGTCAGGTCATGCAGCGGACAGGCACGGCGCATCTGCTCGCCATTTCCGGACTCCACATCGGCCTTGCGGCGACTTTTGGCTTTGTTTTTACGAGCACACTCTGGCGGCTTGCCTGGCG
>CEUN01181671.1_pt1 | contig 11520 bp, 5 predicted proteins | sample 361501 | NCBI WGS metagenome assembly CEUN01 (sample SAMEA2622801, study PRJEB7988) | marine metagenome | biome: marine biome (ENVO:00000447); feature: marine epipelagic mixed layer (ENVO:xxxxxxxxx); material: "saline water (ENVO:00002010), including plankton (ENVO:xxxxxxxx)" | depth 120 m | reverse complement strand
CGGCAAAGCATTGCCAGACCATTTGGTTAGTTCCGGCTTGGGATCGAAGGTATCCATATGAGCCGGACCACCGTTCATGAAAAGATGTATGACGCGTTTCGCTTTTGGAGCAAAATGCGGTCCACGAGGCGACATGGGATTCGTCGATGCCGCACCAAGAACGTCTCGTCCGCAAAGAGCACTCAAAGCGGTCATGCCCAAGCCCATTCCGCAACGAGAAAGAAAATCGCGTCGAGCAAAAGGCAATTCCCGAAAAGATGACATAATTAGTCGATAAAGAAGAATTCGTTGGAAACTAGCAAGGCTTGGGCTAAATCTACCAATTCTGGCAAAGTCGACTCCTGACCCAAAAAAACACGGGCAGATGTTAGTTCTCGCGGAGAAGGGTCTCTTGATAAAATCCGCCGATACAGGGAACGAATAGCAACCTCCGGGGATTGCGCTGCCGAGGAACCGCCCAAGGTCTCCGCCCGGGCCAAAACAAAAGGATCATTCAACGCGAACAAGGCTTGTTGAGGCACTGTGGTTTCAGGGCGGGCGGGTGTATGGATGTTTGGATTGGAGAAATCGAAAGTACGCAACAAGGCCGGAATATTCTGTCGATCCACATAACCATAAGCAGCGCGCCGAAAAGAATAAGGCTTCTCATTCAACTTCACGGAGCGTCCGCCAACGGTCAAATCAAGATCACCCGATACAAACAGCATGGCATCTCTCATTGCCTCGAAATCGAGTCGCTTTCGATTCATGACTGATAAAAAGCGGTTGGAGGAATCACTTGCTGGGGGAGTACCACTGGATCGGCCATAAACTTCACTCAACGCAATGCGTCGAAGGAGACGCTTTAGGTCCCAAGAATCAGCTTGGAAAGAGGAGGAAAGATGATCGAGAAGACGGGGATGAGAAGGAGAATCGCCACGCAGGCCGAAGTCACTTGTGGTACGCACAATGCCCTCTCCCATAACTTGCTGCCAAACTCGATTCACGAAGACACGAACTGTCAATGGATTGCCAGGAGAAAGAATGGATTGAGCAAGTTCCAGGCGACCACTTCCTTTGCCATAAGATTTGCGTACAGCTTCAGGTGAAAGCGCAGCGAGGAAACGACGGGGCACTTCACGGCCAGGAGCACTAGGGTTACCTCGTTCAAGAATTCGAGGGTTCCTTGCATGACTTTCGTCCAACAGGATCATGGCTCTAGGCGGCGAACCAGGATGCTCCGCATGATGCTTGGTAACCTTGGCGCGCAACGAATTGGTTTTATTGCGGACTTCGGTGTCAAAATAGCGCTCAAGCTCAGCGGAAGAGAAAGAAACGGGGAAAGCGGAAGATGCCAAGATAGTCCCAATTCCCTTGGTCGAATTTCCTTTTTCAATTTGGGCCAAAACCTGAGCAAACTCACTGGCATACCAAGAAATCACCTCGGAAAATTTCTTGGGAGAACTTTTCTTCAAGTTTTGAACGACGAAAACCGGAATTCCATCTCTTGAGGACAGCAAATCAGCTGAAACTTTCGGGTAATTATTGGCGGAGGTTTGGGCAAAGGCACGCCATGCTCGGAAAAGGCGATCGCCGGATTTATCCTTGTTCGCCAAAAACTTTCGCCACCGAATAGCCAACTTCGGGTAAAGTTTTCGCTTGGATGCAAGGGCATCCAATCGATCGTCCGACAAATCATAACCATCATGAACAACCTGAAGGTAAGCTCGCAAACCATTCTCCGATCGGAGGAATCTCCATTTAGAGATGAGGTGGTCTTCAACTGCTTTCTCCAAAGCCCGAAGCTTGGCTTCAAATGCCTTGTAGTCGGGAGAAGATGGATCAGGTCGGCCAATAACTGGCAATTCCTCAGGTTCCTTGGTTAAGTCAAATACACCGTAAAGCGAATAATAGTCCTCTTGGGGAACAGGATCATAAAAATGATCGTGGCAACGGGCGCAACCAACGGTAAATCCCATGAGACCTCGCGTAACAACATCAATGCGATCATCGATTATGAGATGCCTGCGATTCAAAAAACGAGGACCGATGGTAAGAAAACCCAAAGCTGCGAGATCAGGATGATTCGGGGAATCCAAAAGTAGATCAGCCGCCAGCTGTTTTCTGATAAAAGAATCGAAAGGCATTCCGGCATTGAGTGAACGGAACACCCAATCTCGGTACGAGTAGGCAAAGGGATAACTTCTACTTGCTCCGCCGACCAGATATCCCTTGGTGTCAGAATATCGTGCGAGATCCAACCAATGACGTCCCCAACGCTCGCCAAAACGAGGCGATGCAAGCAACTTGTCCAGTTTTCGCTCAAGGGCATCGGGGCGAAGATCATTCTCGAATTCCAAAACCTCCTGATAGGTAGCGGGAAGGCCTGTAAGATCAAACGAGACCCTGCCTAAAAGAGTGGACTTGGATGCCGGCAATCCAGGTTGAAGTTTCTTCTCTTGAAGTTTGTCCAAAACGAAAGAATCGATCGCTGAAAGAGAGTGAAGAACCTGTGGCGTAGCAGGTTGGCCAATGCTTTGAAAAGCCCAGTGATCTCGAGTTTGATCAACAGTCGGCCTCTGCCCGTAAGCAAAAAACGGGCAGAGGAAACAAGCAAGTCTGCCTAACCTCATAAACTCAAATATCTCTATCGAAGAAGTCGTGGCAACAAACAATCACTCTAATTCGCAGATCACCCTGCACCGAGCATTGCCAATCTAGAGAAGGTTCAAGGGAGACGATCCAATCGAGGCATCGAGAAAGGGCGCCCTATCTCGTAAAGTTCTCGCACTTCCTCAGCACCTAAGGCATCGCGGAAAACCAGAAATTCGTCAATGGCTCCACGTATACTTTGACCATCCGATACAACTTTATCTTCTGTATTGGCATTGCCAAGTTCGCCACCGTCCAAAGTAAGGCCTGTCTTGCCTTGCATAGCTTCCCTGCTAAATGGGCGGCCATCAAGATAATGAGTAACTTTCCCCTGCCTGGAATCAAAAGTGGTAGCCAGGTGCACCCATTGTCCAAATTGGTTAGAGCGAAAAACCACCGGGGATACATACTCAGTGGACCCGGCTTCTCCTCGAGTTCGAAGCAACATACGCCCTCTGCCATCAAAACCCCATGAAACGGCCCCTTTCCTGGATGAAGCAAGATGCAAGATGGGATTGAATTCCTTGCGCAATCTATCCAAGCGAACCCATGACATGAAGGTGGCATTGGATAAACGTCCTTTTAACTTAAGCCGAACGCGATCATTGGATCCTGAAAAACGCAATGCTCCTTTGCCTGGCCAACGACCCTCTATCCATTTGCAACCAACAATGGCACCGTCCTCTCTCTTCTTCTTGTGATTCACTTCGTCGCGAAGGGCTCGGGCCCAAGAACGATGATCATCAAAGGTGAAATAAAGTGCCATCCGCTTGTCTTCAGCCAACTCCTGACTCAAGGCAACCCATCCTGCATAACGTCGCTGGGCTTCCTCCATAGATCGATAGGCAACGTCAGCTGCGCCGATAAATGGTTCGGAAGGCATATCTATCCATTCGATTTCCCCCTGCGCGTCAACAAATACACTTTGACCGGCCTCCAGTTCGGCAAAGGCTCGTTCAGTGTCCCGTTCCTTTCCTTCAAACACTACCTTGCCGGCATAAACGAAAATCTCGGCCGAACCATTCTCCCAGGCATGCAGGCCAAACTCAGTACCTAGATCGATCACCTTGCCTTTCGTCATGACGACAGTAAAGCCTGCAGCGGCTTGCGGAACGATGGCGCGAAGCTTTCCCTTGGTCAGAGAAACTTCGTTGGGTGACAATAGCCTGAAATCGGCAGGTCCTTCAATGACCAACGTGGCTCCGTGACGCAATTCGACTTGAGCAAGGCCAGCTGCAAGTTTCATAGGAATGCCTCGCAGTGAGTCTCCTCTAACGGGACGCAGCTCGGAATCAGATGCCCACTCAACACCCAACGCACTTGTAAGTTGTCCCCATGCATTCACAGATGGTTGAGTAATTGAGCTTCGAGAGCCCTCGGCCATTTGGGAATTCAAGCTTGCTGAAGCATTCTGCGAGCGCTGGTAAGACTTATATCCAAAAAAGCAAAGAGCCACTACCGCAGCAACTGCGGCAACGGATCGAAAGATCCCCAAGAGATCTTGGGGTTTAGTCTCGAATGGAACAAGCTTTTCGCCTACTTCGTCATCCTCTTCGTTGAAACATTCTTCGGCATAGTGGCGAAGGCTGGAGGACAAATCCATGAACCTGACGTACCGCCGGCGAACAGCTTCGCTTTCAGCTATCCATTCCTCCAACCGGCGAAGACGTTCTCCAGCAAGGTTGTTCTCCACGAGATCATCGAGGAGCTCGTGAAGCTCAAGAATTTCTTTGTCTGTCAAACCCATGACAATTCCTTATGCATTTCCTTCAAGGGAAACCTGGAAGGTAACGCAATCGTGCAAAACCTTACGAATGCGAGTGAGGGCTTTGTAAGCACCCTGAATTGTTCGCCCACAGGCTTGAGCTGCCTGAGACACACTGTTGCCAGGCTCATAACGGGTAAGAATCATACGGCGATCCCGAGGGTTGAGCTTTTCCAAACAATGGGAAAGCGCATCATGACGATAGTCCAGTTCATGCTCCATCTTGACTCGGGTTTCAGCCACAACGTCCAACACTTCCTGATTAAATATCACCTTGGAAGTTGCGAACTTTTTACGGGCAGCCTTGACCTTCCAATATGCGACTTGGCACGCCCAAGAATAAAAATTGGTACCAGGAGTGAACTCGTCGAATTTCTCACAAATAGTCAGGCAAGACTCCTGCAAAATATCTTCGGCATCACTACGATAAGGCACAAGTGTATGGATGTAAGCAAAGATACGCCGCTGATACTTCATCATCAGTTGAACCAATTCCGCAGGAACTTCCTTGGAGGAGGAAGGTATGGAACTCTGCTTATCGGAAGCTTTCATCTAATTGAGCTGAATAAATGAAATAAAATTAGGCTTTCTTGCCCATAGGTCAAAGCGGCAAACACCGCGGAGCTCAAAAATATTTTGGCAGGCAAGCCAGCTTTAGGCTGCGACTTTCTTGTCCAAACCGCGACGTTCTACTTCACGAAGGGCTTTCTCCAAGGTTTTGGAGGCGAGCTTGACGTTGCGCATCTTGCGACGGCAAACCACCTTGCCGTCTTTGGATTTCTGCGAGGCCTCGGTCATGCGGTAATAAATGGTGCCACCAGGTGATTGCAAAAGACGAGGTGCTATTACAACGTTCTTTTTGCGACGACGCTTGATCCGACGAACACTATTAGGCGGATGATGCTCAGTTCCTTCGCGCTCATCACGGACGAGATCGCCATCGGATTCTTCGATGACTCGCTCAATGGTAGCCTGATCGAGGTACTTGTTACCAAGATCGTTGCAGGCAAAATCATCATCATAATCGACTTCACCGTATGGATCATTGACCTCCATCACCTTATGAGCCGGACCAATCAATCCCTTGAATTCCTTCCAATACCATTGAACTGCCTTGTTAACAGCTTTCTTCCTGCTGTTGCCATAGATCGATTTCTTGGCAATGAATTGGCGATTCGCATCTAACCTGGCTTCCAACAAATATCGGGTTCCATAAATCAGCCGGAAGTAGTCATCGTAATCGATTTTGAGCGAAATTTCATAGCGAAGGAAATCATTTAGCTTCATCATGATGTTGGTCCCCTGAAAGGCGTTTTGGTTGTTGCGTTGAAATGAATGTTCAGGAGCCAATAGAAAAACCACTACCATTTTTGGACATTTTTCTGTAAATTTTATCCCAATTTCACATAAAAGTTTATTTGTCAGCATCTTATGCCATCAATTATTTCATCTTCCTCACTCGCTTCAAATCGGGTCACAAAAAAGGGACCCCGCTTGGGGTCCCCTTTCCTGAAAGCCTCGTAGGCTAAAGAAAATCGGTACAGCAGTAAGCCGGATTAGTCGGCGTTCAAGATTTCGTTAAGTTCACCAAGAAGCCGCTTTTCCAAGCCAGGCCCATATCCGACGTGAATTTCGCGAATGATACCCTTCTTATCGATGATGACGGTTTGAGGAATGCCCTCCACACCGTATTTGTCGGCAATTTCACCTTCTGGGTCCAAACCGACGGTCAGGCCATCCCATTTTCTTTTCTTGAGGAATTTCTGGATGGTTGCCGGGCGTTCTCCCTGATTAACCGCGACAAGCACAACACCCTTCGCCTTGAGAGCATCGGTAGCCGCCTTGACCTCGGGCATGGCTTTCACGCATGGACCGCACCAAGTAGCCCAAAAATCTAGGACCACGACTTGTTTCCCTTCGGACGCGCTCAGCTTGAAATCATTGCCATCGAGCAAAGCAGTCTTGAAATCAGGGGCTTCTTCTCCGATCAAGTCCTCGGTGCCACCTTCCTCTAGATTTTCCAAAGGGTCTTGGCCGGGTATGCCCCCACCAATGCCATCCATCATGAAGCCTATATCCTCCATCGTCATCTCGGTGGAAAAAACAACGGATTTCTCTTTGGCCGCACTGGTAAGCTTTTGCACGAAGGGCGGCATGCCGGCACCTTCGCCGGCAGCGGCTAACTTAGCCATTGCCATAAGACCTTGGGAGAGCGTCCAGATTTGGACAGCGGACTGCGCATCCGCGCAAGCTATGCCCACGTTGAGGCTCATCGTCTCGTCCTTGAAATGAAGACCAACCCCTAGTTCCTGCATCTTACCCATTACTTGAGCAAGACCGGCCATCATGGGGTTTTCGCTAAGCTCCTCGGTCGCTTGATCCAAGGCTTCCTCGGGCAGTGGAAGAGAAAACCACATCTGACTCGCTTCGGGAAGCGCCTTGCGCGCCTCAGAAGAAAAGCCTGCTCCTGCCTTGGCTTTAGCTCCAGAGAAAAAACGTTTTACGTCGGCAGTTTTGCCAATGGCAAAGAAACCTTCCTTGCCCAATGAACGAAGACCGAAAGACATAGGGAACGGGATATCTTCATCTTCGACAATTTCATCGGGCACCTCAAAGAGTGTGGCTCCCTTGAATTCGCTCCTCGCATCCTCAAGCATCTTTCGTGTCTCGGGGCCATCCTCTTCCTCGGCTTTGGCCATTACAGTGCCAATCAGCTTTTCCACGTCCATCGGCTTGGCCATACGTCCAACAACTAAAAAACCGGCATTGGCTCCAAATTCAGGTTCTTCCCCCTGTTGGGCTGCGGTCATCAGATCATCGAGTCCGGTAAAGGATATGGCGATTTGAGCCAAGTCATCGGGATCGATGCCAGTTAACTCAGTGAATTCAGCCATTTCCTCCGATGCATCGTCCAAGCCCTCCATGAATTCGGGAAACTTGGCTTCTGCCTTTTTGACAAAGCCACTTTTCTTTATGCCGCTCAGATCCAGGTACATGGCCATTTCGGTCTTTGGACCGAAAGCCGACTCAATGGAAAGAGCCTTGGGGGCATTTCCTTGAGAGAAAGCCACAAAAGGCATGGAAAAGATAAAACCAAGAACAAGTGATGTCTTGGACAGATTACGGGAGAACAACGAATTCATGATGAGAGGGGAATGAAAAAGAAAAAGGCAAACTTCACCGAACAAAGCAAAAGGGCAAGAGAGAAAAGGTATTAAAAACCCTATTCCACAACCAAGCCAATGCTCTGGGAGTGACTGTTGAATTCGGGCGCATACATGCACTGAACGTTGGTCATGCCTGTTTGATATTGGCCACGGTGCTGCACGCGCACGGAGTATTCAAATACATAGACCCCTTTCGGCAAGTAATCCAAATAGAAGTGCGAAGCCGTGTCGCGGGTGGACTCGTAATAACCCAAGCCATCCTGATACTTGTAGCGTGATAACACGTTGGTGGGCTCGGTGCCACTGCCTCGATGATCCTTCATGTGGATGTACTCCATGTCACGATCCGTGCGGAGCTCGATGCGAACGACCAACTCGTCGCCCACCTTGACTGCGCCGCGAACCGGAGAAATGACTGGGCCCTTCTTGGTGTATTCCTTGACGAAAAGACTCTTCTTCAGCTTCAAGGGAGTGGCTTCGTGCGGAGTAATCTTGGAGATATCTTCCATGTACTGCCAATGCACACTGCCCCAAGCAACGCCTTCATCGACCTTCTTAACCGTCACTTTGCCAAAGTCGGACTTGATTTCGGCTCCGGCAAAACGCTTTTCGTAGAATCCGGTGCCCGCTTCAACGTTCTCCGGCTTGATCTCCATGTTTGCCAAGGAAACCTTGACCAGTTCGTCGGAAGCCAGAAGGTCGCTGCCCCGCAAAAGAAGAGCGTAGACGGCGTCGGCGGTCGCCTTGGTGGTTTTCCAATCCTGCGTCTGCTTCTGCTTAAGCATCCACACCTTGCAGTCCTCCACCGCCTTTTGGTCGTTCATGACCTCGTCAAAGGCTTCGATCATGACGGCTTGCGTCTCGATCGGGGCGCGGTACCACCACCATGAGAATTCGAGGTCACGCCAGAACATGCCGAGTTCCTCGTCACTGACAGAGCGCTCCTTGAGAGACTTCATGATGGCCTTGGGGGTTTCCTTGTCCGTGCCGAAACGGGTCAGGGCGAGGGCAATGTGGCCTTCGGATTGTCGGTTGCCAACCTTTAGCCAGTGCTTCGCGGCTTGATCCAAGAAGTAATCGACCGCTTCCTTGGCCTGTGGATTGATCTTCTGGTCCTTGAGAAAGAAGCTTCGCCCGTAGAGGTAAAGGGCGATGGTCGAACTCATGTTGTTGTTTTCCTTGTTACCGTGCTTGAGGATGTTTCGGTAGGTCTTGTTGATCCACATGTCCAAGCGGTTGAGGGACTTGATCGCCAAGGAAGGATCGACGTCTACACCAAGATGCCGAAGCCGGCCGAAGCCAGTCGTGATATAGAGCGTGATGTAATCGTTGGGGCGACCACCGGGGAACCAAGACCAAGCTCCACTGCCGTGCTGCAGTTCCTTCAATTTGCGGAAGGCCCGGGCCTGCTCGTCGTTGAGGCGGTTGTCGTCGAAGAGAATACCGACGTTGCGGCGGGCTTCGCTCTCCTTCTTGGCTTGGCGCACCCACGGGGTTTCCATCAAGGCGACGGACTTCAGGTCCTCGTTCTTCTCCAATGGACTGTCCAATGTCTTGGTACCTTTCCATTGGTCGAACACCCGACGAATCTTGGGGTCGGAGTTAGCTATCTCGCGAGCCAGAGAATTGGCATAGAGTCGATTGAAGATTTGCTCCGAACACTCATGCGGGTATTCCATGAGATAAGGCAAAGCCATGACGGCATACCAAGCGGGATTCGAAACCATCTGAACGGTCAAGTTCTTGTGCTTGATGGTGTTGGACTTGCCCGACGCCAGAAGCTTGGCGAAATTGAATTGCTTGGTCTGTGCCCCTCGAATGGGAAGAGGCATGGACTCGGTGACGTAGATACGGCGTGACAAAACGGGAAGATATCCTTCCTCACCATCGGTAACCTTGCCTGTGCCACCCAAGGCGGTGTAGGTCAAAAAGCCGATGTCGTCGGGCACCTTGATTTTCCAGGAGAAGGTGCGGGACTGTTTGGCTGGCACCTCGAAGGCCAAGTCCGTGACCTTGTTACCCAACTTGGAATCCACCCGCTTGTTGGTGCGGGCATCGTTGAAGGTGAGGCGAACGGCTCCCTTTTGATTGGTGGGTGACTGGTTGGACACCTTGACGGTGAACTCGAGGGCATCCCCTTCCCGCAGGAAACGGGGTGGATTGGGCTGCACCATGAGGTCCTTGGCCGTGACCATGCTGTCAGTCAGGAAACCGGAACGAAGTTCCTTGTCATGAGCGAACCCGAGGAACTTCCATTGGGTCAAGGCCTCGGGCATGGTGAATTCCAAACGCACCTCGCCATCCTTGTTGGAAATGAGCTTGGGGAAGAAGAACGCTGTCTCCTGAAGATTCTTGCGCGCAGTCACCTTGGAGAGATCAGGACCCTTGGGAGCTCCGCCACGGCCTTCTCCACCGCCTCCACCTGATTCCTTGTCGGAAACCCCAGCGGAGGCGTTCAACGTTTTTGCCATGGCCATATCAGCCATTTCAGCCTGCGGCTCACCGGGTGCCATTGCAGCCATAGGCATGGGCATTCCTTCGGCGACGACACCATCCTCCATTAGCATGGGACCTCTGCCATTGAAGAAATGCCTACCCCCATGGCCCCACAATGCGCCGATCATATCGGGACGCCATCCACGGTAATTCCAGTTCACTCGCTTATTGCTGCGCTTCCAACCACCTTGCAAATGACGGAAATGGAGCACGGCGTTCTCAAAACGTTGCGAGAGGTTGGAGCGGTCGCGTCGAAAAATACTGGAAAAGTTCTGCCGCCAATTATGGGGTTTGTAGGCGTCCAACGACTCATCGTAGAGAGCGGCGACCATTTCGGCGACTGCCTTGGTGGCGTCATTGCCTGTTATCACGGCGGTCCAAGTTTCCTTGGTCGCCGGCTCCAGCTTGGATGTGAAATGTTCCCACTTGACGGACAAATCCTTGTTGGTCCATGGGACGTTGACCTGCCGGGTCGTCAGGTAGGCCCGGTTTTCCCTAACGTAGGTGACGTGCAAGGTGAACCCACCACGCATGGACTCGTCCACTTCTTGCTCAATGCTAGCTTGGGTCGCCTTTGCATCCGTCCAGAAAGCCTTCAGGGACTTGCGGCGGTGAATGATCTCAACGAAGGCACGACCGCGGGCATAGCCCGTGCCCCAGAGCGCTTCCAGGGATTTGCCGGGCTCCACTGTCCAAGTGGGAGCGGCAACGTGGTTGGGCACCTTGACCGCGAACCGCTTTGCCTTGGGATTAACCACGAGAATAGGCAGAAGCCCTTTGACCTCCTTGCCGAAGCGATCCTCAGTGGCCAAGACCGCACGATAGGCACCCTCCTTCAGGTCAAAGGAAAATTCCTTGTTACCCTCGGCGTCAGTGGTGAAGCCCTGAGTGGCAACCACTTCGCCCAACTCCCAGGAACTGGTGTTGGACATATCTGGCTCAGGCTTGATACCTCCGCCCATGCGATGGTCATGAAAATGGTGGTGGCGATGCCCGCCGAGCTTGGCTCGCTGAACGCTTTCAGGCTCCTTGAGGCGATGCACCTTGAGAGACCCCTCGGCGATGCGGCCCTCGCCGTCTAGGGAGGTAGTCTTGAGGGAAACCTTGACGGGGTTGTCGGCAGTCTGCCAATCAGCCGCGGAGAGCGAGGCCTGCAAAGCGACGTAACCGACGTTAACGGAGCGGTCTCCGGAGCGGGTCTCACCAGTGGTATCGATCACGTCGGCATGAACGGTATAGCTGAAGGTGGGTTCGTCCTTTTCGGGAACTGACAAGTCCGGCTTGGCCATGAACTCGACCTCAAAGGAGCCATCGGCGCCGGTGCGGGCTGTTCCGTGGGAAATTTCCTGAGCTGGTGAAGATGGGAAGGGACGCCACCAGTAATGCCACCTCAACCAAGGTGGAAAGCGCACTTGGCGAACCACCCGGTATTTCACCTCGGCGTCGTTCACGGCGGCTCCC